>Ga0213836_100811_pt1 | contig 22522 bp, 19 predicted proteins | sample SWPATP03_FD_160578 | JGI IMG/M metagenome (GOLD analysis project Ga0213836, IMG submission 160578) | Coastal seawater microbial communities from Marineland, Florida, United States - SWPA TP0 #3 | ecosystem: Environmental > Aquatic > Marine > Coastal | place: USA: Florida | collected 2016-08-05
GGGTAAGGAAACTGCGCCGCTGCGACAGCGAGGCGCGCAAACAGTTGGAGTAACGGGAAAAAGGATGGTTCACCGCTGGGCTGGTTTTTTCGCCACGGTGCACCGCTCACATCAGGATGACGTCGTATTATTTTTTCATTGTCTACGTGCATCTAGTGTCATCTAAAATGTCTCGTAACCAATTGATTTTAAAAAGTTTTTTGTCTAAGCTCGTCCATTGACGTCCCGCAGTATCGTCGTTACGATGTGTAGCTATGTGTGTAGCTAGCAACTAAAAGGACGGTGATGAAGCAAAGAATTAGCGAAACAGAGAAACTGCAGACTCTACAACTGCAACATTGGTTGAGAGCGGTAAAGAACGGTGATGTCCCTACAGTCAAGGATCTAAAAACCGGGCAGGCGGTCGATCTACCCTTGCCGCTAGCTCGTTCGGATGGAGGTGGGCTAACGTTCACACTCTCATCATCTGGAACTGCAACTTGGATTCTACGTTACCGCGTAGCTGGACGGGCGCGGGAACTAACGATTGGGAATTTTCCGGATATCGGCTTGGCAGCGGCCCGCAGGATCGCTAGGGAGAAGCGAGCAGAGATCGACAGGGCAGGCGACCCAGCCGTAGACAAGCAACGTATGAAAGCACTGGCGATGAAGGACTGGACAGTCCGCCAGCTCATCGATGACTACCGCGAAAAAATCTTGAGCGACCTCGGAACCAGTACGCAAAAAGGCTATGGTCGCAGCCTAGACAGAATTCAGAATCGCTTGGGCTCGTATGCGGTGGCTCAGGTGTCCTCATTAGACATCGTCGAGCTAATCGAATCCGTGGCCGCACCGTGGAACGAGTCGCGCATGCTGCTGACTACTGCAAGAATGCTTTTCAAACACGCAGCTGGGCGGAAACTGGTTGCTGCTAATCCGTGTGTTGGGATCGACCTAAGTGCGTTGATGGGCAAGCGTCCTGCAATTCGGCGCCGCTTGATGTTAAACCGAGAAGAGCTGCGACAGGTGATGGGCGCAGAAATGAACCGAGAAAATGCCTTGGCAATTCGGTTGTTGTTGGCCACGGCTGTGCGCTCCAGCGAGCTGAGGACAGCGAAGTGGTCGCAATTCGATTTTGCTCGGGAAATATGGAGCGTTCCCACATCGAAGACGGGACCAGGCATTCAGATCCCCCTAACCCCGCCGGTAACGGCTTGGCTGCAAGAACTGAAGCAGCGATCAGGTAAATCGGAGTTCGTCTTGCCCGTACGAGGTGACTACAAGAACGCGTCAGCAAAAGGTGACAGACCCATCAATCCGAACACAATCGCGGCTGCAGTAGAGTTTTGGCTGAATACGTATGAGCCAGCGGTGCGTCGGTTCACGCCGCACGATCTTCGATCCACAGCAAAAAGTCAGATGAGGGCACTCGGCGTACCTCGAGACGTAAGCGAAATGTGCCTGAACCATAAGCTGCCGGGCATCGAAGGCATTTACGATGTTCACACCTACTTCGAGGAGCGCAAACAAGCGCTAACGGTTTGGGCTGACTTCCTTGTTGAGATCGATTGCGAAGCAAGTGCGCAGACAGCAAATGTGGCACGGTAAGCTAAGGCAAATAAATGTTAGCAGCGGCATTAGGCTGCGTTTTTGATAGCCGAGCTACCAACGTGCAACTTGGTCGTAATCGCCGTTTCTCTGACCGTTTTAAGCTGTTCTCCAGCATTCGCTAACACATCGTCACCGATAACACTCAACGTATAGGTTGAAGTGCGGTAAGCAGCTGAAAGTTAGCCCATTGCAGCCTTCATACACTTTACTCCGCAAAGTTAATTAGTTGTCATAATATCTACGAATAGTGATATAATGTAATTACTGAGCTTACGTTCGCCACGAACGACATAGCCAGCAAAGCACGGCAGCGATTCGTAGTTATCTAGCGCATTTTTCCAGCGCGACGTCAACAAACCTCCTTTTTTACTGTTTCGCCAACCCAACGGGAGGGCGCAGCCGTGCACATCCCAACTACTTATGGAGTCATCATGACCGCACTTATCCCTACTAGCGTTACCTCTTCTGCCACAGGATTTCAACCGGCATTCAAACCAGTTACGACGAAGGACCGTCACGCTTGCGCCCTCGCAGCCGTCGCTACGCTTGCGTCCACGACGCTCGAAGACGTTTGGCAAAAAGCGGAAGAACTCGGGCTGCCGAAAACTGGGCCCTACATTCACCGCATCGACGGGGACTTTCTTGTCGCTTTGCTCGCCAAATACTCATGGGTTGCAACTGTTTGGAAGGAGTGCGAAAAGCCGTCGCAACTGCCTGACTTGTGCCTTGTTTTGGTCGACTACGACGCCGAGTGGGAGGTAGGGCGCTACGCCGTTTTTAATCGGGCCAAAGGTAGTCATGACGCGAAATTCGTCGAATACGTGATTGACCCGACTGCTAGTCCGGACCGCATTGTCAGGACTAATCTCAGCACATTGACGCCAAGCTGGTACATCGGCGTGCATCCGATGAGTAAAACACCTATCGCAAAAAAGTGAACGCTGCAGGCGCTTGCGCCTGTCGCAATCTACTCGCCAAAGTTCTAGACCGTGCGGCCGACCGACCGGCGGTCTACTCCTGTTATGCCGAAACAAAAGCGGCTGAGAAAAACCATGAACGCAAAATCCCTCTCTCAAACTAATACCAGTGCGGGCACAACGCCGCTTTTCCAGCTTGGCGCTGTCGTCGCGACGCCCGGTGCACTCGATCTACTCGACCGCGCCGGTATGAACGCAACTGCCTACCTGACTCGTCATCAGACCGGCGACTTCGGAACGCTGTCGCCTCCGGATCTACACGAGAATCACGTGGCAATCACATACGGCAGTCGGATTCTTTCAGCTTACGACGTTGGTCGCGAACGTCTGTGGGTTATCACGGAAGCCGACCGCTCCAGTACAACGTTGTTGCTCCCGTCGGAGTACTGAACATGAACAAACGCCCTAACAAAAACGCGCATGCGCAGGAAACGCTCAAAGCGGCTCAGGCAACGGCATCGAAGCTAGTGGCCAGCTATTCAGCTGCCGCACAGTCGAGCGCCACCACACGCTCATACGACGCAGGCATTCGCCATTTCAAACAACACGGCGGCTCGATACCGGCAACGCCGACAATGGTTGCCGAGTACCTTGCGAATTTCGCCGAAATCCTGGCCGTGAGTACGCTACAGCACCGTCTCATTGCGATCCAACGCGCGCATGCTGATGTTGGTCTCGTGTCGCCAGTCATGGATAGCTTGGTCAAGCGAACGATGCAAGGCATCCGCCGCACGGTAGGCACAAAGCAGCGGCAAGTAACGGCCTTAGTCAAAGACGATCTCTTGGAAATGATGGTTCACGTAGAGCAGCAACAGCCAATGAAGGCTGCACGCGACAAGGCGTTGCTACTTGTCGGGTTTTCTGGTGCCTTTCGACGCTCTGAGCTGGTAGCACTTCGGTACGAGGACATCATCTACTTTGAGAGTGGCATTGAGCTGACGATTCGGCGCTCCAAGACGGATCAGGAGAGTGCTGGAAGGACGGTTTTTATTCCTCACGCGCGCGGTAGCCGCTGCCCGGTCAAGGCATTGACTAACTGGCTATCACAGGCCGGTATCGTCAGCGGTCCACTGTTCCGGGCCGTCAACCGGCACGATCAAGTTGTTGGCGATAAGGCGCTGAGCCCACAGTCCGTGGCGCTCATCGTCAAGTCGTCCGTCAGAATGATGGCGGGCGAGGAGGCGGCAGCGATGGTGGCTGGCCACAGTTTGCGTGCGGGCTACTGTACAGAGGCGGCGACTGTCGGGCTGCAGCCATACCAAATACGGGAGCAGACCGGGCACCAGTCGGATGTGACCCTAGCGCGGTATATCAGGCCGGTTGCGAAGCGGAAAATTCCGAGCTTGCTCTGATCGGTGAGTCGTCAACGAAAGCGGCTTCACCCAACATTGCCGAGGATTCAGCCCTTTCATGTAGCAAAGATCTGATGCTTTCGCCGCATCGACTGCCACTCCAGGAATATGTTTAATTCGGCTCAAAACCGGTCTAATCATTTAAAATCCGATCAAACACTGTATCATAGTTGCATGCATAGATCATTTCAAAATCGCTGAAAATGGATAACTACACCACGACAGACCGCTGGCTGTCGGTTGAAGAGATTGCTGAGTACCTCGGTATAAGCAAGGATACCGTCTATGCATGGATTTCCAAGAAAGGCATGCCTGCGCACCGCGTAGGTCGCTTCTGGAAGTTCCAGCGGGTGGAGATTGATACGTGGGTCAAGTCTGGTGGCGCTGACGAAGGCAGAGTCGGGGACCAAGACTGATGGGTACGCCGAATGACCAAGACTTGTCTGCCGCGCCGAGATACAGCCCTCATCAACTTTTGTACTTCGCACATCAACTGACGCGCCGTGCGGCTGCCGACTCCATGGATCGCATGGCTGGCGCTTTGCTGGATGCGCAAGTTGATCTGAACCCGCACCAGATTGATGCAGCACTTTTTGCAACGAGCAACCCGCTGTCAAAGGGTTCTATCCTTGCCGACGAGGTTGGCCTTGGCAAGACAATTGAAGCAGGTCTGCTCATTGCCCAACGTTGGGCAGAGCGCAAGCGCCGCATTCTCGTCATTACTCCCGCCAATCTGCGCAAACAGTGGCACCAGGAGTTGGCCGACAAGTTCGGCCTTACTGCCGCGGTTCTGGAAGCAAAATCTTTCAAGCAAGCCATTAAGGCTGGTGCCAGCAATCCGTTTGATGCGCCTAGCGTGCTAATCACCTCCTACCAATTCGCCGGCGGGAAGGCCAAGGAGGTTCAATCGGTGCCGTGGGACTTGGTGGTCATTGACGAAGCGCACCGCTTACGCAACGTCTATAAGCCCGACAACAAGATGGCCCGCACGCTAAAGGATGCTTTGATCTCCGCGCCCAAGGTGCTGCTGACCGCCACACCACTGCAAAATTCCTTGCTAGAGTTGTATGGCCTTGTGAGCTTCATTGATGAAAAGGTCTTTGGCGACCTCGATAGCTTTCGGAGTCAGTTCGGCTCAGTCAAGGATGCGGCCAGTTTCGATGCGCTGAAGCGCCGTATCGCACCGGTTTGTAAGCGCACGTTGCGGCGACAGGTCGAGGCCTACGTCAAATACACCAAGCGCATTCCGCTACTGCAAGAGTTCGTGCCGAGCGCAGATGAAACTGATCTCTACAACCTTGTTTCGGAATACTTGCAGCGCGACTCTTTGTTTGCGCTTCCAAATAGTCAGCGGCAACTGATTACCTTAGTCCTTCGCAAGCTGCTGGCCTCCAGTACGTTTGCTATTGCCGCTGCGTTGGAATCACTGGCTAAGCGCCTGCGGCAAACGCTGGATGAAAAATCTGGAAGCCTTAATTTGGTAGAAGAGCTTGACGACGACTTTGAAGGTTTGGATGAGCTGACCGAAGAAATCGACCGCCTCGAAGAGCTAGAAGCTCAAGCGGGCAAGAAGACCAGGACAGAAAAAGAAATTCTGTCGATCAAGGCCGAAATTATTGAGTTGGAATCGTTCCGTGACTTAGCGATGTCCATCACGGAAAACGCCAAGGGCTTGGCCTTGCTGCAAGCCCTCAAAGTGGCTTTTGCTAAACTGCAAGAACTCGGCGCTGCTCAGAAAGCCATCATCTTCACAGAGTCGCGCCGTACTCAGGACTATTTGCTTGGACTGCTGGCCAAAACACCCTATGCGCCGGGTGCCGTTTTGTTCAACGGAACCAACAACGATGCCCGCTCTAAAGAAGTTTACGGTGCATGGATGAAAAAGCACGCAGGCACGGACCGTATCAGCGGGTCCCGTTCAGCCGATACCCGTGCCGCGCTGGTAGAGTATTTCAAAGAGCAAGGCACCATCATGATCGCCACCGAGGCGGGCGCAGAGGGCATCAACCTGCAGTTCTGCTCCATGGTCATCAACTACGACTTGCCTTGGAATCCGCAGCGAGTGGAACAGCGCATTGGGCGCTGCCATCGCTATGGCCAGAAGCATGACGTGGTAGTGGTCAACTTCCTCAACAAGGAGAACGAAGCCGACCGACGCGTCTATGAATTGCTGGCGCTCAAGTTTCAACTGTTTGACGGCGTGTTCGGAGTCAGCGACGAGGTGCTTGGCGCGGTAGAGTCCGGCGTCGATTTCGAGCGGCGCATTGCCGAGATTTACCAAACCTGCCGTCATCCAAATCAAATTCAATCGGCCTTCCAGCAACTCCAAGATGACCTGGCTGGCGAGATTAGCGACGCCATGCTCAATGCCCGCAAGGCATTGCTTGAAAACTTTGACGAGGACGTGCAGGAGCGGCTGCGCCTCCGTGACCAAGCTGCCAAGGCGTCTTTAGGCAGGCTGGAACGTCTGTTGATGCGCTTCACGCAGGCAGCTTTACCGCAACACACCACTTTTGATAAAGACAGCGCAGGTTTTCGGCTTGATGCCCTACCGACCTTTATTGACTGGGGTTCCGCTCATAGTATTCCTCTCGGTCGTTACGAGTTACCGCGCCGCACCGAAGACGCGCACATCTACCGGCTGCAACATCCATTGGCGCAAACACTGATCGGATATGCGAAAGGACAGCAACTAAAGACCGGGAAGCTGCGCATAAATTACGACAGCTACGGGGCGCATGTTGCAGTAGTTAAACAACTAATGGGGCATTCTGGCACCGTGTCGGTAAATCTCCTCACGGTTGAGTCTTTGGGGGCGAAGGAAGATCACCTTCTCATGGCTGCGCAAGATGATACCGGTGCCGTCCATGATGCTGAGTCAGTGGAAAAGCTGCTCTCGATCCCTGCCAAATTAGAGGAAGCACCAACATCTGTAGGGAAAGCACAGGGGGCGGACGAGGTTGTCAGTGGCGGCCAGTCCGGTCTCGATTTCAATGCTGCGTTTGTGCCGGTTCCCGCTGCACTCGATGAAGAGATCAATCGTCAAAAAATGCTCATCTTATCGGCGCTGGAAACGCGTAACTTGGCGTCTTTCACGCAAGAGACCGATAAGCTTGACACCTGGGCTGATGACCTGAAAGTCAGCCTTGAACGAGAGATCAAGGACCTTGACCGCAAGATAAAAGAAACTCGCACCATGAGTAAGGGCGCGGCAACATTGGCCGAAAAGCTTGTGGCACAGAAGAATCAACGCGACCTAGAAGCGATGCGTGACCGCAAGCGCCGAGAACTCTTTGACCGCCAGGACGCAATTCAAGCCCGGCGTGATAGCCTGATCGACGATCTCGAAAAGCAACTAAAGCAGAACATAACTGCTACTCAGCTCTTTACGGTGGAATGGGAAGTACATTAATGACAGCTTTGCCCACTAACTTTCTGAATATTCTCAAGAGTAAACTTGAGAAAGATTTCGTTCCCCACCTGCCTGAACTTCTCGATAAGGAGCGGCCTAAGGCTGATCAGGACAAGAAGCAGCTTTCCCGAGCCTTCAGCGGCTTTGTCCTGCACAAAATGTTGAACGTCGGCATAGCTGATGCGGCGAAGTCCGTGGTCGATGACTTCGATGACAATGGTTTGGATGCCATCCACTACGAGGCCACGAGCAAGACCCTCTACCTTGTGCAGACAAAGTTCCGTGAGCGAGAGAAGTTCGACGAGGGCGATGCCATCCGGTTCCGCAGTGGCGCCGACCTTTTGCTGGGCCAGCGTTACGACCGCTTCAATGCGAATGTTCAGTGCCGTAAGGATGAATTAGATGATGCCTTCGATGAAGCTGAGCGCATTCAACTTGTTGTAGCGTACATAGGCACCGGTTTTTCGGCACATGCCAATGCCGCGCTCAAGGAGCTGACTGCAGACGAAGACCACCACGAAGTCGGACGCTTGCAGCCGGACATTGCCGAGTACGGCCCGGGCAACGTTCAAGCCGACCTGTTGGCAGAACAGAGCGTCGGCGTTGTGAACGACAGCCTGCGGCTGAGCAAATGGCAACACCTCGGTGGGCGCCGGGATACGCATATCGGCGTGGCGCTTGTTTCTGATCTTGTCGCGTTACATAAGAAGCACAACAAGGCCTTGTACGAACGCAACATCCGGTACTTCCTTGGCTCGCGTGAATCAGATGTCAATAAGTCGATTCAGGAAACATTGCGCGCAGCCCCAGACGATTTTTTCTATCTGAACAATGGTGTCACCGCTTTGGCCGATCTGGTCGAGGCACCACAAGGCACCAAGGCCAACAAGCGGTTGCGCCTGCGTGGACTGTCAGTCATCAATGGTGCACAGACGATTTCGTCAGCAGCGGAGTTCGTCGCGCAGAACCCACTCTGCGACATTTCTAATGCCAAGGTTTTGGTGACAATCATCAAGGCCGATTCGGAAGGTGCGTTCGGACGTGCAGTAACGCGGGCGCGCAATCACCAGAATCCCGTTTCAACTGGTAACTTTGCATCCCTTGATCCCCGGCAGGAAGAACTACGCCGCGAGTTGAACTATCTTGGCTACAGCTACCACTATCGACCAGAAGCAACGCCTCGTACCGCAGAAGTGTCGGCCAGCATCATCACAATCGAGCAAGCCATGAAGGCACTAGCCTTGTTTGAGATCGATTCGCGCTACCCGTACTGGCTCAAGAACGAAATTTCCCGATTCCAAAATGCGGAATCCAGTGAGTACCAATCGCTTTTCACGCAGAAGTTGACCGGGGTGCAACTCGTCAACAAGGTAAAGTTCTTCCGCTTTATACGTGACGTGCTGTCATCAAACGCTGCTGCGACCAGAGGGGCAGAGGGATTGTTTTACCGGCACGGTATATTTGTTGTCGCAGCCGCAATGGCTAAGAAGTTCCTCAGTCGAGTAAATGAAGCGGATGTTTTGAAGCAGGAGCAGATCAATCAGCTATTGAGTATTCCACTCGATGAATGCCGCCAGACTTGCTGGGATATCGCTCGCCCCATAATAGGGCAGGGTCGAAGTGTGCTGACGTTTTTCCAGAATCAAGGGAATACGGTGCGCCTACTCGATGCCTGTATGGCGACTACAAATGGTCTCGTGCAATCTGACGCGTATCAAGCATTAAGGAGATTGGCAGATAAGAACGAAGCCTTCCCACAAGAGAGGGTTTTTCGGTATCTGACCACACAAGCACCACAAATTTAAGAGATTACGATGCGACAAAAACTTGAGCTGACGTGGGTGGGCAAGGATGTGAGGCCAAAGCTAGAGCCCCGTATTTTGCTGTCTGATCCAAAACTAAGCTATCACGCCAAACACCGCGTGTCTGGTAACGATATTTTTGACAACCAACTCATCTTTGGGGACAACCTGCTCGCATTGAAAGCGCTGGAGCAGGATTTTTCTGGCAAGTTAAAGTGTGTTTTTATTGATCCGCCATACAATACAGGTAGTGCTTTTTCACATTACGACGATGGGCTGGAGCACTCAATATGGCTAGGGCTGATGCGTGATCGGCTGGATGTAATTCGACGCCTGCTTTCGGAAAATGGTTCACTGTGGATCACTATTGATGACAACGAAGCACACTATCTCAAAGTACTGTGCGACGAGGTATTTGGAAGAGTGAATTTTGTTGCAAATGTGGTTTGGCAAAAAAAATATGCCCCGGCTAATGATGCTCTGTGGTTGAGCGATAGTCATGACCACATCCTTGTTTATGCAAAGAACAAGGATGTATGGCGTCCAAATAAGCTGCCAAGAACTCAGGAACAAGATGAACTCTACAAGAATCATGATAACGATCTGCGCGGTGCGTGGATGTCTGATAACTATACCTGTGCAAAGAGTGCGGATGAACGCCCTAACCTTTACTATCCAATAAAGAACCCCAATACTGGTGAGGAAATCTGGCCAAAGCGAACACGGGTTTGGGCTTTCGATCAATCATCGCATTTAAAACATGTCGAAGATAAAATGATTTATTGGGGCAAAGATGGAACAAACAGTACGCCTCGTCTAAAGAAATTTTTGTCAAAACTGAAATCTCCCGGGAGAGTCGCTGCAACTATATGGCTGCACGACGAAGTGGGGCATAACCAGGATGCTAACCGAGAGCAGCAAACTTTTAATGCGAATGATCCTTTTAAGACCCCAAAACCCGAAAAGCTAATTCATCGAATCCTTACCCTGGCAACGAATCCTGGAGATATCGTGCTGGACTCTTTTGCTGGGTCCGGAACAACTGGGGCTGTTGCCCACAAGATGGGGCGCCGTTGGATCATGGTAGAGCTTGGTGAGCACTGCCACACCCATGTCATTCCACGTATGCGCAAGGTGATTGATGGTGAAGACAAGGGCGGCGTTACAGAAGCAGTTGCCTGGGAAGGTGGTGGTGGCTTCCGGTATTACCGCCTCGCGCCCAGCCTGTTACAGCAGGATCGCTGGGGCAACTGGGTCATCAACAAGGAATACAACGCCGAGATGCTTGCGGCAGCGATCTGCAAGCTGGAAGGTTTCACTTATGCACCCAATGAGGCTCACTACTGGCAACACGGCTACAGCACAGAGACCGATTTCATCTACGTTACTACACAAACGCTTAACGCCGATCAGCTACAGGCCCTGAGCGACGAGGTTGGTGAAGGGCGCAGCCTGCTGGTGTGTTGTGCAGCCTATCGTGGTTTAGCGGATCGCTTCGCCAATCTCACACTTAAGAAGATTCCGAAAATGGTAATGAGTAAGTGCGAGTGGGGGCATGACGACTACAGCCTGAATGTTGAAAACCTTCCGATGCAGCAAAAGCCTAAAGTTGAGCAGCCGCGTCAAGGTGGCCTGTTTAGCAACGGCGAGGCACAAGCATGACCTACGCATATCCCGGCTCGCCGGAAGATGACCTGGATAACGCGCTGGTTTCGCAACTGGTGGTGACCCAGCTCAGGAATAGCAAGAATCTCCGCCAACTGATTTTCATTACCCATAACGCCAAAATCGTCGTGAACGGCGATGCAGAGGTGGTCATGCCTGTAGAAATCGTGGGTGGCCAGATCGTGAACAACACGGCGGGTGGATTACAGGAGAGGTCTGTGAGAAAGAAGGTCTGCGAAATTATGGAGGGCGGGGGAAAAGCCTTCAAGCAACGCTACAAACGAATTCTAAAGGATATGGAGCGCACGGCGTGAGTACAGAAAAAATCGTGCGCACGGTAGCTGGACGCTTGAGCCTACGCGAGCCGCAAACCGTCAGCCTGGAGCGTTTGCGCACCGCGTTGGAGTCGGTGCCCGCGTTGCGTGACTCGAAAGCGCGCTCAGTGGAAGAGCTGAGGGCTATGCAGGAAGCTTTGAAGGCTGAGTTTCCGAAGTTGACGGACTTCGAGCGCGATTTTCCGTCCCTGTGCTTTGCGTTGGCAACCGGGGTCGGAAAAACACGCCTGATGGGGGCGTTCATCAGCTACTTACACGCGGCCTACGGCTACAAGCACTTCTTTGTACTGGCCCCAAACCTCACGATCTACGACAAGCTGATCCGGGATTTCAGCGACACAACTGGGCCGAAGTACGTTTTCAAGGGCATAGCTGACTTTGCCGTTGAAGCGCCCGAGGTGATTACTGGCGAGACCTATGAGCAAAAAGGAGACTTGGTTTCACAGGCGATTGATGCGCCCGTTCAGATTAACATCTTCAACATCTCGAAGATCAATTCAGAAGTTCGCGGCGGTAAGGCACCGAAGATAAAACGGCTTTCTGAGTACCTCGGCCAAAGTTATTTCGAGTATTTGGCTAGTTTGCCCGACCTTGTACTCATCATGGACGAGTCACACCGCTACCGGGCCGGGGCGGGTATCCGGGCACTGAACGAGCTTAGGCCGTTGCTGGGCCTTGAACTGACGGCGACGCCGTTCACAGAGGGCGCAAAAGGCCCGGTGCCCTTCAAGAATGTGGTGATGGATTACCCGCTGGCACGTGCCATTGAAGATGGCTTTGTTAAAGAGCCCGCCGTGGTGACGCAACAGAACTTCAACCCGGCCGATCACAGTGCAGAGCAACTGGAGCGCATCAAACTTATGGACGGCATTCGCGTTCATGAAGAAACCAAAGTTCATCTGTTGACTTATGCCGAGCAGTCGAGCCAGAAGCCAGTGAAACCGTTCATGCTGGTGATTGCCCGTGACACGACACATGCCGCCGCTCTGCTTGAGACTATCGAGGGCCTGTTTGACGGGCAATACAAGGGCAAGGTGATTCAAGTCGATAGCAGTAAGACTGGTGCGGAAGAGGAGGAAATGATCCGTCGCCTGCTGCTGGTGGAGAGCTACACCGAACCGACCGAGATCGTGATCCACGTCAACATGTTGAAAGAAGGCTGGGATGTGACGAACCTCTACACTATCGTGCCATTGCGGGCTGCCAATGCGCGCACCTTGATTGAGCAATCAATCGGGCGGGGCCTGCGTTTGCCGTATGGTCGAAAAACTGGTGTCGAGGTGGTAGATCGTTTAAACATCATCGCGCACGATAGATTCAAGGAAGTCATCGACGAGGCTGGCAAAGGTGACTCACCCATTCGCCTGAAAGAATTGAAGCTGGAGCCGACGGATAACAACGGAAACCGGCTAACCAGCCTTTCAGTGCCTTCTAATACGGCCGTCATGCTGGGCATTTCTGATGTGAAAGGCTCTCGTGCAGGTGGTGCAGGGATCGTTTCTGCTGGTTGGAGCCAAGGTGCGCAAGCGCCATCCGTGGTCTTCACTGGTGAGCAACGTAGGATTGCAATGGTGGCATTGGATGCCGTTGCCGAGTTGGGGAAAGACCGCCTCTTGGTGCCGACCAGTGATGCGCTGAACACCACCAGTGTGCAGGAAAAGCTGACCCAACTGGTTATGCAGCGGATAGTTCCCCAACAAGGCGAGCTACTGGAAAGCGAAGCTTCTAACGCCGAGGCCGTTGCTGCCGTGGTCAAGAAGTCGGTGGAAGTCTTCATTGAGCAGACCATCGACATTCCGCGCATTACGGTTGTTCCTGTCGGCCCAGTAACGGGCGGCTACCGCAGTTTTGTGCTGGATGTGTCACGGATGAACTATCAGGCGACCGATCAGCAATTGCTCTCCCACGGGCTGCAATCAGGTCGTCAACTGACCTACGGTGAGGCGGCCCTGATTGAAGAGGTGCGGCTTGAGGACTACATTGTCCGCGAACTCATCAACTACGATGACGTTTCTTATGATGACCATGCAGATCTGATTTACGAGCTGGCGGGGCAGTCGGTTGCACATTTCCGCAGCAAGCAGCCGGACGAGACGGCCATTCACAACATCCTGGGCAATCATGGGCGCGCAATTGCCGAAAATATTCACCTACAGATGGCGAAGCATTATCAAGAGGATTCCGCCGGGTCAGAGGTAATTGTCAGTCAAGGGTTCATACCGCTAAAGCCATGCGCCTTCACTGCCAAAGACGAAGTGAAGCCTTTGCATTGGTCTCCGGACGACAAACGCACCATCGGCCAGTATGTCTATGGCGGCTTCCAGCGTTGCGCGTATGCCTTTCAGAAATTTCACTCAGACACAGAGCGCATCTTGGCAACGGTGCTGGAACGCGAAGCGCGCCGGTGGTTCCGGCCGGTGTCGGGGCAGTTCAACATCTACTATCGGGCGGGCGTGAATCAGCCCGAATACATTCCTGACTTTGTGGTGGCGTTGGAAGACATCACGTTGATGATCGAGACCAAGAAAGCTCGTGAGGTGACAGAGGCGCAAGAGTCCGAAACCGAGGTCAAGGCAAAAGCCGATCAGGCCGTCATCTGGTGCAAAAATGCGTCGAATTATGCTGCCGTAGTCGGCGGCAAGCCGTGGGCATATTTGCTGGTGCCGCATGATGCCGTGGCGCAGAATATTACGTTGGCGGCTCTCCGCATGCGATTCGAGGTGCACGGAAAGGAATGACGCGACGTCTATACTGATAGTGCGCTACCTCACGGGTAGCGCACACTAACGCGCTGAACTGGCAGAGCTGCGCTTTGGTCAAACGCCGATCTGACATAAGGAACCATCGTGGACTTGCTAATACAAACCTGTCCGTATATTGATCTTTATAGCGCGGTCGACGTCACGATGCCTTCTATACGTACGGCGAATGATAATGGTCAGTTAGCGAAAAGCCACCATTATCGCTAGTTAGCGAATGCACTGGTTGATAACTAGAGCACAATTTCGACAGGAAATTCCATGGGCAGCGAAAGCACGAAGCCTTCTCAACCGGTGAGTTTAGTAGTTCTTTGACTGCCTTGTTGCTCAGATGCATGCGGTCGCATGCTAGTTCGGGAAAGTACTTGCGTTATGGAAACCTTTCCTTTACCTTCTCTGGAAGCGCGCCGCGCGCTAGCTAGAGTGCTCAGCTCACGTTCTCTTTACTTCCGGATCTTTGCGTAGCCGAGGAATCGATAGTCTTGCCGCCCACTGTGCACAGGTCATCTTGATACAGAGGCGATAGAGCAAGCACGGACTCCTCCTCGGTTTCGGTGCTAATAGGCCGTTTACGCTGAAAAGAGCCGGCCAAACATCGGAAGCGCCCCTAGAATCATAAGCGTATCAGTATTTAACGAAGTGCGGCTGGGTCGGTAACTTTCTTGAAATCTATCTTTCCATTATCTAAAATAAACGTGTAAGTTTCTTGCCGCTCGATAAGTTGCTGCGCAATGATAAATCCACCTATCCCATCTGGATTGGCGATATTTGGATGTGTGTCCTTTAAAAATGCTTCCATATTTTTCATAAGAGTAGAACGGCGATTTTTCGTTGCTCCAGAGATAGGATTGGCAGACTTCGGTCCCGCACCAACAACTGCGAATAAAAGCCTATGTTCGGAATTATCGCTTAACAACTTGGACCAGTCCCATATATACCCCTGCTCTGACAAGCTGATTGAGACAGAGTCGTTCGCTTTACATTCGCTCTCCGCAGTTAGATGGTGAACGCGGGCCCCGGTCGGCCCCATCAAGCAGAAATCCACACCTTGCTGCTGTGTCGTGTAATCTCTGACCATGTTTCCCGCCTGAAACCCTGCCCAAAATCCCGGCGCTTTTTTGGTGTCGGAAACCCGAAGGGACATTGTAGCAAGCTGCACCGATGGGTAGACAATGAGGATCGCCTCAGCAAGTGTATAGTGAGCCCATAGTGTCCAGTCACTCTGGGGGGTTGCGCTGCTTGGCCAGGCACGTTTTACAGCTGAAACTTTTTTGGCACGTTGATGACCGAGCGATAGACATTGTTCAAGGAATTGATGGGTTATCTTCAAGTGAGCTCCTATTTGCTTTAATATTATATAGTCCATTATTAATTAAAGGGCCACCATTATCGATAGCTCACGCTGCCAATACATGCCAGTCTTGGCAGGATAATCTTGGGTAGTTTCGACAAGGATCCTATATTTATCGTTCCAGTAATTTCGAGTTCACACGAGCTTTACTCAAGTGCTAATTTCTCCGCAATGATATATTCACGCAATTTGCGTAGCCTACGGTAATAGGCTAGAAGCATTCTCAATTGAGAAACAGGTGTTATATCTAATTTAGAGAAGTGCTCCGCATAATCATTCCAGTCCATTATTCCGAAAAACTGGGTAATGAAAAATCGCAAGTCATTAATTTGATGAGGTGGCAGATCTTTCTCAATCACAGTGCGCTCATCGTCAAAACCAGAAATCTGGTGTTTTCTAAAGTAAGAATAAACCCGGTTGTACAATTCTTCGGATTGCGAAAAGTCTTCCTTTTTCACTATCTTTCCCATCGCAAGCTTAATTCGTGCAGACAGCAGTGGCAATAGGCTCATTTTAATTGAGCCTGGGGAATGATAATCTAATGCAGTTACACGAGCCCGGTGGATCGATGGCGTAACATTTTTTAATCCGCTGAACAGATTCACGGCCCCGATTCCTCCGTGCCATTGCCCCATTAATCGTTGCACAGCGTCACGTACCGCTGGTCGTCCTAAGTGGCCCATACCGTAGTGAAATGAATAAAGCTGCTGGTACAGTTTTGGAATTCCCTCCAAGTCTTCAAGATATATTTCCTCGCCAACGAGTTTTAGAGTCTCCTCCACGGCAGGCTCAGAAATCAATCGTTTGGCAGCGGATGTCGATATTTCAGAAGTCAAAAACGAGTCCGGCTCCGGTAGGTACTGGACGGGTAGTTTTTCAATTTCAAAAAATGTTCTACGGCTAGCTTTTGCGCCCGTGTTAAAAATATAAATGCTGGGTAAGGCGAGGATAAGACTCCGAAGTGAGATTTGCCCGTTTAGGTAGCTCCATAACTCGCTACGCGTGACTGGAATTACGCACCACCGATTCCGTCTGCTATCGCAATCCAACCAAGAGAAAAGCACGTCCTTGCCGTCGTTTTGCTTGAATAAACTAAGTAAAGGCCCATCAAATGCAACCAAGTCTGCATTCCATGTGTATTTTGGCAGCTCATTGGATCCTACCTTCCGCCCAGGTAACGAAATTAAATCATTCATGGGATAGCTTTCGGCGCTACGAACGGGGCTGGGAACAAAGTCGTCTTATAAGGATGGAGATCGAAATGCCCATAATCATCCGACTGTGTTGATACCCCATCTGCAGGGGTGAGGTCGGCAGATGCAACGGCGGACCCGATGGTCTTGCGGATTTGCTTGAATTTTTTCTCAAGAGCCTTGAAGGCTGCGATGCTCTGTGCCTCACTGTCGTGCATTGACAACGCCCAGCAGGAACATCGCTTCACAGGATCATCTTCTTGGAGTAGGCGTCGCGGATTTCGAACCGATACGGGTTTGAAGCAGTCCGCTGTCATGGGTAAGCTAACCCATCTCCAGGCCTTTCGGGCGATTGCATGGGCGCTTAATGGAGGGCATTGCTCACCCACCACGACTGTAACCCCTTCCAAGTCATCTTGGTATGCGAACATTTCTCTAGATATATTTATTTTGGATGGGCAAGTCTAGCAGCTTCCGTGTTGTTGAGCTAACAGTTTTCCTTCGGTCGTCCCGCAATTGCGAGGCTAGTCGAAGGAAAAATGACGTTTTATCTCGTCTAGAGTTTTTCCGCCTTTGGTCTTCCATTGAAGCCAGCCATTCGTACTAGTTCCAGTCACCACATCTGACGCGCCGCTAGGTGATTTAAATAGGACATCCTGCATAAACGCATATTCATCGCCCACTTGCTTCAATGCACCGTCGTTTATAAGTACTTGGCGTCTCTTGCCAGACGATAGGTTGACCATACTTGGTGCAACATAAAGGCGCGCCTTTGATCCGCGTAGAACAACCATCCCCTCTTCGGTGTACTGGCCCACAGCGTCACATGTTGCTGAGCGACAGTAGAAAAGGTCTTCCTGTGTCGCCTGCTCCTTTGGCAGCGCTAGGCTCTCGAACACTGGGTGTCCTAATGTAGCCAGAAGTGTCCTCGCAGTGTCAAAGATTTCTTCACAGTCCGCATTAAGCCACGGTGGCGTATGCGGTTTCGATCCGGCGTTTCCGTTTTCAACGATGTACCGTGCAGCGTCATTGGCGCGTTGAATACTACGCCATTCTAGAAATAGGGCATGTGTCTGCGTGAGGCTGTGGGTCAGTGACACTACGACGAGGGCACGATTCCAAAACTCTTTTTTGGTGTCAAGATGGTGTTCGTTTAGACGTTTTCCGAGCCCTCCTGTTTGTCCAACATAGACGGACAACTGATCTTTTTCTTCGTCGTCGCCGATCAGGAAATACACACCTACCTGCTGCGATTCAGGCATCCCTTGGAACTGTCCAAGAAGCGCCCGTGGGATCTCAACAACTTGCACTATGCTCGTGGTGAGGGCGGCGACCCGGATGCCCCGGGGATCACCCGACGGAAGATATATTTGGATGGTACGTGGTCTCGACGTCATGATTGCTCTGCTGGTTGAAGGCGGTGCCTCGGTTCTACTCTTCAATACACCACGTGGCAAGACTTTACTGGACGTCGTCCGTACCTGCCGAGCTTGTCCAAGTTTACGAACGGTTATCGGCTCGGATCGCTACGGAACTGATTTGCGGTTGGCAGCAAGGTATCCCTGTAGACCTCATTGCCCACGCACCAGACGAGGTACAAAACGGGGGCTGTAAATCCGGGCACGTGCCACACTCCAGGTGCGACCTGCTTAGCACCTAAAGCCGCGCTAAACGTTAGGAAATCCTTTATACGCTCTGCCGGCGTAGCAAAGGCGTGGATGAGCATAATTGCAGTCGTTGCATGGAACTGCTGCGCGGTCAGCAAGGCGGACGCGGTGCGGTGCAATAGTTGATAGCGAACGTCGTCCTGAAAGTGTTGCACTTTGAGCAGCGCGTGAAGGAATTCCAGCCGCGTTAATTGGCCGCCGGTAGCAGATAGGCGTTTCTCTTCCAGACGAGGACCGAAGTCTTCCAATACCTTGGCTTCGACGGCGATCACGCAGAGACCAAGATCGTTACGGCAGAGGGCAAGGATATCTGTTGCCGAGTTCGTCGTGCCGCCGGGAAGGCTGACTTGCCACTCAGGTATGGCGGCAAGCAGCGCTAAATGGCACAGTTCAGGTAATGTAGATCCCGTCAGCAACTCGCTAATTTCTGCCGGCAAGCGGTCTTCTGCGTCTTCCCAAGCAGCGGCAGCCGTCATTGCAGAGGCGCCTCGTTTCCAATGCAAGACGGGCTTAGAAAGGAGACATTGCCAATCTTCTCCTCCTAAGGTGCGGGAGAATATGCGCTTTATTTTTTTGACCATGTGTTGTGTCCTGATCTGTTCCACCGTAGGGAAGGATACATTCTAGCCGCGGTTACACTTTACTGTCTGTCTCCTGGTATCGACGATCACCACTATTGAGTGGCACAGTCGACACGAAAGTGAATGTACGTCACCATTTGGACGGCACCCTGGAAGACGTGGTTGTAACAGTGCCGCCATCGAGCTGCGCTGATTTGCCGGCCGGAGTGAGCAAGATTGCGCCGCTGTCGAGCAACCGGCAGGTGACCTCGTCGCCTAGCCGTAATCCTGCTGCTTCGATGATCGCTTTTGGTAGTCGCAGTCCGCCGATGGAGTTGCCCCACCTCGTTAGTTTTGCCATGTTTGTCTCCTAAGTACTCACCCAGAAATAAATGTGTTTTTGGCTGCCATAACCGGCGCGTTGCTGCGTTGGCTCGTGCTTGCAGTGCTCGCACTGCGGCGCACTGCGGCGCACTCGCCGCCTTGCACCGCATCCGGTTCTGTTTGCCAAAATTCACATTTATTTCCGGTTGAGTACTTAGATGAAAGTGTAGCCAATGCATACACTGCGAAATTGGCACGTGCTGGGAACGACCAACTATGCACAATTTCCGACAGATGCGGCTCGCGGCGTTGCGAAGGTGTGGCGCAATGTCCAAATGGGACGAACCCTGAGATCGCCCGATTAGCTTGTAGAGTTGTTATGCGCGTGAGGTTAGCCGCAACGCCGCGGGCACTAAGCAAGCAGGCCAGAGCAAACTAACCTACTTAATCCTTAGGCGGGAGGCAAGATTACTCACCAAATGCATCTAAAGTGACTGGCACGGAGCTGATGCCACGACTACGTATCGGCTTAGTAGGGGGGCAATAATATCGTGTTCCGATTGCCCAAGCGGGCACTGCCAGTACGTTTTCTGGAGTAAAGATTTTGCTTGTGTCTATGACTGGCACCGCGTCAGGTCGCCGATTTCCCTTTACGTCAATGCCGGTCTTCTCCGATATTGATTTCGCATACTTCCAGGCGGTTGTACGACTGAACTGGTCTGAAAGATCTTGGCCGCTGAGCCACAACAAGTATACGTTGCGCTCAGATTTCGTAAGGACTTTGAGTTCTTCGCCCTTAAGTAGGCGCTGGATACTGTGAGATATTTGGTACTTTCCAAGAAAGCGGAAGAACAGTTCGGTCACGTTCACGTCTTTCCAACGCATTACATAACCGAGATCGAGGTATTTGAGCTCTTCGGAGAACAGTTTGACCTCTGCACGAATTCCTTTTCGCGCTTCCTGAATGAGCTTCGACTGGAATTCGCCAGGTGCTCTTCCTCTGTTCTCACTCCTGAATGCAGCAGTAAGCTCAATCGCCTTATCGTACACCGTCAGGGCATGACTTTTTGATCGCCTCCGCTTTGCGCCCTGAATTGTGATTGACGTTTGTTCGTTACGCCACTTCCCTTTGATGTAATTGGCATCAATCGCCTCGATGATCGGTAGAACCGCTGTGCGGGGGCAATGGAAATTTGCGGTCAGATGTATTTCGGTGATCGAAACACCACCGCGCAGCCACTCTGCACGCTGTGCGGGATCAACTTCGAGCCCTAGCCGTTTTGCAGCCAGATCTAAAATCGCATACACATAATCCTGCAAAACACCATGTCCAAAAAGGTTGTGTCGCTGTAGCACAAGCGGAGGACAGCAATGGATTTCGACCAGATGTGCAACTCCGAACCGGTCGATACCCTTCGACTTAATATAGGCCTTGTCGCCTCCATCTACCAGGGCACGCTGGTTCTTGGTGGCACTGCCTGACGGAAGCAGTCCAAACTCTTCTTCGTCAAAATAGTGAGGCTTACCTGTGGGCTTATGTGTCCATTCCGCTGTGATGCGGATCTTGTCAATGTGAACGTTGGCGGCTTTCATTCTTAATCCTTAGCCTGCTTCGTACTGTGTGTCCAGCATGGCTGCAGTGGTTGATGAAGTGTTTAAATTGCGAACAAATCCGAACTACTATAGCTATAGCTGTCGTGATTGTTCATAGTTGTTCATAACTGTTCGCAGCGACGTATATCCGCTGGTAACAGGTTCATTTTGGCGAGAGTTCGGTTGGTTTGGTGACGTCGTACTGTTCGCCATCATCCAGACCTATCAGCGCATCGAGCATCCGACGAGTACCGGTTAGCAATTCGACGAAATTTTTGATATCTATGGCTGTGCCAGACCTCGTCGCGTATGCCCGCGCTTGGAGTACAGCGTCGATTTCATGCTGTAGCCAGCCAACGGAGCGCTCGCCGATGTAGATTGGTGGAACGAAGGTGCCAGCCTTAACGTCACGCCAAATCGTAGACGACGCACGTCCGGTCTTTTTCACTACTGCTGGAAGGCGCAGGATGTTGTGTTCACTAGCCCTGGCGGCGCGTCGAATCATGGCTAAGTAGACCTGGTTGAGCTCTACGCCAGGCGGGAAATTGGTAGAGCCGTTCGTCGACGTAGTTTTTGAAGGGGAGCGCCCGACGCGATGGCACCCTGGGCCGTTTTGATCTTCTTTCATGTTCATCCTTTCCGTTAGACTTGGCTAGACGCCAAGCGAGAACGAAGTTTCACATTTAGGTTCGCGGTTTGGTCGATTCTCACGGGTACAACCACTTGCGCAAATCCTGGCTTTTCTGGGCAAATGGTTGCAACCATCTGCTAAGGCATGCGTTAGTTGTGGTAGCGTCATGCGACCGTTGAGCGATCCTGTTATGTGCAGAGTTAGGAGGGTTAATGCCAAGACCAAAGTGGAACGAACCAGAGAGCTATGAGCTAGATGCGAAGGAAGTTTGTTATCGAACGTTTGCTTGGGAGTTTCTTCGTCGGAATCTGGACTTCCAGCGTGAAAGTGCAGCAGCACTTGCATCAGGGTCACTATCGCAAAAAGCAGCTGTCGCAACGAAGTATGGGCTAAGTGAGCTTGTGCCATACACAAGTGCCTATGAACCGGGCAGTACTTTTCTCTGGTTAGCAGAAGCAATCTGCGAGCCACCAATAGTTCCTAATAGGTCCAAGAAGGCGTTCGCGATGCAGCCGCTTAAAGAGGGAGAAGTTGGCCTGATATTTGACTTAGACGCGACTGTATCTGCCGGCCCATCAGCGATTGCAGCCTATCTGTATAACGCCAGGACCATTTTGCTGGCCGAACGTCAAAAGTACTTAAGTGCTCTTCCGGCGAGCGAGAGTAGGACAATTCGCGTGCTGTCGCCAAAAATCCGTAAGGTCAAACTATTTCCTTGGCTGCGGACTTATGACGCTATTGTTCATGAAGGAATCAGCCCTGAACAGACGGCGAAGATTCTTTATCCAGATGACTTCGTTCCGGACAAATTCACGAAAAAAACAAGGGAAGTAACGGCGTGCAACCGAGTTTTGGATGATCTTGAAAGGGCAAAAAGTCTTGTGAAGGACGAGTATCTTGCATTAGTTCCATTAGACTATTTGCAGAATAAATCTAAAAGAAAGTAGAAGTATGGTGGCCCGTCCATGCGCTGCTACTCGTAGTCGACCGGTAAATGAGTAGCTAGCCGTGTAGCTAATCGAGCATTTCACAATGCGATATTCTAAGTAATTGATTCTTAAAGAATTTATCGCTACATCAAAATGACGTCGTACTGTTCCTGGTGATACCCCTTTTCGACCTGCAGCGAAATCTTCTTGCCGATGAAGTCGCCCAGCATGGCCAGGTGCTGCGACTCTTCTTCGAGGAACAGGTCGACCACTTCCTGCGAGGCGAGGATGCGGAACTCGCGCGGGTTGAATTGCTTGGCTTCGCGCAGCAGTTCGCGCAGGATTTCGTAGCAGATCGTGCGCGAGGTTTTGACTTGCCCCT
>Ga0213836_100812_pt1 | contig 22509 bp, 22 predicted proteins | sample SWPATP03_FD_160578 | JGI IMG/M metagenome (GOLD analysis project Ga0213836, IMG submission 160578) | Coastal seawater microbial communities from Marineland, Florida, United States - SWPA TP0 #3 | ecosystem: Environmental > Aquatic > Marine > Coastal | place: USA: Florida | collected 2016-08-05
CCTTTGGCCTCTAGACCGTCAGCTTCCCTTCATTTTTATTTCCGCGATTCAGACTTTCGGGTTCTCACCCCTCAGGAGTACGACAGTATGCCCAAACCCCGAACCCCTTCGGCGGTCCTGGAGGCTCGGGGTGCTTTCGACAAGGACCCCGGCCGCCGCCGCGAAGACTTTAAAGCCGGCGTGTTCGACGTCAAGCCGCCAACCTACTTCAAGGCGAATCAGAAAGCCGTATGGAACGAGATCGTCAACGCGCTGCCCGCATCGGTCCTTCAGGCGACAGACCGAATGGCAGTCGAACTCGCAGCGCGCTTGATTGCGCAGTTCCGTAAGCTCGACGATGCGGACGTGACGTCGGCCATGGTCGCCCAGATCCGCACGGCCCTTGCGGTGCTTGGCATGACGCCGGCGGACCGATCGCGGGTGTCGGTCAAAAAGGAAACGCCTGGTAACCCGTTCGCCGATATGCTCGGCGGTAGCAAGAAGGCACACTGATCATGTCGGCCGATTTCGTCGGCACGGCACTGGAATACGCGCAGGCAGTCACCAAGGGAAAAATCGTTGCGTGCAAGTGGGTCAAACTGGCATGCAAAAAGCACCTGGATGAACTGAAGGCCAGCCGGCGGAAAGCCTTCCCGTATTACTTCGATCCGGATGCGGCCACGAAGGTCTGCACATTCCTGTCGCTGATGCCTCACACCAAAGGGAAGTGGGCCAGGAAGCGCGCAACGATCACGCTGGAGCCCTGGCAGTGCTTTGCATTCTGCGTACTCTTTGGCTGGAAGATCAAGAAAAACGACCGCCGCCGTTACCGCAAGGCGTACTTCGCAGTGCCCCGCAAGAACGGCAAGTCGATCATCGGCTCCGGCATCGGCCTGTACATGTTCTCGGTCGACGGCGAGTTCGGCGCCGAGGTGTACTCGGGCGCGACGACTGAGGCGCAGGCCTGGGAGGTCTTTCGGCCAGCCAAGCAGATGCTCGAGCGCACGCCCCAGCTGATGGAGGCGCTCGGCGCCGAGGTCTGGGCGAAAGCGCTGTTGGCGCCTGCCGACGGCTCGCGCTTCGAACCGGTGATCGGCAAGCCTGGTGACGGCGCTTCGCCATCCTGCGCGATCGTGGACGAATACCACGAGCACGACACGTCCGAGCTGGTCGACACGATGGAGACCGGTATGGGCGCGCGCGAGCAACCGCTGCTGCTCATGATCACAACGGCCGGCTTCAACATCGCCGGCCCGTGCTACGACCAGGAGCAGGACGCCAAGAAGGTGCTTGAAGGAGTCCTGGACGATCCAGAGTTGTTCGCGTTGATCTACACGATCGACGAAGGCGACGATTGGACCAGCCCCGCTGTGCTGCGCAAGGCCAATCCGAATTACGGTATCTCTGTCGATGAGGATTTCCTGCTGTCGCAGCAACGGCTTGCGACGCAAAGCGCGTCAAAGCAGGTGCGCTTCAAGACCAAGCACTTGAACATCTGGTGCTCGGCGAAGTCGGCCTGGCTAAATATGCTCGAGTGGGCCAAGTGCGCGGATCTCACCCTGCGCCGCGAGCAGTTCAAAGGTGATCGCTGCTACCTGACGCTCGACCTGGCCAGCCGATCGGACATCTGCGTACTGATGCTGGTATTCGTTCGCGTGATCGATGGCAAGCAGCACTTCTACTTTTTCGGCGATTACTACTTGCCGGAGGCCGCCATCGAGGGCGCCGAGAAGAACGCCAACGCCTACCGGAAGTGGGTGATCGAGGGCTTCCTTCAGCAGCACGACGGCGCCGAGATCGACTTTGATCTGATCGAGGAGGACATGCTGGCCTTGGTGTCTGAGTTTGGGCCGGAAGAGGTTGTCTTCGACCCCTGGCGCGCCGCGCAGCTCGAGCAACGACTTACAAAAAACGGGATCAATGCAGTCGAGTTGGGTGCGCAGGTCAAGAACTTGTCGCTCCCGATGAAGGAACTGGAGAGCGCGATCAAGGCTGGTCGCGTGCACCACGACGGCAATCCGATGCTGACCTGGATGATGTCCAACGTTGTGGCCAAGCTCGACGCCAAGGACAACATCTACCCGCGCAAGGAAAAGCCTGAGCAGAAGATCGACGGCCCGGTGGCCGCGATCATGGGCGTTGCACGCGCAATCAGCAGTGAAGAAACAGCTACATCCTTCTGGGAATCCTGATGAAAAAACTAATCACGATGGTTCCCGACGCCCTCATCGTCAGCGGCGCCGGGGCGCTATCCTATGGCGCTGGCTTGCTCCATCCTGCCGCTGGGTTCATCGCCCTTGGCATCTTGATGGTGGCCGGTGGGGTGTGCGCCGCGCGTCGGACTCCAGTCGAAAAGGTTGAGGCCTGATGTCGTTCTTTATTCAATCGGGTCGCCGCAATCAAGCCTTTCAGGAGCCGTTTTGGCAGGAGTGGATTGGTGCGCTTCAATCCGTGACCGGAAAAACGGTCAATTGGAAGACGGCGCTCCAGGTCGCAACTGTTTTTGCCTGCTGCCGGGTCATCGGCAACGGCATGGCGCAGGTGCCATTCAAGCTGATGCAGAAGCAAGGCCGGCGCCGCGCGCCCGCGACGAAGCATCCGCTCTATCGTCTGCTCTCCCTGAAACCGAACGACTGGCAAACCAGCTTCGAATTCCGTCAGATGCTGGCCTGGCACATTGAGCTTTGCGGAAACGCCTACGTCTTCAAAAATCGCAGCATCACCGGCAAGATCTTGGAGTTGATCCCGCTGGCGCCCGGGCAGGTGACGCCGAATCGCGATGCGAATCTCCAAATTACGTATGACGTAACCGGTCTCGACGGCTCGTCCCGGACTCTCACAAGAGACCAAATCTGGCATCTTCGGGGGCCAACAATCGATGGTTTCCATGGCCTAGATGTAGTGAGGCTGGCACGCGAAGCGATCGGCCTGGCCATGGCGACCGAGGAGGCCGCAGGCCGTTTGCACAAGAACGGTATCCAGAATACCGGCGTCTACGCAGTCGACTCCACGCTGGACAAGAAACAGTACGACGACCTCGCGGCATGGATTAGCAAGCAGTTCGCCGGACTGCAAAATGCAGGCAAGCCGATGATCCTCGATCGGGGCGCCAAATTCCTGAACACCTCTATGAGCAGCGTCGACGCGCAGTCGAACGAAACGCGCAAGACGCAGGTCGAGCAGATCTGCTCCTTCATGGGCGTGCTTCCGATCAAAGTCGGATTCTCGGACAAGACTGCCACCTTCGCCAGCGCGGAAGAGATGAACCGCGCGCACCGCGAAGACTGCCTGTCGCCCCGGTGGGAGTCATTCGAACAGTCGGCGATGATAAATCTTCTGACCGACGCAGAGCTTGAAGAAGGGCTGTATTTCAACTTTACGGAAGAGGGCCTTCTCCGCGGCTCAGCTAAGGATACGAAGGACGTCATCCTGGGTTACGTGAACGGCGGCTTGATGTACCCGAACGAGGGCCGCGATCTGCTCGACCTGAACCCCGACAACGATCCGGCAAGCGACCAGCTTCGCATCCCAGCAAACATAGTCGGCGAGCCGAAGCCCGCTGAACCAGCAATACCAGCTCTCCAGGAGTAAATCCCGCATGCCAAACCCGAATATGCAGCGCAAGGCTGCAGGACGAGTCCTGTCCGCTGAAAACGAGCGCCTGCTGATCGAGGCGCGCAACAACCTCGATACCGTTCTGTCGAAGATGGCCCAGGAAGATCCGGAAGATGCCGGTTCGCTCCGTCACATGAACCGCATGGCGCTGAAGCCGGGTCATGTCCGCGTCAACGCGCAGCTGGCCGACAACGAGGCTGAGGTGCTGATCTACGGCGACATTGGCTACGGCTGGTACGACGAGGGCATTACCGGCGAATCGATCTCGAACCAGATCGCCGGTCTGGACGTCGACACGATCCACGTACGCATCAACAGCGGCGGCGGCTTGGTGTTCGAAGGCCTGGCCATCTATCAAGCATTCGCCCGGCACGACGCTCACATCATCGTCCACATCGACAGTATCGCGGCCTCGATCGCCAGCGTCATCGCGATGGCCGGCGACGAGATTCGCATCAGCGAAGGGGCAAATCTCATGATCCACAAGCCCTGGTCGGGACTGTGGGGTGACGCCGACGCGCTGCGCAAGGAGGCCGATGTGCTGGACCAACTCCAGGCGGGCCTGATCAACATCTACGAGGCTCGCACCGATGCAAAGCGAGCCGACCTGGAAGCCTGGGTCAACGCTGAGACCTGGTTCCTCGGTCAAGCCGCGGTCGATGCCGGCTTTGCCGACGTCATCGTACCGGCCAAGAAGAAAAAGGCTGCTGCCTCGGCAATGCTGAATTACTTCAAGAATACCCCTCAGAACCTGCTGGCATCAGCGGGCACCCCCGAGGTGCGCGAGTTCGAAGCCTTCCTCCGCGATGGAGAAGGGCTCTCGCACGCGCAAGCAAAGCGCATCGCAGCCGCGATGCCGAAGACGAATCGCGACGATTCGTCGGCCCCGACAGAAAAGCCCCTCCGTGATGGTGGGGACCCTGCGGATGAGCAGCGTTCGGTGGCCAACCGCCTGGCGCAGAGCATCAAACAACTTACGTCCACCATCAAGGAATAAATCATCATGGCTGAAAAAGACCCGGTCCAAGAAGTAATGCAAGCGTTCAATGAGTTCAAGGAAACGAACGACGCGAATCTGAAAAAGCAGAACGCGGCGCACGAAGAAAAGCTCGACAAGCTCAACAAGGTTTTCGATAAGTACGAGAACCAGAGCCAGCAACTGGTGTTGATCGAAAAGCAGAATCAGGCAATGCAGGCGCAGCTCGACGGCATCGAAAAGATCGCCAACCGCGCCGGCCTGGGCGGCGATGCCGATCCGCAGGCAAAGGCTGCGCGCGAATACATGGACGCCTTCAACCGCGTCATGCGCAAGTCGGGCAGCGACCGCGATCCGGCCGACATGCAGATCATCCGTGATCGCTCGGCAGCGCTGGTCAAGGGTGACGACGCGAGCGCCGGCTACCTGCTGGCCCCGCCCGACATGCAGAAGGACATCATCAAGAACATCATCGAGATGACCCCAATCCGCGCGCTGGCAACCGTGCGCACCATCGGCGGCGACAGCCTGAAGATGCCGCGCAAGACCGGCAACGGTTCGGCCTCGCGTATCGGTGAAGTGCAGAAGCGTACCAACACCGGCGACCCGGCCTACGGCATGCTGCAATTCTTTGCGCCGGAGATGTTCGCGCGCATTGAGATCTCGCAGCAAATGCTGGAAGACTCGGATTACGATCTGTTCGCCGAGCTGCGTGACGACGCGGCCGAGCAGTTCGCGGTGCGCGAAGGTCAGGAGTCGATCAGTGGTAGTGGCGGCTCGGCGCAACTCGAGGGCGTGCTGGTCAATCCCGACATCGGATTCAGCAAGAGCGGCGACGCCAACCTGTTGACTGCTGACGGCATGCTGGCCGTGTACAGCGACCTCAAAACCGCCTACGCCCGCAACGCGATCTGGGGTCTGAATCGCAACACGCTGGGCCAGGTGCGCCGCCTGAAAGAAAATGGCACTACCGGCCAGTACCTGTGGGCCCCGGGCATCGCGACCGGCGCGCCGAACACCATCCTCGGCGCCTCGTATGCCGAAATGGCTGACCTGCCGAACGTCGCGGCCAATGCGCATCCGGTCGTGTTCGCCGACTGGAAAAAGCTGTACGTGATCGCCGACCGCGTGAACGTGTCGCTGCAAGCCGACTACACCACCGGTGCCGATGATGGCCTGGTCGTGTTCCGCGCGCGGCGCCGTGTCGGCGGTGGCGTGCGTCAGGCCGAAGCCGGCCGCAAGCTGAAGATCGCGGCCTAATCGCCAGCCAGTCCCCGGCCGCGCGCCGGGGGCTCATCGCAACCCATTCACAAGGAAAACCGCCATGCGTGACCTGAAATCCAATATCAAGCCAGTGCAGTCGCTGGTGCCGATCAACCGCAATGCGGCTGCAAATGGCTCGGGCGTTGACCTGTCCGGCTTCAACGGCGCCTCGGTTCTGTTCTCGAGTGGCGCGATCGGCGGCACTGCTTCGCCAACCTTCACCTTCGAAGTGCAGGAGAGCGACGACAACACTACGTTCACTGCCGTCGCTGACAGGGATCTCCGCGGCGTTGAGCCGGTGATCACCACCGCCAACCAGATCTCGCAGGTCGCCTATCTCGGCTACAAGCGATACATCCGCGCCGCTCTGAAAACCGTGTCCGGCACCTCGCCAACGCTCGACTGCGCCGCCGCCGTCATCCTCGGCCATCCGACCAACGCGCCGACCGCCTAAGTGTCGCGGGCGGCTTCGGCCGCCTATCCACCGGAGAGACCATGCACATTCGCATGTTGAAGACTGAAAACGGATCGGTTGACGGAATCCGTGTCGCCTCCTACGAGGGCGGCGCGGATTACGTGCTAGGAGCCACTGACGGCGAGCGCTCGCTCGCTGCGGCATTTGTTGGCGCAGGCTGCGCAGTCGAGCTGAATGGCGCTCAGCATGGCCATGATGGAGATGGTGATGGCGATGCTGCGCCGAGCGGCGGTCCGGAACCAGGAAATCCAGGAACACCTATCGACGAACCCGAGCCGGCCGCACCAGCAGCAAAGCAAGGCCGCGGCAAGAAGCAGTAACACCCTAGGCCGCCCGTCGGCCGCCGCCTGGAGGTCGACATGATCCACCTGAAGATGACCGCGCAAACCTCGGTCATTCGCGCCTATGACCAGCCAGGCGGCTACGAAACCCGGCGACCCTACCAGGCCATCGTCACGGTGACCCACCTCACCGACAAAATCGTCTACCTCCATGGCGCCGTCGGCGTGGTCTGTCGCGAGACCTGGGAAAGGACGCTCGACCTGCTGCGCGAACGCGGCGTCACCACGGTGATGCTCGAGCGGCACGGGCGCATGAAAACAATCGAGCTGTCGGCGTCGGTCGGCACGGAATCACCAGAATAAATCACGAACGAGGACCACATGCCCGCATTCACCAAGCTGCAAAAATTCCCTGAAGCTGTGGCCCACGGTAAGCACAACCTGAGCACGGCGCAGATCAAGGTCGCGCTGACGAACACGCTACCCGTGGCGGCCACTGCCGGCGTGCTGGTCGACATCACCGAGATCGCCTATACCTACTGCTCGAGCCGCAACGTCACGACGAGCGCATCCGCCCAGACGGGCGGCACGTACAAGCTGACCTGCGCCGACCTGACGCTGACTGCCACTGGCGGCTCCGTTGGTCCGTTCCGTTACGCCGTGCTCTACAACGACTCGGCGACCGCCAAGGACCTGATCGGCTTCTACGACCGTGGCGACAGCATCACGTTGCTCGACGGCGAGTCCATCCTGCTCGACCTCGACCAGGCGGCCGGCGTCCTGACCTTGGGCTAATCATGAGCCTGGAACAACAAGCCGCGCTGCGTGCTGAGGCTCGCGCGAACCCGGCGTGCTCGGCCCCGCTGGCTGCTCGCGATTGCGCGGCACTGGCCAGCCTGCTGTCGGCGGGCCGCACCAGGGCGAATGAGCGCGAAATCGGGTGCGGCACGATCCTCGAGGTGCTGGGCATTGCCGCCGGCAACCAGTTGATCGACTTCATCAAGTCAAACGCCGACCTCCGCTACGTCGTGCCGCTGCTCGACCAGGGCCGGCTGCATATTGGGTCGGCCGTAGTGCAGGCCGCGCTGCAGTCGTTCGTCGGCGCTGGCGCGATCACCCAGGCAGACGCCGACAAGATGTGCGCGATCGGCATGGATCCTGATCCACTGACGCCGCAAGACGTTGCCGATGCACTCTTCCACCCAGACGGGACTGAAAAATAATGGCAATCACAAAATCTGCGATTACCGTCTTTACTTCGGCCGCTGTTCCCGCCGGCGGTACCAAGGCGGCGCCGGCGACGGGTGGCACGGGCACGAGCGTCAGCACGTCGTCTTACGGCCGCAGCGGCCTGACATACCGCATCAAGAACGGCGCGAGTGCGCCAGGCGCCGCCGGCGTGATGGCTATCCAGATTTCGTCCGATGGAGCCAATTGGTTCGACTACCAGACGATGGCTGGCGACACGGTTGCCAACAGCGACAATTCCGGCACCATCGTGATCGACGCCTACGTGCAAAACGTGCGCGCGCTGTGCTACGGCCACACCACGAACCAAGTCACTTTCGAGGCCATCCTTCAGGCTATAGCGGGCTGATATGGCGATGCGCTACCAACCGCAAGGTTTGATGCGCCCGGCGAAGGGGTGGCCGGGACTGACTGGCCTGTTCAACTTCACATCACTTGGGTGCGTTGACGCTGTAGCAAGCCGAAGGCCGACGTTTAATACCATCACAGGGAGCCCCTTCCGCGCGACCCGCATCGGCATCGGCCTGATGAACAACAGCATGAGTGCGGCTGATTCGTTTCTGACCGCGACCCTCGAGGCAGGCACAACCGCCCTAGTCCCGGGGACTGACGCGACTTTCGTATGGATGGGCTCTCTCGCCGACTTGCAGTACGGCGGCGTAATGTGCCGCGGCGATGACAGCATGGGTGCAGGCTCCAGCCTGCGACTGAGCATCACGTCGGCAGGCGAGGCTCGGTTCTCCTACGTCGACACATCACCGGCGGCATTCACCGCGACGACTTCTGGGGCAGGTATTGGCGCTGGCGAGTTAGTGCTCCTTATTGGCACTAAACGCGGTAACACGGTGACGGTCTACTGCAAAGGAAAGAGCGCGAGCGCAAGTGGTGGTAATGGCAATCTGCGGGTTTCGACGCGAGGCGTATCTCTCGGCTACCACGGCTCCAGCGTTACTGCATCGCCCCATGGTGCGGCAATACACGTGCTTGCTGCAACGTTCTCGCGGGCAGTCAGCGCGCCCGAGGTCGGAGCGCTCCAGGTAAATCCATGGCAGCTGTTTGATGACCCGACCGACGAAGACGAACTTACCGTCGGCGCTGCGACTGCCCCGAACAGCTACACCCTGACGGCGGCGCCTGGTGCCTTCGGATTATCGGGTGCGTCCGCATCGCTGCGGGTTATTCGCACGCTGGTTGGCGGCAACGGCTCATTCTCGCTGACCGGAACCCAAGCAGTGCTGCGGGCCGGGCGCCGCGTCGTCGGCGCAACCGGTGTCATTACCCTAGCGGGCGGCGCGGCCGGCTTAATCGTTTCGCGAAAGCTCGCCGGTTCGCCGGGCGAATTCGTGCTGGCCAGCGCCGCAGGAGCGCTTCGGGCTTCTCGCGCACTGGCGACATCGACTGGAACTTTTGCCATTTCAGGTTCAGGCGGTTCGCTTCGCGCATTGCGTCGAGTCAGCGCAGCGCCGGCTGCATTCGCGCTGACCGGTGCCGATGCGCGGCTTGCCGCAGTGCGTCGGCTGGTTGCGAACGTCGGTGCTTTCATGCTCTCCGGTGGCGCGGCGCAGCTTGTGTACTCGCCGGTCGTCGAGGGCAACGTTCTCTTCACGGAGACGGGTCAGTTCTTGTTGACCGGTTCGGCTGTGGGCATGCGCGTCATGCGTCGTCTGCAGGCCGGGTCTGGCAGCTTTGGACATGCTGGCGCCGTTGCAACGATCCGCTGTTCGCGACGCATGGCGGGCGGCCAGGGGGCGTTCGTCGTCGCATCCGGCGCCGCCGTCCTGCGTGTGACGCGGCGCCTGTCGCTCGCACCTGGTGCGTTCGACCTGGCCGGCAACCCGGCCGTGCTTGCCTACGGATCAACGATCGAATACGCACGGGCACCAGCAGGATCCGGCTACACCCCGCAACGCAACGAATACCAGGTGCGCCCGGCTCAGGTCGGTGGTTCCCGGCCGCTAGCAATTCAAAGGAATGTCCGATGACCGCAAGACTTATCATCCCGCCCGCCGCGCTGGCTGTGTCGCTGGAGGCTGCTCGAGCAGCGGCGCGCCTCGACGGCGACCAGGCTGACGCTGAGCTACGCCTCGCGATCGGAATGTACACGGAAGAGGCCGAACACGAAATGCAACGCGTGCTCATCACGCAGACCTGGCGCGTCACGCTCGACGGATTCTCAGCCGCCATCAGGCTGCCATATGCGCCACTGCAGTCGGTCGCGCATGTGCACTTCGAATCGACCTCCGGCACGCTGGAAACCCTCGACCCGCAGGACTACCAAGTAGACAACGTCAGCGAGCCGGGCTATATCGTTCCGGCGCCGGACAGGGCTTGGCCAGCAACAGCGGCGCGGATAAACGCCGTGGAAGTCCAGTACACGGCCGGCTACGGTCCCGACGAAACAAGTGTGCCCGACGCGATCAAAGGTTTCATTCTCGCAAAAGTTCAAGAACATTTCGCTGCACCCGGCACGCCGAAAAGTCCATACCTGTGCCGGTTGTTGGATCGTTACCGGGTGTATCTCTGATGGCCGCCCTGTTCAGGCTTGACGACAAGGTGACGATCGAGCGCAAGACATTGCAGCGCGACCCAGAATATGGAACCGAGTCTGATAGCTGGGAAATTGTGGCGCCATGCATCTGGGCAAATGTCCAGGACGTGCTGCCGAGCCGCGGAGAAAAAACCGATAACGGCCTGGCCACGGCGACGCAGCCAGCCCGCCTGCGCATTCGAAAGTTTCACTTTGTGACGCCGGAGATGCGGGTGACGCTGCACGGCCGCTTCGGCGATCGAGTAATGCAAATCGTGGCGGGGCCGGCCCTAATGGATGATCGAATGCACGTCGAGTGCATGCTTGAGGGGTATTCGCATGGCTGACGAATCAATTTCAGGTGGTCGCGAGCTCGACGCGTTCTTGCAGCAGCTGCCGGTCAAGGTCGAGCGCAACATTCTGCGCGCCGCACTGCGCGCAGGCGCCAACGAGTTCAAAGACGAGGCGAAGCTTCGAGTCCCAGTCGATGAGGGAGATCTGCGCGCCAGTATCCGCGTGACCACGACCTCCAAGCGCGGCACTGTATATGCCAAGCTGAAAGCGGGCGGCAAGCGCGCGCCCCACGCGAACTTGGTGGAGTTCGGTACTGCTGCGCACAAGATCCTGGCAAAACCGGGGCATGCTTTGTCGTTCAACGGCGTCGCGGTGCGCGAGGTCAACCATCCGGGCGCCAAAGCGCAGCCGTTCATGCGGCCGGCGGCCGATAGCCGGCCACCGCAAGCTGTCGCAGCTATCGCTGCCAAGATTCGCGAGCGTCTGACGAAAGAGAACATTAGCACGCCGGCACCGGAGGATTCATGAGCGTCAAGGTCATCCGCGCACTGCTGGTCGGCGCCGCCGCAGTCACCGCGCGCGTCCCAGATGAGCCGGATCGGATCGTAGCGGGCGACATTCCAGCTGCCGCGCAGCTGCCGGCCCTGGGCATCAAGGAAGTGAGCTGTGTGCCAGTGGGCGCCATCGACGCGCAGGCCGAGTACTCGGTCGTCATCAGTCGCGTCCAAGTCACCATGGTCGGCAAGCCCTATCCGGACGTGAAGGCTCTGGCCGACGTGGTGCGGCGCGCCTGCAACTTCCAGCGTGGGCAGATTGCCGGCGTCGACGTCATCAGCGTGGTGCGCGACATCGTCGGGCCAGACCTGGACGACGCCGCAGGCAACAGCATCAAGAGCATCGACTTCAAGGTCACGTACCACGAACCGAACTAGCAGTAGACACTTCAAACCCGCCCGCAACGCTTTCCGCTTGCGGGCTTTTTTATGCCCAAAGGAGAAACATGGGAGTCGCAAGCGGAGTTTATAAACAGGTCACCTACAAGCCGGAAGTGACCTACGGCGTGGCGCCGGCAGCGGCCAGCGCGCAATCGATGCGCCGGGTTGGCTCGTCGCTGAGCCTGTCGAAAGACACGTACCAGTCGGGCGAGATCCGCCCTGACTTCCAGGTCGCGGACTTCCGCCATGGCCTGCGCAAGGTCGGCGGTTCGATCAGTGGCGAGCTGTCCGCCAAGACCTACGCCGACTTCATCGCCGCAGCGCTGAAGAAGGACTTCGTCGCCGGCGTGAGCGTCACGGGCGCGTCGATCACGATCGGCGGCACGGCCGGCGCCTGGACCATCACGCGCGCGGCCGGCTCCTGGCTCACCGACGGCGTGAAGGTCGGCGACGTGGTGCGCGCCACCACCGGTGGCTTCAACGCGGCGAACCTGAACAAGAACGTCCAGGTTACCGCGCTCACCGCCACGGTGCTGACTGGCGTGGTGCTGAACGGCTCGGCGCTCGTCACCGAAGGCCCGATCGCCACCGCAACCGTCGCGGTCATCGGCAAGAAGACGATGATTCCGCAGACCGGCCACACCGACAAGTCGTTCTCGATCGAGCACTGGCATCCGGATGTCCCGGCCAGTGAGCTGTTCACCGGCTGCAAGGTGTCGAAGGTCACCTTCACCTTGCCGGCAACCGGCATGGCCACCGTCGCTGTCGAATTCACCGGCCGTGACGCCAAGGGCGATAGCGCCCAGTACTTCACCAGCCCGACGCCTGTGACCGTCACCGGCACCATGGCTGCCGTCAATGGCGTGGTCAAGGTCGGCCCCGCGACGGGCGGCACGATCACGAGCGCGAGCATCGAGATCTCGGCCGCGCAGTCCAGCGAGCCTGGCATCGGTTCGAACGTCGCCGAGCAGGTGGCCACCGGCCGCGTGATCGTGACCGGTCAGATCACGGCCAAGTTCGATTCGACTGCGCTGCGCGATGCGTTCTACAACGAGACCGAAGTGTCGGCCTACCTGGCCTTCACGGCGGACAACTCGCCGAGCTCGGACTTCATCGCGTTCAGCATGAACCGGCTGAAGGTCAACGGCGCCGACAAGGACGACGGCGAAAAGATCCTGATTCAGACGATCCCGTACCAGGCGCTGCTGAACACCGCCGGCGGCGCCGCGGCGGCCACCGACCTGACCACCATTTCGGTGCAGGACTCGGCCGCTTAAACCCTTTCGCCGCCACGCGCGGCAACCCAGGCACCGGCGGGCCGCTGTCTCCTTTCGCGGGAGCGGCGGCCGGCGCGGGCTCATTTTTTTACCACTCGCGAAAGAGAACCCATGAACACCATGAACACCGCCCAGCCTTCGAACCTGCTGTACAAACTGGTCGACACCCTGGACATCGACGCCTACGAAGACATCGCCGTCGGCAAGCTGACCCTGACGGATCCGCGCACCGGCGCGCCGACTAGCTCTGTCATCGAGCTGGCCAGCCCGGAGCACGAGTCGCGCAAGCGCATCGACCTGGCGCGCACGCGCCGCCTGCGCGCCGAGTTCGCCAACAACGGCAAGCTCAACGCGACGGACCCGCTTGACGACATCGAAGACGAAACCGACTACCTCGTCGCGTCGACGCTGGGCTGGAACCTGACCCGTGGCGGCGTTCCGCTGGAGTTCTCGCCGGCGAACGCCCGCGCCCTGTACACCGACCCGAAAAAACAGTGGCTGCGCGCCCAGGTGCTGGCCGGCATCCGTAAGACCGAGCTTTTTATCAAGGACTCCGCGAAAGCCTAGCGGAGTGCTGCCGGGCCGAGTACGAGCTTCTGGCTCGACAAGGTGACGGCTCAACGCTGCGGGCCCACCTGCAGCGTGTGGCAAAAAACACGGGCGAGGTCGATCCTCGCCTAAACATCCAGTGGCCAAAGCTGGGCCTCCCGCTGTGGGAGGCATTCAAGCGGCTCGATCGCCAGCCAGTGATGGAGGGGATCGGCCCCATCACCACCGCAGGCATCCTGGCGCACCAAGATCTTTACAGAGTCCGCTTCACCGAATGGGAGCTCGAGGTGCTGCAGACGTTTGATCGGATCGCTATGGAAGCCGCCGCAAGACGTTGAACCGACCCGTCGCAAATCAGGGCGGGAACTTCATAACGCCGCCTACGGGCGGTTTTTTATTGGGCAGATCAATGGTCATCAGCGAAATGGAGATCCGCCTCCGGGCCGACATCGCCCGACTTCAGCGCGACATGGATTCCGCGCGTCAGGTTGTGGGCAATGCCACTGCAGGGATGGAGCGCGCCGCCAACGCGGCCAAAGGCGCAATCGCGTCGATCGCATCCGGACTCGGCATCCAGCAATTCGCCCAGATGATCGATCAGTACCAGAAATATTCGGCGCAGCTGAAGCTCGCGACGAGCACGGAGCGCGAGTACGCTGCGGCTCGCTCGGACGTCCAGCGCATCGCTCGAGTGGCGCAGCAGGATCTCGGTGCGACCGGTGTCTTGTACGCGAAGATTGCAAACGGAACGCGCGAACTTGGCGTAACTCAGGCGCAGGTCGCTGCCATCACCGAAACGGTCAACATGGCACTGAAGGTGTCTGGCGCTACTGCTTCAGAGTCCGCATCTGCGCAGCTGCAGCTGTCCCAGGCATTTGCGTCCGGCACTTTGCGCGGCGAAGAATTCAATGCTGTCAACGAAGCGGCGCCGCGCCTCATGTTAGCCCTGGCGGACGGAATCGGCGTGCCCGTGGGCGCCCTTAAGAAGATGGCCGAGGAGGGAAGAATCACCTCTGAAATCATGGCTGACGTGCTGCCGAAGGCGCTCGTAAAAGTTCGCGAAGAAGCGCGCGAAATTCAGACCATCGGCGGGGCAATGACCGTGCTCAAGAATAGTGCGATGGAATTCGTTGGCGTGCAGGCAAACGCGAGCGGCGTTGTATCGGCACTTACAAGCTCCATCGAGGGACTGGCCGACAATCTTGCCTATGTCGCCGCGTCCGGTGCTGCTGTCGCTACTGTATTTGCCGGGCGCCTGGCGGGAAGCCTCGCCTCGACAACGGTGGAAAAGGTGAAGGGGATCGCTGCCAGCATTGAGCAGGCAAAGGCAAACGAGCTTGCGGCTGCGGCAGAATTGCGCCGCGCTCAGGCAGAGCGCCAATCCGCGCTGATTGCGCAATCGCGCGCTCGTGAAGCGACGATCACAGTGCGAGCAGAGGTTGCTGCCGATCAGCAGCGCATGGCTTCGTCCGCCGCTGCAGCCGAAAGTGCGGTCTTGGCGCGCCAAGCTCAATTCGTAGAGACCGCAAACATCGTCCGTGCAGAAATTGCTCTGGAGCAAACGCGCCACGCCGCGCAGATTAATGGCATCGGGCGCGCCGCGCGCGTCGCTGAAATGGCGGCGCTGGCAACACAGCTCGCAGCCATCGAGAAGGGTATGGCGGCATCATCGGCAGAATTGACCGCAGTGCGGATCGCAAATGAAAACGCTGCATCAAATGCCGCAGCTGTAGGCGCTGCCAAGATCGCGGCTGCACGTGAAGCCGAAGTCATTGCAACTGGCGGCGCAGCTGCCGCGACCCTTCGCATGCGACTCGCCAGTGCGGCGCTGACCACTGCAATGGGAGCAGCATCAATCGCTGCTGGTGTATTCCGCGGTGCCCTGGCGCTGCTGGGTGGCCCGGTCGGTGCCGTCATCACGCTCCTTTCGCTTGGCGCTATCGGTTGGACAATGTGGGGTAATAAGGCACAGGAAGGCAACGACAAAGCACTTAAATCGACGGAAGAAACTGGCGCGGAAATGATTGCGCGCCTGGACAAGCAAATCGAAAAGCTCAGGGAGCGGAACAAGCTTGCTGAGACGGAGCCGCGCTTGAAGGGCATTAACGAGTTAAGCGACGCCGACCGCGACGGGCTTGCGCGAGCCAAAGCGGCGCTTGACGCAAATCGAGCCACTCAAAAAGGAACGGCGGACGACCATGCACGGATGCTCCTGCAGCTGGACGAGATCAATCTGATCAGCACCTATGAAACGCAGTTGAAGCGCGTAGGCGAAGTCCAGGAGGAAGTTGCTCGTGCAGCGAAGAATACTCGCGACACCGATCTGAAGGAGTGGTACGGGAAGAATGGCACGGCCGCGCAAAAAATGGCTGCCGAGATGGATGAGCTTAGAAAGAAATTTGGCACGATCCCGCCCGAGATGGAAAAGCTTATCCAGGCAAAATATGCTGACAAGGGCGCCGCGCAGAATATCAAGCAAGAGGAAACCGCATACACCAACTTGATAACTTCGATCCGCGAGAGGATGGCGGCTAACGAGCTCGAGCTCAGCGGCTACGACAAGCTTTCGCAGTCGCAGCAGATGACAATCAAGCTGGACGCGGCAATCGGTACTGGCAAGAATAAGCTGAGCACCGAGCACATCAAGGAGGGGCGCGCGCTGATCGGCAAGGTCGAGGCGCAGGAGCAGGCTATCGAGGCCCAGCAGCGGGCGGCGAAGTGGGCTGAAACTGAAGCGAAGAACGATTCTGACCACTATGACCGCCTGCGCGCCAGCACCGCCGCCATCGGCGACCAGATCAACAAAGTGGAGCGTGAGATCGAGACGTACGGTCTGGCTGAGTCGGCGGCTATCGAGATGGAAAAGGCCAAGCTCGAGGCAAAGCTAGCGCTTGGTCCGGCCACTTATGCGGAGCTGATCGCGCTCGACGAGCAAATCGCGAAGATGGGCAAGCTGGCCAGCCTGGCTAAAAATAAGGAGGCACTCGACGCGAATAAGAAGGCGGCTGACGAAATGGCCGAGGAGCAGAAGCGGCTCTGGGGGGATATCGAGCGCACGGCTCACGACACCTTCATCAGCATCTTTGACAGTGGCAAATCGGCTTTCGATCGCCTGAAGGACGCGCTGAAGAATGGCCTGTACGAGCTGCTGTACCAGATGACCATGAAGAAGTGGATCATGAACATCAGCGGCAATGTCGCCGGCAGCGGTGGCGGCGTCAGCAGCATCGCGCAGGCGGCAGCGGGTGGTGGTGGCTTCGGCAACATCGCCAGTATGGCCAGCAACGCATACGGCGCGGTCACAGGCGGCATGACGCTAGCGGGCGGTCTCGGTACCGGGTTCATGGGCTCGCTCGCCGGCGGCCTTCAGGGAGCTGGCATTGGCTCTGGCCTGGCCTCGTCGTCGGGGCTGGCGCTGGGCAACGGGATTGTCGGCGTGATCGGCGAGGGCACAGCATCGGCGCTCGGTACCGGGCTTTCGACGTTGGCGGCCGCGGCGCCGTACCTGGCTGCGGTCATGGCGGCCTATGTCGTGTGGAAGAAGCTCGACACCTCCGGCACCTACCACGCCGGCGGCGCGGCGTCGGCCACGTCGGCAGGCGTCACAGCTGTTTCGGCAGGCTCGTTGAACATGGAACGGATCCAGTCCAACGCTGCGACACAGTCGATGGTCGCCCAGTTGGCCCAGGGCGTCGTTGGCATCCTCGACTCGACGGCGCTCGCTTTCGGCAAGACGGCCGGCTATCAGGCCGCGACCGCGTTTGCCGACGACACCAGCAAGGATGGCGCCTGGGGCTCGCTCGTGATCAGCAAGCTGGGCCAGAGCATCGTGAACTGGCAGGACACGCGCGGCAACGGCAAGTGGTCGCAGAAGACGTTCGCTGATGGGGAGAAGGGTCAGGAGCAGTACCTGGCCGCCCTGACGTCGTCGGTGCGCATCGCGCTGGACTCGATCGGGCTGCCTGACTGGGCCCGGACGATGTTGAACGGCGTCGCGTCGGACGCTTCGCTCGACGACTTGGCGAAGGTGGTCGACCAGGTCAACCAGGCCCAGGCAGCACTCGGCGCGATGCGTTCGCAACTGGCAGGCTTTGCGAACCTGAGCGATACCGCGGTGAGCGCGCTGATGGCGGCGTCCGGGGGCATCGAAAAACTGTTCTCGAGCGCGAGCGCGTACTACGACGCCTTCTATACCGAGGCGGAGAAGAACTCGACCGTGAACGGACAGATTGCCAAGCAGCTGGCCGCCGTGAATCTGGCGATGCCCGCAACAAGGGACGGTTTCCGCGCGCTGGTCGAGGCGCAGATGTCACTCGGCACGCAGGGCGCGGAGTCCGTGTCGGTGCTGCTGGGCGTGGCCGGCGCGTTCGCGCAGATGCATCCCGAGGTTGAGGCGGCCACGAAGGACCTGGCCGCCCAACGCTCGGCGGTGACTGAGGCCTACAACGCCGAAGCTGACGCGCTAAAGGCCACGACGGGCCGGCTCGGATCTTTTGCCACCAGCTTGCGCGACCTGAACAAGAGCGCCTTGCTGGGGAACCTGTCGCCGCTTTCGCCGCAGCAGAAATATGCCGAGGCGAAGGCCCAGTATGAAGGTGTGCTGGCCGCCGCGCGCGGTGGAGATGAGGGCGCCCAGTCGAACTACCGAGATGCGTTCACCTCATTCCTCGAGGCGTCGCGCACGGTGTTCGCCAGCAGCACCCAATACCAGACGGACTTCGCATATGCGCAGGCCGCGACGGAGGAGGCCGCGCGCTGGGCTGAGGCGCAGGTTGACGTCGGCCAGGCGCAGCTGGACATGCTCAAGTCACAGGTCTCCGGGATCATCGAGATCAACCAGTCGGTGCTGTCGGTGCGTGATGCGCTGCTGCAGTACAGCGAAGCGATGAACAAGAACACCGCTCCCCTGACTGCTGTAGCGCCGCCGGTGAACACGCCGATTCCGTACGGTTCGTACGGGACGTCCAACACCGAGCCGCTGGTGGCCGAGATCAAGTCGCTCAACGCGAAGATCGAAGCTCAAACCCAGGTGATTCAGCAGCAGACCGTCCAACTGACCATGGCGGCCCACAATTCTGCCAGCGATAACGCGGATCAGGTCTCGGAAGCTGTCCGGGTCGCCAAGCCTATTTACAACAGGGTTGCCGTCGAATGACTGATGCTCAATATCTGGACTGGCTGAAAAGCCAGGCCGCGTACCGTTGCGTCCTCATCGAGGTCGCAGTGCAAATCGGTGGCGTGGAGTCCGTCGTCTACTTGGCGACGAAACCATTCACCTCCGGCGCCGCCGATACGCCGGCAAACACGATGTATCTGCCAATCGCCACCGTGGGCACGCTATTTACGGAGCAGCTGTCGCTTGAGGGTGACGGCGCGCTATCGGCGGGTGAGCTGGAGATCGACAACACCGGCGGCGAGCGCGATGCATGGACCGGCACGGGTTATGTCTTTATGAATCGCTCGATGAAAGCTCGCCTCGGCGACATCCGCTGGACCCTCACTGACCTGCCGCCGATCAGCCGGATCTTTGATGGAATATCGGCCGACATCGCACCGCGCGGGCGCAACAAATTCGGGCTAAAACTGCGTGATAAGTTGCAGCGCCTGAACACGGCGATCAGCGAAGCCAAGATGGGTGGTGCTGGCGAGAACCAAGACGCCTTGCTGCCGATCGCGCTGGGTCAGGTGTTCAATGTCACGCCGCTGCTGATCGTGCCTGCTACTTTGAAGTACCAGGTTCACGCTGGTCCAATCGACAGCATCATCGAGGTCCGAGACAATGGGGCGCCCGTGGCATTCACCGCTGACCTGGCGACCGGGACGTTCACGCTTGCGGCAGAGCCGGCCGGCGCGGTCACTGCATCGTTGCGTGGCGACAAGTCGCCGGTCTATGCCGAAACCGCGGCGCAGCTGGTGAAGCGCCTGGTCACGGGCTATGGCAAGGTGACCGACCGTTTCATCGACGACGACATCGACCTGGCCAGCTTCGCTGCATTCGACGCTGCGCACCCGCAAGGTATGGGGTTGTACGCGACGGATCGCATGAACGTCCTGACGGCCTGCCAAATGCTGGTGGGCAGCCTGGGTGGGCAACTGGTGATGTCGCGATTAGGGAAACTGCGGATCGTTCAGCTTGCGCTTCCCGGCACCGGCACGCCGTTTGTGATCCGGCCAGAGCACATGGTCGACGGCACGCTCTCGCCGACCGGGCGCACAGCTGCGGTGGGCGCGGTGAAGCTCGGCTTCTGCAAAAACTGGACTGTCCAGGAGGCGGGTACGCTCGCGGGAATACCCGATCGCCACAAGGATCTGTTCTCCAACGAGTGGCGCACCACTACTAAGTCGGACGCGGCCACCCTGGCGAAATTTAAGCTGAACGCCGAGCCGGTGCAGCAGGACACGCTGCTGCTGACCCGGGCCGAGGCCGATGCTGAGGCCCAGCGCCGCCTCGACTTGTGGAAGGTGCCGCGCACCACCTACGAGTTCGACGGCCTGCCGGAGCTGTTGCAGCTCGAGCTGGGCCAGGCAGTCACCGTCTATAGCCCGCGCTTCGGCATGTCCGCCGGCGCCGCCGGCATCGTTATTTCACTCGCGCCTGACTGGACCACCGGGCGCGTCAAAGTAGGGTTCCTCGTATGAGCGGAGTACTGAACGACTGCGACACGCTGTTGCAGGGCGCCGTGTTGCGCGTGATTCCGAATGGCCTGGCCGCCCTGGTGCAGGATGCCGCGGACGCGGCCGATGCCGCCCAGGCGGACGCCGATGCTGCAAACCTGCTGCTGGCCGACATCGCCAGCGACAACAAGCTGACCCCCGATAAAAAACCTGATGTCGTCGCCAAGCGTGACGAGATCGTTGCCGAGCAGGTAGGCATCGAAGCTTCTGCGACGGCCCTTGGCGTCACCACGGAAAAGACGGCCTACACCGCCGCCATCACCGCGCTGACGAATTACCTGGCCAGCGCGCCGCTCACCGGGTGGAACACGATCCCAGGCGTCACGATCAACATCACGGGCACAGACATGCGCGCCAAGTTCGGCGACGTCTACGCCAAGCGGCAGGCTCTCCGAAACGCCATCACGACCGCGACAGCGACGAAGGCGGTCTGGGCGAATATCTCCGGCGCTGGCAAGCCAGAGGACGGCGCCACGGTCGGTGCGCCGGCTGGCACCCTGGTGAACGGCGTGCCGGTGGCGAATATCACCGCGGCGGTCACGAACTTCAACGCCAGCAACGACCGCAATGCGACCGCCCTGGCGATCCCAACGATCCTGGCCGATGGCAGCGCGGTCGACCATACGATTCGCAAGGACGGTGCCGCTGACATCTCCTTCGAGTGGGCCTGGGCGGGCGCCGAGGGCGACATCGACGGCTTCCTGGTCTACGTGTACCAGAGCACGTCCTCGTTCGCCTACACCTTCGGCTCGACTCCCTCGCTGGAGACGGTCTACACAGTCCCGGCCAGCAAGCGCGCGTTCATCTTGTTCGGCGCGGCGGCCGACCTGTACACGACGTTTGGCGTGATGGCCTACCGTTCGGTGGACAAGGACGTGAACGCGGCGGGCATTATCAAATCACCGATGGTGAAGCCTGGCCTGGCCTCGGAGAACCCGTACCGTCCGAGTCTCAGCGTGGCGTTTGGCGGCGATATCACCGGCACCATCAACGGAACCGCCGCGGCCACGCTGGTGGCGAATGCGGCAGCCGGTAAAGCTGCAAGCGACGCAGTCGCCGTGATTGCAGACGACAACGTACTGTCGCGGGGCGAAAAATCAGACGTCATCAGGCAGTGGGACACCGTGACGGCAGAGCGCGGGCCACTCGGCGCCCAGGCGCTGGCCCTTGGTGTGAGTAACGCGGGCTACGAGGCCACGATCACGGCGCTGTCCAACTACCTGGGAGGCATCCCTGGCGGGTGGAACGTCCTGACGACGGACTCTGCCATCGTGGGAACGGACTTCAGGTCCAACTGGACCGCGTACTACACCGCGAAGCAGGCGCTGCTCAACGCCATTGCCGGCGCAGCAGCCCGTTCTGGATTCTCCTCGTACAAGACGTGGGACTTCCGCGGAACGCTCGACGGCTGGCAGAATATTGGCGGTATCACGTCGATGAGCTTCACGTCGGACTCGATGATTATTGATTCCGGGGGAGCCGACCCGATCTTCAGGTCCCCGTATGGCCTTGCGCTACCGGGCAACCTCTACAATGTCCTGCGCATGAAGGTGAAGCGCCTGGCTGGCACCGCAGGTTCAAGCTGGGACGGCAACTTGTTCTGGTCCACAACTCAATTCCCAACTGAGGGCGGGAGCGGGCAGGCCCTTGGGATTCCCGATATAACCATCTTAAATGAGTGGGTCATTCTGGAATGGAACATGTCCAAGGTGGCTGAGTGGACGGGCCGTACTGTCCAGTATGTCCGCCCAGACCTCGGTGGCTCCGCAGCGGACACCTTCGAGATCGACTGGATCAGCCTCGGCAGGTATGGTCCGGCGGTGTCGATTGCTGAGCTGGCAGCTGCTCAAGCATCAGCCGACGCGGCTAACGCGGTCCTAGCGGACATCGCAAACGACAACATTCTGTCGAAGGGCGAGAAGCCTGAGGTCATTCTGAAGTGGGACGCCATCGTGGGTGAGGTGGCGGGCGTACTCAACCAGGCATCGAGCCTCGGGGTCAGCAGTGCCGCCTATGCCGCAGCCTACTCGGCGCTTGAGGCATACCTCCCAGGGACCCAATGGAACAGCATCGGCGTCGATACGGTGATTGTGGGCGCCACTTTCCGCACGCGATTCTCCGATTATTACACCGCGAAGCAGGCTCTGTTGAATGCGATGGCCGCAAAGGCCGCGACGACGGCGACCTATCTGGCGGTCCCTGATACGAGGGCTGTCAACACCCCTCCTAGCGGCTACCCCGTCGGACACATTAAGGAATTCAAAGCGCAGGACGTCATTGGCGTTGGCGCGGCGGGCCTCTACTGCGTGCTGGAGACAATGAAAGGATGGTCCGACAGCTCCGGAGGGGAGGCCATCCAGTGGGCATACGTCAATGCCTCCACAATCTGGAAGCGCAGTGCGGGGGCCAATGCCG
>Ga0213836_100821_pt1 | contig 22391 bp, 20 predicted proteins | sample SWPATP03_FD_160578 | JGI IMG/M metagenome (GOLD analysis project Ga0213836, IMG submission 160578) | Coastal seawater microbial communities from Marineland, Florida, United States - SWPA TP0 #3 | ecosystem: Environmental > Aquatic > Marine > Coastal | place: USA: Florida | collected 2016-08-05
AGCCGGTGCGCGTCTGGCGGCAGTATTTCCGCGGCTGGGTCGACACGCCGAACCCCGAGGCGCAGATGCTCGCCTCGGTGATGTTCGACCTGCGGCCCATCGGCGGCGAGACGAAGCTCTTTGCCGACCTGCAGGCCGAGACGCTGGCGATGGCGTCGAAGAACTCGATCTTCGTCGCGCACATGATCTCGAACTCGCTGAAGCACCAGCCGCCCCTCGGGCTGCTCAGGGGCTTCGCCACCATCCGCTCGGGCGAGTACCGCAACCACATCGACATGAAGCTCGGCGGTGTGGTGCCGGTGGTCGACCTCGGGCGGGTCTATGCGCTGAAGGGCCGGCTGACCGAGGTCAACACCCGTGCACGGCTGAAGGCGGCCGAGGCGGCGGGGGTCATCAGCGCCTCGGGCGCGCGCGACCTGATCGAGGCCTATGACCTGATCGCGCGCCTCAGGCTCACCAGCCAGGCGGCGCTGGTGCGCTCGGGGCGCAAGCCGGACAACTACATGGCGCCGTCCGACCTGTCGGATTTCGAGCGCAGTCACCTGCGCGACGCCTTCGTGGTGGTGCGCACCATGCAGTCGGCCATCGGCCACGGCAAGGGCATGCTCGGCTGAGCGCGCCGGCGCGGACGGGCCTGGGGAGGGGCCGCACGCATGATCTGGGAATTCATCGGCGCCATCGTGGTGGCCATCGGCGCAGGCGGCGTCGCCCATCTGATCGGCCGCCTCGTGGGCGAGCGGATGCCCGCCTGGTCGGTGCCCGCGGGCGCCGGCCTCGGGATGATCGGCTTCGTCATCTACATGGAATACACCTGGGCGGGGCGGATCATCGAACAGCTCCCCCCCGAGGTGACGGTCGCCTCGCGCAACGAGTCCACCGCCTGGTTCCGGCCCTGGACCTATGTCTGGCCCTTCACCAACCGCATGATCGTGGTCGACCACCGCCAGGACCGGCGCAACCCCGAGCATCCGCATCTGCTGATGACCTCGGTGGTGCTGTTCGGCCGCTGGGAGCCGGTGCGCCCGGTGCCGGTGGTGTTCGACTGCGCCGAGGGGCGCCGCGCCGACCTGCGCGCCGGTGTCGAGATCGCCGAGGATGGCCGACTGGAGGGGGCGACATGGCTGCGGCTGCCCCCTGACGACCCGCTCCTGCGCGCGGCCTGTGCGCGGATGGGCTGACGGACGCGGCCGGACTCCGCGCGGCGTGCGGGCATCGACCGGACGACAGAGGTGACCGAGGGGAGGAGGCACCCATGGGAGGAGACGACCGCAAGACCATCCTTGTCGTGGAGGACGAGGACAACATCGCCATCGCGCTCGACTTTCTGCTCGGGCGTGAGGGCTATGCGCATGAACGGATGGCCACGGGCGGCGGCGCGGTCGAGCGCATCCGCGCGATCCGGCCCGACCTCGTGCTGCTGGACATCATGCTGCCCGAGGTCTCTGGCTACGAGATCTGCCAGCAGGTCCGCGACGACCCGGACCTCGCCGATGTCCGCATCCTGATGATGACCGCGCGCGGATCGGCGGTGGAGCGGCGCAAGGGGCTGGCGATGGGGGCCGACGGCTTCATCTCCAAACCCTTCGACCTGAAGGAGCTGCGCGCCGAGGTCCGACGCATCCTCGAAAGCGGGCCCGCCGCCACCGCCGGCCAGTCGGGCTGAGGGGCGCCATGATCGCCCGCCTCGGCCTCCGCCTCCGTCTGCTTCTCCTCTTTGCGGCGCTGGCCGGGGCCAGCCTCGCGGCGCTGGCCGGGGGGCTCTGGCTCGGCTTCGAGCGGCTGGGCCGGCCCGAGACCCTGCAAGCCTTCGTGCAGGGCGGGCTGGCGGCCGGCTTCGTCATCGTCGGGCTGATCGTCTGGGTCTGGTACCTGTTCGACCAGAACGTCGGCCGCGCGATCGAGCAGCTCTCGGCCCAGTTCCGGGCCCGGGCGCATGCCGGCATCGACGCCGGCATCGACGCAGCCCCGGCGCGATACCTGGGCGACCTCGCGCCCGCCGCCGACGCCGTCGCCCGCCAGCTGACCGAGACGCGCAACGCGCTGGCCGAGGCGGTGGCGCGCGAGACCACCCGGCTCTCGGCCGAGAAGTACCGGCTGGAGGCGCTGCTGGCCGATGTGCCGCTGGGGGTGCTGCTGGTCACCGGCGAGCACCAGATCGTGTTCTACAACTCTCAGGCGGTGGACATGCTGGGCACCGGCGGCGCGCCGGGGCTCGCGCGCGACCTGTTCGATTACCTGCGCGAGGGGCCGATCCGGCTGGCCTATGAGCGGCTGCGCGAGGCGAACGACTCCGACACCGCCTCGGACCTCTTGTGCGCCACGGCGGGGCCGGCGCCGCGGGTGCTGGCGGGCCGGATGCGGGTGCTGGCGCGGCGAGATGAGGGCGTGGCGCCGGGCTATGTGCTGACGCTGCGCGACGTGACCGCCGACATCGCCGCCCATTCCGCCCGCGAGGCGCTGCTGGCCGAGGTCTTCGACCGGGTGCGCCGGCCGGCGGCCAACCTTCAGACCGTGATCGGCGTCATGGCCGAAGAGCCCGAGCTGGGCGGCCGGGCCGAGCTGAACGCCGCGCTGGTGGAGGAGGTGCGTGCGCTGACCACCGCCATCACCGAGCTCGGCGCCCGCTATGACGAGGGCCGCACCGACTGGCGCCCGCTCGCGGCCACCCGCGCCGCCGACCTGATGGACAGCGCCCGCGCCCGGCTCGAGGCGATGGGCTACGGGGTCGAGACCGAGAGCCCCGACCTGATCCTCTCCTGCGACGGTTTCGAGCTGGTGGCGCTGCTTGCGGGCCTCGCGCAGCGGATGGCCGATGTGGTGGGGGTGCGCCGGTTCCGCCTCGTGCTGGCCGAAGAGGACGGGCCGGGCGCCATGCTCAGCCTCGAATGGCAGGGCGAGACGCTGGGCATCGGCCGGCTGGATGACTGGCTGGCCGAACCGCTGGAGGTGGGGCTGCCGGACCTCTCGGGCCGCGCCGTGCTTCAGGGCCACGGCACCGAGGCCTGGCCCGAGCGCAGCGACGGCGGTGCGGCCATCCGCATCCCGATCCGCAGCGCCCGCCGCGCCGGCCGGAGGGTCAAGCCGATCTCGCGCGCGGTCGTCTACGACTTCGAGCTTCTGTCCAAGGCGCGCAATGCGGCGGTGATGGACAGCCGGCTCGAGGACCTCACCTATGTGGTGTTCGACACCGAGACGACCGGCCTGACCCCGTCGGTCGACGAGATCGTGCAGATCGCGGCGGTGCGCGTGGTCAACGGCCGGCGGGTCGAGGGCGAGGTCTTCGACACGCTGGTCGATCCGCAGCGGCGCATCCCGCCGGGTTCGACCGAGGTGCACGGCATCACCGACCAGATGGTCAAGGGCGCGCCCACCATCGCCGAGGCCGGCCGCGCCTTTCACCGCTTTGCGCAGGGGGCGGTTCTGGTGGCGCACAACGCGCCCTTCGACCTCGAGTTCCTGCGCCGCCACGAGGCCGGGATCGGCGCGCGGTTCGACCATCCGGTGCTGGACACGGTGCTGCTGTCGGCCGTCATCTATGGCCAGACCGAGGTGCATTCGCTCGACGCGCTGACCGCGCGGCTGGGCATCACCATCCCCGAGGCCGCGCGGCACACCGCCATCGGCGACACCGTGGCCACGGCGGATGCGTTTCTCAAGCTGTTGCCGATGCTGCGGGGGCGTGGATTTGCCACCTTCGGCGAGGTGCTGAGCGAGGTGCGGCGGCATGGCCGTCTGCTGAAGGACGCCAACCAGCGCGAGACGCTGGGGGGGTGAGCCGGCAGGGCGACCGTTGTGCCCTGTGGGGGCGTGGGAGGGGGGCTGTCTGCCCCCCGCCTCCTTCGGAGGCCCCCCCGAGGATATTTGAGGAAAGATGAAAGGGGGGCGGGCGCCGGGGCGCCCGGGCCCGTTTCAGGCGGCGGAGTGGAGGGCCTGCCAGACCCGGACCGGGGTGGCGGGCATGTCCACCGGGCGCGCCCCGGCCGAGCGCAGGGCGTCGGCCACCGCGTTCATCACCGCCGCCGGGGCGCCGGTGAGGCCGGCCTCGCCGGCGCCCTTGACCCCCAGCGGGTTGGTGGCGGTGGGGACGTCGTGGCTGCCCAGCAGGAAGGGGGGCACGTCGTCGGCGCGCGGCATCGCATAGTCCATGAAGGAGCCGGAGAGGAGCTGCCCGGTCTCGTCGAAGCTGACGTTTTCGAGGAGCGCCTGCCCCACCGCCTGTGCCAGCCCGCCGTGGACCTGCCCGTCGACGACCATGGGGTTGATGGTGCGGCCCACGTCATGCACGCCCGAGAGCCGGTCCACCCGCACCGCGCCGGTGTCGCGGTCGATCTCGACCTCGCAGACGAAGACACCGTTGGGGAAGGTGAAGTTGGGCGGGTCGTAGAAGGAGGTCTCCTCGATGCAGGGCTCCATCTGATCCAGCGGATAGTTGGCGGGCACATGCGCCGCCAGCGTCATCTGCACCCAGCCGACGGACTTGTCGGTGCCGGCGACCTTGAACGTGGCGTTCTCGAAGACGACGTCCTCGGGGGCGCATTCCATCAGATGGGCGGCGATGCGCTTGCCCTTTTCGATCACCTTGTCGGCGGTCAGCGCGACCGAGCCGCCGCCCACCGCCATCGAGCGCGAGCCGTAGGTGCCCATGCCGAAGGGGACGATGCCGGTGTCGCCATGCACGACGTCGACCTGCTCGATGTCGAGGCCGAACTTGTCGGCGACCACCTGGGCGAAGGTGGTCTCGTGCCCCTGGCCGTGGCTGTGCGCGCCGGTGAAGACGGTGACCGCGCCGGTGGGGTGGACGCGCAGGGTCGCGGCCTCGAACAGCCCGGCGCGGCAGCCGAGCGCGGTGACGGCGGCCGAGGGGGCCGCGCCGGAGGATTCGATCCAGGCCGAGAGGCCGCGGCCGCGCAGCTTGCCCGCCGCCTCGGAGGCGGCGCGGCGGGCGGCGAAGCCGTCGGCGTCGGCGAGGCGCAGCGCCTCGTCCAGGATCTCGTCGAAGGCGCCGCTGTCATAGACGACGCCCACCGGCGAGTGGAACGGAAAGCCGTCGGCCGGGATGAAGTTGCGCCGCCGGATTTCGACCGGGTCGAGGCCGGCGACGAGGGCGGCCTCGTCCACCAGACGTTCGAGCACATAGATGCATTCGGACCGGCCGGCGCCGCGATAGGCGTCCACCGGGGCCGAGTGGGTGAAGGCGGCGCGCACGCGGATGTGGATCGCGGGCGTGCGATACTGGCCCGAGAACATCAGCGCGTAGAAATAGGTCGGGATCGAGGGCGCGAAGGTGGAGAGATAGGCGCCCATGTTGGCCGTGGTGTCCACCCGCAGGCCGAGGAAGGTGCCGTCCTCGTCCAGCGCCATCTCGGCGCGGGTGACATGGTCGCGGGCGTGGGCGTCGCAGCCGAAGGCCTCGGTGCGGTCGGCGGTCCATTTCACCGGGCGGCGCAGCTTCTTTGCGGCCCAGGTGCAGAGGCATTCCTCGGCGTAGAGATAGATCTTGGAGCCGAAGCCGCCGCCGACGTCGGGCGCGATGACCCGCAGCTTGTGCTCGGGGACCTGGAGCACGAAGGCGCCCATGAGCAGGCGGATGACATGCGGGTTCTGGCTGGTGGTGTAGAGGGTGAAGGCGTCCGAGGCGCGGTCCCACATGGCGTTGGCCGCCCGGGTCTCGATCGGGTGGGCGATGACGCGGTTGTTCACCAGCTCGATCTTCGCGACCCTTGCGGCCCTGGCAAAGGCGGCCTCGGTGGCGGCGTCGTCGCCGATGGTCCAGTCATAGCAGAGGTTGTCGGCGAAATCGGCGTGCACCTTCGGCGCGCCCGCGTCCAGCGCGGCCCCGGCGCCGGTCACGGCCGGCAGTTCCTCGTAGTCGACGGCAATGGCCTCGGCGGCGTCGCGGGCCTGGTCGCGGGTCTCGGCCACCACCATGGCCACCGCCTCGCCGACATGGCGGGCGACGCCCTGGGCAAGGAGCGGGTGCACGGGCTCCTTCATCGGCTGGCCGTGGCGGTCGGTCACGCCCCAGCCGCAGGGGATGCCCCCGAGCCCCGCCGCGGCGATGTCCTCGCCGGTGAAGACCGCGAGCACACCGGGCATCGCCTTCGCCGCGGCGGTGTCGATGCCGAGGATGCGCGCATGCGCATGGGGCGAGCGCAGCATGAAGGCATAGGCCTGTCGCGGCAGCACCACATCGTCGGTGTACTGCCCGTCGCCCAGCAGAAAGCGCAGGTCTTCCTTGCGCTTGACCGCCTTGCCGATGCCTGTGTCCGTCATGGCCGACTCTCCCCGTTTCGATGCACTTTGCATGCAGCTTGGCGATGGCGCAACAGGCCGCGGACGGGCAGGCCCGCCCGCGGCGCAGGTGGCTCAGGGCAGCAGCGCCTCCAGCGGGATCGGCTCGCTGATGGTCCAGCTGTCGACCACCGCGGGCACGCCGTCGGTCACCCGCACGATGCGATAGAGCGCCTGGTTCTGGTGGTGCAGCTCGGGCGTGAAGGTGCGCGGGCCGAAGAGCGTCGGCTCGGCGTCGAACTGGTTGAGCTCGGCCACCACGGCCTGCGCGTCGGTGGTGCCGGCACGCTCCACCGCGCGGGCCCAGACGTCGATCATGACATAGCCCGGATAGACGTACTGCGAGGACGGGCGCACGCCCCAGCGCTCTTCGAAGCGGACGTTGAACTCCTCGACCGCGGGGTCGGGGTCATCGCCATAGATCGAGCCCTGCACCGGGATGTAGAAGTTCGACAGCCCCGGCACCGCATCCATCCAGTAGCTGCCGTCCACGCCCGAGCCGTTCAGGATCGGCACGTCGATGCCGGCGTTGCGGATCTGCCGGATGGCCGAGACCACGCCCGGCATCATCGAGCACAGCATGATCGCGTCGGGCGGCTGGGGCAGGTTGCGGATGCGGGTGATCTGCGAGGCGATGGAGGCGTCGTCGTTGACGAAGGTGTCGCGGCCCACGACGTTCACGCCCTCGATCCGCGGCGCCTTCCAGTCGAAGCCCTCGCAGATGCCGCGGTTGTATTCCGTCCAGGTGTCGAGCAGGACGTAGAAGTCGGTCCAGCCCTGGGTGGTGTGGCCCCATTCCACCATGGTCGCGCCCTGCACCGGTGCCAGCACCGAGGCCGAGAACGACAGCGGGCCGACGCCCTGGATGCCGGCGCGCACGGACTCGGCGCAGAGGAAGAACGAGATCTTGCCGTTGGCCTCGGCCATCAGCGCGGCCGGCGCGCCGAAGTCGTAGTCGCAGGAGACGACGACGAGGTCGGCCCCGGCCTCGATCACCTCGAGGCCCGCGCGCGCGCCCTCGGCCCGGTCCGACGAGGTGTCGGCAAAGACCGGCCGCAGCTGCCGGCCGAGCAGGCCGCCCTCGGCGTTGATCTCCTCGATGCGGATGATGGCGGCCTGGGTGGCGGGCTCGTCATAGGCCTGCATGAAGCCCGACTGCGCCACGGCAAAGCCGATGACGATGTCGTCGGCCGCGACGGGCAGGGCGCCGGCGGCGACCAGCGCGGCGGCGCAGGCGAGGGTTCGGGGTCTCGACGCGTGCATGGTGGGGTCCTCCATCTGTTGACGTTTGTCGTAGTGCCGCCTCAGGCCCGGGGGGCCTCGGCGGATTTCCGGCCGCCCGTACCCCGGTTCAGGCGCAGGCGCAGTTCGCGGTTGCCCATGATGCCGGCGGGGCGGAACAGCAGGATCAGGATCATCACCACCCCGATGGCGATCTGCTGCGAGCCGTTGGGCAGCGAGACGGTCATGTCGCCCACCGCCACCCCGCGCTCCAGCGTGCGCAACATCTGGATGATGGACGAGATCACCACCACGCCCACCACCGCGCCGCTGAGGCTGTACATCCCGCCCACCACCAGCATCGACAGCGAGATGAAGGTCGCCGTCAGGAAGAAGGCGTCCGGCGTGATGATCCCGAGGAAATGGGCATAGAGCACCCCCGACGCGCCGCAGACGAAGGCCGACAGGACGAAGGCGATCAGCCGCTCGCGGGCGATGTTGACGCCCGAGGCCTCGGCCGCGATGGGCTCGTCCCGCGCGGCCCTGAGCGCGAGGCCCGAGCGCGAGATCGCATAGACATAGGCGATGAGGATGGCCGCGGCGGCAAAGCCCAGCGCCACCCACAGCGAGGTGCGGATCGGGATGCCGATGACCGAGCTGGTGCCGCCGGTGACCGAGGACCAGTTGGAATAGATGGTGTTGATCATCGCGAGCATGGCGAAGGTCGCGATCGAGGCCGCGATGCCCGCCAGCCGCATCAGGATCGGCCCGATCACCAGCGCGAAGCCGGCCGCCAGAAGTGCGGCCGCCAGCGCCGAGGGCCAGAACGGGAACTGGTTGGTGAGCAGGATCTCGGGCAGCCCGCGCAGCGAGATCTGCTTCAGCATCGGCGGGATGGTGAACCACGCCGCCGCATAGGCCCCGAGGCACATGAAGCCGACATGGCCGAAGCTGATGATCCCCGAGTTGCCGATGAAGATCCACATCCCCACCACCAGCACGACGCGCATCAGCATCTCGACCACCGTGCGCTGCAACGCGCCCGAGCCGAACAGATGCACCGCCACCGAGATCGCGAGCAGGATCGCGATCAGGATCAGCGGGGTGGTGAAGGTGCGGGCGAAGACGGAGGGTGCGCGCGTCATGGCTCAGACCCTCTGGCGGGCGCTGCGCGGCGCGAACAGGCCCTGCGGCCGCCAGATCAGCACCGCGATCACCAGCGCATAGACGAAGGCGTCGCGAAAGGGCCGCGCCTCGATCGGCAGGACCACCTGCATCAGCACGCTCGCCCCTCCGATCAGGAACCCCGCGATCACCGCGCCATAGAGGCTGCCGAGCCCGCCGATCACCGTGGCGATGAAGGCGATCAGCATCACCGACAGCCCCATGTTGATGTCCGTGGTCCCGCTCTGGACCACCAGCACGAGGCCGATGGCGCCGGCCAGCGCCCCCGAGATGGCAAAGGCGATCAGGATCACGCGGTTCGCCTTGACCCCCAGCATCCGCGCCATGGTGAAGTCCTGCGCCGCCGCCCGCATCTCCAGCCCGAAGCGCGTGCGCTTGAGGAACGCCGTCAGCGCGATCAGTATGACGATGGTGGCGAGGATCGTGACCACCTGCAACAGCGGGATGCGGGCGCCGAAGACCTCCACCTGACGGGCGAGGTCGGGCAGGATCGACACCGACTTGGGCCGCGAGGAATAGAACATCAACAGGATGTGTTTCAGCACGAAGCCCAGCGCGAAGGAGGCGATCATCATGGTGGCCGGGTTCGCATCGCGCAGCCGGCGGAACACCACGAGTTCCGAGACCACCGACAGCACCGCCCCGATGGCGATGACCGCGAGGATCAGGAGCGGCGCGGGCAGCACGCCGAGGAACAGGATCGAGACCGCCTCGGTCGTCGGCCACAACAGCAGGAAGACCGAAAAGGCGATGTAGTCGCCATGGGCGAAGTTCACCAGCCGCATCACGCCGAAGATCAGAGCGATGCCCAAGGCGCCCAGGGCATAGAGGCTGCCGAGGCTGAGCGCGTCGAACAGGATCTGGAGGGTGGCGGTCATCGCGGGGCGGCCTCCTGCGGCGCGTCATAGCCGAAATAGGCGCGCTCCAGCGCCTCGCCGTCGAGCGCGTCGCAGGCGCCCTCCAGCACGATCCGCCCCGAGCGCAACAGCGCCATGCGCCCGCCGGTCATCAGCGCCCGGGTCGAGCTCTGCTCGACGATCAGGAGCGTGAGCCCGCGTTCGCTGCGCAGGCGCAGGAGCAGCTGGTACACCTGGTCGATGATCAGCGGCGCGAGGCCGAGCGAGGGCTCGTCGATGGCCACCAGCCGCGGCGCGGTCATCAGCGCCCGCGCGATCACCAGCATCTGCTGCTGCCCGCCGGACAGCAGCCCCGCGGGCGCATGCCGCCGCTCCTGCAGCATCGGGAACACCTCATAGAGATGCTCGAGGTCGCGCAGGGCCTCGGCGCGGTTGCCGCGCATGCCGGCGCCGAGCCAGAGGTTCTCCTCGATGGTGAGTTCGGCAAAGACCTGCCGGCCCTCGGGCACCATGGAAAACCCCAGCCGCGCCGTGGTCTCGGGGGTGTTGCCGGTGATCTCGGCGCCGCCGAGGCGGATCGTGCCCTCGGCCGGGGCGACCACCCCGGCGATGGCCTTCAGGAGCGTCGACTTGCCCGCCCCGTTCGGGCCGGTGACGAACAGCGTCTCGCCCTCCTCGACGCTGAGGGACACGCCGCGCAGCGCCGTCAGCTGGCCATACCGGACCACGAGGTTCTCGACCGACAGCAGGCTCACAGCAGCGTCTCCGCCGAGGCCGGGTCGACATCCTCGGCCGTGCCCATGTAGGCGTGGCGCACCGTCTCGCTGGCGCGGATCCGCTCGGGGTCGCCCTCTTCGATCACCCTGCCGGAATCGAGCACATAGATCATCTCGCAGAGGTCGAGCACGAGGCCGATGTTGTGCTCGATCAGCAGCACGCCGCAGCCTGTCGCGGCCACGATCCGGCGCACGAGGGCGGCGAGCTCCTGCGCCTCGGGCTCGGTCATGCCGGCGGCGGGCTCGTCGAGCAGCAGATACCCCGGCTCCATCATCAGCGCCCGGCCGATGGCGACGCGGCGCTCGTCGGTATAGGGCAGCGTGCCGGCCTGCCGGTCGCGCAGCGCGCCGATGCCCATCCAGTCCAGCATCTCGGCCGCGCGCCGGGCCGCCTCGCGCCGGGTGAGGCCGAGGCCGACGCCCGTCACCTCCAGATTGTCGATGACCGAGAGGTCGCGAAAGAGCCGCCCGCCCTGAAAGGTGCGGGCAAGGCCACGCCGGCGCACCTCGTGCCGGCGCATCCCGGCGAGGTCCTCGCCGTCCATCACCACCCGGCCCGCGCTGGGCTTCTGGAACCCCGACATCACGTTGACGGCGGTGGTCTTGCCGGCGCCGTTGGGGCCGATCAGCCCGGTGATGCGGGCGCGCGGCACCTCGAGGCTGAGGTCGGCGATGGCGGTCAGCCCGTCGAAGGTGACGCGCACCCCCTCGGCGGCGAGACGGCCCGTGGTCATGCCGCGGCCATGCCGGTCTCGCGGGTGATCCTGTAGGCCCCGCTGGCGTGGAGCTCGGCCGTCCATCCCGGTTCGATCACGATGGTGGTCGTCTCCTCTTCGATGATGGCAGGACCGGCGACACTGGCACCGGCGCCGAGCGTTGCACCGTCGTAAACCGGTGTCAACGTGGGCGTTCCGTCGGCTGCGAAGACGGCGTCGCGGCGGCCCTTGATCGCCTCTTCGGGCGGCTTGCCGGGGCCGAGCTGCGGCGCGGCGGGCTTGTCGATCAGGCCATAGGCGGTGGCCTCGACGTTGACCACCTCGACCACGTTGTGCGGCTCGGAATAGGTGAAGAGCTGCTCGTGCCGGCGGTGGAAGGCGGCCTTGACCTCCTCGATGGTGGCGGCGTCGATGGCGAAGCTGCCGATCTCGACGGTGCATTCGTGCACCTGCCCGACATAGCGCATCTCCAGACTGCGCTGGATGCGGATGCGGTCGGGCGCGAAGCCGTCGGCGGCGAGGCGCTCGCGGCCCTCGGCCTCCAGCCGGGCGAAGACCTCGTCCAGCCGCGCAAAGGCGTCGGGGGTGTCCAGCCGCATCGGCGCGGTGGCCATGAAGTTGTACTTCACGTCCGAGATGATCTGGCCGAAGGCGCAGAGGCCCGAGGCGAGCTTGGGCAGGATGACGGTGTCGATGCCCATCTCGTCCGCGAGCGCGGTGATGTGGGCGGCGGTGGCGCCACCCGCGCCCACCAGCACGAAGTCGCGCGGGTCATAGCCGCGCTCGACCGAGACGCGGCGGATGCCGGCGGCCATGTTGCTGTTGACGATGGTGAACATGCCATGCGCCGCCTGCCGCAAGGACAGCCCCAGCGGCCCGGCCACCCGCGCCATCGCCGCCTCGGCCCGGGCGGCATCCAGCGGCAGCCGCCCGCCCACCAGCCCCTCGGGGTTGAGATAGCCGAGGATCAGGTTCGCGTCCGACACCGTGGGCTCCTCGCCGCCCTGCCCGTAGCAGGCGGGCCCCGGGTCGGCGCCCGCGCTCTGGGGCCCCACCTGCAACAGCCCCATCGGGTCGATCCAGCCGATGGAGCCGCCGCCGGCGCCCAGCGTCTCGACCTGGATCATCGGCACGCCGATGCGATAGCGCAGAAAGTCGATGTTCTTGTTGAGGTTCGTCTGCCCCTCATGGGTCAGCGTGATGTCGAAGGACGTCCCGCCCATGTCGACGGTGATGACATTCGCGGTGCCGAAGGGCTCGGCCACATGGAGGCCGGCGCGCGGCGCCGAGGCCGGCCCCGAGTTGATCGCATAGACCGAGCGGTCGCCCATGACGCCGCCGTCCGCGAGCCCGCCGTTGGACTGGAAATAGCGCACCGGATAGCGCGCGCCGAGCTCGCGGAAATAGGCGTCCACGGCGCCGACATAGCGGCGCATGATCGGCGCGAGATAGGCGTTGACCACGGCGGTGGAGGTGCGGGTGTATTCGCGCACCTGCGGGTAAAGCTCGCTCCCCAGCGTCAGGATCGCGCCCGGCATCATCTCGCGCACGATCTCGCCGGCGCGCTGCTCGTGCCGGGGGTCGAGCACCGACCAGACGAAGGACACCGCGACCGACTCCACGCCTTCCTTCAGGAACAGCTCGCAGGCGGCGCGCACATCGTCCTCGTTCAGCGGCGTGTGGACCCGGCCGTCCGAGACGACGCGCTCGCGCACCCCGCGGCGGAGGTAGCGCGGCACCAGCATCACCGCCGGCGGGTATTCTGCGTCATAGCGATAGCCGTCCTCCTTGTGGCCCAGCCGGATCTCGATGGAGTCCTCGTGCCCGGCGGTGCAGATGAGCCCGGTGCGCCCGCCCTTGTGCTGGATCAGCGCGTTCAGCCCCACGGTGGTGCCGTTGATGCAGAGGTCGCAGTCGGCGATGATCTCGGGCACCGGCCGGCCCAGCGCCTCGCCGATCAGCCCGAGCCCGGCGCGGATCGCGCGGGTGGGGTCGTCGGGGGTCGAGAGCGCCTTGAACAGCCGCACCACGCCGCTGTCGTCGGCAAGGACGAAGTCGGTGAAGGTGCCGCCCGCGTCGATCCCCAGCCGGTATCTGGTCTGCATCTCAGCGCCCTCCCGTCGCGCCGCGCAGCCGCGCGGTCCCGGCGGCATCGACCGCCAGCGTCTCGCCCGCGACGATGGCCACGCCATAATCCTCGCGTGCGCCCTCGACCGAGACGAGGCCGTTGCGCACATCCTCCAGCACCTTTTCGGGGGGCCGCTCGAACGGGTTGCCGTAGCCGCCGCCGCCGGGGTTCATGTTGGTGACGCGCTCGCCCGGGCGGATGGTCTCGATGACATTGGTGCGGATGGTCTTGACCTCGCCGCCCCTGGCCAGCTCGATCCGCCCCACCTTGCGCTCCACCAGCGCCGACTGCGCTCCGGCCGCGCCCATGGCGGGGATGCGCCGGCCCTCGCCGAAGGTGATGAAGGTCATCTCGCCGTTCAGGGGCTCCACCTCCCATGCCGTGCCCGAGCCGCCGCGGAACTTTCCCGCCCCGCCCGAGTCGGTCATCAGCGAATAGCGGTGGATGACGATGGGATAGGCGTGTTCCAGGAGTTCCACATCGCCCGAGGTCAGCGCGCCGAAGCAGCACTCGGGGCCGCAGGCGTGCCAGCCGTCCTGCACCGGGGTGGCGCCGGCGCCCGAGATGATGGTGGCCAGCACCATGGTGACGTATTCCTCGTCGTGCCGCGCGTCCCAGCCGGCGATGTTGAGCCCGTTCGCATGGCCCCAGGAGGCCGCCACCTTGGACGGCATCGCCTGCTCGAAGGCCAGCCGCACGGCGTCGGTCAGCGTCTCCATCGGGGTGGTGGTGCAGTTCATGTGCGGCGCCGGCTCGCGGGCGTTGCACAGCGTGCCCTTGGGCCCGAAATCGAGCGAGACGCAGCGATAGAGCCCCTCGTTGTAGGGCGGCGGGAGCTGCGCGAACATCATCAGCCCGAGATAGACGCCCGAGTGCGAGTTCCCTTCGTACGAGTTGATGAAGTAGGGGACCTGCGGCGGGCTGTCGATGCGGATGTGACAGCTGTCGCCCGCGATGGTGACGGTCGCGGTGATGTCGAAGTCGCCCAGCCCGTGGCCCGCGTCCTCCAGCACCGCGGTGCCGGTATAGGTGCCGTCGGGGACCTTGGCGATCAGCCCGCGCATGTGCCGGTCGGCCATGTCGAGCAGCGTGTCGATCGCGGCCTCGACCTTGTCGGGGCCATATTTGTCCAGCATCGCCAGAAGGTTGCGCTCGCCCACCTGGCAGGCGCCGACGAGGGCGTTGAAATCGCCCTCCTGATCGCGGCGGGCGCGCATGTTGGTCAGGATCAGGTTCAGCACATCCTTGCGCGGCTTGCCCCGGTCCCAGATCTTGACCGGCGGGATGCGCAGGCATTCGGCATAGATCTCGGTGGCGTTGGGGTTGTAGCCGGCGGGGACCGGGCCGCCGATGTCGGTCAGATGGCCCTTGCACACCGTCCAGTACTTCAACTCGCCCTTGTGGAAGACGGGCTTGTACATGCACACGTCGATGGCATGCGCCCCACCCCAGGCCGGGTCGTTGTGCAGGATCAGGTCGCCCTCGTGGATGTCGTCGCCGAAATAGGCGGCCACGGCCTTCATCGCGGGGATCAGGCTGCCCAGATGGATGGGGATGTCCTGACCCTGAAGGATCATTTCGGGCCGGGCGTTGAACAGCGCGGTGGAGTAATCATGCGCAAGGTTGAACACGCTCGACCGTGCGGTCTTTTCCAGCGCCAGCGTCATCTCGCGCTGGGTCGTCTCCAGCACCCCGCGCACCACCGACAGCGTGATCGGGTCCACCGTCTGCCGTGCCGTGTCCATCGTCCGTCCTCCCTGCCGTTTCTTTCCCGGGGGCGCAGGCTAGGACACCAGCGCGGCGACAGTCTTTGCGCAGGATGCATCAAATCTTGCGTCAGGCTGCATCGCCCGGTGACGGGAATGTTGCGCGGCGGGCGCTTTCGCGTAGGCTTCGGCTCTCGGGCCGGGGAGCGCAGGCGATGGACATCGAGGTCTCCACAGACGGGATACCCAGCCGGGCGCGCAGCGCCGAGTGGCATCGCGCCATCGCGCGGGCCTATTTCCCGCTGGACCTGACCTTTCGCGATGCGGCCCGCTTCGACGGCCGGCTGGCGATCTGGCAGATCGGCGAGGTGTCGCTGTCGCGGCTGACCTCGCAGGCGCTGTCCTATCACCGCCGTGCCGGCCATCTGCGCGGCGCCACCGGCGAGGAGGAGTATCTCGTCACCGTGCCGGTCCGCTCGGCCGTGAGTTTCAGCCAGTGCGGCAAGGACGTGCATTGCCCGCCCGGCGGCTTCATCCTGGAGCGCAGCCACGAGCCCTATGACTTCGCCCATGCCGAGGCGGCGGATCTGTGGGTGCTGAAGGTCGGGGCGGGGATGCTGTCGGGGCGGCTGCGGGGGCCGGACCGGTTCTGCTCCGTCGCCTTCGACGCGGGCCGCGGGGCCGGGGGGCTGCTCGCGGACATGCTGCCGCTCCTGCCCGGGCGGCTGGGGAGCCTCGGGCCCGAGAGCCGGGCGGTGGTCGGCCGACAGCTGGTGGACCTGATCGGGCTGGCGGTGTCGGAGGACCCGCGGACGCTGACCTCGGCGCAGTCGAGCGTGCGGCTGGCGCATCTGACGCGGATCGAGGCGCTGGTGCGGCGGCGGCTGTCGGACCCCGCGCTGGGGGCCGAGGCGGTGGCAGCGGCGGCGGGGATCTCGGCGCGCTATCTGCATGCGCTGTTTCGCGACACCGGCCAGCCCTTTGGCCAGTGGGTGCGGTCGCTGCGGCTGGAGGCGGCGCGCGCGGCGCTGGCCGATCCGGGCAACCGCGCGAGCATCGCCGCCATCGCCTATGCCTGCGGCTTTGCCGATCAGGCGCAGTTCAGCCGGGCGTTCCGCGAGGCCCATGGCCTGGCCCCGCGCGAGTATCGGCGGCAGGCGGGGGGGACGCCGCTGCAGTGAACGGCACCGCGCGAGTGGTCGGCCGGGGAGGGGGGCTGTCTGCCCCCCGTTGCCTTCGGCAACTCCCCCCGAGGATATTTGAGGAAAGATGAAAGGGGCGAGGGCAGTGGTCCTGCCCTCGCCCGATGCCCGTGGGGCGGCCGATCAGCTGCGGCCGAGCGTCCAGGCCAGCGGGACCAGCGCGACGGCGAGCGCGATCTTGAAGGCCTCGGACAGCAGGAAGGGCAGGACGCCGCTGGCGAGTGCGACCTCGGGGCCGAAGAGGACGGCGAGCCAGCCGGCGCCGAGGGCGAAGATCACCGCCGTGCCGGCGAGGAAGGTGGCCAGCGTGCCGAGGCGCGTGCGGCAGAGCCCGCGCTCGGCCAGGAGGCCCACCAGCACGGCGGCGGCGAGGAAGCCGATGAGGTAGCCCGCGGTCGGCCCCATCAGATAGGCGAGCCCGCCGCCGGCGGCGAAGACCGGCAGGCCCACCGCGCCCTGGGCGAGATAGGCGAGCACCGTGGCGCCGCCGAGGCGGGCGCCGTAGGCGACGCCGATCAGCAGCACCACGAAGGTCTGCATCGTCATCGGCACCGGCCAGAACGGAAACTGCACCTTGGCCGACAGGGTCAGGAGCGCGGTGCCGGCCAGCACCATCAGGATCTTGCCGCCGGTGCTGCCGGTCGCGGCGGGCCAGAGACGGGTTGCGAGCGTGTTCGGCATGGTCATCCTTCCCGGTTGAGGATCAGGCAAGCTGCGTGCGGATCTGCTCGATCAGGGCCGCGCGGTGGTGGCGGGCGTCGAGCGCGCCCTTCATGTCGGTCTCGACGAAGCGGACGGGGGTGTGGGGCTGCAACTGGCCGATCAGGTCCATGTCGGCCGCCACGACCGTGCCCACCATCATGTAGCCGCCGCCCGACACCGCGTCGCGGTGCAGAACGATGGGCTCGGTGCCGCCGGGCACCTGGATCGAGCCGTAGGGATAGCAGGCGTCGACGATGTTGGAGGGGTCGGAGCCCGCGCCGAAGGGCTGTTCGCGCGGCACGAACTCCAGCGGCTGGCCGCCGCGGAAGCGATAGCCGATGCGGTCGGCCTCGGGCGCGACCTTCCAGGTGTCGCCGAAGAAGCGGGTGCCGGAGGCTTCGGTGATCCGGTGCCAGTAGAGGCCGGGCAGCATGCGCAGGGCGACCGGGCTGTCGGCTCCGGCCTCCCACGGGCCGCGGCGCAGGGCCTCGGGCACGGAGCGGCCCGGCCGGGCCGCGCCCGCAGCGCCGACGCCGAGCCGGTCGCCGGCGATGAGCGCCCGGCCCTGATGCCCGCCGAGCCCGCCCAGCGCATAGGTGGAGCGGCTGCCCAGCACCACCGGCACGTCGATGCCGCCCGCCACCGCGATATAGGCCCGCGCGCCCTTGCGCAGATAGTCGAAGCTGAGGGTCTGCCCGGCCTTGACGGCGAAGCTCTCCCAGGTCGGCACCGGCGTTCCGTCCACCATGGGGGGAAGCTCGGCGCCGCAGACCGCCACCACCGTGTCGGTGTGGAAGGTCAGTTCGGGCCCCATGAACACGGCCTCGAGCCCCGCCGCGCCGGCGTCGTTGCCGACCAGCAGGTTCGCGGCCACCAGCGCGAGCCGGTCCATCGCGCCCGACAGCGGGATGCCGAGGTGGTAGTACCCCGGCCGGCCCAGATCCTGCACCGTGGTGGCGAGGCCCGGTGCCACGACCTCCATCGCGCCCTGCATGTCACTGGCCATGAAGCACCCCCTCCAGCTTGCGGTTGTAGGCGTCGATGTCGGCGTTGAACTCGTCGAGCGAGAAGGTCACCTCGGCCATCTTCGGCGTGAAGCGGCCGGCCTCGACCTCGGCCACGGTGGCGTCATAGGTGGCGCGGTCGATGGCGCGGAACTTGACGATGTCGCCGGGGCGGAAGAGGCACATGGTGTCGTCGCTGATGTAGTCGTATTCGCTGCGCGGGTCGTAGATCGGCATGGGCGTGATGCCGAACATCTGGTAGCCGCCGGCGCCGCGCACCGAATAGACCGCGGTGAAGCAGCCGCCATAGCCGACCGTCAGCCGGGGCGTGTCGGTCCGCGGGCGCAGGTACTTCGGCACCTCGAGCTGCCGCGGCCGGTCCACCATCTGATAGAGGAAGGGCAGCCCCGCCACGAAGCCCACCATCGAGACGAACCACGGCGCGCCGGAGTGCGCGTCGATGAACTCCTGCACGCTGGCCTTGCCGTTGATGCGGGCGGCGTATTCGAGGTCGATGGCGTTCGGGTCCTGGTGCCGGTCGCGGAAGCGCATCAGCGTCTCGTGCGTCCAGGGGTCCTGATAGAACACCGGCATCTCGATGATCCGGGTGCGGATCTCCGAGGGCGCGGTGGCGGCCGCGGCCTCCAGCGCCTTCAGCTCGGCCATCATGTCCTCGGGCGAGATCCGGTCGGGGTCGAACTTGATCTGGAACGAGGCGTTGGCCGGGCAGATCTCGGTGACGCCGTCGATCGCCTTGTCCCGCACCGCATTGGTGATGAAGAGCGCCTTGAAGAAGGCCTCCAGCGACATGCTCTCGTCGACCTCGACGAAGATGTGCTCGTCGCCGCCATAGGAATACCGCATCAGCCGGCCACCTCCCTGCCCTGGTCCTGTCCATCCGACTCGAGCCAGTGTTCGAGCCATGTCGTGTGGAAATTCCCGGCCTGCACGTCGGGGCTCTCCAGAAGCGCCCGGTGCAGGCCGCGCGTGGTCGGGATGCCCTCGATAACCAGCTCGTCCAGCGCGCGGGCGAGGCGGGCGAGCGCATGGGTACGGTCCTCGTCGCAGACGATCAGCTTGCCGAGGAGCGAGTCGTAGAAGGGCGGCACGGTATAGCCCGGAAAGATCATCGCGTCGAAGCGCACGCCGGGGCCGCCCGGGACCTCCAGCCGCTCGATGGTGCCGGGCTGGGGCAGGAAGCCCTGGTCGGGGTCCTCGGCGTTGAGGCGGACCTCGATGGCGTGGCCGGTCAGGCGGATGTCCTCCTGCCGGTGGCGCAGCCGTTCGCCCATGCAGACACGGATCTGCTCGCGCACGAGGTCGATGCCGGTGACCATCTCGGTCACGGGGTGTTCCACCTGGATGCGGGTGTTCATCTCGATGAAGTAGAACGCGCCCGTGGCGTCGTCGTAGAGGTATTCGAGCGTGCCGGCGCCGCGATAGTTCACCGCCGCCGCCAGCGCCACCGCCGAGGCGCAGAGACGCTCGCGCACCTCGGGCGGGAGGGCGGGCGAGGGTGCCTCCTCCCACACCTTCTGGCGGCGCCGCTGGAGCGAGCACTCGCGCTCATAGAGGTGGATGACGTGCTGGCCGTCGCCGAGGATCTGCACCTCGACATGGCGCGCGCGCTCGATCAGCTTCTCGATGTAGAGGCCGCCGTCGCCGAAGGCGGCCTGCGCCTCGGTGCTGGCCTGCGGCAACAGGCGCTCGAACTCGGCCTCGTTCCGGGCGATGCGGATTCCGCGCCCGCCGCCGCCCGCCGCGGCCTTGATCATCACCGGAAAGCCGGTGCGGCGGATCACCGGCGCGGCCTCTTCCAGCGTGGAGACATGGCCCTCGCTGCCGGGCACCGTGGGCACCTGCACGGCGTGGGCCGCGGACCGCGCCGCCACCTTGTCGCCCATCAGCCGGATCGCCTGCCCCGAGGGGCCGATCCAGATCAGCCCCGCGGCCTCCACCGCATCGGCAAAGCCGGCGTTCTCGGCCAGAAACCCGTACCCGGGGTGCACCGCCGTCGCCCCGGTGGCCTGCGCCGCCTCCAGGATCGCCTCGATCCGCAGATAGGATTTCGCGGCCTGCGGCGGCCCGATCTCCACCGCCTCATCGGCCAGCCGCACGGCCAGCGAGCCCGCGTCGGCCTTGCTGTAGACCTGCACGGTGGCTAGCCCCAGCTCGCGCGCGGCCCGGATCACCCGCACCGCGATCTCGCCGCGGTTCGCAACCAGCAGCTTGCCCCGTCCGGCCATCATGCCCGCCGCCGTCACTCCAGATCGACCAGCGGCTGGCCGGCCATCACGGCATCCTCGTTGTCGACCAGAAACGCCTTGACCGTCCCGGCGGCGGTCGCCTTCACCTCGTGAAAGCTCTTCATCACCTCGACCAGCCCGATCACGTCGCCCACCGCCACGCTGTCGCCGGTGTCCTTGAACGGCGGCTGGTCCGGCGCCGGACGGCGATAGAAGGTGCCGGGGAGCGGTGAGACGATCTGCTGGGCCATGTCGCGTGCGTCCTTGCTGTGGGCAGTGAAAGGGGGAGCGTCTCAGCCGTCCAGATGCGGGGCGAGGGCCGCGCGCACCGCGGTGGCGATGGCGACCGCGTTCGGCGTGTCGGAGTGGATGCAGACGGTGTCGGCCTTCACCGCGATCTCGCGGCCGCCGGTGCTGACCAGCCGGCCCTCGGCCACCGCCCGCAGGGCGCGGGCGGCGCAGTCGTCGGGGTCCTTGGCGTCGTGCTCGCGGGTGATGATCAGCCGGCCGTCGTCGTCATAGTCGAGGTCGGCAAAGAACTCGGGCAGGAGCGTGTGGCCCCGCTCGGCGAACACCGTCTCGTGCAGGGTCCCGGCAAGGCCCATCAGCGGGACGCCGAAGACATCGGCGGCGTCGCACACCGCGTGGGCGATCTCGGGATCGCGCGCGGCCATGCCATAGAGGACGCCATGCGGCTTGATGTGGTTCAGCGCCATGCCCTCGGCCCGCAGGAAGCCCGACAGCGCGCCGATCTGATAGATCAGGCAGTTCGCCAGCTCCTCGCGGCCGATCTTCATCTCGCGCCGGCCGAAACCCTGAAGGTCGGGCAGCGAGGGATGCGCGCCCACCTTCACCCCGTGCTGCTTCGCCAGCCGCACGGTGGTGCGCATGTGGTTGAAATCCGAGGCGTGGAACCCGCAGGCGACATTCGCGACCGAGATCAGCGGCATCAGCCCGGCATCGTCGCCCATGCGATAGAGGCCGAAGCCCTCGCCCATGTCGCAGTTGATCGTGGCCATGCCGCCCCCTGTTCCCGCGCCGGTTTCCCCCGGCGTCGCGCGGCATCGTGCAATGGCCCCGGGGGGAATTCAAGCCGAAAGCCGCCGGCGCCGCGGGGGTGCTGCGGGCGGGGGCTCAGCCCCCGCGCGCCTTGCGGAAGCTGTTCTTCAGCGCGATCAGATCGCCGTCGAAGGCGAAGAGGTCGCAACCCTCCACCTCGGCCCGGACCCCGGCGCGGTCGGTCCCGACGAAGCGCCAGCGCGACACCCCGAGGTCGCCCGCAACCCGGTGCTCGGCGTCGCGCCATTCCGCCTCGGGCCAAGCCCCCAGGACCGCGGCATAGGCGGCGCGCACGGCCTCGCGGCCGGTGTGGCGCGCGCCCTCCGCCTCCGGTCCGGCAGCGGCATGAAAGGCGCAGTCGGCCGCCATGCAGTCCATCAGCGCACCCAGGTCGCGGGCATTCCACGCCGCCATGAAGCGCGCCAGCGTGGCCTCGCGCGCCTGCGCGACGGCATCGTCCGTGACCTCGACCTCGAGGAACGCCAGCGGCCCGTCGCCGCCGTTGATGACGTTGTGCTCCACCCCGATGCGCCGCGAATAGGGGATGTGTCGCGTGAGCGGGGCGCGCCGGGTGACGCCGCCCGGCTCCTCCAGCTCCAGCACCCCGTCGGTCAGCGGCACGATGACATAGTCGTGCCCGTGCCGGTGCCAGCCCGTCTCGGCCCCCGGCGCGAACCGCCATTCGGTGGCACGAAAACGCCCGTCGTCGATGTGGGTGACCGGTTCAGCCTGTTCGCGCATGCCTGCCTCCGTTGCTGCGGCCCGAGTGTCCGGCCCGCCCGGGCGATTGTCCAGCGCCGCCGCCAGGCCGGGCGGAAAAACCGGCAGACCCGTCCGCCGGGCGTGGACAGTCCCGGCCCGGAGGGACCATGCTGCGGGGCGGCCCGCCACAGCGGCCGCCACAGGGGAGAGCGCGATGTCCGCAGAGTTCACCACCGCCGAGGCGCCGCCCGCGCTGGTCCCCGACCGGCGGGCGCGGCTGGGCCTTCTGGTGCTGGCCACCGACCTGACGGTCGAGGAGGACGTCGCGCGGCTGATGCCCCCGGAGGCGGGGCTGCATGTCTCGCGCGTGGCCTATGCCAACCCGACCACGCCCGGGAACCTGCGCGCGATGGCGCCGCATCTGGCGGCGGCGGCGGATCTGATCCTGCCCGGGCTGCCGCTGGCGGGGCTGGGGTTCGGCTGCACCTCGGGCTCGGTGGGGCTCTGTTGCACGAATCGTCTGAGGGGATTCATGTTGTGACTCCAGCGTGAGAGTTGGGGCGCATGAGCAGACCGACACCCCCCGCCTACAAGAC
>Ga0213836_100825_pt1 | contig 22338 bp, 19 predicted proteins | sample SWPATP03_FD_160578 | JGI IMG/M metagenome (GOLD analysis project Ga0213836, IMG submission 160578) | Coastal seawater microbial communities from Marineland, Florida, United States - SWPA TP0 #3 | ecosystem: Environmental > Aquatic > Marine > Coastal | place: USA: Florida | collected 2016-08-05
GGAGAGGATGAGTCCCTGTGGCTCACGAGCCCGTTCGCGTCCCGGGAGTCGGAGTCGGCGGAGCTCGAGGATCCGATGTCCCGGTTCACCGGCGAGCTGCTCGCTCACGAGGGCCCGTTCGCGTCGACCTTCCAGGGCCTCGACGGGCCGTCCATGGAGAGCGGAGCGATCGGAGAGCTCCTCGAGGAGCTCCGGGTGCCCGAGTTCGAGGACGCCATCGCCGAGCTCGTCCAGGAGAGCGCCGCGCTGCACGCCGAGCGGGGTGCCGTCTTCGCGGGTGAGACGTCGGGTGCGAGCGCGGCGGCCGAGGCCGTGCGCGAGCACCTCCTGCCGCTCGAGCGAGAGGCGGATCGCCTGCTCGAGCAGCTCGCGGAGATGGCCGGCGATCGAGAGGCGGGATCCATCGGCGAGGACGAGGCCGACCGGCTCGCAGCGTCCTTCACGCAGGTCGAGCTCCCCCCGGGGGTCTCGCCCGCGTCGGAGGAGTTCCTCAAGAGCCTGCGGCGGGTGGCGGGCAAGGCCGTCTCGGCGGCCGTCGGTCTGGCGCGGAAGGGCATCAGCGCGATCGGCAAGGTGATCCCGATCGGCGCGATCCTGCAGCGGCTGAAGGGCCTCATCAAGCCGCTGCTGCGGCGCGTGCTCTCGGTCGCGATCAACCGGCTCCCGCTCGCGCTCCGGCCGGCAGCGAATCGGCTGCGCCAGCGCCTCCTGAAGTTCGAGGACGAGTCGGTGCTCGCCGAGGCGGAGGAGCTCGCCGAGCTGCTCAGCGCTGACGAGACGCCGGCCGTCGCGAGCCTCGAGGTGCTGCACGAGGACTTCACCATGCAGCTCGCGGACATGCTGATGGCCGAGGACGGCGAGGCGCTCGAGGCCTTCGACGCCGAGACCGCCTTCGAGGCGACCGCCCAGGGCGAGCGCTCCGACGAGGCCGGTGGGTCGGCGGGAGACCTCGATGCCGCACGCATCCGCCTCATCCGGGAGCTCGGCGAGCTCGAGGACGGCGAGAGCCCCGCGCCGGCGTTCGAGGAGTTCCTGCCGGCACTGCTGCCGGCGCTCCGGATCGGCATCCGCATCGCCGGACGCGACCGCGTCATCCGGCTGCTGGCAGGCTTCCTCGCGAAGCCGCTGCAGCGCTTCGTCGGCCCCCGGCTGTCCCGGCCGCTCTCCACCGCCGTCATCGACACCGGGCTGCGGCTCCTCACGCTCGAGTCGCCCAACGCTGAGGACGAGCGCCTGGCGGGCCCGGCTGCGCTCGCCGCCGTGGTCGAGGAGACGGGCCGCGCCGTGCTCGCGGAGGACTCCGAGTTCGAGGACCCCGCCCGCCTGGAGACCGCAGCGACGATGGCCTTCAACGAGGCCGTCGCTCGCAACTTCCCGCCGGCGCTGCTCAAGGCGGACCTCCTCGAGCTGGAGACGTCGGGGAGCGCGCGAGCGGTGTGGGTGCTGCGGCCGCGCGGCTACTCCTACAAGAAGTACACGAGGATCTTCGAGACGACCGTGACACCGCAGATCGCGGCGTCGGTGACGTCGTTCGGCGGGACTCGCCTCGATGCCCAGCTCCGCGCCTCTGGTGCGGCGCTGCCCGCTCGGGCGCGGGTGCACCTCTACGAGGCGCTGCCCGGCAACATCCTGTCGCGCATCGCTGCGCTGGAGAAGCACGTGCCCGGCATGGACTGGCGCCAGCTGCACCCGTTGACCGTGCAGGCCGCGACCGCGCTGCTCGGCGAGCCCGGGCTCGGCAAGGATGTCGGTCCGCGCTTCACGGCCAACCGCAACATGATCGCCACCGGACAGCGCTTCTACTTCCTCGAGGCGGCGGGGCGACCCGGTGGTGGCGGTGGTGGTGGCGGCGGCCGGATCATCCAGCAGTCGCCGCCGAGCCAGGCGTTCGTCGAGCTGAACGGCCGGCCGGGCAAGAACTGGATCCGTCTCTACATCTTCATCTCCGAGCCGGAGGCGCAGGCGATCGCGTCACGCATCCGCAAGGGCGACACGACCGCGATGGTGCTCGCGCTGCGAGCCGCGTGGGGGGCGGCGATCCGGAGCGTGATGAGCAGCCCGACGAGTCGAGTGAGGATCCTCAGCGAGGCGTCGCCCATGCTCGAGCAGCAGGTGGCCGCGGCTGCGGCCGGCATCGCATCGAAGGTCGCCGAGATGGTCGTGGGCAAGCTCCTCGACGCCGCCGTGCGGCTGGGCACCGACTACGCGAAGCTCAAGGCCGGCCACTTCGCCGACGCTGCGGACGCCCCCGCGCTCGGGGTCACGGTCGTGCTGACGTTCCCCGTGCCGGGCCTCGGCGCCGTGCTGCGCGGCGGCATCGTGCCGTCGCTCGCGACCGTGGGGCTGCTGCGCACCATCGCCAGCTTCGCGACCGGTCGCGTGCTCCCCGCCATGGACACCCAGCCCGGCTTCATCAGGACCCTGACGCCATGATCCCCGAGGATGCGGTGCGGACCCAGCTCGAGCGTCAGGTCTCGCACTGGGAAGCGGCGATCGAGGCGCTCGGTCGCCCAGACGACTTCGCGGCTCCCGAGGCGTGGCGGGCGGTCGAGCGCTACCTCGGCCAAGCCGTGCGCTCGTCGCTGCACCGCTCGACCGAGCGCCTGCGCGGCGAGGTCCGAGGGCTCCGCACCCAGCTGCAGTCGGCCATCACGGCGCCCCAGCTGGTCGAGGTGGCGCAGCGGCTGCAGCGCCTGCGACGCTCCTACCTCGCTGTCGAGACGGTCGTCGACTTCTTCGGCGACGCGGTGAACAGCCGCACGAGCCCCTCGCTGGCCGTCCACCTGCAGGCGCTCGACCGCATCGCGTCGCTGAGCATGGAGGCCGCGCTCGGTCCGCTCGGCCGCCCCGTGCCCCCGGTCCTGACCTACATCGACAAGGGGCTCGGGGCGTCGATCCTGCGGGCCGGAGTGCGGCTGTGGGACGGCGGTGCCAGCCCGGTCGCGTCCATCAAGATCACGCGGCACAACCTGCTGCGACCGACGTCGCTGATCCACGAGACCGGGCACCAGGTGGCGCACCTCGTCGGCTGGAACGCCGAGCTGGCCGCGCGCATCGAGCAGGCCCTGCGGCGCGATCCGCAGGTGGCGGAGCTGTGGGCGTCGTGGGTGTCCGAGAGCACGGCGGATGCATTCGCGTTCGTGCACTGCGGCTACGGCTCTGTCGCGTCGCTGCACGACGTGGTGGCCAACGAGCCGGCGATGGTGCTGCGGCTGATCCCTGGCGATCCGCATCCGGTCGCCTGGATCCGCGTCCTGCTCGGCGTCGAGATGTGTGTGCGAGTCTTCGGAGACGGGCCGTGGAACGACCTGGCCAGCGCCTGGCGGCAGACGCATCCGCTGGATCGGGCCCCGGGACCGGTCGCGAGCGTGCTCGAGCGCAGCCTCCCCTTCCTCGGGGCGCTCGTCGATCTGCTGCTGTCGAGCCGCCTCGCCGCGTTCGGCGGTCGATCGCTCAGCGAGCTGATCGACCCGCGACGCGTCAGCCCCGCGGCGCTCGAGCGGCTGGCCGTCACGAGCGGGGCGGCGCTCTTCCGCTCACCCCACTGGGCGCAGACCGAGGCGCTCCGGATCCTCGCGCTCAGCTCCCTGCGCATGGCTGTCGAGCCGTTGCGCACCGCTGAGCACGCCGCGCAGTTCGCATCGTTCGCCCAGAACATCGGAAAGCCCGCAGCCCTTGCGGACGCCGCCTGATCGGAGAAGACCATGCCCATGGACATCAACGACCTCGTGTCGCAGCTGCTGGAGGTGCAGTCCGCGCAGATCTCGCTGCAGCAGGACCTCGCCACGCTGCGGCAGGACATGAGCGGCCTGCCGGCCACCGACGTCACCGACCAGCTCGAGCGAGCGATGCTGCGCGTGTGGACCCGCGGCGGCGACTCCGGCCCCACCGAGGAGCAACGAGCGCTCATGGACTGGTTCGGCGAGATGCGGGAGCGGCTGGGTCATGCGGACCCGAGCTTCTACCTGTCCGTGGAGGTGGAGCCGAGATCCGGTGACGCGCGCCTCGAGGGCCCGGGGCTCGCCTTCGCCGACGCGGTGCGGATCGGCGACCTCGAGCTCGAGCTGCCCGCGAACTCCGACGTCGCCTGGAGCCTCACGATCGACCAGGTCGTGAACGCCGGCGTCACGCTGCCCGCAGACATCGTCGTCTTCCGCGGCGGTCGGACCGTCGCGCGCGGCGTGCTGCCGGCCGTCTGAGCGACCGTCCAACCCCGACCACCGCCACCACCAGCACGAGGACACCCCATGTTCCGCCAGCTCGCCACCAGCCTCACCCCTCCTGCCGGGGGCTCCCTCGGCCTCGACAGGGCGCGCATGGTCTTCAACATCCATCCGCTGCAGCTGCACCGGTATCTGGAGGAGGCGTGGGCGGCCGGCAGCCAGCCGCCGCCGCCCACGGCGCCGCAGGCCGTCTTCCTCGGCAATCCGCGGGTCCCGTCGCTGTTCGCGCTCAACCCGCTGCTCACCGCGGCCGGTGCGCCGCTCTCATCCGCCATCCTGACGACGCCTCCGCCCGCTGCGCTGCCGTCGCTGCCCATGCCCGCCGCCGCCGCGACGCCGTTGGTGCCGCCGCTGGCGCCGTGGGACCACCTGATGTATGCGTACCTCATCGAGAACACCGGCATCATGCGGGTGTTCCGACGCGTCATCGAGGCATTCGCCGTCGGCGAGGCGCTCGAGGTGCCCGGCGACGAGGCGCGGCTCTGGCTGCGAGCGACGGAGGAGCTCTTCTTCCGGGACCCGCCACCGTTCCACGTCAGCTCGCTCACGAGCTCTGTGCGCCCCGACCTGGACGCCACCCGTCGGAACGCCTACTGGCGCCTGTTCGGCATGGACCTCAACCAGGCGCAGGCAGACGGCCGTCCGCTGCCGTACGTGCGCGGAGCCGGGGCGAACCGCACCTTCATCGAGCAGTGGGAGCGCTTCCAGAGCGAGGTCTGGCAGGGCTACCTGAACCGGCGCAACAGCAGCGGCGAGAACAGCGAGGATCCGGAGGCCGTGGCCAACCACGCCGAGGCGCTGTCCCGGATGCTGCAGGCTCGGCGGCTGCAGGGCAACCTCGCGCGCGAGGAGTTCTTCTTCGTCGCCATGATGGCGTGGTTCCACCTGACGGTGGAGTACGACACGCCCATCGTCGAGGCGCTGCGCGCCCAGGCGCCGAGCCCAGCCGAGCGCCTGCGCAAGATCGGCGAGCGCGTCGGGCTGCCCGCCGACCCGCGAAGCCGCAACTTCTTCGACATGGCGACGGAGGCGTCGGCGATCCTCCGCGCGATCGAGCTCGACGCGTTCAACTCGCCCGCGACGGTCACCGCGCTGTACGACAACACGCCGGTCAACCCGATCCGCACCACCATCCTCGCGGTCATCAACAACTGGTCGGCCGCGACGGGGCGCAACGTGAAGCTGCGGCGCCAGCGCGACCCGGCGCCGACGCCGCGACGGACTCGCGTCCCGATCTCCGCCCTCAGCGCCGGCTCCGTCTCCCGCGAGAGCTACGACGGCGAGCAGTGAGGCGATCGCCATGGACCTCGAGCGCCAGATCGACGAGATCTTCCTCGACTTCGATGCCGAGGCGCCCGCCGCCGTCGCGGCTGCATGGACCTCCGCCGAGACGTCGCCGTTCGCCGACGCCGTCCACGAGGCCGCGGCAGCGCTCGTGGGCGAGACGCGGGAGCTCGAAGCCGAGGACTCGGAGGCGGCCGAGCTCGAGGACCTGATGTCGGCGGAGGATGAGGCCCTGGACGGGCCCCTGCTCGCCGAGCGCCTCGAGGAGAGCAGCGCCGCGGAGCTGCAGCTCGCCGACGAGCTGCAGGTCCCGGCTCCGCCGCAGGGCGGGGCACCGGTCGTGACGACGCTGACGGTGAGCGTGCGGACCGACTTCAGCGTGCGGCGCAACGGGCGCACGGAGTTCGACTGGATCCCCGGCGAAGCGGTCCGCGGGGCGCGGGTCGCGATCGTCGGCACCGCGATCGCCGCCATCACGGACGGCCGCGGCGCTGCTCGGCTGAACGTCACGGGCCTGGCCGACGGCGACCACGTCGTGCGCATCACGCACACCGACCCGGCGCGCACCGCGGCGGGTCCTGCCGGTCCCGGGGTCGCGGATGGCCTCGCGACGCGTCCGGATCGCATCTACCAGCCGCTCGACGTGCGAGTGCGGAGCGCGGGCGCGCGGCTCGCAGGCGCCTCGGTCGCTCCGGGCGACGTGCACGGCGGCATCGGCAACCGCACCCAGGGCGGCTTCTCTGCGCTCCACCTGCCCGTCGACTGGAAGCCGGTGTGGATGCGATCGCCGATGAAGGTGGGGGAGCGTGCGCGCACCGCCGCGGCCATCACCCTGCTGGTCGTGCACCGAACCGGCGGCCCTCGCATCGGGCCGGCGATCAACACCTTCGTGAACGCGCAGACGGCCGCGAACGCGCACTACCTCATGGACCACGACGGGCACGTCGTCAAGACGGCCGAGGACCTCCGGCGCGCGAACCACGCCGGCATCAGCCGATGGGCCGGGAGGCTCGGCGTCAGCGGACCGTCCATCGGGATCGAGATCGTCAACGGCGGCGGCGCGTTCTCGGCTGCGCAGATGACCCGGCTCGTGAGCCTCCTGACGGCGCTGCGAGCCGCGTATCCGACGATCCCCTCGCATGCGGTGATCGGCCACAGCGACATGGCGACGACGGACGGCACAGCCACCCTGCTCAGCAACCGGCGCTCGGAGGACCCGGGCGTCGAGTTCGACTGGGCGACGCTCGAGGCCGCCGGTCTCGGCATGGTGCCGCAGATGGTCGCCGCCATCCGCTCGGTGATCTCGAGCGTGTTCACCGGCGCGCTCGGCCCCGCGCCCGCGGTGCTGCGGAACGGCGATCGCGATCCGACCTCGAGCGCGCCGGCCATCCTCGGGGGCGTCGCCCGCCCGGGCTTCACGGGTACGCCGGTGCGGTCGATCCAGGAGGACCTCGAGCACATCGGGTACTCGACCCGACGGGCCGGCGGGGCGCTCGGCGTCTTCGACCTGCACACCGAGCGAGCCGTCGACCGGTTCCAGCGCCACTTCTTCGCGGGCCGGCGCAAGGGCCTGCGCGCCGGTCGGCTCGGTCGCGTGGACATCCTCACCGCGGCGTGGCTCAAGGCGGTCCGGGCCGGCATGCCCTGATCGAGCGATGGCGCTATTGTTGGACCCAGCCCAACAAAGCCCGCTGCGCGAGAGAAGGCCGACGCATGCCCACGAGCGACCCGGTCGCCTCCCTCGAGCACGTCACGGTCAGCTACGGCACGACGCGCGCCCTCGACGACGTCTCGCTCGACATCGCGAGCGGCGAGATCATCGGCGTGATCGGGGAGTCGGGCGCCGGCAAGTCGACACTGCTGCGACTGCTCGACGCCGTCGAGCACCCCTCCGCGGGCAGCATCCGGCTGCTCGGCACCGATCCCGCGGCGCTCGCGACCCGCGAGCTGCGGGCGCTCCGCCGGCGCATCGGGATGGTGTTCCAGGGCTTCAACCTGCTGTCGAACCGCACGGTGCGCCAGAACGTCGCCCTGCCGCTCACGCTGCAGCGCACGAACGACCCGCAGCTCGTCGACAGCCTGCTCGACTACGTGGGGCTCGCGGATCGCGCGCACCGGTACCCGGCGCAGCTCTCGGGGGGCCAGCAGCAGCGCGTCGCGATCGCCCGCGCGCTCGTGACGCGGCCCGGGCTGCTGCTCGCCGACGAGCCGACGAGCGCGCTCGACACGCGCACGACCGAGGGCATCCTGCAGCTGCTCGCCGACGCCCGCCGCGACTTCGGCACGACCGTCGTGCTCGTCACCCACGAGCTCGAGGCGGTCGGCGCGATCTGCGACCGCGTCGCGGTGCTCGAGCAGGGCGTGCTGCGGAGCGTCTTCCCGGTCGCGAGGACCGACTACGGCCGCGAGCACGCGAGCTACCTCGAGCACGCGCAGCGGGTGCTCGGCGCGTGAACGATCTGCTCGCATCCCTCGCCGCCAACGCCGATCAGATCGGCATCGCGCTCGCCGAGACCGGCTACATGCTCGCCTTCTCGCTCGTGGCGGCCGTCGCCATCGGCCTGCCGCTCGGCGTCACGATCTTCCTCACCCGACCCGGCGGTGCGCTGGAGCGCAAGCCGATCTGGCGGATCGCGAACCTCTACGTGTCGGTCATCCGCTCGTTCCCGTTCCTCCTGCTCGTCGTCTTCCTCATCCCGCTCACCCGCGCCCTCTACGGCACGACCTTCGGCACCGAGGCCGCGACCTTCCCGCTCTGCTTCGTGGGCGTCGCGATCTACGCGCGGCTCGTCGAGCAGATCCTGCTCGAGATCCCGCCGGGCGTGCTGCAGGCCGCCCGGTCGATGGGGGCGGATGTGCGGCAGACGGTCATGCACTTCCTCCTGGTCGAGGGTCGGTCGGGCCTCGTCTACGCCCTGACCTCCGCGGCGATCAGCCTCATCTCGTACTCGACGGTGCTCGGCATCGTCGGCGGCGGCGGCATCGGCGACTTCGCCCTGCGCTTCGGCTACCAGGAGTACGACTACCCCCTCATGTACTCGATCATCGCGATCGTCATCATCGGCGTCCTGCTGCTGCAGACCGTCGGCGAGCGCGTCTCGAGCGCCCTCGACAAGCGATGACCCGCACGACCCGGAAGGCTCCCATGTCCCGCGCATCCGCACGACCCCGCCATCGCATCCGCCACGCCCTCGCCGCCCTCGCGGCAGGCGTCGGCCTGCTCGTCACGGGCTGCGCCGCACCGGGCGGCGCGGATGCGCCCGAGACCGTCACGATCCGGGTGGCGGCGACCGTCACCCCCATGACCGACGCGGTCGAGGCGGCCGCCGAGGTGATCGAGGAGGGCTACGAGGTCGAGCTCGTGCCCGTCTCGGACTACGTGCAGCCCAACGTGCTCGTGCAGAACGACGAGATCGACGCCAACGTCGTGCAGTTCGAGTCGTTCATGGAGGAGTTCAACGAGCGGAACGGTGCCGATCTCGTCGTCGTGCAGCCCGTCTACGCCACGGTCGTCGCCTTCTACTCCCGCACCCTCGAGTCGCTCGACGACCTGCCCGACGGCGGCAGCGTCGTGATCGCCAACGACAAGGCGAACGCCGCCCGCGCGCTGCAGCTGCTCGCCGACAACGGCATCATCACCCTCGACCCCGCGGTCGAGCGCTTCGCCGCCCGCGCGAGCGACATCGTGGACAACCCGCGGAACCTCGAGATCACCGAGGTCGACCTGCTCCAGCTCAACACGGCCTACGACGAGGCGGATGCGGTCTACAACCTGCCGTCGTTCGCCCGCCAGATCGGGCTGACGCCCCAGGACGACGGGCTCGTCGTCGAGCAGGACGAGCGCTTCGAGGTGGCGCTCGTCACGCGCGCCGGCAACGCCGAGTCGCCGGCGATCGCCGCGCTCCAGCGCGCGCTGACGAGCGACCGCGTGCGCGAGGTGCTCGAGGGCCTCGGGGTGCCGCCGGCGTTCTGAGCCGAGCCGGCTCGCGGGTCAGACCGCGCGCAGCACGAGCGCTGCGTTGTGGCCGCCGAAGCCGAACGACGTCGACAGCACCGTCCGCAGCGCCGCCGGCCGAGCGTCGTGCGCGACGACGTCGAGCTCGGGGAACGCCGGATCGTCGAGGTTGATCGTCGGCGGGATGAGGCCGTCACGCATCGCGAGCAGCGACAGCGCCGCCTCGAGCGTGCCGGCGCCGCCGAGCAGGTGGCCGGTCGTGGACTTCGTCGACGTCACCGGCACGGCGCCGAGCCCGTCACCGAAGACGCTGTGGAGCGCCGCGGCCTCCATCGCGTCGTTGAGCGGCGTGCCGGTGCCGTGCGCGTTCACGTGGTCGACGTCGGCGGGGGAGCAGCGCGCGTCGTCGAGCGCCTGCCGCATCGCGGCGGCTGCCCCGCTGCCGTCGGGGCGCGGCGCGGTCGCGTGGTACGCGTCGGAGGTCACGCCGTAGCCGGCGATCTCGCCCAGCACGTCGGCCCCGCGGCGGCGCGCGTGCTCCTCGGACTCGACGAGCAGCGCGGTGGCGCCGGCCGACATGACGAAGCCGCTGCGTGCCCGATCGAAGGGGCGGCTCGCCCGCCACGGCTCGTCGGCGAAGCCCGGCGCGAGCGCGCCGAGCATCGAGTTCACCGCGAGGTTCACGCGGTTGAGGCAGTCGTCCGCGCCGACCACGAGCACCGCGTCGGCGTAGCCGTGGCGGATCGCGCGCAGCGCGTCGCCGAGCCCGACCGCGCCGCTCGCGCAGGTCGCGGCGGTGCCGACGCCGGCCCCGCGCGCCCCGTACCGCTCGCTCAGGAACGCGGCGGCCGCATCCGGCCCGCCGTAGACGACGACGCCGGGCGGCACCCGGCGCGGGCCGTGCGCGTCGAGCGCCCGCACCGCCTCCTGCGTGAGCGAGACCGCCCCGGAGCCGGTCGCGGCGGTCACCCCGAACCGGTGCGGGTCGTGCGCGGCGAAGCCCGCCATCGCCTCGGCGGCGGCCGCGATGCCGTAGAGCGCGTGCCGGTCGAGCCGTTTGGCGTCGCTCCGCGACACGTGCGCGAGCGGGTCGAAGCCGCGCACCTGCCCGCCGACCTTGACCGCGAGGTCCGAGACGTCGATGCCCTCGAGGGCGCGGATGCCGCTGCGGCCGCTGACGACGGCGTCCCACGTCGACGTCATGTCGAGTCCGTTCGGCGTCACCGCGCCGATGCCGGTGACGAAGGCGCGGGCGTTCACAGCCGCTCCGCCGCGTTCATAGCCGCTCCGCCGCGTTCATGGCCGCTCCGCGGTGTTCACAGCCGCTCCGCGGTGCCGTCGGCGATGAGGTCGGCCACCGCGACGCGGCGTATCTTGCCGCCCGCGGTGCGCGGCAGCGCAGCCGCGCGGTAGTAGCGGTGCGGCAGGAACTGCGGGGCGAGCAGCTGCCGCAGCGCCTGCTGCATCTGAGGCTTCGGAGGCACGGCGTCGCGGTCGCCCTCGACGACCACCGCGACGATCGAGCCGAGCGACGCATCCGGGAGCGCCACCGCGCAGCACGACTCGCAGCCGGGCACGGTCGCGAGTGCGCGCTCGACCTGGGGCAGCGACACCTTGTGGCCGCCCGAGACGGCGATGTCGCCCGCCCGCCCGGCGAGCTCGATCGTGCCGCCCGCGAGCGCGGCGAGGTCGTGCACGCTCGACCAGCCGTCGGCATCGGTGATGCGCTCGGCGCTCGTCGCCGCGACGTATCGCTCGACAGCCGACGCGACCCGCACGTGCAGCGTGCCGACCTCGCCATCCGGGAGCGACCGCCCCGCGTCGTCGCGCACGCTCACCTCGACGCCGTCGAACGGCGTCAGCCGCGTGCCGTCGCCGACGTCGCTGTAGCCGATGAAGCCGATCTCGGAGGCGCCGTAGTAGCTGCGCAGCCGCGCGCCCGGGACCGCGGCCTCGAACACCGCGCGGATGCGCTCGCCCTGGTTGGCCCCGCCGGTGATGACCGTGCGGAGCGACGCGAGGGCTCGCGCGCCGAACGGCGAGCGCTCTGCGGCCGCGACGAGCGCGAGCAGCATCGCTGGCACCCCGACGAAGCGCTCGATGCGCTCCTCCTCGATCGTGCGGACCGCGGCGACCGCGTCGAAGCCCGACTGCAGGTGCAGCGACCCGCCCGTCGCCAGCACCTCGACGAGCGCGTAGAGCGTGAGGCTGTACGACACCGGCCCCGGCGCGAGCGTGCGCATGCCCTCCTCGGCGCCGAGGAAGGCGCGGCTCACGCCCACGTTGATGTCCCAGCTGCCCCGCGTGCGCAGGAAGCCCTTCGGCAGATCGGTCGTGCCGGAGGTGAACAGCAGCAGGAACGGCTCGTCGCGCGGGCGCACCTCCGGCCCGGCCGAGGCCGGCGCACCCGCCGCGACCGCGTCGAAGCGGTCGAGCGAGACGGCGGTGCCGCTCCAGCGCTCGAGCCCGGCCAGCGCGTGCTCGAAGCTCGCGTCGTCGGTCACGACGATCGCCGGATCGACGCGACGGACGGTCTCGAGCCGGTGCTCCTCGGGCCACAGCGGGTCGAGCACGGCGATGATCGCCCGGAACGACGTGACGCCGCTGATCCAGCGCGCGATGTCGATCGCGCGCGACAGCGAGACGGCGATGATGGGCTGCGCATCCGGGGTCCCGAGCAGCTGCTCGATGCCGCTGCGGATGCGCGTGCACTCGGCGCGCAGGTCGCCGTAGGTGATGCGCTCCCCGTCACCGGCGAGCGCGAGCCGCCCGGGATCCGACTCGGCGACGGCGATGATGCTGCCGGTGAACGTCACCCTCCGAGTCTAGGCTCGGGGCCGTGACGGACACCCAGGTCGACGACGCGGCGGACTTCGAGGACGCAGCGCAGTTCGAGGACGCATGGCGGCGCTGGCAGGCAGTGCGCTGGCGCACCGTCGCCGGTCCGCACGGCATCGCGGCGCTCGCCGCGACCGTCTGGCTCAGCGACGCCGAGCAGGCGGTCGACGGCGTCGAGGGCCGATGGCGCGCGGACGGCGACCTCGTCGTCGGGACGGGTCTGCAGGCATCCGGCTACCGGCACCGCGACGGCTCGGAGGTCGCCGACACCGCGACCCTCCACGCGGGCGAGACGCTCGTCGCCGGCGACGCGCTGCTGCGCGCCTTCGTGCGCGAGGGCATCCCGGCGCTCCGGCGCATCGACCCGCACACCGATCGCCGCGTGCGCCTGCGCGAGATCGCGACGCATCGACCCGACCCCGCGTGGGTGGTGACGGCGCGCTGGACGCCGAACGACGAGCCGCTCGAGGTAGAGGCGGTCGACGGCCACCGGACGACCCGCAGCGACGCCGGCACGCTCGCGTTCGAGCTCGGCGGCCGAGAGCGCTCGCTCATCGCGACCCGTGGCGATGGCGAGCTCGCGGTCATCTTCGCCGACGCGGCGGGCGACGAGCAGTACCCGTTCCGCTTCCTGCGCCCCCGGCTGCCCGACGAGCACGGCGTCACGACGCTCGACTTCAACCGCTCGTTCCTGCCGCCGTGCGCCTTCAGCGACCACTACGTCTGCCCGATGCCGCCGCCCGGGAACCGGCTCGACCTGCGGGTCGGCGTGGGGGAGCGGATGCCTGTCTACGACGACGCGCGCTGACCGAGGGCTGACCGATGAAGGCCGCGCTCATCCTCGGCACGCAGCTGCTCGACCGGCATCCCGCGCTCGACGACGACGAGATCGACGAGCTGTTCCTCGTCGAGTCGGCCGCGCTCTTCGACCGGCTGCCGTACCACCAGCACAAGATCGTGCTCGTGCTCCCGGCGATGCGCCACACGGTCGACCGCCTGGAGCGGGAGGGCCGCACCGTGCGCAGCATCCGCATCGCGGAAGGGCTCACCTTCGCCGAGGGCGTCACCCGGCTCATCGAGCGGCACGGCGCCGAGGGCCTCGCATGGATGCGCGCCGCCGACCGAGGCGTCGACCGGCGCATCGATCGCATCGCGGCGCGGGCCGGCATCCGCACGCGTCGGTGGGCGGACCGGGCGTTCCTCACGCCCGAGGCAGAGCTCGACGCCTGGTTCCGCGACCACCCGCGGGCCCGCATGGAGGACTTCTACCGCTGGCAGCGGCAGCGCACCGGCATCCTCATGGAGGGCGAGAGCCCCGCGGGCGGTCGCTGGAACTACGACGTCGACAACCGCGAGCCGCTGCCGAAGGGCGGCATCGACATCCCGCCCGTGCCGCGGCTCGAGCCCGACGCGATCACGCTCGAGGTGATCGACGAGGTGCGCGAGCGATTCCCCGACCACCCGGGCGACGCGCGCGACTTCTGGCTCCCGGTCACGCACGAGGACGCGCGGGCGTGGCTCCGCGCGTTCGTCGACGAGCGGCTGCCCGACTTCGGGCGCTTCGAGGACGCGATGGCGGCCGACGAGCCGGTGCTCTTCCACTCGGTGCTGACGCCCGCGCTCAACCTCGGGCTGCTCACCCCGCACGACGTCGTCGACGCGGTGCTCGAAGCGAGCGGCGACGTGCCGCTGCCGTCGCTCGAGGGCTTCGTTCGTCAGGTGATCGGCTGGCGGGAGTACATGCGCGGCATGTACCGCGCGCATCCCGAGCTCGACGGCGCGAACGCGCTCGGGCTCACGCGCGAGCTCGAGCCGTGGTGGTACACCGGCGACGGCATCCCGGACGACCTGCCGGTCCCCGTCCGCACGGTGCTCGAGCGGGTGCGCCGGCACGGCTACGCGCACCACATCGAGCGGCTCATGGTGCTCGGCAACTGGTTCCTGCTCGAGGGCTATGCGCCGGCATCGGTGAACCGCTGGTTCCTCTCGCTCTTCGTCGACGCCTACGAGTGGGTGATGGTGCCCAACGTCTTCGGCATGAGCCAGTTCGCCGACGGCGGCATGGTCGGCACGAAGCCCTACGTCGCGGGCGGCGCCTACCTGCAGCGGATGGGCCGCTGGTGGCCGTCCGCACGTGCGGCGAAGGAATCGGCGTTCACCGAGGGCTACTGGGACTTCCTGCAGCGGCACGAGGCGGTGCTCGAGGGCAACCCGCGGCTCGCGCTGCCGCTCGCGCAGATGCGGGCGCGTCGCGAGCCGGAGCGCTGAGCCGTCAGTGCCCGATGCCGATGAGGCCGGTGACAGCAGGACACGCGGCGCGGTACGCCTCGGGGGCGTCATCGATGGGGAACGACTCGTGGCGAGGCAGATCGAGCGAGTCGTCGAAGCGCAGGACCGACCCGTCGATGACCAGGTGTGCGGCACCCATGCCGACGCCACCGGCCAGCACGACCCCGTATCGCGCGGGATCGTCGACGAGCGACACCTCGAGGCAGCCATCCAGCACGCGCAGCGCACCGGCGGCGCGGACTGCGGGTGTGACGGCATCGTCCGGCAGCAGCAGCACGGTGTAGCCCGGCTCGGAGATCGTGTGCAGGGTGCGGCCGTCGAATGTCGTCGCGGTTGTCTCGAGATCGGTGCTCGACGCGACCATGTACTGCTCGTCGTCCGGCGCTATCGGGGGAGCGCTCGCCGAGCAGGCGGTGAGTGCGAGCGTCAGCGTCAGCAGGCCCGTGCAGGCGAGGACGGAGGAGCGCATGACGCGACCGTAACCGAAGCAGTGGGGTCAATCAGTTGTGCACAACCGATTGCTGTGCGAGGCTCGAGCCATGCCCGCGCAGCCCGTGACCGACCAGATGGTCTGCTTCGCGCTCTACTCCGCCGCCCGGGCCACGACGCAGGCGTACCGCGCGCTGCTCGAGCCGTGGAGCCTCACGTACCCGCAGTACCTCGTGCTCGTCACGCTGTGGGTCGAGGGACCGCAGAGCGTGAAGGACCTCGGCGAGCAGATGCAGCTCGACAGCGGCACGCTGTCGCCGCTGCTCGCGCGCATGGAGCGCGACGACCTCGTCGTGCGTGAGCGCAGCAGCGCCGACGCCCGTGTCGTGGAGGTGCGCCCCACCGCGCGCGGCGCCGCGCTCCGCGCCGAGCTCGCGCACATCCCGTCCGCGGTGGCGCGCGGGCTCGGCCTCGACGGCGATGTCGACGGCGAGCGGATGCTGGCGACCCTGCACGGCATCACCGCATCGATGCACGCGGTGACCGACGATCCCTCGTCGGTCACCGGAGGACGATGACGACGCATCCGCGCCGTCGAGACGAGAGGAGCACCATGGACGTGCTGTACACCGCAGAGGCACTGTCGACCGGAGCTGGCCGCGACGGCCGCGTGACGACGGTCGACGGCCGGCTCGACCTCGAGATGGCGGTGCCCAAGGAGATGGGCGGCTCCGGCGCAGGCGCCAACCCCGAGCTGCTCTTCGCCGCCGGCTATGCCGCGTGCTTCCACTCCGCGCTGCAGTCGGTCGCGCGGTCGCAGCGCGAGCGGCTCACCGACTCGAGCGTCGGCAGCCGCGTGCAGATCGGCCCGGACGGCTCCGGCGGCTTCCAGCTGTCGGTGCACCTCGAGGTCGTGCTGCCCGGCGTCGCGGAGGACCGCGCCCGCGAGCTCGTCGACGCCGCGCACACCGTCTGCCCCTACTCGAACGCGACCCGCGGCAACATCGAGGTCTCCATCGCCGTCTCGGACGACTGACGTGGCGCGCGCGATCGTGCGGGTGCTGCTCGGTGCGGCGCTCGCCTTCGCCGGCATCGGCCACCTCACGTTCGCCCGCACCGAGTTCCAGGCGCAGGTGCCGGGCTTCGTGCCGCTCGACCCCGACGTCACCGTCCTGGCATCCGGCGTCGTCGAGATCGTCCTGGGCATCGCGCTCATCGTCGTCCGGCGCCACCGCGCGCTCGTGGGATGGATCGTCGCCGCGTTCTTCGTCGCGGTCTTCCCGGGCAACATCGCGCAGTGGGCGGAGGGTCGCGACGGCTTCGGCCTCGACTCCGATGCCGCGCGCTTCGGCCGACTGTTCTTCCAGCCCGTGCTCGTCGCGGCCGCCCTCTGGTCGACCGGCGCATGGGATGCGCTCCGTCGCCGGTGGCGCGCGCGTCGCCGCCCCGCGGCGTGAGCACCGATCGACCTACCTGAGACACCGACCGAGAGGAGCACCCATGCGTGCCATCGTCCATGAGCAGTTCGGCGAGCCGGAGGACGTGCTGCACGTCGCCGATCGCTCCACCCCCGAGCCCGGCCCCGGCCAGGTGCGCGTGCGCACGACGCTCGCCACCATCCACAACCACGACCTCTGGACCGTGCGCGGCACCTACGGCTTCAAGCCGGAGCTGCCCGCGGCGAGCGGCACCGAGGCTGTCGGCGTGGTCGACGCGGTCGGCGAGGGGGTCGAGGCGCTCGCGGTCGGCGACCGCGTGATCGCGGGCGGCATCTTCGGCGTCTGGGCCGAGCAGTTCGTGGCCGATGCGGCTGCGCTCATGCCCGCCCCTGCGGGGCTGCCCGACGAGGCCGCCGCGCAGCTGGTCGCGATGCCGTTCAGCGCCATCAGCCTGCTCGAGGACCTCTCGCTCGAGCCTGGGCAGTGGATCGTGCAGAACGCGGCGAACGGCGCGGTCGGCCGGATGGTCGCGCAGCTCGCGCGAGCGCGCGGCGTCCGCGTCGTCGGTCTCGTGCGCCGGCCCGAGGGCGTCGACGAGCTGCGCGACGCGGGCATCGACGACATCGTGGCGACCTCCGAGGACGGCTGGGCCGACCGCATCCGCACCATCACGGGCGGCTCGCCGATCGTCGCGGGCGTCGACTCGGTCGGCGGCTCGTCGGCAGGCGACGTGCTGTCGGTGCTCGCAGAGGGCGGCACGCTCGTGGCGTTCGGCGCGATGGGCTCGCCGACCCTCGAGCTGTCGTCGGGCGACCTCATCTTCAAGCAGGCGACGGTGCGCGGCTTCTGGGGCAGCGTCGTGAGCCGGCAGATGGCGCCGGCGCTCAAGCAGCGGCTCTTCGCCGAGCTCTCGGAGCGGATCGGCGCGGGGGAGCTGACGCTGCCCGTCTCGAGCGTGCACGGGTTCGACGACGTGCGGGGCGCCGTGCTCGCGAGCCTGACGCCCGGCCGCGTCGGCAAGGTGCTGCTGCGGCCGTAAGCCTCGCCGGTCAGCCGGTCGGTGCGCCGAGCACGGCGTCGAGCAGGCGCTCGGCGTCAACCGGCCCGGCGGGCTCGCGGCTGAGCGCGCGAAGCACCACTGCGCCGATGAGGGCCTCCGCGAGCTCGCCGGTCAGCGCGCCCGGCTGGAGGTTGGCGGTCGTCCCGATCGCGGCGTCCAGCCGGCCCGAGATCGACGCGGAGCCGGTGAGGCTGTCGCGCAGGCCCGCACCGACCTCCGGATGCTCGGCAGCCGCCGCGATGAGGGAGAGCACGAGGCGCTGCTCGGCCTCCATGACGCGGAAGACGGTCGTGAGCCACGCGGCCATGTCGGCGCGCACGTCCCCGGTGTCGGGCAGCGTGAGGCGGCCGGGCAGCAGCCGGCCCTCGAGCAGGCACTCGGCGACCAGCGGTCCCTTCGAGCCCCACCAACGGTAGATCGTCTGCTTGCCGACGCCCGCGCGCGCGGCGATGCCCTCGATCGTGAGGTGGTCGTAGCCGACCTCGGCGAAGAGCGCGGCCGTCGCGTCGAGGATCGCGACGCGCGCCGGCTCGCTGCGGACGGGGCCGGTGCGGGGGAGAGCCACGGATCCTCCTCGGGTCATAGACGAGACGTTGCGTGTTATCTTAGGCGGGCCCGACGATCTCTGGAAGGACCCCATTGGCCGAGCTGCTGCACCGCCTCGGAACGTTCGCCGCACGTCGTGCGTGGACGGTCCTCATCGCCTGGATGGTCATCCTCGGCGTCGCCGTCGGCGGCTTCCTGATCGGCTTCAAGGGGCTCTCGTCGAGCTTCGACATCCCGGGCACCGCCTCCGGCGACGTGATCGCCGAGCTCGAGCAGGAGCTGCCCGACTTCGCCGGCGCGACGGGCACCGTGGTCGTGCATGCCACGGATGGCGCGATCACCGACGAGCAGCGCGAGCAGGTCACCGCGCTCATCGACGGCGCCGAGGGGCTGCCCGACGTCGCCGCGGTGAACGACCCCTTCGCCACCGAGGAGGAGCGCGCCGAGCAGCAGCGCCAGCTCGAGGACGGCCGTGCCCAGCTCGAGGCCGGACAGCAGCAGGTCGACGACGGCCGCGCACAGCTCGAGGCGGGTGCCGCTCAGCTCGAGGCGGGCCAGGCCGCGCTCGACGCCGGCCGCGCGCAGGCGGAGGCGGCGGGCTTCCCGACCGCGCAGCTCGACGCCCAGCAGGCGCAGCTCGACGCGCAGCGCGCGATCGTCGAGGAGCAGCGCGCCCAGCTCGACGAGGGCCAGGCCGAGCTCGACGACCAGGCAGCCCGCCTCGAGCGCGGCGCCGAGCTGCTCGAGCTCGCCGACGGCATCCGCCTCGTCTCGGACGACGGCGCGACGGCGCTCGTCACCGTCTCGTACACCGAGACGCGCCTCGAGCTGCCGCAGGAGTCGAAGGACGCCACCATGGCGCACTTCCTGTCGCAGCCGATCGACGGTGTCGAGATCTCGTTCTCGACCGACATCGCGCAGGGCGTGCCGGAGATCGTCGGCGTCGGCGAGGCGGTCGGCGTCGCGCTCGCTGCGGTCGTGCTCGTCGTCGTGCTCGGCTCGCTGCTCGCCGCGGCGCTCCCGATCGTCACCGCCATCTTCGGCGTCGCGATCGGCGCGATGGCGATGCTGTCGTTCTCCGGGCTCGTGCAGATGACGTCGGTGACGCCCATCCTCGGCCTCATGCTCGGCCTCGCGGTCGGGATCGACTACGCGCTCTTCATCATCTACCGGCACCGCAAGCAGCTGCTGCGCGGCGCCGACGTCGTCGAGTCGATCGGACTCGCGAACGGCACCGCGGGCAACGCGGTCGTCTTCGCCGGCATCACGGTGATCGTCGCGCTGCTCGCGCTCGGCATCACCGGCATCCCCTTCCTCGGGCTGATGGGCGTCTCGGGCGCCGTGAGCGTCGCGGTCGCGGTGCTCATCGCGATCTCGGCAACGCCCGCGCTGCTCGGCCTCGCGGGCCGGCGCATCCTCAGCCGCCGCGCGATCGCGAAGGCCGCAGCGGCCGAGGCCGACGGATCCACGGCGGATGCGCTGCAGGCGGTGCGCCCGATGTCGAAGGCACGCGCGATCATCAGCGCCGTGCTCGCGGTCGCGGTGCTGCTCACCATCGCCATCCCGTCGCTCTCGATGCGCCTCGGCCTGCCCGACGGCGGCTCGGAGGCGGCCGACTCGACCGCCTATCGCGCCTTCACGCTCACCGAGGCTGCCTTCGGTGAGGGCCAGAACGGCCCGCTGCTCGTGACGGCCGCACTGCCGGGCGACCTCGACGAGCTCGAGGTCGAGGAGCGGCAGCTCGCCGTCGCGCGGGAGCTCGCCGCGCAGGACGACGTCGTCGCCGTCGCCCCGATCGCCGTCTCGGACGACGAGCGCCTCGCGGTGTTCCAGGTCGTGCCGGCCGAGGGCCCCAACAGCGAGTCGACCGAGGCGCTCGTGCGCGAGCTGCGCACGATGCCGCCGGTGGACGGCGACATGGCGCTCGGCGTCGCCGGCCAGGCCGCGAGCAACATCGACATCTCCGAGGGGCTCGCCGCCGCGCTGCCGCTCTACCTCGCCGTCGTCGTCGGGCTCTCGTTCCTCATCATGGTGATGGTCTTCCGCTCGCTGCTCGTGCCGCTCATCGCCACCGGCGGCTTCGTGCTCTCGCTCTTCGCGACCTACGGCGCCGTCACCGCGGTGTTCCAGTGGGGCTGGTTCGGCGAGCTGTTCGGCGTGCACCAGCCGGGCCCGATCCTCAGCTTCCTGCCGGTCATCCTCGTCGGCATCCTCTTCGGCCTGGCGATGGACTACCAGCTCTTCCTCACGACCGGGATGCGCGAGGCGTACGTGCACGGGGCGGAGGCGCGCCTCGCGGTCGCGCGCGGCTTCCGGGCGGGCCGCAGCGTCGTGATCGCGGCCGCCCTCATCATGATCGCCGTCTTCGCGGGCTTCATCGCCTCGGAGTCGGTCATCATCAAGGCGATGGGCCTCGGGCTGTCGCTCGGCGTGCTGCTCGACGCGTTCGTGGTGCGGATGCTGCTGGTGCCGGCGATCATGCACCTGGTCGGCAAGGGCGCGTGGTGGCTGCCCCGCTGGCTCGACCGCATCATCCCGAACGTGGACGTCGAGGGCGCGGCGCTCGAGCGGCGGCATCCGTCCCACCCCTGACGGACCCGACGCGTAGGGTGCACGCGAGAGGAGCATCCGATGATCCCCACCACCACCGCGCACAGCGGCCTCACCCTCCCGGTGCTCGGCTTCGGCACGTACCGGCTCAAGGGCCAGACAGGGTCGGCGGCGATCGAGCGCGCCATCGAGGGCGGCTACCGGCTGCTCGACTCCGCCTTCAACTACGAGAACGAGGGCTCGGTCGGCGCCGCCGCTCGTGCGACCCACCACCACGGCGTCGACCGCCGCGACCTCATCGTCACGTCGAAGCTGCCCGGTCGGCACCACGCGCACGACGCCGCGATCGCGACGATCGAGGAGAGCGTCGCGCGGACGGGCCTCGCCTCGCTCGACCTCTACCTGATCCACTGGCCCAATCCGAGGATCGGGCTGTACGTGGAGGCGTGGGGCGCGCTCGTCGAGGCCAAGGAGCGCGGCCTCGTGGGCGCGATCGGCGTCTGCAACTTCCTGCCCGAGCACGTCGAGCGGCTGCGGTCGGAGACCGGCGTGCTGCCGGAGGTGAACCAGATCGAGCTGCACCCGTACTTCCCGCAGGAGGAGCAGCTGGCCTTCGATCTCGAGCACGGCATCATCACCCAGGCGTGGAGTCCGCTCGGACGCGGCAACGACATCCTCGACCGCCCGGAGATCGCCGAGATCGCCGCCGCGCACGAGGCGACCGCTGGGCAGGTCGTGCTCGCGTGGGCGATCGCGCGCGGCGCGGTGCCGCTGCCGAAGGCGGCGTCGGTCGAGCGCCAGCGCGAGAACCTGGGCGCCGTCGACGTCACGCTCACCGACGACGAGGTCGCGGCCATCACGGCGCTCGGGCGCCCCGACGGCCGGCTCGCGGACCAGGACCCGCGGGTGCACGAGGAGCTCTGAACCCGGCTACGGCGCGAACGCGAGGATGCGGTCGTCGCCCTCCGCCGGCGAGCCACGGCCATCGGTGCTGCTCGTGAGCGCCCAGAGCGCGCCGTCCGGCGCGGCGACGACGTCGCGCATCCGCCCGAAGCGGCCGAGCCAATGCACGGTCGACTCGGCGGGGGAGCCGAGGTCGACCTCGCGCATCGACTCCCCTCGGAGGTTCGCGATCCACAGCCGGCCGTCGGCGTGCGCCATGCCGCTCGGGCTCGCCTCGCTCGGCGGCCACTGCTGCACGGGATCGGCGAAGCGCTCGTCGCCCGCGATGCCCTCCACGGTCGGCCAGCCGTAGTTCGAGCCCGGCTCGATGCGGTTGAGCTCGTCCCAGGTGTCCTGGCCGAACTCCGTCGCCCAGAGCGCCCCGTCGTCGTCCCACGCGAGCCCCTGCGGGTTGCGGTGCCCGAGCGAGTAGACGGCCGAGCCGGGGATCGGGTTGTCGGCGGGGATGCTGCCGTCGGGCTCGAGCCGGAGGATCTTGCCCGCGAGGCTCTCGGGATCCTGGGCCCTGCTGGGCTCGCCCGCATCGCCCGTTGTCACGTAGAGCATGCCGTCCGGACCGAAGGCGATGCGGCCGCCGTTGTGGTTGCCCGCGGCGGGCAGCCCCTCGAGCACCGTCTCGAGCTCGCCGAAGACGAGGCTGCCGGGGTCGCCCGAGACGGTCGTGCGCAGCACGCGGTTGTCCTCGGCGGTCGTGACGTACGCGTAGAGGTGCCCATCGCCGACGGCGATGCCGAGCAGCCCGCCCTCGCCGCGCGGGGCCGC
>Ga0213836_100830_pt1 | contig 22259 bp, 22 predicted proteins | sample SWPATP03_FD_160578 | JGI IMG/M metagenome (GOLD analysis project Ga0213836, IMG submission 160578) | Coastal seawater microbial communities from Marineland, Florida, United States - SWPA TP0 #3 | ecosystem: Environmental > Aquatic > Marine > Coastal | place: USA: Florida | collected 2016-08-05
AACCCCGACTTCGCCATGTGGGCGCGCGCCGCGGGGGTCGAGGCCACCACCGTCACCCGCTCCGAGGATTTCGCCGGCGCGCTGGAGCAGGCGGTGGCGGCGAACCGGCCCTGGCTGCTGGATGTGCATGTCGATGCCGACATCCGCCCGCCGGCAACCGGCGCCTGGGCGCTGCCGCCGGTGCCCCACAAGGAACCGGTCTTCGGCCAGCGCATCCTCGCCGACGGCGCGCGCTGAGGGGCGGCGGTGGCACGGGTCCTCATCACCGGCGGCGCGGGCTTCATCGGAGCGGCGCTGACCGGGGCGCTGGCGGCGCGGGGCGACGAGGTCGCGGTGTTCGACCAGCGCGAATCGCCGGCGCTGGTGGCGCTGCGGGCGCGGCATCCGGGCATCGTCTTTCATCCCGGCGAGCTGACCGAGTGGCCGCATCTGATGCGCGCCGTGGCCGCGCACCGGCCGGAGCTGATCGTGCACTGCGCCGCCATCGTGGGGGTGGTCAACGGCCGCGCCGCCCCGCTGGCGACGATGCGGGTCAATGTCGAGGGCTCGCTGGCGGTTCTCGAGGCGATGCGGCTCTTCGACGTGCCGCGGCTCGTGAACCTCTCCTCCGAGGAGGTCTACGGCGCCTTCGAGGCCGACATCATCGACGAGACGCACCCCTGCCGCCCGGTCCAGACCTACGGCATCTCGAAATACGCGGTCGAGCGGCTGGCCGGCGACTTTGCCGCCGAGACCGGCGCCGAGGTGCAGCATGTGCGGACCTGCTGGGTCTACGGCCCCGACCTGCCGCGCCCGCGCATCCCCAAGACCTTTCTCGACGCCGCGATCGAGGGGCGGCCGCTGCATGTGCCGGCGGGGGCGGAGTACGTCGTGGATCAGGTCCACATCGACGATCTGGTCGAGGGGATGGTGCGGCTGATCGACCACCGCGACCACCGCCACGACGTCTATCACCTCACCACCGGCGCCGCCGTGTCGCTGGGCGAGATGGTCGGGATGATCCGCGAGATCGTGCCCGGTGCCGACATCTCCATCGGGCCCGGCCCGCTGGAGGTGCTGCCGGGGCTGCCGGCGGTGCGCAAGGGCGCGCTCGACTGTTCGCGCGCGCGGGCGGCGTTCGGCTATGCCCCGGCGCTCGACCTGCGCCGCGGCCTCGCCGCCTGTGTCGCGGCGCGGCAGGGGATGACCCGCCCCGCAACGGACACCTGACCACAGACCGGAGGACCCGATGACCAGACCCAGCGCGCTGATCCGCAACATCGCCGAAGTGCCGTGGAAGGAGTACCCCAACCATCACGGCGGCGCGCTGTCCAAGCCGCTGGTCGACGCCGCCGTCCCCGGCGCGACGCGCATCGACCACCGGATCTCGAGCTATGCGCCCATGGCCCATGTCGAGCGCCACAGCCACAAGGTGCAGGAACAGATCTATCACGTCCTCTCGGGCGAGGGCCTGTTCGACCACGGCGACACCACGCAGGTGGTGCGCGCCCATGACGTCATCTTCATCCCGCCGGGGGTCGAGCATGCGATCACCAACACCGGGCTCGAGCCCCTCGTCTTTCTCGTCATCACCTCGCCGATGGTCGATGACTAGGCCGCGCCTCCGGGGCCGGACGGCGGAGGGGCGGCCATGGCGCTGCTGATCACCGGCGCCACCGGCCATGTCGGCCTGCGGCTGGTGGAGATGGCCGCCGCGGCCGGCATCGACGTGATCGCCCAGCATCGGAGGTCCGAGCCGCCGGTCCTGCCCGCGGCGCTGGCGTCCCGGGTGCGCTGGCGATACGCGGCGCTGGACGATCCTTTCGCGCTGGCCGCCCTGGCGGCTGCGGGCGACATCACCGCCTGCGTCCATTCCGGCGCGGTGCCCAACGACCGCCTTGCCGGGCCGATCCCCTGGCAGACGGTGCAGACCAATGCCACCGGGACCGCCGCGTTGCTGGAACTCGCCCGCCGGCAGGGGTGGGAGCGCTTCGTGACCGTCAGCACCGGGTCGGTGTTCCAGGGCGAGATGGACCTGAGCGCACCGGTGACCGAGGATCACCCGATCAACCCGCAGACGCCCTATGGCTGCACCAAGGCGGCGGCCGAGCTCTTCACCACCTTCTACCGCACTGCCTACGGGCTGTCGGCCTCGACCGTCCGGATCTCGTTCGTCTACGGCCCGCCGCTGGTGCCGCGCCGGCGCGACCTGCCGCGCGGGCCGGTGGTGGCGCTGTTGCGCGAGGCGGTGCTGGGCATGGCGATCCGCGAGCCGTCGGGCGGCGACTTCACCGCCAGCTTCACCCATGTCGACGACGTCGCGGCGGGCCTCCTGGCGGCGGCCACGGCGAAGACGCTGAACCATCCGGTCTATCACCTCGGCCATGGCCGCAACTGGGACACCTTTGCGGTGGCGGCGGCGATCCGCGCCGCGCTGCCCGGCGCGGTGGTCGAGGTCGGGCCCGGCACCGCCCCCTGGACCGACTTCAACCGCATGCGCGGCCCGCTGGCCGGGACCCGCATGCGCGACGACACGGGCTTTCACCCCGCGCTGCCGCTGGAGGCGGGCGTGGCCGCCTTTGCCGACTGGATGCAGGGGCACCGCGCCGCGCTGGAGTGAGCCCCCCTCGCAGGAAGGAGACATGCATGGCCTTCGACAAGGTTCTCGTCACCGGGGCGAACGGGCTGCTCGGCCGCGCGGTGGTGGCCGAGATGACCGGCCGCGCACGGCTGCGCGGGTTCGACCTGCGCGCCGGCGACGCGCCCATCGACTGGATCGAGGGCGACCTGACCGACCCCGCCGCGGTGGCCCGCGCCGTCGAGGGCCAGGACGCCATCCTCCAGATCGCCGCGGTGCCCAACATCTGGTCGGCCAGCGCCGCCCGCACGATCGAGGTGAACGTGCTGGGCCTGCACCAGCTGCTGTCCGCCGCCGAGCTGGCCGGGGTGCGCCGCGTGGTGATCTGCTCCAGCGATTCGGTCGTGGGCTACACCGTGCGCGAGGGGCGGATGCTGCCGCCCGAGCACCTGCCGGTCGGCCTCGAGCATCCGCTGCGCCCGACCGACCCCTATGCCCTGAGCAAGCTCCTGGGCGAGGAGATGGGGCGCAGCTTTGCCGACCGCGGGGCGCTGGAGGTCATCGTGCTGCGCCCGGTCTTCGTCGCCTATCCCGAGATGTACGGCGAGATCCGCGCCCGCGCCGCCGACCCGGCCGGGTATTCCGGCACGCCGGCGGGGGGGCCGTCCTCGGCCGGCGGCGGCCCGTGCTGGCACTATGTCGACCCCCGCGACGCCGCCCGCGCCTTTCGGCTGGCGCTGGAGACGCCGTGGCGCGGCTTCGAGCGGTTTTTCCTGTCCGCCGAGAACACGCTGGCGCCCGAGCCGACGCTCGATCGCTTCGCCCGCCTGACCGGGCGGCCGCCGGTGGTCCGCGCCCCCGAGGTCTATGCCCGCAACCCCTTCGCCCCGCTCTATGACCTCGCGCCGGCGCGCGAGCGACTCGGCTTCGTGGCGGCGCACGACCTGCGCCCGTTGCTCTGCCCCGAGCCGGCCCGGCCATGAGCGCCCCCGCCTCCGAGGCGTTCCTGCCGCTGCATCTGCCGGGGCTGCGGGTGCTGGTGACCGCCGGCGCCGCGGGGATCGGCCGCAGCATCGCCGAAGGCTTCGCCGCCGCCGGCGCCCGGGTCGAGGTCTGCGACATCGACGAAGCCGCACTCGCGGCGCTGGCCGCCGAGCGCCCCGACATCGGCGCCTCCCGCGCCGACGTCGCCGATCCGCAGGCGGTGGCCGCGCTGTTCGACACCGTGTCCGGACGGCTCGGCGGCCTCGACGTGCTGGTCAACAACGCCGGCATCGCCGGACCCACCGCCGGGATCGCCGACATCGCCCCCGACGCGCTGCGCGAGACGCTGGCCGTGGATGTCGAGGGCATGTTCCATTGCGCCGCCCGGGCGGTGCCGATGCTGCGCGCGGCCGGAGGCGGGTCGGTCATCAACCTCTCCTCCGTCGCCGGGCGGCTGGGCTTTCCCATGCGCACGCCCTATGCGGCGGCAAAATGGGGGGTGGTCGGCTTCAGCCGCAGCCTCGCGCTGGAACTGGGGCGCGAGAACATCCGGGTCAACGCCATCCTGCCGGGCCATGTGGACACGCCGCGCTTTCGCGCCGTGGCGGCGCGGCGGGGCGCGAGCCTCGGCATCCCCGCGGCCGAGGCCGAGGCGCGGATGCTGGCCCCGGTGGCGCTGGGCCGCACGGTCGCCCGCGTGGACATCGCGAACATGGCCCTCTATCTTGCCTCTCCCTTCGGAGCGTCCATCTCGGGACAGGCCATCAGCGTCTGCGGCGGGGTGGAGATGATGTTTTAGGCCGGGGCGTTGCGGCGCAGCCACCGGACCGCAAGGGATGGGACCGACATGCAGCAGCAGGCAAGGACGGCGGCCGGAAAGACCGACGCACGGACCGAGGGAAAGCCCGAAGGCGAACGCGGCGGCGTCCAGTCGCTGGAACGCGCCTTCGCCATCCTCGACCGCATTGCCCAGGCCGAGGACGGGATCATCCTGGCCGAACTGTCGCGGATGGTCGGGCTGCACACCTCGACGACCTTCCATCTGGTGCGCACCCTGGTCGAGCTCGAGGCGGTGCGTCAGGACCGGAGCACCAAGCGCTATTACCTCGGCCGGCGGCTTTATGCGCTGGCGTCCAGCGCGACGGGCGAGATCTCGCTGGTGGCGATGGCGACGCCGCTGCTGGAGGATCTGGCCCGGGACAGCGGCGAGACGACGCATCTGGCGCTGATGTCGGGCGATGCGGTGGTGATCGTGGCGCGGGTTCCCGGCTCCGGGGCGTTCCAGCTGGTCGAGCGCGAGGGGGGTGTTCGGCCCGCGCACAGCACCAGCGTCGGCAAGGTGCTGCTGGCCTCGCTGCCGGACGAGCGGCTGGAGAGTTTCCTGCAATCGGCGCCGCTGACCCGCAGCACGCCGCACACGATCTGCGAACCGTCGCAACTGCGTGGCGAGATCGAGCGCGTGCGGCGCTCGGGCGTTGCCTATGACGACGCCGAGTTCATGGCCGAGGTGCGCTGCATCGCCGCCCCGGTCCGCGACTTCACCGGCGGCGTGGTGGCGGCGGCGGGTCTGTCGGGCCCGATCTGGCGGATGACGCTGGAACGGATGTCCGAGCTGGAGGAGCGCGTGCGCGGCACCGCGGCCGAGCTGTCGCGACAGCTCGGATATCGCGACGGGCAGGGCTGATCGGTCAGGGTTGGTCCGGCGCCCTTGATTTCCGATATTGCCGCATGCTAGTTGGCACTATCGGAAAGAGGGGGGAGCCAATGTCCGATGCGACCAAGCAGCCGGCGGGCACGCCGGCGCCGCTGGCCGGCTGGCCCGAGGGCATCCTCGCCATCTGGCACGACATCGCGCCGGGCCATGAGGCCGAGGTCTTCGACTGGTACGACCGCGAGCACCACCTCGAGCGTCTGGACATTCCCGGCTTCCTGACCGCGCGGCGGCATCTGCGCCGCGGCTCTGCCGGTCCGCTGGTCTTCACCGTCTATCAGACCGAGTCGCCCGACGTGCTGGCCTCGGCCCCCTATCTGGAGCGGTTGAACGCCCCCAGCGCCTGGACGCTGGAGGCCATGCCGCATTATCGCAACATGTCCCGCACGGTCTGCCGCCGCCTTGCACGCCATGGCCGCGCCGACGGCGGCCATGTCTTCAGCCTGCGCCTGCCCGGCTTCGGCGGATGGGACTGGCGCCCGGCCGCCGCGCTGACCGCCGAGCCGGGGATCCTCGCCCTCGACGTCTGGCAGGCCGACGAGGCCGCCGCGCCGCCCTCCACCCGCGAGGCGGCGCTCCGCGGCGGCGGCGATGCCCGGGTCGGCGCGGTCCTCGTGCTCCAGGCCAGCAGCCCCGAGGCCGCCGAGGCCGGCGGCCGCGCCCTCGTCGCCGCCCTGCCGCCGGAGCTGGCCGCTGCGGCCGAAGGCGCCTGCCACGACCTCGTCTTTGCCGCCGGACGGTCGGGATGGTGAGGCCCGGCCCCTCGCACCCGGCCCGCTCCGCACCACGGGGGCGCGGCTGATGCGCGTCGCGGTCTTCGGCACCGGCTTCTTCAGCGCCTATCACTACGAGGCCTGGCAGCGGATCCCCGGTGTCACCCTGGCCGCCGTCTGCGCCCACAGCAACCGCGCCCGCGCCGCCGAGGTCGCCGCCCGCCACAACGTCGAGACCGTCCACGACGACCCCGAGGCGATGCTCGACGCGGTGCGTCCCGACCTGGTGGACGTGATCACCACGCCCGAGAGCCACGCGGCGCTCGTGGGCGCGGCCGTGCGGCGCGGCATCCCGGTGATCTGCCAGAAACCGCTGGCCCCGACATTCGCCGAGGCCCGCGCCATGGTCGCCGAGGCCGCCCGCCACGACACGCTTCTTGTCGCCCACGAGAACTGGCGCTTTCGTCCGTGGTACCGCGAACTGGCCCGGCTGATCGCCGACGGCGCCATCGGTCGGCCGCTCAACCTCACCTTCCGGCTGCGCCCGGGCGACGGTCAGGGCGCCGACGCCTATCTCGCCCGCCAGCCCTATTTCCGGGCGATGCCACGCTTTCTCGTCCACGAGACCGGCATCCACATGATCGACGTCTTCCGCTTCCTGATGGGTCCCGTCACGGCGGTCAGCGCGACGCTGCGCCGCCTCAACCCGGCCATCGCGGGCGAGGATGCGGGGCTCGTGACCTTCGACTTCGCCTCGGGCGCGGCGGGGCTGTTCGACGGCAACCGCCTGCTCGACTTCGAGGCGGAGAACCCGCGACTGACCATGGGCGAGACGCTGCTGGAGGGCAGCGAGGGCGCGCTGCGCGTCGATGGCGCCGGGCGCATCCTGCATCGCCGCCGCGGCGGGCGCGAGCGGGTGCACGCCCATGCCTGGGAGGCCCGCGGCTATGCCGGCGATTCGGTCCACGCGCTGCAGGCGCATGTGGTCCGGCACCTGCGCGAGGGCACGCCGGTCGAGAATACGGGCGCCGAATACCTCGGCGCGCTGAGGGTGGAGGAGGCGGTCTATCGCTCGTCGGCCGAGGGCCGGCGCGTGGCGGTGGCCGAGATCGAGCAGGAGGAGACCCCCGCATGAACACAGGCTCCGAGGGCCCCGGGCGGCTTCGGGTGGTGGTGACCGGCGGCAGCGGCCGGCTCGGCCGCCATGTCGTGGACCGGCTGCGCCCGCACCATGCGCTGACGGTCATCGACACCGCGCCGCCCGCCGCCGAGGGGGTGGCGCATCTGCCGGTGGACATCACCGACCTCGGCGCCCTGCGCGAGGCGCTGGCCGGCGCCGAGGCGGTGATCCACCTGGCCGCGGTGCCGAACCCGCGCACCGCCAGCCCCGAGGCCTGCTTCCGCGTCAACACCCAGGGCACCTGGGCGGTGTTGCAGGCGGCCGAGGATGCGGGCGTGCGCCGTGTCGTCGTCGCCTCGAGCGATGCGGCGACGGGGCTGCACTACAACCCGGTGGACTGGCCGCCGCAGTACCTGCCGGTGGACGAGCGCCACCCGCTGCGCCCGAGCGAGGTCTATTCCCTGAGCAAGGAGGTCACCGAGTGCATCGCCCGCAGCTTTGCCGTCCGCGGCAGGCTGGAGGTGCTGGTGATCCGCCCCGGCCACATCGTCTTTGCGCCCGAGTACCCCGAGCTGGAGAGCCGCGGCGCGGACGTGAACAACTATCACCTCTGGGGCTATGTCGCCCCCGAGGACGTGGCGCAGGGCTTTCAGCTCGCGCTGGAGCATCCCGACGGACGATACGACTGCTTCTTCATCGGCGCCGCCGACGGGCTGAACACCCGCCCCACGCTGGAGATGCTGCGCGAGCGCTTCGGCCATGTGCCCGAGCTGCGCCGCGACGTCTACGACCGCAACCCCTGCGCCGGCGTCTTCGACATCACCCACGCCTGCGAGGTGCTGGGGTATCGCCCGCAATTCACCTGGCGCGACTTCGCCGCGCGCTGACCCCTGCCGGAGGACTGACCGTGTCCAGCATCACCAGGCGCTTTGCCGTCAACACCTATTCCTATACCTTCGACCTCGATGCCGCCGCCTGCATCCGCCATCTCGGCGACCGGGGCTGGCCCGAGTTCGAGCTGATGATGTTCCCCGGCCATCTCTGGCCCGGCGACCCCCCCGCCGCCGTGCGCCGCGCGCTGGACGAGACCGGGACGCGGCTCGTGTCGGTGAACATGCCCAACATCGATCTCAACATCGGCGGCGCCACGGCCGAGATGCGGGAGTATTCGCTGGGGCTGCTCGAACGCTTCATCGACCTCGCCGGCGAGATCGGGGCGCCGGCGATCATCCTCGGCCCGGGCAAGGCCAACCCGCTCTTTCCCGCCCCGCGCGAGGTGATGGAGGGCCATCTCTTCGCCGCGCTCGACCGGCTGGCGCCGCGGGCACGGGCGGCCGGCGTCCGGATCCTGGTCGAGAACATGCCGGTCGCCTTCATCCCCGATGCCGAGGGGCTGATGGACGCGCTCGAGCGCCATGGCGACGAGGCCATCGGGGTGATCTACGACGTCGCCAACGGCCATTTCATCGGCGAGGACCTCGCGCCGGCGCTGCGCCGGGTGGCGCCGCGGCTGGGCATGGTGCATGTCTCGGACACCGGGCAGCGGGTCTATCGCCACGACCCGGTGGGGGCGGGCGACGTGCCCTTTGCAGAGGTGCCGCCGGTGCTGGCCGAGCTGGGCTTCACCGACCGCCCGGTGCTGGAGGTCATCTCGCGCGAGCCCGACCCCGACACGATGCACAGCGCCGAGCGGCTGGCGGCGCTCGGCTGGGGGCCGGCGTGAGACGTCGCCGCGCAGCCACGGCTGCGGGGCGGCGATGAGCCTCCTGCACACCGCCCATCTGCGCGCCCGTCCCGAAGCGGTGGCCCGGTTCCGCGAGCGGCTGGCCCGGCACGCGGCCACCAGCCTCGCCGCCGAGCCGGGCTGTCTGCGCTTCGACGTGTTCCAGGAGCGCGACGATCCCGCCCTGTTCCTGCTGATCGAGGAATACGCCGACGACGCGGCGCTTGCCGCGCACCGGGAGTCGCCGCATTATCTGGCCTTTCGCGCCGATGTGGCCGACTGGGTCTGCGGGCGCGAGTGGTGGTTCTGGCCCACGGCCGCGGCGGTGCACCGCGGCGACACTCCCGGAGGTGCGGAGGATGGAGCTTGATCTGGCAGGGCGGCGGGTGCTGGTCACCGGCGGCTCGAAGGGCATCGGCCTGGCCTGCGCCCGGGCCTTTCTGGCCGAGGGGGCGCGGGTGGCCATCGTCGGGCGCGACGCCGCGGCGCTGGCCGAGGCGGCGGCCGGGCTGCCCGGGGTGGCGACGCACAGGGCCGACCTGACCGACGCGGCCGAGGCGGCCGCGATGCTGGAGGCGGTCGAGGCGGGGCTCGGCCCGCTGGACGTTGTGGTCAACAGCGCCGGGGCGGCGCGCCGGAGCCCGCCCGACCGGCTGGCGCCCGCGGACTGGCGCGCGGCGATGGAGGCCAAGTTCCTGACCTGCATCCATGTCGCCGATCCGGCGGTCCGGCGCATGGCGGCGCGCGGCGGCGGCGTGGTGGTCAACGTCATCGGCGCCGGCGGCAAGGTCGCCTCGCCCACGCATCTGCCCGGCGGCGCGGCCAATGCGGCACTGATGCTGGCGACCGCGGGGCTGGCCGCGGCCTGGGGCGGCCAGGGGGTAAGGGTGCTGGGCGTCAGCCCCGGCCCGACACGGACGACCCGGCTGCTCGCCGGGCTCGAGGCCGAGGCCGAGCTTGCCGGCATCTCCCCGGCCGAGGCCGAGGCGCAGATGCTGGGGCGCATCCCGCTGGGCCGGCTGGCCGAGCCCGAGGAGATTGCCCAGACGGTCGTTTTCCTCGCCTCGGCGCGGGCGAGCTATCTGACCGGCGTGACGCTGACCATGGACGGCGCGGCGGTGCCCGTGGTGGTCTGAGGATGGAGGCGGCGGCGGCCCTGCCGGCAGAGGCCGATCTGGTGGTGCTGGGCAGCGGCGCGGCCGGGCTGACGGCGGCCCTGAGCGCCGCGCTGGAGGGGCTGCGGCCGGTGGTGCTGGAGCATCAGCCGGTGATCGGCGGCACCAGCGCGCGGTCCTCCGGCACGGTCTGGGTGCCCGACAACCCGCAGATGCGCGCCGCCGGCATCACCGGCGACCGCGCCCTCGCCGAGAACTATCTCGCCGCGCTGGTGGGCGAGCGCGCCGACCCGGCCGTCTGGCGTGCCTTTCTCGACGCCGCGCCGCGGATGATCGCCGATCTCGATGCCCGCGCCGGCATCGCCTTTCGCCCCTATCCCGCCGCGCCCGACTATCGCCAGGAACTGCCGGGCGCGGCACCGGGCTGGCGGCCGCTGGAGCCGCTGGCCTTCGACGGCCGCCGGCTGGGCCACGACTTCGCCCGGCTGGCGCCGCCGCTGCCCGAGCTGATGCTGCTCGGGGGCATGATGGTGACGCGGGGCGAGGCGATGCAGCTGATGCGGGCCGACCGCTCGCCCGCCGCGGCCTGGCTGGGGCTTCGCCTCGTCGCGCGGCATGCCCTCGACCGGCTGCGGCACGCCCGCGGCACGCGGCTGGTGCTGGGCAACGCGCTGGTGGCGCGGCTGCTGCATGCGCTGCGCGCGCGCGGGGTGCCGGTGCTGACCGGGGTGACGGCCGAGCGGCTGTTGCTGGATGGGGGGCGGGTCGCGGGGGTGGCGCTGACCGGCGGGGCGGAGATCCGCGCCCGCTGCGGCGTGGTGCTGGCCGGGGGAGGCTTTCCCGCCAGCCCGGAGTGGCGCGCCGCCCACCTGCCCGAGCCCGTCGCCGCCCACACCCCCGCCGCGCCGGGCTGCGACGGCTCCACGCTTGCGCTGGGGCTCGCGGCCGGGGCGGTGCTGGGCCCGTCCGGACAGGACAACGCGCTGTGGTTTCCCAGCTCCATCGCCACCCGCGCCGACGGCAGCACCGCGGTCTATCCGCATATCGTGCTCGACCGGGCCAAGCCCGGCGGGCTGGTCGTCAACGCCGCCGGCGAGCGCTTCGTCAACGAGGCGGTGTCGTACCACGAGTTCGTCCGGGCGATGTATGCCGCCAACCGCCCCGGCAGCAACATCCCCGCCTGGCTGGTCTGCGACCGCGCCTTTGTCCGCCGCTACGGGCTGGGCCTGATCCGGCCGCGCACCCCCTCGCTGCGCCGCTTCGTCGACAGCGGCTATCTGTTCGAGGCGCCCGACCTCGCCACACTGGGGGCGCGGCTGGGGCTGCCGGCCGGGCGGCTGGAGGCGACGGTCGCGCGCTTCAACGGCTTTGCCGCGACCGGGCGCGACGAGGATTTCGGCCGCGGCAACTCCCTCTATGACCGGTCGAACGGCGATGCGACGGTGACGCCCAACCCCTGCCTCGGGCCCCTGCGCCAGCCGCCGTTCCACGCCGTGCGGCTGGAGCCGACACCGCTGGGCACCAGCCGCGGGATCAGCGCCGACGCCACGGCGCGGGCGCTCGACGCCGCGGGCCGGCCGGTGCCGGGGCTCTTCGTCTGCGGCAACGACATGCAGTCGGCCTTTGGCGGCGAGTATCCCGGCGCGGGCGGCCAGCTCGCCCAGGGCATGACCTTCGGCTGGCTCGCGGCCCGCGCGGCGGCCGGCCACCGCGGCTCCTGATCCCGTTTCCGGGAGATCAGGCCGGTGCCACCGGCCCTGCCCGGCGCCCGGTGCGGGCGTTGCAGGGGGGCCGTCTGCCCCCCGGTCGCGCGTCGCGCGCCTCCCCCCGAGGATATTTCTGGAAAGATGAAGGGGGGAAGCGCGGAGGCGTCGGCCCGCTCGATGGCGCCGGCGATGCTGTCGGAGGGCTCGATGCAGGGCGCCGGACCGAAGACCCCGGCGCCGCCGAGCCGCATGTCCGGCGTCACGCCGTCGAGCAGGGTGGGCGGCACCACCGGGCCCTGTCGCGGCCCGCCGGCCAGGCGCCGGGCGCCCTGCGCCATCGCCTCGACGATCCGGCCCTCGATCCGTCGGGCCTCGGACGCTCTGTTCACCGGGCCGAGGAAGACGCCCTCGCCCCGCGGGTCGCCGAAGCCGAGCGCGCCCGCTCGCCGGCCAGCAGCGGCGCGGTCGCGGCCCCGCCGCCGTGCAGGATCGACAGGAAACCGGGCGGCAAGCCGGCATCCATGAACACCTGAGCCAGCAGGCAGGCGGTGCCCGGCGTGAGGCTGGAGGGCCTGACCACCACCGCATTGCCGGCGGCGATGGCCGGCGCGACCTTGTGCGCCACCGTGTTCAGCGGGGCGTTGAAGGGCGTGATCGCCGTCCCCAGACGCTGGCGGTGGCCCGCCGCAAGGGGCTCCTGCGCGGGCTGGTCTCGGTCGGGCTGCGGGCGACAACGGTCTCGGCACCGGGGCGGGTGCGGCGGGTGCGGTGGCGGAACCACCTCTGTCGCCGGCCACCCGGGTGGCTGACCGCCGTGGCGGCGGTGGTCGTCGACGCGCCGACGGCCATGGTCGGCGAACCGATCGCCGAACGGGCGTGGAGCGGCCTTGCCGCGCTCGATCCGGTGGCGGAGGGCGACCGACCCCCTGACCGGGGCGACAGCCGCGCGGGTCTGCGGCACCGGGCAACGGCAGGGCGCGACAGCCGGGCCGGGCGAGCCAAGGACCGGGGGCCGCCGGTATCACGGTTCGGAAAAACCGCCATCCGTTTCGGGGAAGAACTTCGGAACGCAAGTTCCGCGATCTGCCGCGTCTCTTCGCCCTCGACGTCACCGCCGACCGGGCCTCGGACCTGACCGGGCCGAACCGCACGACGACCGCTGCCCACCACCGGCCTTGTCCGCTCTGGTTCTCCAATCGCGTTGGTCGAGGGCTGATCTCGCTGCGCTTGATCCTGCGTGCCGGGCTCTGAGGGTCTCTCCGTGGTCGCCGCGCGGGCGCCGCATGTTGGCGTTCAGGGTCGGGTTGATCGAAGGGGTGTGCGCGGTCGGTGCCGCATACCAGGGAGCGATCTCACCCTCGCCGCGCGTCCCGGCTGGACGCAATCCGTCATGCTGGCTGCCAGCGTCGTTCCTGGTTTTTCCCATGCCGCCGCGGCCTCCCGGAAGGGCGTGTCGGTGCGCCACATGGCGTGCAGCGTCACCGCGAGCTTCCGGGCCAGCGCCACCCTGGCCTTGCGCGGCCCGCTTCTCGCGGCAATCGCCTTGGCCCAGTCCCTCAAGCGTGGGCCACCCAGGTTCCTGCAGAAGATGGCGTTCGCGGCCTCGAACAGGCACTTCCGGGTAAACCTGTCGCCCCGCTTGGACACTCGCCCGTTCCGGCTGACCTCACCGGACTCGTGGCGCCGCGGCGTCAGCCCGTGCCAGGCACCGGCGCTGGACGAGCGACGGAAGCGGGACGCACCGCCTGCGGCCGTGACAACCGCCATGGCGGTGATCGGCCCCACGCCGGGGGCTGTCATCAGCAGGCGGACCGTCGCGTGGCGCCCGGGCCGACCGCCCTGATCCGGCTGTCGAGCGCGGCGATGCGGATGAGGATGTCGCGCCTGGCCTGCATGAGCGCCTCGAAGACGGGCACGAGGTCCGGGACAACGGTCAGCTCGCCCCGGATGATCTCCTCGGCGCGGCGCCTGAACCCGCCGACCCGCTTGCCGGACATGATGCGCGACCGGTCTTCAGCAGCCCCCGGATCTCGTTCTCCAGCCTGACCCGCATGCCCACCAGCGCCTCCCGCGCCGTCAGCATCGCCCGGTTCACACAGGCATCGTGGCTCTTGATCTGCGCGGCCTTGAACCAGCCGGTACGCACGATCCGGGCGAGGCCGCGGGCATCATGCCGGTCGGTCTTGTTCGGCATCATCTTCAGCACGCCATTGGCATGGCGCGCGTCGATGCAGACGATCGGAACCTGCCTTTCGGTCAGGGTGTTCCAGAGCCACACGGCCAGAGGCCCGGTCTCCATGCCGATCCTTTCGAGATCGCTGGCACGTTCGACCAGCCAGCCGGTGATCGCATCCGGGCAGGTCGGAACCTTCGTCTCGGCCACGAGCCCCCCGTCCCGCCCCACTACGCAGATCGCCGTCTCCTCCCGGGACACGTCCAGCGCCGACGGCACAGGGGGTGGGATCAGCCGGTCGCCCCTTGCGGCATGGTGCGAAGGGGTTGCCCTCCCTCAGGCCGAAGGCGGTACGCGCCGCGTGCGGGATCGTCGTCTGTTCCCCGGCGTCCGCATGCGCCCTGTGCTGGTCATGCTGCCGCAGGCGGACGCGCTGGTCGTCGCGTCCAGAATCTCGGCTGCGTGCAGGCGGCCGCGGCGGCACGCATGGGCGTCGAACGTGTGCGGATCCGCTGTGCCGCCGACGTCTTCAACCAGATCGCCACGGGCAAGATGGGAGACCGGATCGGGTCTGCGCCTTCGGGGCAACGTGTCCGTCGGGGGCGGGGCAAGGGGACCGCCCGGGGCGGTCTGATCCGGGGCCAGCGCTGCCTGGCAATGCCGAGCGCGCGGGTGGGGCCGGGCATGACCCCATCATGCGCCGCGCAGGTGCGCGGTCCGAGCCGCCGCCTGCATGTCGACGTGCAGGGCGCCGTGCCTGATGGGGGCGACGAATGCCGCCGCCCTGACCCATGCGGGTTTCAGATGCCAGGAGGATGCTGCGGTGTCCGCTGCACACCGGTGCGGCGGGCCTTCGCCTTTCTCGGCAGGAGGGTCTCGTGTGGACAGAGCCCCGGCAGGCACGTATGTTTTCGGCATGACGCGCCAACAATTCGACCGGTTGAGCAAGACGCGCCCGATCCCCGAACACGGTGCACTCGAATTGGCCCTGAAACGGCTGCTGCCGCGCGTCATGACGGGGATGACAACCGGGGCAGGGGCTGGCATCGTCGCGACACACCGTCGGTCGGCAAGTTTCGTGAGACAGGCTTCGCGGTCGCCGGCAATCGGCATCGGCCTGACAGGATGCCTTCCTTCACCGCCGTGGTTGCGACGGGCGGCCGGCCCGGCGCCAGCGACGGGCAGCCCGCGCTTCGCGAGGGCCGCATCCGCAACACGGGCAAAAGCGTTCCGGCGGCCATGGAGAAACACGTCACCGGCTCCGAGCCCCCCACGGTCGCAGACCCCATCCGACAAGCCAGAGGACGAGACTTGACCGCCAGACCCACCAGCGAGCTCGCGGAGTTCTGCTCCGCCCTGACATATGACGACATCCCCCCCGAGGTGCGCGATCGCGTCAAGGGCATCATCCTCGACACCGTCGCCAGCGCGATCGCGGGGCGTCGCGGGGACGAGACGGGCCAGATCGAGGCGCTGGCCGGGGCGATCGGGGGGGCGCCGCGGGCGACCGTGCTGGCCGGACCGCGGATGTCGCTGGCCGGCGCGGCGCTGCTCAACGGTCATCAGGCCACGGCGGTCGCGCTGTGCGACATCCATCGTCCGACCCAGTGCCACATCACCCCCGCGGTCATTCCCCCGGCGCTCGCCATCGCCGAGGATCGCAGGCTGGGTGGCCGGGCGTTCCTGACCGCCGTCACCGCCGGTCTCGAGGTCGTGGTCCGGGTCGGGACCGGCATGCGCTATCCGGCGATGCGTGCGCGCGGCTGGCATTCGCCGGGGGTGATCGGCCCCTTCGGCGGGGCGGCCGCGGGTGCCTCGCTGATGGGCCTCGATCCGACGCGCTTCCGGAATGCCCTGTCGCTCGCCGGCACGCAGGCGGCCGGCACCTTCGCCCAGTGGGGCACGCCGACCATCAGGTTCCACCAGTCGCGGGCGGCGTACTCGGGACTGCTGGCGGCGCTGCTCGCCGAGACCGGGTTCAAGGCCAGCCCCGATGTGCTCACCGCCGACCACGGCGGCCTGTTCAACCTCTATTCCGATGGCGGGGACGCCGAGGCGACGGTCGCCGGGCTGGGCACGGAGTGGACGCTGCGCACGATCTCGCTGCGGCCCTGGCCGGCGGCCGCCGGGATCCAGACGCTGATCACCAGCCTGTTCGCGCTGATCGACGCGCATGACCTGCACCCGGACGCCATCGAGACGGTCGAGGTCGGCCTCTCGAAGACGGTGCACGACATGCATGGCACGCAGCCGTGGGATACCCGGCCGGGCGCCCTCCTCTCGGCGCCCTATGTGACCGGCGTGGTGCTGCATGACCGCAGGTGCTGGTTCGAGCAGGTCGCGCCCGAGCGGATCGCGAGCCCGGACCTCGATGCCTTCATCCGGTCCCGGGTGTCCGTGGCGGTCGACGGCGCGGTTGCGGGGCCCGGGGCGGCGGTCACGGTCCGCATGAGGGACGGCAGGGTCTTCGAGGACCGGCGCGCGCATCCGCGCGGCGATGCGGCAGACCCTCTCGGCCGCGCGGACATACAGGAGAAGTTCCGGATGTGCTCAGAAGGCCTGATCGACCCGGGCGCCGCCGATGCGGCGATCGCGCTGATCGAGCGGCTGGAGGAGCTCGATGACATGGCCCGCCTTGCGGGCCTTCTGGGACAGCCCGCGAAATGAAGGAGACGACCGTGACCCCCAACATCACCGAGCGTCTCGCCGAGTTCGCCGCCACGTTGCCGACCGGGGACCTTCCGCACAGCGCCGCGATGCAGGCCCGCAGCCTCCTGCTCGACAGCGTCGCCTGTTCGCTGGCGTCCGACTTCGGCAACGAGACCGACGCCTATGCGCGCTTCGCCGAGGCGGCCGGGGGCGCCGGGGACACCACCGTGATCGGCAGTCGCGCGGGGCTGTCGCCGCTGGGGGCGACCCTGCTCAATGCCTATCAGATCACGGCGGCGACGATCTGCGACACCTATGTCCCCGCGCATGTGCACATCACGCCGGAGATCGTTCCGCCCGCGCTCGCCATTGCCGAGCGGGACGGGCTGGACGGCGCGTCGCTTCTGACCGCCATCGCCGTCGGGGCCGAAGTCGCGGTGCGCATCGCGGACGGGATCAACTATGCCGTGGCCGGGCCGCGGGGCTGGCACCTGCCGGGCATCGTCGGTCCCGTCGGCGCGGCCGCGGCCGTCGGCCGGCTGACGGGCCTCGGCCCGCTGGAGATGCGCAACGCCTTCGGGCTTGCCGGCAGTCAGTCGGCGGGCACCTGGGCCTCCTGGGGCACGCCCACGGTGAAGTTCCACCAGTCGCGCGGTTCGGCTTCGGGACTGCTGGCGGGGCTGCTGGCGAAGACGGGGTTCGCGTCGTCTGCGGACATCATCGGCCATGCCGACGGCGGGATCCTCGTCGCCTATTCGGATGGCGGAACCCCCGAGAAGATCCTCGATCGTCTCGGAACCCACTGGGTGTTCGAGGACATCTCGCTGCGCGTCTGGCCCGGTGGTGCACCTCTGCAACCGGCACTCACCGCGGCGTTCGACCTCGTCACCACCCATGCGCCGGAGCCCGATGCGATCGGCAAGGTCCTCATCGAGGTCTCGCAGGACGTGTACGACGCCCACGCCCGGTTCGACCGTCCGCAGGGGACCTTCGAGGCGCTGCTGTCCTTTCACATCGCGGTCGCCTGCGCGCTGCGTGACCGCAGGTTCTGGCTGACCTCGGTGGAGCCGGCCGCGCTCGACGATGCGGGGCTGCGAAGCTTCGTCGCGGAAAGGGTGTCCATGGCTGTCGATCCCACATTCTCGCGCGAGAGTGGCCGGGTCACCGTCGAGATGGCGGATGGCACGCGCCTCGCATCCCGTGTCGATGGGGCGAAGGGCACCCGAAGGAACCCCGCGACCCTCGAGGATCTCAGGTCCAAGTTCATGAATTGCGCGGCGGGCCGCCTCTCCGATGCCGACGCGCGCGACCTCCTCGACATCATCGCAGGGATCGACGGGCAGTCCGATCTCGGTCGGTTCTTCGAGCTCCTCCGGCGTCCGGTCCGTCGAGCCGCCTAGGCTCTGCCGCAACGGTCGTGCGGTGCCGGGACCGCTTTCCCGATCAGCCGCCGGACACCTCCGCGAAGAAGGCCGAAAGGACGCGGGCGTATTCGTCGGGCGCATCGATGCAGGGAAGGTGCCCCGCGCCTTCGATCAGGTGGAACCGTCCGCCCGCCACGCTTGCGACCGTCGCGCGCAGCAGCTCCGCCGGTGTCGATCCGTCATGCGTCGCCCCGATGCCCAGCACCGGGACGCCGAGCCGCGCGGTGCTTTCGGTGAAGTCCGTCTCCGAAATCGCCTTGCCGCAGCCCAGAAACGCGTCCGGGGTCTGCCGCAGGAACATCGTCCGCCAGGCCGAGGCCTCCGGTCGGGAGCGGAACCCGGGGGGGAACCAGCGCTCCATCGTCGCATCGACGATCGCCTCCAGCCCGCCCTCGCGCACCGCGGCGAAACGCGCCTCCCAGACCTCGGCGGTCGCGATCCTCGCCCCCGTGTTGGACAGGCACAGCGCCCGCACGAGATCGGGCCGCGCCACCGCCAGCCCCTGCGCGATCAGACCGCCGATCGACAGGCCGACGATGATCGCATCGCGGACCCCGAGATGGTCGAGGAGGCGCGCCAGGTCATCGACCAGCTCGTCCATCCTGTAGGGCGGGGGCAGCGCGCTCGACAGCCCGTGCGCGCGCTTGTCGTAGCGGATGATCCGATAGCCTGCCGGCAGGCGGGCCACCAGCCGGTCCCACATCCGGAAATCCGTCATCAGCGAGTTGACGAAGACGACCGGCGCCCCGTTTCCCTCGTCGCTGTAATGGAGCCTCACCGTCCCGAGATCCGCCACCTGCATGCTTCAACCTTTCTGTCTCGGCCCGACCCTGCACGGCCTCGCGGCCGTGACGGTCCGCCTGCGTCCGAGCGTGCCGGAGGTCCGGCCGGAATGGCGCGCATCGCCCCGCAGCACCGCGGCGCCGCCGTCAGAAGCCGTAGAGCCGGGCGGGATTGTCCACCAGCACCGCCCGACGCAGCTCGGGGTCGGGCACCCAGTCGGCCAGGAGGTCGAGCAGGTCGCCGTCGTCGGGCATGTGGCCGTGGACCATCACATGCGGCCAGTCGCTGCCCCACAGGATGCGGTCGGGCGCGGCCTCGACCACGGCGTGGGCCATGCCGGCGACATCGGCATAGGGGGGCGTGGGCTCGGCGCTGATCCGGTAGGGGCCGGTGAGCTTGACCCAGAAATGCCCGTCGCGCAGCATCGACAGGAACTCCTGGAACCCGGGCGCCGCCAGCCCGCCGCGCGCCGTCTTGGTATAGCCGATGTGGCCGACCGACATCGGGACGGCAATCTGCGCCGCCAGCATGCGCAGGTCGTCGATGGCGTCGGCGACATGGACCAGCAGCTCGGCATGCCAGCCCATGTCCGCGATGCGCCGCGAGAACGCCGCGAGGTCGGCGAGCGAGCGGAACGGCATGCCGCCCTTGTCCACCAGATTGAACCGGGCGCCGCGCACCCCCTGCTCGTGCAGGGCCCGAAGCTCGGCGTCGGTGACGTCCTCGGTCACGGCACAGATGCCCCGGATGTTCGCCGGATCGGTCGCCACCGTGGCGCAGACCGCGCCGGGGTCGGTGCCGTGCACGCTGGCCTGCACCACCACCAGCCGCTCGATGCCCAGCGTCCGGTGCAGCGCGCGCAGGTCCTCGACGGTGCAGTCGGGCGGGGTATACGCGCGCTCGGGCTGATACGCGTGGGCAGCGCGGCGAAAGACATGCGCGTGGCAGTCGGTGGCCCCCGGCGGCATGTCGAACCGCGGGGGATGCGCCGCGGCGCGCGGAGCGGGGCAGGGCGGAGCTTCGGGTCCGGTCATGATCTGGCGTCGTCTCCCTCGGGTTTGGCCCGCCGCACGGGCGGCCGGTCGGGGCCCGCCTCTGCGGTCGGGCCGATGGCGGTCTCCTCGGCTTCGGAACGGTGGATCGCCTCCAGCCGCTGCGCCGCCTCGACGAGCCGCGGCAGGATCTCGTCCACCGCGCGGGCTTCGTCCAGCCGCACCAGCGGCGCGTGGCAGCCGATGCCGGCGGCGATGCGGCCGCGGTGGTCCCGGATCGGCACGGCGATGGAATACATCCCCAGCGTCGCGCCCTGGTTCGACACCGCGAAGCCGCGCTTGCGGATGCGCGCGAACTCCTCCTCCAGCTCGTCCAGCCCGACCAGCGTGAAGGGGGTGTAGCGGGTCAGCGGCGCCCCGGTGTCGAGGATCCCCATGCGCCGCGGCCGCGGCAGGAAGGCCAGCAAGAGCTTGCCGATCCCCGAGGCGTGCGGCTCCAGTCTCCGGCCGATGTCGGAGTGCACCCGCAGCGCATAGCGCGATTCGACCCGGTCGACGATCAGCACCCGGTCCTGGTCGAGCACGCCGATGTAGCAGGTCTCGCCGGTCTCCTCGGCCAGCCGGGTCAGCAGGCTGTGGCGCGGGCCGTTGCGGTGGCTTTCGAGGATGGTGGCCAACGCCAGCCGACGCAGGAGCGGGCCGATGGTGAACTGGTCGCGGGCGGATTCCCGCTGCAGCATCCGGTGTTCGAGCAACTGGTTGACGATCCGGTGCGCAGTCTGGCGCGGCAGTTTCAGCCGCAGGCACAGCTCCTGCATGCCGAGCGAGCCCTCGCTCTCGAGGATCTTTTCCAGCACGAGGAGCGCCCGGCCGAGCGCCGAGCTGGAATCCCGGGTCTGATCCTCGATGTCGTGCGGGCTCGTGTATGTCCCGTTCGATCTGTCCTGTCGTGTCGGCAATGCAACCCCTCCGAAACGCAAGCCCGAGCGGGCGACCCTGCTCCTTCGGCCCCGGTCTCGGCCCTCTGGCTCCGACGTTCTGCCCACGATGCTCACGCCTGACAACCCGTGCGGGCCCGGACGGCGTGTCCTGGGCCGGTCGGGGTCCGGTGCTGCGGCAACGACGGGCGGCCCGGGCCTCTGGCGGCGCGCGTTCATGCCAGCCCCCGCAGCACCAGAAGCGCCGCCCCGACGGCCAGAAGGATCTGGTAGCCGCCGAAGAACACCCGCGCCGGCAGACGGTCGACCATCCGCGAGCCGGCCCAGCCCGCGAGCATGCCGATCGGCGCAAGCAGCAGCGCCTCCAGCAGAAGCTCGGCCGAGAAGGCGCCCGTCAGCGCCAGAACGCAGATGCGCCAGGTCACCATCGCCCCCGCAAGGAGCAGGACGGTGGCCCGGAAGGCGCGCTTTTCGGGCTGGAAGAGGCGGACATAGGGGGTGACGAAGACCATCGCTCCGGTGCCGATCAGGCCGGCGACCAGACCCGCGAGGCTGCCCGAGACCGCCGCATAGCGGCGGGCGCGTTGCCGCACATGCTCGACCATGTGCGCGAACACGCCACGCGCCTCGGCGCCGATGATCGCAAGCATGATCAGGCCCGTCACCAGGCCCAGCGTGTCGGCATCCAGCCCGTGAAAGAGCCAGACACCGACAATGATGGACGGGAAGAAGTAGACGATCAGCCCCAGTGCCAGCCGCCGGTCGCCCTCGCGCAGCGACTCCGGCACGTATTGCAGGTGCGACACGAAGTTCGTGAGCGCGGCGAGCAGGATGGCGGTGTGCGCCGGCACCACGAGGCTGCCCAGCACCACCAGCGCCGGCACCGCGCCATAGCCGAACACACCCTTGAGGAAGAAGGCGAAGAAGAAGATCAGCGCCAGGGCCGTCATCCCCGCCGGACCCACCTCGGCAAAGGCCGTGACGCCCAGGACGGTCATCGGCGCGTCGCCCGCTCGGTCCCGGCCAGAGCCCGGCCGGCACCGCCGCACGCCTGCGGCCACTCATCGGACCGGGCGGGGCGCAGGGGCGGGAGATGCTGTCTGCCGGTGCCATGCGCCGCCATCCTCCCCGTCCGTTCTCAGCGCGTCGCGGCGCCGGTCAGCCGCGCCGCCGCGCGCTGCCGCGCACGCCGGACCGCCAGCACCACCGACAGACCCACCACACCGACGATCATGGCGAACAGCACCACCGTGATCGTGCTGTGCAGGAAGATCGACGCATCGCCGCCCGAGATGGTCATGGACTGCCGGAAACGCTGTTCCAGCATGCCGCCCAGCACGCAGGCGAGGATGAAGGGCGCGATCGGGATCGAGGCGACGCGAAAGAAGTATCCCAGCACCCCGACACCGAGCATCAGCAGCAGGTCGAACGGCGAGCCGTTCAGTCCGTAGACCCCCGCCGTGGCGATCATCAGGATCATCGGGACCAGCAGCGCGGGCGGCATGTAGAGGATGCGGGCGAACAGCGGCACCAGCGGGATGTTCAGGATCAGCAGCATCAGGTTGCCGATGTACATGCTGTTGATCAGTCCCCAGACCACATCGGGGTTGTTCTGGAACAGCATCGGCCCGGGCATGATGCCGTACATGATGAAGGCGCCCAGCAGCACCG
>Ga0213836_100837_pt1 | contig 22144 bp, 21 predicted proteins | sample SWPATP03_FD_160578 | JGI IMG/M metagenome (GOLD analysis project Ga0213836, IMG submission 160578) | Coastal seawater microbial communities from Marineland, Florida, United States - SWPA TP0 #3 | ecosystem: Environmental > Aquatic > Marine > Coastal | place: USA: Florida | collected 2016-08-05
AAGCGCCCGGACTACAACATGATGGGGCTGTCTGGCAGCTCGTTGGGGCGGGCGCCGGTGGCGGGGAAATGCTCGCGCAGCAGGGCGTTGACCTGTTCGATGGCGGCCAGCGTGGCGTCGTGAAAATTGCTTTGCCTGAAGCCCTCGGTCATCGTGCGGCAGACGGCTTGCCAGGTTGCTTCATCAATTTTGCGGTCGATGCCGCGGTCGGCCACGATGTCGACTTTGTGTTCGGCCAGGTTCACGTAGATCAGCACGCCGCAATTGTCTTCGGTATCCCAGACGCCGTAGTCGGCGAACAGGGCCAACGCGCGCTGGCGGTTGGTGACACCGTCCCAGACCTCGTCGGTCGGCAAGGATTTTTCGACGATGAAACGTATTTCGCCGCGGTGGGTTTGTTCGCCCGCCGTGATCGCCTGCGCGGCCGCGTTGAGGGTGGATTCCGGGAAAGCCCGCTGGGCATCGGCCTTGCTACTGCGCCAGTGTTTCATGACGCGTCCAAAGCGCTGTCCGAACGATTCGTGAGTCATGTGATCCATTACCAGTCTCCCGAGGCGCCGCCGCCGTCAAAACTGCCGCCACCGCCGGAGAAACCGCCACCGCCGCCGAAGCCGCCGCCACCGCCCGAAAAGCCGCCGAAACCGCCGCCGCCCCGTCCCGCGTTGCTGAGGATATTGCCCAGGATGAAACCGGTGGCGCCGCTTCCCCAGCCGCCGCGCGAGAGACGCGAGCGGCGTGGCTTGAATATCGAGCGCACCAGCATGAAACCAAATACCAACATCAAGATGCCAAACATACCGATCCCGCCTCCAGAGTCTTCATTGCCGTTGGCCGGCGCCGCAGGTGCTACCTGCGGCGTTGCGGGCGCGGGAAATCGTTCCTGGTTCAGCACGGTGGCAATTGCGCCCACCCCTGCGACCAGGCCCTCGTAATAATGATTTTGACGAAAATGGGGAGCGATGACGTCTTGCAGGACGCGCTTCGATTGCGCATCCGTCAGCACGCCCTGCACCCCGCGCCCGGCCTCGATGCGCAAGCGCCGCAGCGCACTCGGGTTGTCGCGCGCGACGATCAGGAGCACGCCGTCGTCGACCCCCTTGCGCCCGAGCTTCCAGGCGTCCGCCACGCGGATGCCGTATTGCTCGATCGCTTCCGGCTCGGTCGACTTGACCAGCAGTACGGCGATCTGGTTGCCGGTCTTGGCTTCCTGCTCGACCAGGATGGCTTCCAGGCGCTGGCGCTGGGCGGCGTCGAGCATACCGGCCTCGTCGGTGACGTGGGTCGTCAACGTGGGCACGGCCTTGAACTGGGCCTGGGCCGGGCCGGCCAGCATGCAAGCCAGGAACACCAGCCAGAGCGGTCGTAACAAGCGCATGGTTATTTACCGAAGTTGACCGTCGGCGCCGTCGAGATGGCTTTTTCGTTCTCGACCGTGAACGATGGCTTGGCTTCGTAGCCGAACATCATCGCCGTCAGGTTGGTCGGGAACTTGCGCACGTGGACGTTGTACTCCTGCACCGATGCGATATAGCGCTGGCGTGCCACCGTGATGCGGTTCTCGGTGCCCTCGAGCTGCGATTGCAGGTCGCGGAAGCTGGCGTCGGCCTTCAGGTCAGGGTATTTTTCGGCCACCACCATCAGGCGCGACAGCGCACTCGACAGTTCTCCCTGGACAGCCTGGAACTTCTTGAAGGCTTCCGGATTGTTGAGTACTTCCGGCGTGATCTGGAAGCTGGTGGCGGAGGCGCGTGCGCGGGTCACGGCTTCGAGCGTCTCGCGTTCGTGCGAGGCATAGCCCTTGACGGTGTTGACCAGGTTCGGAATCAGGTCGGCGCGGCGCTGGTACTGGTTGACCACTTCGCCCCAGGCTGCCTTGGTGGCTTCGTCCCGGGTCTGGAATTCGTTGTAGCCGCAGCCCGAAAGCAGCGAGCCTGCCAGCGTTGCGAGTGCGACCAGGCGGGCCCAGCGCGAAAATATGGAGAAGGTCATGATGTCCCTGTCATTGCGAGTTGTCGAATAGTTAAAAATATACCTTAGCCAGTCAATACGGGTCGCACGGTCGGGGCCGCGGTGGAGCCCTCCCTGCGCGGCGCGTACAATAGTGGGTTTGCAATGACACAGTTACAAGGGGCCCAACGTGAATTTCATCTCCAAACTCTCCGCGGCCTGGGCCGGCAACGATTCGCTGCTGTGCGTCGGGCTCGATCCTGACCTGGCGCGCTTGCCGGCGCACCTGCAAGCCGAACCGGACGGCATTGTCCGCTTCTGCAGCGCCATCATCGACGCCACCGCCGATCTCGCCTGCGCCTTCAAGCCGCAAATCGCCTATTTCGCCGCCCTCGGCGCGGAAGGCCAGCTCGAGCGGATTTGCCGCTACCTGCGCGACACCTATCCCCACATCCCGCTGATCCTCGACGCCAAGCGCGGCGACATCGGCGCCACCGCCCACCAATACGCGCGCGAAGCCTTCGAGCGCTATGGCGCGGACGCCGTCACCGTCAATCCCTACATGGGCTTCGATTCGGTCGAGCCCTACCTCGCCTGGGAAGACCGCGGCGTGATCGTGCTGTGCCGCACCTCGAATGCGGGCGGCTCGGATTTGCAGTTCCTCGATGTCGGCGGCCAGCCGCTGTACCAGCACGTGGCGCGCCTGGTGGCCGGGAAATGGAACCGCAACGGCCAGTGCGCGCTGGTGGTGGGGGCGACCTATCCGGAAGAACTGGCGCAGGTCAGGGCGATCGTCGGCGACATGCCGCTGCTGGTGCCGGGCATCGGGGCGCAGGGCGGCGACGTCGAAGCGACCGTGCGCGCAGGCCGCACGGCCGGCGGCGTCGGGATGATGATCAGTTCGTCGCGGGCGATTTTGTATGCGGCGCCGGCGGAGGGCGAAGATTTCGCCGCGGCCGCGCGCCGGGTGGCGCGCGAGACGCGCGACGAGATCAATCGGTATCGGGGATGAGGTAGAGCGAGTCAGTACCGGCTCGGCGCAATCGCCTCGACATACTCGTACAAGGCGCCGAGAATCTCCTCGCCGCGCTCGTCCGCCGTCTCCGACAACGCATCGATTTCGCCGAACAATTCGTCCACCGTGCGCGCTCCGCCGGCGCCGTCGAACAGGCGGGCGGCGCGGTGTTCTTCCCAGTTCTGCGCTTCCGCTTCGCTCAGGGTTTGCGGGAAATTGCGGGCGCGGTAACGCAGCAGCAGCTCGGCCAGGCGCTCGTCCTCGAAGGAGGGGCGGGCAGTAGCGAGCTGCGCGGGCGTCTGCATGCGCAGCGATTCCAGCTTGCGGCGGTCGTTGCTGGAGACGAAGCCGCCATACAAATCCTCGTCGACGTCGAGCGCGGCCGCCGCCGGCTTCTGGTAGACCTGGGCCCAGGTGGCCGCCATGTCGGGGCCGTTCGCCGCCAGCTGCGCGTGGGCCCGGGCTTGCTCCAGGTCGACGCCCCAGCGCGTGGCCATTGCCGGACTCAAGGTTTTCAGGTTCCCGACCAGCATCGGCGACTTGTTCAGGTGCACGCTCTTGATCGGCAAGCGGGTCACACCCTCTGGCAAATCGGCGCTGCGGGTGAACATGCGCAACCGGATCGTGTCGACGTCGAGACCGAACAGCTCCGACGGATCGTGACGGCAATCCCAGACCAGGACTTCGTTCTTGTTGCTGGGGTGCTGGGCCAGCGGCCAGACCAGCCCCAGGCAGCCTTGCTCGGCCGGGAACATGCCCGACACGTGCAGGACAGGCTGGCGCTGTTCGCGCTGCAGGTGCAGGCCCATTTCGCTGGCAACCTTGTCCTTGCGCCGCAGTTCGAGGCAGAAGTCGAACAGGCGCGGCTGTTTATTGCGGATCAGGCGCGCCAGGGCGATCGTGGCGCGCACGTCGGACAGCGCGTCGTGCGCGCTCTCGTGCGACAGACCGTTGGCGCGGGTCAGGTCTTCGAGACGGAAGCTCGGGCGCCCGTCCGGGTGGGTCGGCCATTCGATGCCTTCCGGGCGCAGCGCATAGGTCATGCGCACCACGTCCAGCAGGTCCCAGCGGCCGCAGTTGTTTTGCCATTCGCGCGCATACGGGTCGAGCAGGTTGCGCCAGAACAGGAAGCGCGTGACTTCGTCGTCGAAACGGATCGTGTTGTAGCCGACGCCGATCGTGCCCGGCTCGGCGAACGCCGCCTCGATCTGGCGCGCGAATTCGTGTTCGGGCACGCCCAGTTCCAGGCATTGTTGCGGGGTGATGCCGGTGATCAGGCAGGATTGCGGATCGGGCAGGTAATCGTTGGCCGGCTGGCAGAACAGCATCAGCGGCTCGCCGATCTCGTTGAGGTCGGCATCGGTGCGGATCGCGGCGAACTGCGCTGGGCGATCGCGGCGCGGCTGGGCGCCGAAGGTTTCGTAATCGTGCCAGAGGAAAGTGTGTGTGCTCATCGATTTATTCTGTGGGGCTGGCTTGACGAAGCATCAAGGATGGCACGGATTGTCGGGGCAGGGCCGCGTTCCGTCAATCAGGCGCTCACACAATTGCGGCCGGCATCTTTCGCGCGGTAGAGCGCGGCGTCGGCCGCTTCGATCAGGCTCATTTCGTCGCCTTCCGTACCCAGCACCGCCACGCCGAAGCAGGCCGTCAGGTGCGGCAGCGGCACGCGCATGTCGGAAAACAGCACGATTTCGCGCATCTGCTGGCACAAGCGGTCGGCCACCATGAAGGCGAGCTCGGCGGTGGTCTCGGGCAAGACGGCCAACAGTTCCTCGCCGCCATAGCGCACTGCGAAATCGGACGGGCGCAAGCCGTCGCGGATGACGTTGGCGGCCGCGCACAGGGCGGCGTCGCCCACCAGGTGGCCGTGGGTGTCGTTGAACTTCTTGAAATTGTCGAGGTCAATCATCAGCAGGGCCAGCGGGCTGGCCTGGGCGCGGGCGCGGGCCACCAGTTTCGGCAGCATGTCGGCCAGCCAGGCGCGGTTGTACAGGCCGGTCAGCGTATCGTTCAGCGAGAGCTGGCGGTAGAACTCGCCCAGCTTCTGGCGCCGGCGCAGCAGGGCGTTGGCGGCGCGGATGCGGAAGGACATCAGGCGCAACAGGTTGCGCGCCACGGCGTTCGAGTGGTCGATCAGTTCCCAGGCGAGTTTCGATTCGATCACCAGCAGGCGCGTTTCTTCGACCGCGTGCACGGCGTCGAGGTTGGCGGCATCGTCGAGCACCGACTGTTCGCCCACGCTTTCGCCCGGCATGATGCGGTTGACGTTGCCGTCGGCGCTGCCGGTATGGCCATCGGTCTCCACCTCGAGCATGCCCGACAGGACGATATACAGGCGCGCCCGCACGGCATCCTCGATCGGTTCGCCGGCCGCTACCTGCACCACGTCGCAATCGGCCAGCGCGGTAGTGGCGGCAAGCGTGTCGGCGTCGCGAAACAGCTCCAGGTTGTCGACCGTGTAGCCCGAATCCCGAAATGGTCCGATAAGTTTCAAAACGTGTCTCCGCGTGGTCGCTGTAGGGGTGAATGTCTGGAGAATGCATAATAAACCATCGCGCCTTCGGTTCCTGCTGGCGTTTCGGAAACAGCAGTGTTCCAATGTGGGCCATGAACGCCTCCTCACTTCTCCTTACCGACGCCATCGGCACCGAACATGCGGCAACGACCGGCGCGCGCATCGTCTCGCTGGTTCCCTCGATCACCGAATTACTGTGCGACCTGGGCCTGGCAAGCCAGCTCGTCGGGCGCACCGGCTTCTGCATCCATCCGGCCGACACGGTGGCCGCGATCCCGAAAGTGGGCGGCACCAAGGACGTGAACATCGACAAGATCCGCACCCTCGCGCCGACCCACGTCATCGTCAACATCGACGAGAACGAAAAGCCGACCTTCGATGCCCTGGCCGCATTCGTGCCCCACATGGTCGTCACCCATCCGCTCGCACCGCGCGACAACCTGGCGCTGGCGCGCTTGATGGGCGGACTCTTCGGTGCGCAAGCGCAGGCCGAGCGCTGGTGCGATGCGTTCGAGCGCGAATACGCCGCGTTGAAAGCGCAGGCGGCCACCCCCGTGCGCACCGTGCTCTATTGCATCTGGCAAGACCCGTGGATGAGTGTCTCGAGCGACACCTATATCGCACGCATGCTGGGCGAACTCGGATGGTGCGTGCCGCTGCTGCCGGACACGAGCCGCTATCCGCGTTTCGCCTGGTCGGACGAACTGGTGTCCGGGCTCGATGCGGTGCTGCTCTCGACCGAACCCTACCGTTTTACCGAGGCGCACGCGGACGCACTCGAAAAGCAGCTCGGCATTCCGGTGTTCCTGGTCGACGGGGAAATGATGTCCTGGTATGGCAGCCGGGCGCTGGCCGGGCTGGGCTATTTGCGAACCTTGCGCAGGATGCTCGAGGGATAAAAAAAGCGCGGCCTCGGCCGCGCTCGTCCTTGCTTGCTGCGTAATTACATGCCGGCCGTGAGGTTCTTGTCCTGCTCGGGCTCGAGTTCGTCATCGATATCGATCACGTCGAGCGGCAGCGGTTCGCGGCGTCCCTTGTCGGCCAGGCGACCCAGGGCGCTGTCGAGTGCGCGCTTGAGCTTGTTGCCGGCGTTGGTGATGGCCTGGTGCAGGTTCAGTGCGTGTTCGGTGACGACGACCGGCGCGTAACCGGCGACGTGCGCTTCCATCATGCACTTGTTGCCGCCGTCGAGTTGCTTCTGGCTGTTTTCATCGCTCAGGTGCACGTCGATGCGGGTGATCTGTTCGCCGAAACGGCCGATGGAACTCTCCACGACGGAGGCGACGTGCTCGTCCAGACCCTGGTGTTTTTCGATGGTACGGTCGGTGTTGACATTGATTTGCATAAAGATGGCTCCGTTATCAAAGTTCTTGAAGCCGATCTTACACTTTTTACCATTTTTGCCGCGTCCCGTACGTCAGGCCAGTTTTGCTTCTTCCTTGTGATGAGGAAAGCGGTCCATCTTCGACAGCACCGGGAACAGCACCGTCCACAGTCCGGTCACGGCCAGGGTCGCCGTGCCGCCCAGCAGGATGGCCCGGGTCAGGCCGAACCAGCCCGCGGTGACGCCGGACTCGAATTCGCCCAGCTCGTTCGAGGCGCCGATGAAGACGGCATTCACCGCGCTGACGCGGCCGCGGATCTCGTCCGGCGTTTCGTACTGCACCAGCAAATGGCGCACGTACACGCTGACCATGTCGCCGGCGCCGAGCGCGAACAGGGCCAGCAATGCGACGTTGAAGTTGCTGGTCCAGCCGAGCGTGAGCGTGGCCACGCCGAACACGGCGACGCCGCCGAACATCCAGGCGCCGACATGGCGCCGGATCGGCGCGAAGGCCAGCGCGATCGAGCACAGGGCGGCGCCGGCGCCCGGCGCGGTGCGCAGCCAGCCGAGCGCGGTCGGGCCGGCGTGCAGGACGTCGTGGGCATAGGCCGGCAGCAGGGCGGTGGCGCCGCCGAACAGCACCGCGAACAGGTCGAGCGAAATGGCGCCCAGCACGATCGGGCGCGAACGCACGAAGCGCAGGCCCTCGAGCAAGGTATGCCAGCTCACCGGCGCCGTGCTGCGCACCTGCGGCGCGCTGGTGGTCGAGGCCATCAGGAGGGTGGCAATCAACAACAGCGCCGCGGCGGCCAGGTAGACGACGGTCGGCCCGAACACATATAACACGCCGCCCAGCACCGGACCGGCGATGACGGCGACGTGGAAGGTCGAGGAGCCGAGCGCGACCGCCTGGCCGAAATCCTTGTCCGGCACCAGGTTGCGCAGCACCGCTTGCGAGGCCGGCATCATGAAGGCGCGCGCACTGCCGAACAGCACCAGCACCGCGAACACCGGCCAGACCACGCGGCTGCCGCTGGCGGTGAAGGCCAGCAGGAGGGCGCTGACGAGGAGCTGGGTCAGCATGCACAGCACGATGATCTTGCGCCGGTCGTAGCGGTCGGCCACGTGGCCGGCCCATAGGATCAGGATCAGGAAAGGCGCGAACTGCGCCAGGCCGATCAGGCCGAGGTCGAACAGGCTGCCGGTGATCTGGTAGACCTGCCAGCCGACCGCCACGCTTTGCATCTGGACGGCCAGCGTGCCGAGAAAGCGTGCGGAGAGATAAAAGGAGAGATTACGGTTGCGCAGGACGGCGAGGCCGCTGGACGAGGAAAGCAGGGACATGAAGGGGCACCAACTGGCGGGAAGCCTTCAATTGTGCCTGATATAAGCGGCCACTGCCGAGAGCCCTGGGTGGACACGGCGCCACCCACCGCCCCCCATCACTCCTGCGCCAGATCCGCCTCGGTCGTGAAGGCATCGGCAAAGAACTCGTCCGCAGGCAGTCCGCACTGCGCCACATACTCGTTGCGCGCGGCGTCGACCATCAGCGGCGCCCCGCAGGCATACACCTGGTAGCCCGACAAATCCGGGATGTCCTGCATCACCGCCGCGTGCACGAACCCGGTGCGTCCGGTCCAGGCATCGTCCGGCAGGGCGTCGGAGACCACCGGCACGTAGCTGAAGTCGGGCATGGTGGTGGTCCAGGCCTGGCACAGTTCGTCCATATACAGGTCTTGCGGACGGCGTCCACCCCAGTACAGGCGCACGGGACGGGTCGACTTCAGGTGCATCAGGTGTTCGACCAGGGCTTTCACCGGCGCGAAACCGGTGCCCGAGGCCAGCAGCACGATCGGCTTATCCGATTCCTCGCGCAGGAAGAAGGTGCCGAGCGGTCCTTCGAAGCGCAGGATGTCGCGCTCCTTCATGGCGCCGAACACGTGCTCGGTGAACAGGCCGCCGGCCAGGTGGCGGATGTGCAGTTCGAGCGGACGTTCCAGGCTCGGTGCGCAGGCGATGCTGTAGGCGCGGCGCTTGCCGTCTTTCAGCAGGAATTCGACGTACTGGCCGGCGCGGTAGGCCAGCGCCTCGTTGGCCGGGAGCTGCAGTGTGAGGATCGCGACGTCCGGCGCCGCGCGCGTGATGGACGCGACCCGGGTCGGCATCTTGCGGATCGGATAGTCGCTGCTGCCGCCGATCTCGCGCGCTTCGATCACGACGTCGCCCGTGGGCAGCGCGCAGCAGAACAGCGACATGCCCTGCAATTTTTCCTGCTCGGAGAGGGCACGCGCCTGGTGCGGCTTGTGGGTCACGGCGCCGCCGACGACCTTGCCCTTGCACGATCCGCAAGCGCCGTTCTTGCAACCGTAGGGCAGGCCGACGCCGGCGCGAATCGCGGCCGACAGCACGGTTTCGTCGTCCTCGCAGGTGAATTGGGTACCGCTGGGCTGGACAGTGATCAGGAAGGTCATGCTGGAATCTAGGTGGTTGGTTCAAGAACTAAATCGTTGATTTAGTGCATTTAAATTTTTATAAGATGCTTGCATTTTACAACGCCGCTGGTGCGGGAATCAGGTTGCGCAGAGGCCGAATCTCCCTATGCATGAGGAATTTAACAATTTAAATTGGGATAAGGAACTTAAATTGTCACAAGATCATCGAAAATCGGCTTAAAGATTGCAAAGTTATCCATTTTGTTTAAAATTCTTTCTGGCAATGTGTCTTTTTTCGGGAAATCTGTGAAATTTCTAAGTGGAAATGAGGTTTAATAGAGTTTTTCCACGAGGATATTTCCATGCACCCTCTGAATCACGCAACGAACTCCGCTCGCCGTCTCCGCGTCAGCCTCATTTCCCCCCTGTTGATCTCCCTGCTTGCCGCAGGCACTGTCTCGGCGGCAACGTTGTCGGTCGGCCCAGGCAAAACCTATGCTGCCCCGTGCGCTGCATTCGCCGCCGCCAAGGATGGCGATACCGTCGAAATCACCGGCAACACCACCTATACCGGTGACGTGTGCGGCATCTACCGTCACAACCTGGTCGTGCGTGGCGTGAACGGCCGTCCGAAGATCAATGCGAATGGCGCGAACGCCATGGGCAAGGGCACCTGGGTCGTAATCGGCAACAACGTCACGATCGAGAACGTCGAAATGTACGGTTCGAAGGTGCCCGACCAGAACGGTGCGGCCCTGCGCCTGGAAGGCACCGGCTTCACGCTGCGCCAGAGCTTCCTGCACGACAACCAGAACGGCATCCTGAGCGGCGCGAATACCGCCAGCGACATCGTGCTCGAGTACAACGAGTTCGGCTACAACGGCTTTGGCGACGGCTACACCCACAACATCTACGTCGGTAACGTCCGCAGCCTGACCTTCCGCTACAACTTCTCGCACGACGCCAACGTCGGCCATAACCTGAAATCGCGCGCCCAGGTCAATTCGATCCTGTACAACCGCTTTTCCAGCCTGGCAGCAGGCCAGACCGGCAGCACCGCCGCCGGCAAGCCGAGCTACGAGGTCGACCTGCCGAACGCCGGTACTTCCTACGTGATCGGCAACATCATCCAGCAGCCGTCCTCGAACAACAACCCGAATATCCTGGCCTATGGCGAGGAAGGTGCGAGCAACCCAGGCAAGGACCTGTACGTCGTCAACAATACCTTCCTGAACGACTACGGTTCGGGCGGCACCTTCGTGATGATCGGTTCCGGCGTGACGACCCCGGCCCTGCTGCAAAATAATGTCTTCGCCGGCGTAGGGTCGATGACCAACCAGGCCAATGCGCTCGACAAGACGAACTACCGTTCCGCAGCCCCGGCCTTCGCCAACCGCGCCGGCTTCGACCTGCAGCCCGTGCTGGGCTCGCCGATGATCAACACCGGTTCGGCGCCGGGCAATGCGGCATCGGGATTTGTCCTGAGCCCGCTGGGTCAGTACAAGCACGTGGCGGCGAGCGCGGCCCGCACCAGCGTCGGCACGATCGACATCGGCGCCTACGAAGCCGGCGGCAGCGGCACGGCGACGCCTGCACCAGCGCCGGCCCCGGCACCAGCGCCTGCACCAGCTCCGGCGCCTGCACCAGCTCCAGCGCCTGCGCCAGCACCGGCCCCAACGCCAACCGCCGACTGGACCTTCTGCGCCAACGAAGGTGCGATGTGCGTCTTCACCGGAACGCGCGAAGTGCGCTACGGCGGCAACGGCAAATTCGTCACGAAACTGGTGACCGGCCCGGTGGCATGCACGAACGCCGTGTTCGGCGATCCTGCGAAAAGCACCGCGAAGTCGTGCAGCTATGCAGGCACCAGCGCCGCTCCGGCTCCGGCTCCGGCTCCGGCCCCAGCCCCGACGACCGTCACCTGGACCCAGTGCGCATCTGAAAACGGCACCTGCACCTTCAGCGGCACCCGCGAAGTGCGCTACGGCGCCGGCAGCTACCTGGTGACCCGCGTCGCCACCGGCTCGATCTCGTGCTCGAACGCCGTGTTCGGCGACCCGGTCAAGAGCACCGCCAAGTACTGCTGGTACTCGAGCGTGACCAAGTAAGCCGACGATCGCTGCGACTCCCTGAAAACGGGGCACCATCCGGTGCCCCGTTTTTGCTTACAATCGCGGCATGACACTCAACCATCGAATGCAATTTGCGCGGCCGCGCCTGCTGTTGATCGGCTGCGGCGACGTCGGCATGCGCCTGCTGCCGCTGCTGTGCCCGCGCTTTCGCGTCTTCGCCGTGACCCGCGATGCCGAGCGCGGCGCAGCGCTGCGCTCGCTCGGCGCGATCCCGGTCGTGGCCGACCTCGACCGACCTGCCAGCCTGGCGCGCCTGCGCGGCCTGGCGCAGTACGTCGTGCACCTGGCGCCGCCGCGTCCCGAAGGCATGCTCGACCAGCGCACCCGCAACCTGGCCGCCGTCCTGCCCGCGGGCGCCCGCCTCGTGTATGTCAGCACGAGCGGGGTCTACGGCGATTGCGGCGGGGCGCTGATCGACGAAACGCGCACTGTGGCGCCGAAAAACCCGCGCGCCGCACGCCGCGTCGACGCCGAGCGCGTGCTGCGCGCCTGGGCGCTGCGCACGGGCGGCAGCGCCGCGATCCTGCGCGTACCCGGCATTTATGCGCGCGAGCGCCTGCCCCTGAAACGCCTGCGCGAAGGCACGCCGGCCCTGCGCCCGGAAGACGACGTGTATACGAACCACATCCAGGCCGACGACCTGGCGCGCATCATCGCGCTGGCGCTGTTCCGGGCGCGTCCGGGGCGCGTCTATCATGCGACCGACGACACGCGCCTGAAAATGGCGGACTATTTCGATGCGGTGGCCGACGCGTCCGGCCTGCCGCGTGCCCCGCGCCTGGCGCGCGCCGCGCTGCGCGAAGTGGTCTCGCCGCTCTTGATGTCGTATATGTCGGAATCGCGCCGTCTCGACAATACGCGCATGCGGCGCGAGCTCGGCGTGCGCCTGCGCTATCCCGACGTCGGGCACGCGCTGGCGCAATGGGCGCTGGTAGAATGACGGCCCGCCTCAAAAGCATCCCTATTTACAAAGAGCCAACACCATGACGACCCTGACCTACGAAGCTTTTCTCGATGAAGTAACGACCTTGCTGACCGAGCTCTACGAACTGGACGACGAAGCGGCCATCAAGCTGGTCGTCGATGCCCAGGCCGACGATTACTTCGTGGCGCACGACGATCACGAAGCGATGCGGACGGTCGAGCAGGCAAAAAAAGACGCGACCAATCTGTTCGAGACCAAGCAGAACAAGCAGCAGACGCAGGAACGCCAGCAGTTGCGCGCACGCCAAAAGAAATCCTGAACGATCAGAAATCGACGGCGGTCGGCACCGCATGCCCGCTGCGCTCGTAAGCCGGCATGGACTCGCTCTCCGAAGCCGTGACCTGGGCTGTGGCGAGCAGGTTGTCGGCGGAGGGAATCAGGATGTGGACGGTGGTGCCCGCATGGGGACTGCTGGTGACCAGGCACCTGCCGCCGAGGATGCGGACCCGCTCTTCGATGCCGACCAGGCCGAAGGAGCCGGGCTTCTGGCAGCCGGCCCTGGACAGGCCGATCCCGTTGTCGCTCACCGTCATTGAAATCGAATCGCAGTCGCCCGTCAGTTCGACCCGCACCGAGGAGGCGCGCGCGTGGCGCGCTACGTTCGTCAGCGATTCCTGCAGGATGCGAAACAGCGTTGTCGCACAGCGGTCGCTGACGTGCAGGTCCGGATCGTGCGCGACGAATTGACAGGCCAGGCCGGTGCGCCGCCGGAACTCGGCGATCTGCCAGTCGACCGCCGCCGTCAGGCCGAGGTCGAGCACGTGCGGACGCAGGTCGTTGATGATCTGGCGCACGCTCTTGATCGTCGCAGCGATTTGCTCGAGCATCAGGCGCGCGCGCGCATGCAGGCGCGGGTGGCGCTTGCCGGTGCGCGCGGCGAGCAGGTCGACCTCGATGCGCAGCGCCAGCAGGTTCTGGCCAAGGTCGTCATGGATCTCGCGCGCGATGCGTTTGCGCTCGCATTCCTTGATGCTTTCCGCGTGTCCCGCCAGGCGCCGCAGGTTTTCGTTGGTTCGCTGCAGCTTCGTTTCGCTGGCGCGCAATTCCCTGGTCATGTCCTCGGCCAGTACGATGGCGCGCCGGCGTGACGAGCTGAGCGTGTGGAACAGCGCATACAGCAAGGCCGTCCCGATCATGCCGGCGAACATGGCGACCCAGGGCAGGAGCCTGTCGATGCCCGAGTACATGCTGCTCTTGTGCACGCTGAAATCGATGTCCCAGCCGCGTCCGGTCACCCCGACCGGCAGCAGCGCCCGGAACACCTGCGCCTCGTTGCGCACGGCTCCGGGCTGGCTGTCGAAGTAGATGGCGCGCCGGTACACGCCAGGCGGCCCGCCCGGTTCCTCGGCCGGGCTCATGCCGGAGATGATGAGCCGTGTCGTCTCCAGCGGCATGTTGTCCAGCACCCCCTGGGCAAGCCGCTCGACGCAAAAGGCAATGCCGACCGAACCGACGTAGGCGGCGCGGCGCTGGGCCACGTCGTCGACCGGCATGGCGGAGCGGTAGACCGGCATGCGCATGCCGAGGACGGTGGTGGCGGCGGCGACCCGTAACACGGTTCCCGACATCGACAATTCGCCGCTGTCGCGCGCATGCGCCAGCGCCAGTGCGACCGCGGGACGTGCCTGCAGATCGATGCCGATGCGGCCCGACCAGATCGTGGCCGGCTCGACGAAGGTCAGCACGGTGTAGTCGGCGCGGCGGCCCGCAGGCAGGATCGAAACACGCCGCCGTCCGTCGACATTGGCGAGCATCCGGGCGTCGAACGCGTCGCGCTCGGCATCGGCGACGTAGGCCCCAAAATTCATCGATTCGATGCCGGGAAACTGCTGGCGCAGGTCGAGGCCCGAGACATAGCGGCGAAAGGCGTCGCGCGTCACCTCGCCTCGCGCCAGGAACAGCCCGGAAATGCCGCGCAGTAAGTCAGCATAGGACTTGATCCTGCCATCCAGGCTGGCCTGGACAGTGCGCGCTGTGTAGGTAAAGCGCGTTTGCGCATCGTTTTCGATGGCCTGGTCGGTACAGACATACAGGCCTACACCCACGCCGAGCGTCAGCAGGGCGCCAAGCCAGGCGTCGAGCGTGACTGCCTTGATTTTTGACAGCGGGCCGGGCGTGGTCGGCATGTTTGGATCCGAAATGTCATCTGGATTGATGAAGATCAGAATCGCCCAAGCTGTCTTGGCTGAAACCTCGCAAACCTGATAGTTGACGTGGGGACAAGTTAAGCAAAAAATCCCGCCTCGGAAAGTCCTGGGCGGGATGTCTGGACAAGGCGCTGGGAATGACTGGATCCGGCTATCCTTCAGCGTGGCGACGCGCTTGAATCAGGCGCCCTTGGCAATGCCGGTGCCGGTGCACCAGGCGGCAACGAGGCCGGCTGCCTGCGCATAGGGGACGTTGAAAGTCGTCTCATATAACTCACGCATGCGTTCGCCCGCCTGCCGCTGCAGCGCTTGGCCATTCTCGCCTTCCATGCCGAGGTAGGGGTGATGATGCTGGAAGTAGCCGAAGACCTGTTCGCAATCGCGGGCGTACTTCATGGTGTCGAGGATGTGGTAATGCCAGAAGGTGTCGACGTCCTTGAGCGGTGCTATCTCCACTTTCGGGAACGCTTTCATCAGATACAGGAAGCGGCGGTATTCGGTTTCCGCGGCCTCAGCGCGTTCCAGTGGCCAGGCTTCGCCCGATTCCACATGGGTCAGCTTGGTCTTGATGGGATTGAGATCGAGGGCGGCGATGAGGGCGAAGTCGTCATTCGAGAACATGGTCTATCCTTTTTCTTGGTCAGTTGATTGTTGTTTTGATTTGGCGGTAAGGCGATCAAGCAAACGGTGCTGGCAAGTGGATGGTTCTCATCCGGATGGTCGTCGTCGATATTGACGACGACAATGTCAAGAGTCATCACCGCAAAGCGTCGGTTCGTTGGATTCAGCACGCTCGGAAGTCGGGCGTACCAGAGTGCGAACCATTTATTTGCAGTGAACTTGATCGAAATCAGGATGTTCTCGATACGGACTGCCTACAACTATTGAGATTGATAGTTGCCTCTACTGTGTAAGCCGGCAAAAAAAGCCGCCCCGGCGAGACCGGGGCGGGCAAGTTCGGTACGGTGATTTTGCTGCTGAGCCGGCTGCGGCCAGCCAGCGGAAGATGAATCGTATCAGGCTGCTTGAGGGATGCCTGGGGAAACGCACCAGGCCGTCTGCACGTCGGCCGCCTTGACGATGCCTGGGGAAACGCACCAGGCCGTCTGCACGTCGGCCGCCTTGACGATGCCTGGAGAGACGCACCAGGCGGTCTGGACGTCGGCCGCCTTGACGATGCCTGGGGAGACGCACCATGCGCTCCGGACGTCATCCGCCTTGCTAATTCCCGGCGAGACGCACCAGGCCGAGTTTGCCGCTTGGGTCATGGCGCAGTCCGATGCCGTTTGCACATCGGCAGCTTCCGGTACGCCGTCCGTCCGCAGCGGACGCACATAGGACAGGCCGAACGTAGACTCATACAACTCGCGCATGCGCTCACCCGCCTGCTGCTGCAGCGCCACGCCATCTTCGCCCTCCATGCCGAGATAGGGGTGATGGTGCACGAAGTAACCAAAAGCCTGCTCGCAGTCGCGGGCGTACTTCAGGGTGTCGAGGATGTGGTAATGCCAGAAGGTGTCGACATCCACGCGCGGCGCCGTTTCCACGTGCGGAAAGGCCTTCATCAGGTACAGGAAGCGGCGGTACTCGGTTTCGATGGCGTTCGCGCGATCCAGGGACCAGCCTTCTCCGGATTGCTTGTGCATCAGCTTTGTTTTGATTGGATTCAGGTCCAGCGCGGCAATAAGGGCGAAGTCGTTGTTCGAGATCATGATCTATCCTTTTGTTTTGGCTACTGCATCGTTATTTTGAGTTGGTGTCCTGACTATCGATGTAGTGGTGCTGGCAAATGGTTAGTCCTCCTCCGGGTGGTCGTTATCGTCAGTATTGATGTGAAGCACTGAGATCAATTCTCTACGTCAAGCGCCCGGAAATCGTTGATTTTGCGCAAGTTGAGTCGCGTCAACTAAATTTTGTCGCAAATCCGCCTACACACTGACAGGTAGTAGGCCTACAAGGAATCGGCTTCTACGACTACAGCTTGTCGAAGACGTGGTGGGGAGTGGAAGCCACCGCCGGCACATAGGCGACGGAGAGCAGGTTGTTAGCTGCGGGGATCGAAATGTGGACGGTGGTGCCGGCTTGCGGGCCGCTGGCAATGACGCATTTTCCGCCCAGGATGCGGACCCGTTCCTCGATGCCGACCAGGCCGAATGAGCCCGGCTTTTGCCCGCCAGCCTTGGTCAGGCCGATACCATTGTCGCTGACGGTCATCGAGATCGATTCGGGATCGACGGCGAGTTCGACCCGAACCTGGGTAGCGCGCGCGTGGCGCGACACGTTGGTCAACGATTCCTGGAGGATGCGGAACAGCGTGGTCGCGCAGCGGTCGCTCACGTGCAGGTCATTGTTGTGCGATACCAGCTCGCAGGCCAGGCCTGTGCGCCGCTGGAATTCGGCTATCTGCCAGTCGACCGCCGCCGTCAGGCCGAGGTCGAGCACGTTCGGGCGCAAGTCGTTGATGATCTGGCGCACGCTCTTGATCGAGGCGTCGATTTGCTCGAGCATCCAGCGTACGCGCGTATGCAGCTTGGGATGGCGCGCGCCGGTGCGCGAAGCCAGCAGGTCGACCTCGATGCGCAGCGCGAGCAGGTTCTGTCCGAGGTCGTCGTGGATCTCCCGCGCAATGCGCTTGCGTTCGCTTTCCTTGATGCTTTCCGCGTGGGCTGCCAGGCGCCGCAGGTTGTCGTTGGTTTTTTTTAGTTTCGCTTCGCTGGCGCGCAATTCATCGGTCATTTCCTCGGCCAGGCCGATGGCGCGCCGACGCGAGGAACTGAGCGTCTGGAATAGCGCGTACAGCAAAGCCGTGCTGGTCATGCCCGCCAGCATCGCTACCCAAGGCAGAATGCTGTCGATGCTGGAGTACAGGCTGCGTTTCTTTACACTGAAGTCAATGTCCCAACCACGTCCGTCTGCGCCGACCGGCAACAGGGCATGAAACTCAACGCGCTCGTCGGGCATCACGCCTGCGCGATTGTCGAAATACACGATGCGGCGATACGCACTGGGTGGCCTGTCAGCTTCCTCGATTGGAGCCATTCCAAAAATCGCGAGCCGCGTCGCGTTTTTCGGCATGGTGTCGAGCACGCCATGCGCAAGACGGTCTACGCTGAAACCAATCCCCACCGTCCCCAGGTAAGCGGCGCGGCGCTGGGTCACATCCTGTAGGGGCAGGGCGGCACGATACACCGGCATGCGCATTGCAAGGCCCATCACCTTCGATCCGGATTTCACCGGAACGCCCCCAGTCAACAGTTCACCGGTGTCGCGCGAATGCGCCAGGACCCGCACACCGCCTCGAACCGTTTGTATATCGAAGCCAATCCGCCCGATCCAGGTCTTGCCCGGTTCGACGAAGGTCAGCACCGTATAGTCAGCGCGCCGCCCCCCTGGCATGAGCCTCGCGTTGCGCCCGTGCCCGTCGATGTTTCGCAATATGTGGGCTTCGAACTGGTCGCGTTCGGCATCCAGGAGGTAGTGGGCGAAGTTGATCGACTCGACGCCGGGGAAGTTGCGGGGCAGGTCGAGGGCGTCCACGTAGCGGCCGAACTCGTCGCGTGTGACCTCGTCGGACGCGCGAAACAGGCTGGCCGTTCCCCGCAGCAAATCGGCATAGGTCTTGAAGCGACTCTCCAGGGTCGACTGGACGTTGCGCGCCATATGGTCGAAGCGCGTGCGGGCGTCTTTTTCGACCGCCTCGCTGGTGATGAAGTACAGGCCGCTACCGACCCCGAGCGAGAGCAGCGCACCCAGCCAGGTACCCAGCTTGATCGCGCTGACCTTCGTGAGCCAGTTGGCCGTGATCCCCATGTACACTCCAGTCCAGGATTCCTTATTTGATTTGCATCAGAATCGCCCAAGCCGCCCTGGCTGAAACCTCACAGGCCTGCTAGTTGACTCGCTAAAAACGCGAAAAAAAATCCCGCCGCGGAAACTCCGGGGCGGGATGGGGCGGCGGCTAGCCTGGGGGCTTACTTGCCCCAGCTATCCTTGAGCGTGGTGACGCGGTTGAACACCGGCTTGCCCGGCGTTGAATCGACCTGGTCGGCCACGAAATAACCGTGGCGCTCGAACTGGAAGCGCTGTTCCGGCGTTGCTGCCGCCATGCCCGGTTCAAGGTAGGCGGTGACGGTTTCCAGCGCGTTCGGATTGAGCAGGGCCTTGAAGTCCTTGCCGCCGGCGTCAGGCTGGGCGTCGAGGAAGAGGCGGTCGTACAGGCGTACTTCGGCCGCCAGTGCCGAGGCTGCGCTGACCCAGGTGATGTTGCCCTTGACCTTGTAGTTATCGGCGCCCGGCGTGCCCGATTTCGAATCCGGGAAGTAGTTCACGTGCACGGCGGTCACCTTACCCTCCGCATCCTTCTCGAAACCGGTGCACTCGACCACGTAGCCGTATTTCAGGCGCACGCGGCTGCCCGGCTGCTCGCCCACGGGCGGGGTGAAGCGGAAATAGCCTTTGGTGGGCACTTCCATGAAGTCTTCCTGCTCGATCCAGAGCTCGCGCGTGAACGGGAAGCTGCGCACGCCCATTTCCGGGTGATGCGGGTGCACCGGCGAGGTGCAGTCGTGCGCTTCGCCTTCGGGGAAATTATCGACGATCAGTTTCAGCGGACGCAGCACGGCGATCGCGCGCGGCGCTTTCGGATCCAGGTCGTCGCGCAGCGCACCTTCCAGCGTGCTCATGTCGATCCAGCCGTCGGATTTCGACACGCCGATGCGCTCGCAGAACAGCTGGATCGATTCCGGCGTGTAGCCGCGGCGGCGCAGGCCGACGATGGTCGGCATGCGCGGATCGTCCCAGCCCGACACGATGCCTTCGTCGACCAGCTGGCGCAGCTTGCGCTTGGACATGACGACATAGGTCAGGTTCAGGCGCGACATTTCGTACTGGCGCGGCACCGGCGGGGTGAAGAAGCCGCCCTCGGTCGCGGTGGCGATCAGCCAGTCGTAGAACGGGCGGTGGTCCTGGAATTCGAGGGTGCAGATCGAATGGGTGATCGACTCCAGCGCATCCGACAGCGGGTGCGTGTAGTCGTACATCGGGTAGATGCACCAGTCGTCGCCCGTGCGGTGGTGGTGCGCATGGCGGATGCGGTACAGGGCCGGGTCGCGATTGGTCATGTTCGGCGAGGCCATCGCGTCCTCGGACATCTTCGCGCGCAGGATGTGCTCGCCATCCTTGTACTTGCCGGCCTTCATGTCGCGGAACAGCTGCAGGGATTCCGCGGCCGGGCGATCCCGGAAGGGCGAATTCGTGCCGGGCGTACCGAAGTTGCCGCGGTTCTTCGCCATGTCCTCTGCGCTCTGGCTGTCGACGTAGGCAAAGCCCTTTTCGATTAAATATTCGGCGATCGCGTACAGCTTGTCGAAATAGTCGCTGGCGTAGTGCAGGAATTCCTCGCCGCCCTGGTTCCACGAAAAGCCGAGCCACTTGACGCTGTCCATGATGGTGTCGACGTATTCCTGGTCTTCCTTTTCCGGATTGGTGTCGTCGAAGCGCAGGTGGCAGCGGCCCGTGTAGTCGCGCGCCAGGCCGAAGTTCAGGCAGATCGATTTGGCGTGGCCGATGTGCAGGTAGCCGTTCGGCTCCGGCGGGAAGCGGGTAATGACCGAAGGCATGCCTTCGCGCGTGTGAACCCCGGCTGCCAGGTCGTTGTCGATGATGGCGCGCAGGAAATTCGAAGGAGGCGCCGGCGCCACCGCCGCCTTGTTCTTGTCGTTACTCATGAATGGTGTTTTGGATAGGTAAAGTTAATCGGCATTTTACCGTAGACCGACCCGGCCTGGGCCTGCCTATGTGGTGGAGCGCACGGTGGGCCTGCCATGCGAAGATCATACTGGGGGATGACGCCGGGCTCGCCACGGGCTTGCCAGTTCCGCCCTCGCTGTCATGTTCGCCTTTTCTATAGGATAATCTCGTTTTGCCGTGTAGTCGGCACCCAGCCGGAGAGTTCCAAGTGGAAAATTTATACGCGATCCTCGGCGTCGCGCCGAATGCCGGCGACGACGAGATCAAGAAGGTCTACCGCTCGCTGGCGATGCGCTATCACCCCGACCGCAACGACGCGCCGGGCGCGGAAGCGCGCTTCAAGGCCGTCACCAAGGCCTACGAGATCCTGTCCGACCCGGCCAAACGCGACGAATACAACCAGAGCGTGAACCACCGCATCGTGCTCGACGCCGAAGCCGAAGCCTTCGAGCTGTGGCGCTCGCTGTTCGCGCTCAACGGCGTCACGCTCACGGTCTGAGCACCACCCATTACAGGACACATTATGAAACGAGTACATCCCGAATTCGCCTACCAGTCACGCGAGCTGGAGGGCCAGATCGAGGGCACGCTGGGCGACCCGCCAAACAAGAAGAATTACCAGATGATGGTCGACGCCCTGGTCTCCGAATACGCGGGCGGCTCCGGGATCGACGATGTCAACCTGATGGCCTTCGCCCTCGTTGACAAGATCAAGTTCCTCGATCCGAAGGGACTGTTGCGCGAAGCGGCCGACTACGAAGGCGATGGCGCCGAGAAGGTGTTCGCCATGGCCGAGTGCGCGGGCGAGGAGGGCGCGGCGATGTACGCGTCGATGACCGACAACCATCCCGAGCTGGCGCGCCAGGCGATCATCACCGCCTTCCTCTACAAGCACCAGCAGCGCTGGGAAGACGACGACCAGTCGCTCGAGCAGCTCGGCAGGAACGACGAGGGCGACGACGAGGACGAGGAAGAAGGCATGGTCTCGGATGACTTCACCGGCATCTTCGATGGCGAAGGAGAGCGAGAATGAGCGATAAAGCCAATTTGCCGGCACTGAGCCGCCAGGTCAGCGAGCTGGTGCTGGCCGGCTCGCTGGGCCACGCCGAAGAGGCGTTCTCCAAGGCGGCCGACGAGCACGGCGACTATGCCGTGGCCGAAGTGCTGTCCACCCTGCCGCCGCAAGTGACGGCCCTGCACCTGGCCGGCTTCGACGGCGGCAAGACCTCGCTGGCGACCCTGCTGGTGCCGCCCAAGGCCTGGGCCGAGAGCCTGGCCTACATGGCCGCGACCTGGCCCGACAACATGATCGAGGACGATCCGGAGCGCATCGCCGAGGGCCTGTTCAACCACGTCCACGGCGTGGTCTACGCGACCGAGGACGAAGACCGGCGCCACGAACTGCTGCACGAAGCCTCGGCGACCGACCACGGCGCGACCGTGTTCGCGATCCTGTGGTCGCTGGCGCCGAAAGAGATCATGGAAGTGGCCGGCGAAATCAACCTCAAAGGCCGCTACGTGACGGGCCAGACCTCGTCCGACAGCGACATCATTCCGCTGGCGATCGACCTGGCGAAAGCCAGCGAAGACGGCTGGGAGCGTTCCCTGATCGAGCTGTTCCCGGAATTCAGGCACAGCAACGAAATGGCCGAGGCCGAGTTCCCGGACGACCCGGACGAAGACCCGAACTTCCAGCAGCGCAGCACGCGCGACCTGCTGTACCGCCTGCGCAAGCAGGTGCCGTCGGTGCGCACCATGCCGAGGCGCAGTGTGCGCAAGAGCATCGGTTCGGACATCTTCTCGTGACCGGATCGCCATCGATGCTGCCAGCAATCGTCATTGAAAAGCTGCCGCGCCTGGTGCGCGCGATCCGGCTGCTGCCGACCATGGCCGACG
>Ga0213836_100839_pt1 | contig 22101 bp, 16 predicted proteins | sample SWPATP03_FD_160578 | JGI IMG/M metagenome (GOLD analysis project Ga0213836, IMG submission 160578) | Coastal seawater microbial communities from Marineland, Florida, United States - SWPA TP0 #3 | ecosystem: Environmental > Aquatic > Marine > Coastal | place: USA: Florida | collected 2016-08-05
CACCATCGGCCAGGCCTTCGACACCCTGTACATCGTCAACTCCGGCTTCCTGAAAACGGTGCTGATCGACGAGTTCGGCAACGAACAGGTGCTGAGCTTCCCGATGAAGGGCGACATGCTCGGCGTCGACGGCATCCACACCCGCCACTACGCCTCCGAGGCCGTGGCCCTGTCCGACTGCGACCTGATCCTGCTGCCCTTCAAAAAGCTCACGGCGCTCGGCCGCGTGCACATGGAGCTGGAAAACCTGATGTACGGCGTCATGAGCCGCGAACTGGTGCGCGAACAGGCCATGATCGGCATGCTCGGCGCCCTCTCGGCCGAGGCGCGCGTGGCCCGCTTCCTGGTCTCGCTGGCCGACCGTTTCGCCGCGATGGGCTATTCGAGCAAGCTGTTCAACCTGCGCATGACGCGCCACGAGATCGGCAGCTACCTGGGCCTGACGCTGGAAACAGTGAGCCGCACCTTGTCCGCCTTCAACGAGATCGGCCTGATCACGGTCGACCAGCGCACCATCGGCATCAAGGATCCGGAAGCGCTGAAAACCCTGCGCCGCCTGCCACCCTCGCGCTCGCGAACCAAGGCCGGCGGCGCCAAGCAGAAAGCCGAGCTCGACGCCGCCGGCGACGACCAGGTGCTGGCCACGGCCTGATCTCATCGCCGCGGGTGTCGCGGCAAAAAAAACGGCTCCGACATGATGTCGGAGCCGTTTTACATTACACCGGCTGTTTTATTGGTCGCGCGACAGCACGCCGTTGTTCACGCGCACCGCGTCGCCGGCGCGGAAGCCAGGATCGTTTTCATACTGCAGCGTCTGGGTCGCGCCATTGCCCGCATATTTCACCACGACTTCGTAGCGTTGGGTCTGGCGCTCGCCGTTGCGCTGGATGTTGTTGCCTACCAGAGCACCGCCGACGGCGCCGGCCACGGTGGCCGCCTTGCGCCCGTTGCCGCTGCCGACCTGGTTGCCCAGCAAACCGCCGACTACCGCACCGGCTGCGCCGCCAAGGTAATTCCCCTGGCCGCTGACTTCCACCACATTGACCGCTTCCACGGTCGCGCAGTTCGTGCAATAACGCGCGGTGCGCGGCGCCGGGGTGGCTGCAATCGCACGCGGCGCGCCGGCCAGCAGCGGACGGCCCAGGATTTGCGTCGTGAAGCGGCCGTTCGCGCGGATCGTCGCCGTCACACGGGAGTCGGGTGCGATGCGGTCGTCGCGGCGGATCATGTAGTCGGCCGCGTATTCGCCGGGACGCACTTCCGGCAGGAAGAACACGCCGCGCGCGCCCACCATCGTCAGTTCGACGCGTGCGCCCGGCGTGCCGAACACGGTAAAGCCGAGGTCATTGCCCGGGGCCAGGTCGTCGCTGGCGCGCACTTCGAAGCGCTCGATGCGCGGCATCGCGGCCAGGTCGCCACGGCGGCTGCCGCGCGGGCCTCCCTCGCGCACCACCGACTCGCTCAGCACGTCCGTTGCCACGCGATTACCGACGCGCAGGTTCGCCGTGACGGCGCTGCTGCCCGTGATGCGGTCACGGGTGCCGATCGTGTAGGTGCCGACATACTGGCCCGGTTCGGTTTCCGTCATGTACAGGTTGCGCGTGGCGCCATCGATACGCAGCGTGGCGTTGCCGCCCGGCGTGCCGTACAGGTCGAAATGGAGTTCGACGCCGGGCGCCAGGCGCCGCACCTCTTCGACATTGAAGCCGCGGATGTTCGGGCCGGCGCGGTTGTCGCGTCCATCGCGTTCATATTGCTGGGCATGGGCGACGGTCGGCGCCAGCGTCAGCGAACACAGGGGCAATAATGCGACCAGCGTCGCGCTCAGGGAATGGCGAAGTTTCATGGTGCGTCTCCTTAAATTAGGCCAGTTGATTCAGCGTATGTACACCGTACGCTAATGCCTGAAAGGAAACAGTGCGCTAACGAACGCTGTGCACCGCCTCGCCTGAGGTAACGAAAATGGCGTCGCCCGCCGCGCGCGTGACGACGTGGCCGCCGGTGAACGAACCGAAGGACGGCAGGATCATGCGCTCGCTGCCGACCACGAAGCACGGCAGGCGCAACGAATCGAAGCGGGTCGCCAGCACCCAGGCCGGATGCACGTGTCCGGCCAGCGCATAGCCGCCGCCGCCGAGATCGAGGTCGGGATGGTGGCAGAACGCGAACGGCCCCACCATGTGCGGCTCGTCGACCAGTTCGATATCGAGCACGGCCGCGGGATCGCCGGCATGCTTGTCGTGGTTGCCGCGCACCAGGGTCAGGCGCAGGTCGGGGCGCGAGCGGCGCCAGGCCAGCATCGCCTGCTGGGTGCTGGAGGCGTGCGCGGCGCGGGCATGCAGGAAGTCGCCGAGGAAGACCACGTGGCGCGCCCCATGGCGCTCGATCAGCGCCTCGAGGCCGAGCAGGTTTTCGGTGGTGGTTCCGCGCGGCACCGGGATGCCCTGGGCGCGGAAGGAGGCAGCTTTCCCGAAGTGAATGTCAGCAATGATCAACATCGCTTGCGCCGGCCAGTAAACGGCCTTTTCGGGCAGGAGCAACAAACGCTCGCCCGCGATCTCTACAACCGAACTCGTCATACAGCAGCAGCTTTCTCCAGTTCGCGCAGCATGCGCGCCACGCGGTCGTTCAGCTTTTCGGTACTCACCTTTTCGCGGAAACGCTCGACCATGAGCGCGAAGCCGAAGGGCGTCGCGCGTTTCACGACACGATACGCCACTTTGCGTGCATGCAGTTCGTTCAAGGTGTCGCGCAGGCGGGTCAATTCCAGTTCCTGCTCGAGCACTTCGCGCTGGGCTTGCGTCAGCAGCAGATTGCCGGCGTCGTGCTTGCGAAACACCTCGAAGAACAGCGAGGACGAGGCCTGCACTTGCCGGTTCGATTTCGGCTGGCCCGGATAGCCCTGGAACACCAGCCCGGCAATGCGCGCCACTTCGCGAAAGCGCTGCTGCGACAGCTGGGTCGCGTTCAGGCTGTCGAGCACGTCCTCCAGCAAATGCGCGGTATCGAACAGGCCCACCTGCGCTCCCGTCTCGCCGGCGAATTCGCGTTCCCAGTCGACCGGTTCCGGCGCCATCAGCTCGAAGCCGTAATCGTTGATCGCAATCGAAAAGGTGATCGGCTGGCGCCGCCCGATGCGATACGCAAACAAGGAAGCGAGCCCCATGTGCACCGAGCGTCCGGCGAACGGGTACACGAACAAGTGGTAGCCCTCGCGGCTCTTCATCGATTCCAGCACCAGCGTGTCGAGCGTGGGCAGCGCCGACCATTTTTCCTGGATTTCCAATAGCGGCTTGATCGCCTGCATCTCCGGCCCCTCGAAGCGCCCTTCTGCCGCCTGGCGCAGCTGCTCGAGCGCGGCGTGGGCCAGCTCGGACGACATCGGCATCTTCGCGCCCTGCCAGCGCGCGATCGCCCCGCGCGAACCGGTCGCGCGCTTCACGAACGCCGTCATCTCGTGCACGCGGATGAATTCGAGGATGCGCCCGCCGAACAGGAAATGGTCGCCCTGCTTCAGGCGCGAGATGAAGGACTCCTCCATGCTGCCGATGCGCCCGCCGCTCATGTACTTGATCTGGATGGTCGCATCCGAGACGATGGTGCCGATGCCCATCCGGTGGCGGCGGCCGATCGCGGCATCGGGCACGCGGTAGACGCCCTCCTCGTCGGGCAGCACGCGCCGGTATTCCGGATAGACCGTCAGGCTCTGGCCGCCGCGCGCGACGAAATCGAGCGCCCACTGCCATTCTTCCTCGCTCAGGTGGCGGTAAGACCAGGCCTGGCGCACTTCCTGGTAAAAGTCCTCCGAACGAAAACCGCCGCCCAGCGCCACGGTCACCATGTGCTGCACCAGCACGTCGAAGGGCTTGTTCGGCACGTAGCGCCCCTCGATGCGGCGCGCCGCGACTGCCACCTTGGCGCCGGCCGCCTCCAGGATTTCCATGCTGTTGGTCGGCACCAGGGTCACGCGCGAGACGCGTCCGGGCGCGTGGCCGCTGCGTCCCGCGCGCTGCAGCAGGCGCGCGATGCCCTTGGCGCTGCCGATCTGCAGTACCCGTTCGACCGGCAGGAAGTCGACGCCCAGGTCGAGGCTGGCGGTGCAGATCACCGCTTTGAGTTCGCCCTTCTTCAGGCCCATCTCGACCCAGTCGCGCACCTCGCGCGCGAGCGAGCCGTGGTGCAGTGCGATCACGCCGGCCCAGTCGGGACGGGCTTCAAGGATGTTCTGGTACCAGATCTCGGACTGCGAGCGGGTATTGGTGAACACCAGCGTCGCGTCGTAATGCTCGATCTCGTCGATCACGGGTTGCAGCATCTGCAGGCCCAGGTGGCCGCCCCAGGGGAAGCGCGAGACGTCCTTCGGGATCAGCGAATCGACGACGATCTTCTTCCTGGTATCGCCCTCCACGAGTACGCCAGGCGAATCCCCCAACAACACCTGGCGCGCCAGGTCGAGGTCGCCCATCGTCGCCGACACGCCCCAGATCACGAGCTGCGGGCGCCAGTGCCGCAGGCGGGCCAGCGCCAGCTGCACCTGCACCCCGCGCTTGCTGCCCATCAGTTCATGCCACTCGTCGATGATGATCATGTCGAGGTGCTTGAACTGCTCGGCCGCCGCCGCATGGCTGAGCAGCAGCGACAGGCTTTCGGGGGTCGTAATCAAGGTGGACGGCCAGCTGCGCGACTGGCGCGCGCGCTCGGCCGAGCTGGTGTCGCCGGTGCGCGCGCCCACCGTCCAGTCGGGCGCCAGCGCCGCGCTCGACTCTTCCAGCGCGCGCTGGGTGTCGGCGGCGAGCGCGCGCATCGGCGTGATCCAGAGCACGCGCAGGCCGCCCATCCGTCCTTTGGTCAAGGCCCCGCGCTGCAGCGCGGCCAGCCATACCGCATAGGTCTTACCGGCGCCGGTGTTCGCGTGCAGCAGGCCGGACTGGCCGGCCAGCGCCGCCTTCCACACTTCCTTCTGGAACGGGAAGGCTTTCCAGCCGCGCGAGGCAAACCACTCCTTCACCAGCGTTTTCGTCGGCCCGCTCATGCACCCGCGCTGCGCGTAGTCCGGATACGGATGCTTCTCGATCGATCGCGCTTCAACATTCGTACCTCATCCTCGGCTGCCTTCAAAAAAATGCCGCCTTGCGGGGCGGTTCGGATCGAGTCTATCAAATGAGGCCGCCAGGCGGCGCAAGGCTCCGCACGCCGCGTCGGCGCTCGGCATATCGTTCGACGGACGTGCTTGCCACTACCGGCAATTGAGCTACGACCGCCAGGCCGACGCCGCAAGAGCGCGTGCAGATGGCAGCGCACCAGACCACCTACGAAGGCGGCTATCACCGCTACGGCCCCTGGCGCTACGACCTGCCGGCGCCGGCCCTCGGCTACGCCATGCGCGCACCGGGCGATAACGAACGCGGCGCCTAGGCCGCGGCCGCGGCCAACAGGCCCTTCAAGGTATCGAGCGTATCGGCATCCTCGACGGTCTTGTCGTCGCGCCGGCGCAGGATGCGCGGGAAGCGCACGGCGATGCCCGCCTTGTGGCGCGAGGACAGCGCGATCCCTTCGAAGCCGATCTCGAACACCATGGTCGGCTTGACCGAGCGCACCGGCCCGAATTTCTCGACCGTCGTCTTGCGGATCGCATTGTCGACCTGGGCGATCTCGGCGTCCGTCAGGCCGGAATAGGCTTTCGCGAAGGGCACCAGCTTGCGTTCGCCATGGCCTTCGTCGTCGTCCCAGACGGCGAAGGTGTAGTCGGTGTATAACGAGGCGCGGCGGCCGTGGCCGGCCTGGGCGTAGATCAGCACCGCGTCGATCGAGTAGGGATCGACCTTCCACTTCCACCAGGTGCCGACGTCTTTCGTGCGCCCGACGCCGTACTGGGCGCTCTTTGCCTTGACCATCATGCCCTCGACGCCGCGGTTGCGCGACTGCGTGCGCAGCTCGGCCAGCGCTTCCCAACTCGCGGCGTGGATCAGGGGCGAGATCTTGAGCTGCGGCTGGTCGATGGCGGCGACTTGCGTTTCGAGCAGCGCGCGCCGTTCGTGCTGGGGCAGCGCGCGCAGGTCGACGCCATCGAGTTCGAGCAAGTCGTAGCAGACCAGCACCGCCGGCAGTTCGGCCAGCAGCTTGGCGGACAAGGTCTTGCGGCCGATCCGGCGCTGCAGTTCGGCGAACGGCGCCGGCACGTCGTTCGCGTGGTCCCAGACCAGCACTTCGCCATCGACCACCGTGCCTTCGGGCAGGCGCACGCTGCACAGTTCCGGGAAGCGCTCGCTGATCAGGTCTTCGCCGCGCGACCACAGGTAGTTCTGCGCCCCGCGCCGCACCAGCTGGGCGCGGATGCCGTCGTACTTCCATTCGACCTGCCAGTCGGTCAGCTCGCCCAGCGCCGCCGGGTCGCCTTGCAGCTGGTGCGCCAGGAAGAAGGGATAGGGTTGGCCGCCGCGCAGCTTGTGCTCATCGTCGGACTGCGCCGCAATCAGCTGCAGGAATTTTTCCGCAGTCGGACGCACGCTGCCGTCGGTCCAGCCCATCAGGCGCTGGGCGACCAGCTTGCTGTCGACGGCGGCAATCGCCGCCAGCGCGCGCGTGACCAGCAGCTTCGAGACGCCGACCCGAAAACCGCCGCCGATCAGTTTGGAGAACAGGAAGCGCTCGGGCGTGGTCAGCTCGTTCCAGTAAGTGAACAGGGCTTCGCGGATGACCCCGGGGTCGGCGCCGCGCAAGGGGCCGATCCGCTCGGTCATCCATTCGGCCAGGCCGACGTCGCTGTGGTTCTGCGGCGGCGGCAGGATGTGGGCGATGGTCTCGGCCATGTCGCCGACCGCATGGTAGGACTCGTCGAACAGCCACTCATCCAGCACCGCGTATTCGATCGCGTACTGGCGCAGCAATTTGGTCGGCACGGCCTGGCGCGGCTTGCCGCCGGCGAGGAAGTACACGGCCCAGGCGGCGTTCTCCGGCGCGGCCGTGGAAAAGTACTGCTGCAAGGCTTCGAGCTTGCGGTTGGTGGCGGTGGTTTCGTCGAGTTCGGCGAACAGGCGGGCGAATTCACGCATCGTTCGCTTCCTGTGCGGCTGCCGGCGCCGCGTCCGCCGGTTGCGGCGCGATGCCCACGTCGTCATCGTCGTCGCCGTATTCGGTGTCGAAGCCGGCCGCGTCCAGGCCCTGCTGGCAGAGCCAGCGCACCATCACCGGGATCGAGCCGTGGGTGACGATGATGCGCTGGGCGCCGGTGGCGGCGATGGCGCTCATCAGGCCGGGCCAGTCGGCGTGGTCGGACAGCACGAAGCCGCGGTCGACGCCGCGCCGCCGGCGCGCCCCGCGCAGCTGCATCCAGCCGCTGGCGAAGGCGTCGCTGTAGTCGCCGAAGCGCTTCATCCAGGTCGAGCCGCCGGCCGAGGGCGGCGCCACCACGATGGCTTGCTTCAGGCCGGCCTTGTCGATGTCGCTCACCATCAGGGTCGGCGGCAAAGCGATGCCGCCTTCGCGGTACACGCGGTTCAGGGGTTCGACCGCGCCATGGCAGACAATCGGCCCGATCGACGGGTCGAGGCCCGACAGGATGCGCTGCGCCTTGCCGAAGGAATAACCGAAGATCACGCTGCAGCGGCCCTCGTCGGCATTCTTCTTCCACCAGCGGTTGATGTCGTCGAAGATCGACTGCTCGGGGTCCCAGCGGTAGATCGGCAGGCCGAAGGTGGATTCGGTGATGAAGGTGTCGCAGCGTACGGGCTCGAAGGGCGCGCAGGTTTTATCGGGTTCGATCTTGTAGTCGCCCGAGGCGACCCAGACCTCGCCCTGGTATTCCATCCGCACCTGGCTCGACCCCAGCACGTGGCCGGCCGGATGCAGCGAAATGGTGACGCCGTTGTGCACCACCGTCGCCCCGTATTCCAGGCCGTCGACGGAAATGTCGCCCAGGCGCGAGCGCAGCACGTGCACGCCGCTGGCGGCGGTCAGGTATTTGCCATGGCCGACGCGTGCATGGTCGCCGTGGGCATGCGTGATGACGGCGCGCTCGACCGGGCGCCAGGGGTCGATATAAAACCCGCCAGGGACGCAGAACAGCCCCTCCTTGCGTACGACGACCATATCTCCCATGCGATCCTTTATCTGGCTCACGCCGGTTTTACAAAGTCTGCCATAAACGATTTATGTTCGCCGTCCGGGAAGTCGATGCCGATCTGGTCGCCCGCGACCGACACCACCACGCCCGCGCCGTACTTCGGCACGGTGACCTGCATGCCCACCTCGAAGTGCGGGCCCGCGGCTTGCGGCTCCGGGGTATGGTCGAACTCGTCGTCGCGGATCTCGATGTCGTCCAGGTTCATCGAGGGCGGATTCTTGCAGTTGTCGCAGCGGCAGCACTTCTCGAAGCCGTCGACCTCGTCGGCAAAATAATCGAGCATCAGCTTCCAGCGGCAAAAGCCGCTCACCGCATAGCCGACCATCTTTTCCAGCGCTGCGCGGTCGTGGTCCTGCTTCTGCACATACACGGCGGCCAGCGACTCGAAATGGGACGGCTTCGGCTCCATGGCGGTGACGACGAATTCGAGCTTGCGGTTCTGGCGCACCAGCTTGCCGTCTTTCAGCAGCTTGAGGCAGATCTTGATCTTCGCCTCGTTCAGGTCGACCAGCTGCTCTTCGATGCGCCCGGTCGTGATCGGCCCGCCGTCCGCCAGTGCGCAGGCGGCGTCGTAGACCGAGCGGATCTCGGCCGCGTCGGGGTAGTGCTTGACCAGGAAGAACTGCTGCAGGCGCTTGTCGTCCTGCAGGAAGAGCAGCGTGCAGGTCGCATCCTTGCCGTCGCGCCCTGCCCGGCCCGATTCCTGGTAATAGGACTCGAGGTTGGCGGGAATCTGCAGGTGGATGACGAACCGGGTATCGCTCTTGTCGATGCCCATGCCGAATGCATTCGTGGCGACCATGACGCGCCGCTCGTCGTTCATGAACAGGTCCTGGTTGGCCTTGCGTTCGCCGCTAGGCAATTTGCCATGGTAGATGGTGACCGATTCGCCCGCTTCTTCGAGGATGCGGTGCATTTCCTCTGCCGCCTTGACGGTGGCCGCGTAGACGATGCCGACGCCTTCCGACTCGGCGACCAGGCGCCGCGCTTCGGCGAACTTTTGGTCGGTATTGGTCACCTGCACCACGCTGTAGTGCAGGTTGGGCCGGTAGATGCCGGTGTTGATGACGTTCATGCGCGGCCGGTTCAGCTGGCGTCCGATGTCTTCCATTACCTCGTCGGTGGCGGTGGCGGTGAGGGCCAGCACGGTGGGCTGGCCGAGGGCGGCAATGGCGGCGGCCATCTCGATATACGCCGGCCGGAAATCGTGTCCCCATTGCGAGATGCAATGGGCTTCGTCGATGGCCACCAGCGCCACCTTGCTTTGTTTCAGTACAGCGAGGAACGCGGGCGAGGTCAGGCGTTCGGGGGTGCAGAAGACGATCTTGCAGGTTCCGGCGGCGATGGCGTCGATTGCCGCGTGCTCGTCCTCGGCATTCAGGCTGCTGTTGACCTGGCAGGCGCTCACGCCCAGTTCCTCGAGCTTGCCGAGCTGGTCTTTCATGAGCGAAATCAGCGGCGACACGACCACCGTGACGCCATCGAGCATGTGCGCGGGAATCTGGTAACAGAGCGACTTGCCGCCGCCGGTGGGCATGATCGCCAGCGTGTCCTTGCCGTCGAGGACGCTGTCGATGACGTGCTGCTGGCCCTCGCGCAGACGGTCGATGCCGAACACGGAACGCAGCATGTGGTTGATGGCGTGGCGGCGCACTGCAAGCAGGCCACGGTTGAGGAGTTGGGTGTCGTGTCGGGTCATGCAATAAATATAATTTGCACCCGCGAGCACGACTATAGGAGCACACGCAAGACCCGCGTAGGAGCCGCGCCAAGCCCCCCTTCCTGCCGCTGAGACAGTACCGCAAGCTGTTTTCCTACAGAACGGCGGAATCCACGCCGATGCCGCGGACTGGCGCACGGCCCCAGAATGGAACCCATACCAAACGAACACAGACGACCCGGAGAAACATCATGATGCGCTCGATCCCAACTACCCTGACCGCACTTCAACTCGCCCTCGCCAGTGTCGCAGCCTGGCTGGTCTATGAAACGAACACCCTGCAGGGCGCAGCTGTGTTGATGTTTCACTAAAAGAATTCCGCCACAGGTGTGGTCGCTTGCCGCCGCCATGGTGATGTCTTGACGTAATCATTGTCGCAAAACATTTTGCTCATCGGCGCACGATAACGCGAGGCAACAGTACAAGAACAGCAGCGCCATCCGCTCAGACCGGATGGCGCTTTTTTTTTGACTGGGACAATTTGTCTAGATCCCCAAAAAGTGCTTTCAAGTAGGATGTCTGAGCAGGTGGTGCACGCTCAGATAAATTGTGTCAGTTAATTGTTGGGAAATATTCAACATCATGGAATGGATCCCTATCGTCCTGGTGACGTTCAAGGCGCTCGTGCTCGGCACGGGCATGTTCTTCGCCATCAAGTGGCATTACGATCAAGGCAAGAAAGCGACGGAGAAGCGCGCGGTGCTACGCAAGGCCGGCACGGTGGCCGCCATCTTCCTGCTGTTGCTGCTGGGCCTGGTATTCGTCACCTTCGCCGTCAGCAGGAAGCTGGGTCTGGACTTGACCTTGCCTTGATGTCCCGCGCTATTCGTCGCGTACTTTGCTGTTTGCGTACACCCAGGTGTATTCAGCACCAAACAGGAAAATCTGGGCGGAATAGTAGAACCACGCGACGAGAATCACGAACGAGCCGGCAGCGCCAAAGCCGGAGGCCACGCTCGATTTCGCGAGGTACAGCCCGATCAACGATTTGCCTATGTTGAAGAGCAAGGCTGTCACGGCGGCCCCCATCCAGACATCGTGCCAGGAGATCTTCGCGGTCGGCATGATCTTGTAGATCATCGCAAACAGGACAGTGAAGAGGGCGAACGACGCGATGAAATTCAAGCCATTTGCCAGAACGCTTTCGGCAGGCCCTCCGCTCAACCATGCGCTCGAGGCTGCGAGCGCAGCGCTGACGACGAGTGAAATCATCAGCATGAACGCCAGGCCGAGAACCAGTCCGAAGGATAATACGCGGCTGCGCAACCACCCCCATATGCCCGACGGTTTGTCTTTTGCCGGCACTTGCCAAATGCGATCCAAATCAGTCTGCAGTTCGGCGAAAATCGCAGTTGCGCCCAGCAGCAAAAGAAAACCGCCAACGATGCTGGCGACAATCCCGGTGGACGGTTCACGCGCCGCGATCAGCAAGCCCTGCACAGCCGTCGCGCCGTCCTCCCCCATGATGCCTTGCAGCTGAGCGATGATTGCGCCTTGCGCAGCGTCCTGTCCGAATACCATCCCGGCAATCGCAATGATGAGCACCAGTAGCGGCGCCAGGGAAAACAGCGTGTAATACGACAGCGCCGCTCCCATACTCGGCGCGTAATCGTCCATCCATGCGTTCGCGGCCGCCAGGAATATTTGCCACTGCCTGCCGAGCCAGCTCGCCGAGGTTTGCTCGAACTTCGGGCGCGGGGGCGTGCTCGTGGCGGGTTCCGCCTCCTTCGCTTCGGATGTGCAGTCCTCCGAACGCGCCGGCGCATCGTCCGTTTCTTTCCGGGCCGCGACGGCGTCGTCCACCCTGGCATTGTTCATGGCCGAGGCAACTGCGGCTAGCAAGGAGACAAGATGAGCACCCACCCTCAGCATCGTGCCGGTGTTGTCGCTGCGTTCCGGTGCAATCGTCGATATGCGGGTTTTTTTGCGCCTGACGAACGCATAGCCCGCCGCCGCGATTCCCACTACAGCGGCGCCACGCACGTAGGGAGAGGAAAGCACGTCCGACGCCTTTAGCTCGTTGGCCCAGTGGCGCGCCTCATCTTCTTCATGCACATTCATCCGAAGCCGATCCTGCTCACCGGGGTTCTTGAGGTCATCAGACATGCTATCTCCTTGAAAGCTTTACCGTAAGCCTTCCGTTAGCAATCTTCGGTACGGTGACTCACCATCTGTGACAAGCATAAAAAAACGCCATCCCGACTTGCACCGGGATGGCGTTATTTATTCTACTGCGCCGCGAATCAGGCTGCCTCTGCTTCCATATCCACCGCGTCGGTTTCCTCGGTCGGCAAGCGCATCATGTAGTCGAAGGCTGCCAGCGAGGCTTTGGCGCCCTCGCCCACCGCGATCACGATCTGCTTGAACGGCACCGTGGTGACGTCGCCGGCGGCGAATACGCCCGGGATCGAGGTTTCGCCCCGCGCGTCGACTTCGATTTCGCCATGCGGCGTCAATTCGAGCGTGCCTTTCAGCCATTCGGCATTCGGGATCAAGCCGATCTGCACGAACACGCCGGCCAATTCCACGGTATGCGTCGCGCCGCTGGCGCGGTCCTTGTAGGTCAGGCCGGTGACTTTCTTGCCGTCGCCCAGCACTTCCGTCGTTTGCGCACCCTTGATCACGTCCACGTTCTTCAGGCTGTAGAGTTTCCTCTGCAAGACAGCGTCGGCGCGCAATTCGTTGCCGAACTCGATCAGCGTCACGTGCTCGACGATGCCGGCCAGGTCGATCGCCGCTTCGACGCCCGAGTTACCGCCGCCGATCACCGACACGCGCTTGCCCTTGAACAGCGGGCCGTCGCAGTGCGGGCAGTAAGCCACGCCGTGGTTCTTGTACTCTTTTTCGCCCGGCACGTTAATTTCGCGCCAGCGGGCGCCAGTCGAGATGATCACCGACTTACTCTTCAATACGGCGCCATCCTCGGTCGTCACTTCGAACAGCTTGTCGTTCTTCACCAGTTTGGCGGCGCGCTGCAAATTCATGATGTCGACCTCGTACTGCTTGACGTGCTCTTCCAGCGAGACGGCAAAGCGCGGGCCTTCGGTTTCCTTCACCGAGACGAAGTTCTCGATCGACAGCGTATCGAGCACCTGGCCGCCGAAACGGTCGGCAACGACGCCAGTGCGGATGCCTTTACGGGCGGCATAAATCGCCGCGGCCGCGCCGGCAGGACCGCCGCCGACGATCAGCACGTCGAAGGCTTCTTTCTTGCTCAATTCGGCGGCCTTGCGCTTGCCGGCGCCGGTGTCGAGCTTGGCGAGGATTTCCTCGGCGCTCATGCGGCCCTGGCCGAAGTGCTCACCGTTCAGGAACATCATCGGCACCGCCAGGATCTGGCGCGACTCGACTTCATCCTTGAACAGGCCGCCGTCGATGGTCGTGACCTTGATGCGCGGGTTGATGATCGACATCGAGTTCAGCGCCTGCACGACTTCCGGGCAGTTATGGCAGGACAGCGAAATGAAGGCTTCGAAGACGTAGTCGCCGTCGAGATTCTTGATTTGTTCGATCACCGCGTCGTCGAACTTGATCGGGTGCCCACCCACTTGCAGCAGGGCCAGCACCAGCGACGTGAATTCGTGGCCCAGCGGAATGCCTGCGAAGCGCACGCCGACGTCGGTGCCGATACGATTGATTGCGAACGATGGGGCGCGGACAGTCGCGTCGTCGCTGACGCGGTACGCAATCTTGGTGCTCAACGAGGTGATTTCCCGGAGCAACTCTTCCATTTCGCGCGCCTTGGGCGACGCATCCAGCGATGCAACGATCTCAATCGGCTGCACCACTTTTTCCAAATAGGCTTGTAATTGCTTCTTGAGGGTTGCTTCGAGCATGGTTCTTCCTTTTTATTCTGTGAAATGTGGATGCCGGCGCACCGGCATCCGTACTACCTGCTACCTGTTACTTAGATCTTGCCGACGAGGTCGAGCGATGGGGTCAGCGTTTCAGCGCCTTCGGTCCACTTGGCTGGGCAGACTTCGCCTGGGTGCGAAGCGACGTACTGGGCAGCCTTGACTTTGCGCATCAGTTCCGATGCGTCGCGGCCGATGCCGTTGTCGTGCACTTCCATCAGCTTGATCTGGCCTTCTGGATTGATGACGAAGGTGCCGCGCAGCGCCATGCCTTCTTCTTCGATCATGACCTGGAAGTTACGGGCCAGGATGCCAGTCGGGTCGCCGATCAGCGGGTAGTTGACCTTCTTGATCGCGTCCGAGGTGTCGTGCCATGCCTTGTGGGCGAAGTGGCTGTCGGTCGAGACGCCGTAGACCTTGACGCCCATGTCGGCGAATTCAGGCTGGAAAGCAGCCAGGTCTTCCAGTTCGGTCGGGCAGACGAAGGTGAAGTCGGCCGGGTAGAACATCAGCACCGACCAGGTGCCCTTGAAGTTCTCTTCCGACAGGTCGATGAACTTGCCAGCGTGGTAAGCGGTTGCTTTGAATGGCTTGATTTCGGTATTGATGAGGGACATGGAAGCTCCTGTTGTGTGTCAAAAGTTGATGAATGCAAGTGTAAAGCGCTTGGGTTCGCTTGTAAAATTAATTGATAACATCGAGTCGATTAATTTCTACTATCGCCAAGGGGAAACGAGACCGGCCGTAAAAAACAGGCAAGCTTGTCAGTCTTGCGAAAGACCGGTCAGTGTGAGGGAAAGGCGCGGTCTTTGCAACCGCGCCATTTTTCTGAAGAACTCAGGCGGATACGGCCGCGCAGCTGACTGCCACGTCGCACGGCAACGCCAGGCTGAAGGTCGAGCCCTGGCCCGGGGTGCTGGTCACGGTCAGTTCGCCGCCATGGGCGGTGGCCAGCTGGCGCGAGATGTACAGGCCCAGGCCCAGCCCTTTCGGCTCGCCGTTGCGGGCGCCGCGCTCGAAGGGTTGGAAGATGCGCTCGATGTCTTCCGGCGCAATCCCCTTGCCCTTGTCGATGACGTCGATGCGGGCGCACTTGCCCTCCACTTCGACGCGCACCTCGACATTGCAGCCGCCGCCGTAGCGCAGAGCATTGGTCAGCAGGTTCACCACCACCTGCTCGATGCGGAACTCGTCCCAGCACCCCGTCACCGGCGGATGGGGCGCCAGTGCAATCGAGCAGCCGCTGGCGGCCGCCTGCAGCGACAGGTCGCTCACCACGCGCTCGAGCATGCCCACCAGTTCGACCTGGGCCGGCCGCACCGACAGGGTGCCGTTGCGCATGCGCGTGACGTCGAGCATGTCGTCGATCAGGCGGATCATGGCCTTGATCTGGCGCTCGTCGCGTTTGATCATCGCCCCCATCTGCTCGCCGGCGAAGGCTTGCAGGTTGCCGCGCTTCAGGTGCAGGGTGCGCATCTGGGTTTCCAGGAACAGCGTGTTCAGGGGTGTGCGCAGCTCGTGCGCCACCAGCGACATGAATTCGTCGCGCATGCGCAGCGAGCGTTGCAGTTCGCCCTGGGTGGCATTCAATTCCTGCAGCAGCACTTCCTGCTCGCGCCGGCTCTTTTCCAGCGCGTCCATCTGGCGCCGCGTCTCGCGCCGCTGCTGGTCGAGCGCGACGAACACGTTCACCTTGCCGCGCACCGCGTCCGGGTCCAGCGGTTTGTAGAGGAAGTCGACGGCGCCGGTCTCGTAGCCCTTGAAGGCGTAGTTCAGTTCGCGCCCGGCGGCCGAGACGAAGACGATCGGGATGTTGCGGGTGCGCTCGGTGCCGCGCATCAGTTCGGCCAGCTCGAAGCCGTCCATGCCCGGCATCTGCACGTCGAGGATGGCGAGGGCGAATTCGTGCTCGAGCAGCAGCGCAAGCGCCTCGTCGCCGGAATGGGCGTGGAAGACCAGGCGCTGGTCGTCGCGGATCAGGGCGTCGAGGGCGCGCAGGTTGTCGGGCAGGTCGTCGACGATCAGGAGTTTGCTGTGGTTTTGGACGCTCATATTATTTTCTCCAGCTGGGGCAGCAGCGCGCGGATCGCGGCCAGCGGCAACACCAGGTGCGGTTCGCACAGGCGGATCGCCCCTTCCGGCATGGTCGGCGCCTGCGCTTCTCTCGGATCCTGCACCACCGTCAGGCCGCCGCGCTGCCTGATCCTTCGCATGCCGTCGGCGCCATCGGTATTCGCGCCGGTCAGCAGAATCCCGGCCAGGCCGGCGCCATAGGCGTCGGCGGCCGATTCCATCAGCAGGTCGATCGCCGGACGCGCATAGTGCACCGGCGGCTCGCAGCTGATCGAAAACACCCGGTCGCGTTCGATCGACAGATGGTAACCCGCCCCGGCGAAGTAGACCGTGCCGCCCTCGACCGGCGCCTTGTCGAGCGCTTCGCGCACCGGCAAGGCCAGGCGCGCTGCGAACAGCTCGGCCAGGCGGCTTTCGCGGTCGGCCGGCACATGCAGGATGCAGACCGTGGCCGGGCCGAAACCGCTCGGGAGCGCGGGCAGCAGCTCGACCAGCGCGTCGACGCCGCCGGCCGAGGCGCCGATCACGATGGCCTCGATGTTGCGGCCCGCCAGCGCGGCATCCACGTCCTCGGCGGAAGCATTCATTCGGCCGCCTTGCGGAAGATGCGCTCGCGCCGGGCGATCGACTCGAAGCGGTTCGCATGGGTCGAAAAGTCGATGCTTTCCTTGCTGCCCAGGGCCAGGAAGCCGCGGTGGCAGAGCGACTCGTGGAACAGCCCGAGCACGCGGTTCTGGAGGCGCCGGTTAAAGTAGATCATCACGTTGCGGCAGCTGATGAAATGCGTCTCGGAGAACACGCTGTCAGTCGCCAGGCTGTGGTCGGCGAAGGTCACGTTCTCGACCAGGAAGCGCTCGAACAGCGCCCCGCCATAGGCCGCCGTGTAGTAATCGGAAAACGCGCGCTTGCCGCCCGCCTTCTGGTAGTTCTCGGTGTACAGCCGCATCCGGTCGAGCTGGAACACGCCGCGCCGCGCGCTGTCCAGCGACTCGGGATTGATGTCGGTCGCGTAGATGATGCTGCGCTCGAGCAGGCCTTCCTCGTGCAGCAGGATCGCCAGCGAATAGACTTCTTCGCCTGTGCTGCAGCCGGCCACCCAGAATTTCAGCGACGCATAGGTCGACAGGTGCGGCACGACCTGGCTGCGCAGGGCCGCATGGTACTCCGGGTCGCGGAACATCTCGGTGACGGGGATGGTCAGGAACTGCAGCAGCCGGGTGAACGCCTCGGGCTGGTGCAGTACTTTCGCCTGCAGTTCGGAGATGGTCGCGCAATCCATCTCGCGCAGGGCCACGAGCACGCGCCGCTTTTGCGAGGCGCCCGTGTAGTCGCGGAAGTCGTAGTTGTACTTGAGGTAGACGGCCTCGATCAGCATCCGTAATTCGATGTCGGTATCGTCCAGGGGGTGCTTCATATACTTACACGCGCTCCATGGTGGGCATCCAGACCCGCAAGAGCGAGTACAGGCGCGCCAGGTCGATCGGCTTGGCGAGATAGTCGTTGGCGCCGGCGGCGAGGCATTGCTCCTGGTCGTCCTTCATCGCCTTGGCGGTGATCGAGATGATCGGCAGGCGGTTGAAGCGGCCGTCGGCGCGGATGCGGCGGGTCGCTTCCAGTCCGTCCATGCCCGGCATCATCACGTCCATCAGCACCAGGTCGATGCCCGCCACCTCGTCGAGTTTGGCGATGGCTTCGAAGCCGTTGCGCCCCACTTCGACGTTGGCGCCGCGCTGTTCGAGCGCCGCCGTCAATGCGAACACATTCCTCACGTCGTCGTCGACCAGCAGGATGGTGCGGCCCTCGAAGACGCGGTCGCGTCCGCGCACGGTTTTCAGCATGGTCTGGCGCTCGGTCGAGAGCTGCGACTCCACCTTGTGCAGGAAGAGCGTGACTTCGTCGAGCAGGCGCTCGGGCGAACGCGCGCCCTTGATGATGATCGAGCGCGAATACTTCATCAGTTCCGCTTCCTCGTCGCGCGTCAGGTTGCGTCCGGTGTAGACGATCACCGGCGGGAAGGAGAACAGGTCTTCGTGCGACATCTGCTCCAGCAATTCCTTGCCCTGCATGTCGGGCAGCTTGAGATCGATGATCATGCAGTCGAAAATCTCGGTGCGCAGCAAGGCCAGCGCTTCCTCGCCCGAGCCGACCGCGTCGATCCTGACGTCGGCGTCGGCGATCAGGCTCACCACGCTGTCGCGCTGGCGCTCGTCGTCCTCGACCAGCAGCACGCGCTTGATCTGCTGCGCGCTCTTTTGCTGGAGTTTGCGGAACACGTCTTCGAGCTGCTCGCGGCTGGTCGGTTTCAGCGCATAGCCGATCGCGCCCAGGTGCAGCGCCTCGCCGGCATTGTCCATGCTCGAGACCACGTGCACCGGAATGTGGCGCGTGGCGGGATTGTCCTTCAGTTGCTGGAGCACCGACAGGCCGGAACCGTCCGGCAGGCGCACGTCGAGCAGGATCGCGTCCGGACTGCCGTTGCCGGCCAGTTCCAGGCCTTCGGCGGCCGTCATCGCCACCAGGCAGCGGTAGTCGAGGTCATGGGCCAGGTCGAACAGGATGCGCGCGAACTCCGGCTCGTCCTCGACCACGAGCACGGTGCGGGCGCCTTGCGCAGGCAGGTCGCGGTCGTCCGGGAAGGAGGCGCGGGCCGGCGCTTCCTCGACCGTTTCGACAGGCGCCGGCGCCGGGGCCGGCCGTGCCGGACGCGTGCTCGGGGCGGTGCTGCGCGGGGCCGGCGGTGCGGCCGAGACCATGCCGTTGCGCGGCATGCTCAGGGTGAAGGTACTGCCCTCGCCCGGATTGCTCGACACCACCAGGGTGCCGCCCAGCAGGCCGGTCAGGTCGCGCGAGATCGACAGGCCGAGACCGGTGCCGCCGAAGCGGCGGTTCGCCGTGCCATCGGCCTGGTGGAAGGCCTCGAAAATGCGTTCCTGCTGGTCCGGGGCGATGCCGATGCCGGAATCGACCACCGTGAACTGGACCCAGCCCTCGCTTGTTGCGCTGACCGTCAGGCTGACGTCGCCCTGCTCGGTGAATTTGACGGCATTCGACAGCAGGTTTTTCAGCACCTGCTCCAGGCGCTGGCGGTCGGTATGCAGGGTCGGCGGCACGTTCGGCTCGACCGTGACGGTGAAGCGCAGGTCTTTCTGCTTGGCCAGCGGCTCGAAGGTGCGGCCCATGCCCTCCACCGTGCGGCGGATCGGCAAGTCTTCCGGCATCAGTTCGAGCTTGCCGGCTTCGACCTTCGAGATGTCGAGGATGTCGTTGATCAGGTGCAGCAGGTCGTTGCCGGCCGAATAAATCGTCTGGGCGAAACGCACTTGCTCGTCGTTCAAGTTGCCGGGCACATTGTCGGACAGCAGCTTGGCCAGGATGAGCGAACTGTTCAGCGGCGTCCTGAGCTCGTGCGACATGTTCGCCAGGAATTCGGACTTGTAGCGGCTGGCCCGTTCCAGGTCGAGTGCGCGGGCGCGCAGCTGCTCCTGGGCTTCGGTCAGAGCGGCGTTCTTCATGTCCAGGTTCAGCGCCTGCTCGGCCAGCTGGTCGTTGGTGGTCTCGAGTTCGGCCTGCTGGTTTTCCAGGCTGCTCTGCGTTTCCTCGAGCGCGCGCGACTGCTCTTCGAGCTCTTCGTTGGCGGTGCGCAGCTCTTCCTGCTGCACTTGCAGTTCTTCGTTCAGGGCCTGGCTTTCCGACAGCGCATCCTGCAGGCGCTGGCGATACACCACCGCCCCCACCGTGGCGCCGATGGCGTCGCCGACCAGCTTCAGGAATTCGATGTCGCGTTCGCGCACCGGGTGCAGGAAGCCGATCTCGAGCACGCCCTTGACCTTGCCGAAGTTGTTGAACGGCGCGATCACGATTTCGCGCGGGGCCGTTTCGCCCAGGCTGGAGGCAACTTTGAGGTAGTCGCCCGGCAATTCCTTGACGCGCACCAGGCGGTTTTCCTCGGCGGCCTGGCTGGCCAGCGAAGCGCCGCGCTCGATCACCTGACCGCGTGTGTCGTCGTTCGAGAAGCCGTAGGCGCCGATGCGGCGCAGGAGACCGTCTTCATTGCGGAAATACATGGCCGCCACCGAGCCGCCGAGATAGCGCACCACGTGGTCGAGCACGGCTTCGGCCAGCGCTTCGAGGGAGTTCAGGCCGATGCTCTTGCCCGCCAGCTCGGTCTGGCCGCTGCGCAGCCAGCTCAGGTGGCGCAGTTCGGCATTGTGGTCGTTCTCGTGTTTCAGGACGTCGCCGTAGGTGCTCGAGAGGCGCATCAGTTCGCGCCGGCCAAACGTGGCCAGCAGGCCGCCGACGATCAATGTAAACAAGAGGAAGACACCGACCGACCAGGCGATGACGGAACGCGCTTCCTCGCCGCGCTCGAGCAAGAGCGTACGCTCGGTGCCGACGAAGGCGGCGAACTGGCTGCGCATGTCGTCGGTCAGGCTCTTGCCGCGACCGCTCTTGATCGTCTGCAATACGTCGCCACCCTTGCGGCGGCCTTCGATGATTTCATTGCTGAATTTCAGCCACTCGGCATGCGCGCCGCGCACGCGGTTCAGGCGGTCGGTCTGGGCCGGGTTGTCGCCCACCATGCGCAGCAGGGCGTCCATTTCGACGTCGACCTTGGGCTTGGACACGGTGTAGGGGCTGAGGAAACTCTCGTCGCCCGAGATGATGAAGCCGCGCATGCCGGCCTCCATGTCGGCCGTCAGCCTGCTCACCTCGTTGGCCTTGCCGATGACCTCCTGCGAGTGTTCGACCCAGTTCAGTACGCTGACCAGATAGGCGACAATCGCCACAAAAACGACGGCGGTCAGCACGGACAAACCGAGCGGGAGGGCGACGTTGCGCGTCAGGATACGGCGGAACTGGGTGTTGTCGAGCGATGTGCCGGTCATGTCTTGCGATTATCTCAAGGAAAAAGTTCTTAAGTGTAACGCAAATGTCACGTTTTTGGCGCTTCAACCGTGCGCTGCCTGGCCTGCGCTCACCCGGCCAGGCAAGGCCGTAAATACCGTGCGCTGCGGCTTTTACCCGACGCCGCCACCGTTTCCGGCGTACCGCTGGCCACCACCGTGCCGCCTTCGTCGCCGGCGCCCGGCCCGATGTCGATCACCCAGTCGCAGGCGGCGACCACGCGCATGGTGTGCTCGACCACGACCACCGTGTTGCCGGCCTCGACCAGCCGCTCGAGCTGGAGGATCAGGCGGTCGACGTCCGACGGGTGCAGGCCGGTGGTCGGCTCGTCCAATATATACAGGGTGTTGCCGCGGCCGGTGCGCTGCAGCTCGGTCGCCAGCTTGATGCGCTGGGCTTCGCCGCCCGACAGTTCGGTGGCCGGCTGGCCCAGGCGCAGGTAGCCGAGGCCCACTTCGCGCAGCACCTCCAGCGAGCGCGCGACCAGGGTCTCGCCTTCGAAGAAGTCGAAGGCCGCATCGACCGTCATGCCCAGCACGTCGGCGATGTTCTTGTCCTTGTAGGTCACTTCCAGGGTTTTCGCGTTGTAGCGCGCACCGAGGCAGACCGGGCACGGCGCGTACACGCTCGGCAGGAACAGCAGCTCGACCATGACCGAGCCCTCGCCCGCGCAGTTCTCGCAGCGGCCCTTGGCGACATTGAAGGAAAAGCGTCCGGCGTCGTACTTGCGCGCTTTCGCCATCCTGGTGGCGGCGAACAGTTTGCGCACCTGGTCGAACAGACCGGTATAGGTGGCCAGGTTCGAGCGCGGCGTGCGCCCGATCGGCTTCTGGTCGACCCGCACCATGCGCTTGATCGATTCCATGCCGCCGACGATATGTCCTTCCAGCGGCAGCGCGGCTTCCTGTTCCAGGTCGTCGGTCTCTTCCATCTCGAGCGCCGTGCCGCCCTGCCCCAGTTCGCGTGCGACCAGGTCGACCAGCACCTGGCTGACCAGGCTCGATTTGCCGGAACCGGACACGCCGCAGACGGCGCTGAGCACGCCGAGCGGGAACTCGGCCGTCAGCTTGTTCAGGTTATTCCGGGTCACGCCTTCCAGGCGCAGCCAGCCGGCCGGTTCGCGCCGGGTGCGTGCTTTGATGGGCGCGTCGTCGAACAGGTAGCGCCGCGTTTGCGAGGCGGCGATTTGCTTCAGGCCCTCCGGCGGGCCGCTGTAGAGCACCGCGCCGCCTTTTTCTCCGGCGGCCGGCCCCACGTCGACGATCCAGTCGGCGCGGCGGATCACGTCGAGCGCGTGCTCGACCACGAACAGCGAATTGCCCGAGGCCTTCAACTGGTCGAGCGCGGTGAGCAGGGCTTCGGTGTCGGCCGGATGCAGGCCGGCCGAGGGTTCGTCGAGCACGTAGACGACCCCGAACAGGTTCGAG
>Ga0213836_100842_pt1 | contig 22058 bp, 28 predicted proteins | sample SWPATP03_FD_160578 | JGI IMG/M metagenome (GOLD analysis project Ga0213836, IMG submission 160578) | Coastal seawater microbial communities from Marineland, Florida, United States - SWPA TP0 #3 | ecosystem: Environmental > Aquatic > Marine > Coastal | place: USA: Florida | collected 2016-08-05
CTCACTCATTTCAACCTTCTCCCAAAGATGACGACAAACCCCATCGGGAGTACATCTTACCGTTTGGCAAGTCGGTCCTCATCCGCCCTCACCCCAGCCCTCTCCCAGAGGGAGAGGGAGCAAGAGGAAGAAGGAGAACCGGATTCAAAGTCCCTCTCCCAACCCTTCGACTTAGCTCAGGGGGAGAGGGATTTAGGGTGAGGGCTACAAAAGTGGGATGCACTCCCCATCGGTTTCTGAACCAATATAAATATAATCTGTCATGAAACATCCAACTTGCCATATCTTGTCACTGGTTTTGATGGTTTCCTCCCTGGGAATAGCGGGCTGTGGCATGAGCTTTCCGTCCCAAACGGCTGAAGTTACCCCTACTGGGCAACTCAATCCATTACCCTCACCGCCAATTATTCAAGTCATGCTCCCAGTGAGTGTCAAAATTGAGTTAAAAGCGGGGGGGAGTGGCAACCATGAATTACTGGGATTTAACCCAGAAACCCGCCAACTGCAACTGGCGGGAGTTTCCCAAGGATTGCCCCTGACGGAAATTGCCAAAATAGAGCGCGATCGCCAGCAAAATCAGGGGGTAGTTCTTGGAAGGGGGCCTAAAATTCGCGGCGAGGATATGGGCAAGCCAGAAACTTGGCGGGTTCCCTTCTCTGCCATGCAGTCTGGGCAGGAAAACCAGATCACAATTCGGGGTCCAGAGGCTTGGGAGGATGATGATTTACAGGGGAAACTCGAACTCCAGGGCGATTATGATTTTATGTTAGATCAGATTATCCCCTTGTCAGAGGATGAAATGGAAATGGTGGTGAATCTGGTGCGTCGTCACCGGGAGGATTAAGTCATAGAGAACCCCCATTTCTCTATTTAATGTGATGGGGTTTCTTGGTTCGTTCACATCAATAAAGATATTCGTATCCCCTGACCTGACCAACATCGCTCTTGATGAATTATCCCGAGGACGGATGAATAGAAATCACTTTAATACTTTGAGTTCGATGGATAGATTTGAGAGGTTTTTCATTTGTTATAAATTCTGTGGCTCCAACGGAGACTGCCGCAGCAATATGTAAAGCATTCATTGCTCCGAGTCCAAACTGGCTAGATTCTTGATAAGCATTTTCAATTATCCTGTTGATATCATTGGCTCAATAAGTGACCGCCTGAAAAAAGGTTTCATAAAACTTGATTTCGCTACTTTGCTGGTTATAAATGGCTTTAGGCAAAACCTCTAATTTTACAAAAATATTAGAGGCAAATTCTCGCCGATCATCTTCTAAAACTTGTAAAGCAAGTTCAGCGATTTCATTTTGACCCCGAGCCGCATAAATTAGCACTCCTGCATCGATAAAAGTTCGGATCATGATGGGTTTAGATATCCTCCACGACGTTCGGCTTTCTCCTGTTCGATTTCTTCCGGAGTTAATAATGGGGGTCCCGACTCTATAATTTCTTGGCGGATTTTTCTGAGTTGTTGTCCTAAGCGGGAACTAGATTGAGTCGGTTTTGGGGTTGGATGAATGACCTCAATAAAAGCAAGAACTTGTTGCTGTTGCTCAGGGTCTAAAGTTTTCCATTTCTCTAATAGTTGTTCGGTGGTCATTTTGCTAAATTCCTTAATCAAGTGGAGTTGATATAATCGGCTATCCAGTCCGGTCCTCGCTCCTATCCCAACGGCTCTAGTTTGCGACTCGCTGCCAGATACTCACAAGCAACTTGCCAGAGGAGAACAGCAATGGCTTTCTCGCCCGGATTTGAGATTTTAGGCGGAATGAGTCGGGAGGAATTGACCCATAATTCCACTTCCGCGCCTTCGGGCAAATGGCAATCTGTTTTCAGGATAAAGGTCCCGTTGTGATAGACCACTTTTAAGGGGTGGGGCATGACCAGAGGACTCCTTTGGGGTGAAACCTAGGGCAGTGAAAAACGCCTAGAGAAACAGAGGCAAGTTGTGTCTATGATAGCAAACGCTATCATTCTCAGCGAACCCAAGGTTGAGTTGCTCCGCAATCCGTTGTTCTATTTCTGGGGTGAGGGATAGGTTCATGGCATCAGCAAGAGCGTGATTACCTTGATTATAGTAGTAGAGAAACGGCAGGGGCGATGAGACTCAAATCATGGCTCTGTCAGGACTTACGCATTTGGGAAGGACCAACCATCAATCTGTAGAGGCGAATTTGACCAATCAATCAATGTCACTGTATTTAATTATAGCGATTCTCAGACTCATGAGGTAAAGCCCTCACCCCAAACCCCTCTCCCATACGGGAGAGGGGCTTTAAAAAGTACCTCACCAATCCACCGAACCGCTATAAAGCCCTCCCCAACCCAATATTTATAAAGGGTTTTAACGCATTTTAAAACTTTTCTTGAATATGTTCCGTTAGATAAGCAATAAGCGTATCTTTGTTGATTTTGTGTTCAGCAACTTGAATCATTAGGTCATAAGCCTTATCTTGAGAGAGTTGTAGCTGATAATGATTAACCTCCAGAAAGGCGATCGCCGTAGCCAGATCGGTTCGTTTATTGCCATCTAGAAAAGGGTGATTCATACAGATATGGAATAAGTAGGCAGCGGCTTGGGCGGGAATGTTTGGATGTAGATATTGCCCACCAAAGGTTGCTTGAGGTTGGGCTAGGGCAGATTCAAGCAGTTCTTGATCGCGGATGCCATGGAACCCACTAAACTGATCGATCTGAGCCTGATGGATTTTCAGGACGCTAGTCAGGGGTACGAATTTAGGCATCTGCAAGGCGACGATAAACCTCCTCCCATTGCGGCAATGTATCTAAATAGGCTTGGAAGAAGGGGTCTTCCTCAACTTTTTCTTGGGATTTTATTGGGCGAATATTTTCTAAAATAACCTCCAGGGTTGACTCAGGTAAGGAGTCTAGTTCTTTGATAATTTGTTCTTTGAGGGTCATATTTTTTTATCGTTAATTCAGTAATAACATTGCCGAATGGTGAAACCTAGGGGGTGAAAAACGCCTAGGGAAACAGAGGCAAGTTGTGTCTATGATAGCAACCGCTATCATTCTCAGCGAACCCAAGGAAGCCGCCAACAGGGGCCGCTTCACAGACAGAATTGGTTCCCATTATTGACCCGGGTTCGGTTGCTGTAAACGGTTGAAGATGCGATCGCAGACCACTTCTCCCTCTATAACTTGTCCCTGTTCAATTGGAGTGGCACTCATCGCCATTTCCTGACGCAGTTCAGTCAGCTATTGCTGGCGTTGGTCCAGGAGTTCTAGGGCGGCTAAGATGACCTCATGGGTGGATTGGTCATGTCCTGGGTTGAGTTGATCCGCAATCCGTTGTTCTATTTCTGGGGTGAGTGATAGGTTCATGACACCAGCAAGAGTGTGATTCCCGTGATTATAGTCGTGGAGAAACAGCAGGGGCGATGAGACTCAAATCATGGCTCTGTCAGGACTTACGCATTTGGGAAGGGCCAACCATCAATCTGTAGAGGCGATTCGCGAATCGCCCCTATATTTAGGGTTCATGTCCTGTCTGTGGCGGTTGGGGCGACTCAATTTCTGCGCCTTCGGGCAATAATAAAGGAGAGGCAGTTACAGGGAGAGTTGAGCCATGACTGGACGTTTAATTCCTAATCTAATTATCAAAAATCTCATCAAAAATTTCTCGCTTGACTCGAAAATTGATTTCTGTGATTTTTTGATACAAAACATCAAAATCTGAAATATTAATCTGACCTTCTAAGTGTAATTTGCGAACCACTGCCAAAGTTCCTTTAACATTTAAGCCCAATCTTTTAGCATCCTTTCTAGCCGCAAAATCATCAAGAATTATATAATCTGCTTGTAACTCTATTGCCAAAGAAATGGCCTCTGATTCCCCTCGGCCTAGCCTATCATTTAAACGATTCGCCAAAGATAGTAATTTAAGTTCTTGGACTAATAATTGCTGATTTAAAATCAGTCGATTAACGTATTTTGATGCTGAATCTGGTTTGGCATTGATTTCTAATTGCACCCCTAGGGGGATATAAAACTGATGGGCGTCATTGATAAAATTTTCTAGGAAGTCTAATCTAGCCAGGAAAATTAACGGAGAACAATTGAAAACAATTTTCATCGTTTTTACCAAGTTTTTTCCATTTTAATATCTTCAGGGGTAAGATAAGAGAAATTGATACTCATCATTTCCAAAATCTTTAAAAGCATTTCGGGTTCTATCTCCATAATTTCTGCTCCTTTCTGAAGGCTAATTAATCGAGAAACTAAAGCACCGACGACAAAAACAAATTTTTCCTTTTGTTCGATATCATTAAACAGTTGCACTTCGGCAGCAATTTCTTGAAATTGGGTTGTGTTTTTCATGATTTTTTCTGGTTTTGTTTTCAGTGATTATGAATCCGAATACCCATTGATAGTCCGAGCAATATCGATGCTATCGGGTCGAGGAAAAATGATGTAAACGGTTGAGGATGCGATCGCAGACCACTTCTCCATCTATAACTTGTCCCTGTTCAATTGGAGTGGCACTCATCGCCATTTCCTGACGCAGTTCACTCAGCTATTGCTGGCGTTGGTCCAGGAGTTCTAGGGCGGCTAAGATGACCTCATGGGTGGATTGGTCATGTCCTGGGTTGAGTTGAGCCGCAATCCGTTGTTCTATTTCTGGGGTGAGGGATAGGTTCATGGCACCAGCAAGAGTGTGATTACCTTGATTATAGTCGTGGAGAAACGGCAGGGGCGATGAGACTCAAATCATGGCTCTGTCAGGACTTATGCATTGGGGAAGGGCCAACCATCAATCTGTAGAGGCGATTCGCGAATCGCCCCTACATTTAGGGGTTATGTCCTGTCTGTGGCGGTTGGGGCGACTCAATTTCTGCGCCTTCGGGCAATAATAGAGGAGAGGAAGTCACAGGGAGAGTTGAGCCATGACTGGACGCTGGGTAAGTTCGCTGTTGACGGTTTCGCTGCTGTTGGGCATGGGGTCTCTGTCGCCTTGGGTGGAGGCACAGACGGTTTTGGTGCAGGGGAGACTGTCGCAAAGGGAGGTTGAGGAACTGTTACAGGAAGCCCTTAAACAGACACGACAGGGGCAACCTGTGCAGGCGATTGAGACGTTTGAGCGTGTTTTAGAAGCGGCTCGACAATGGCAACATCGGCAGTTGGAAGCTGTAGCCCTTTTAGGGATTGGTCGAAATTATAACCGGATCGGACAAAGACAAAAGGCTTTAGAGTTCTATGAACAAGCACTGATTCCTTTTCGAGAGACGAATAACAGATCAGGGGAAGCCACCATCCTCACTAACATTGGCTTGGTGTACAATGCCTTGGGCAACCGGACTAAATCTTTGGACTATTTCAATCAGGCTTTGCCAATTTTCCGAGAAGTGGGCGATCGATCAGGAGAAGCCACCACTCTCAGCAACATAGCGTCTGTCTACCGAGACACCAATCAACCGGACAAAGCCATCACCCACTGGGAAGACTCCCTCAACATCCTCCTCTCCCTGCGTAGTGAACTGCAAAAAGAATTCCGGGAGACTTTCCTCCAAACCAATCGCGGCCCCGCCGTCGCCCTGGTTGACATCCTCATCGACCAAAACCAGCCCCAACGCGCCTTTGAATGGGCGAACCGCTTCACCACCTACGAACTCGCCGATTATAACCGTCTCATCGGTGTGAGAGTCGCCAACCCCGAAGCCCAAGCCGCCCTCGATGACCGAAAAATTGGGTACAAGCCCCGTCCTTTAGCGTAGCGGAGGACGGCTTTTTGGGTTTAACTTTATCATTCTGTCAATTTGGTGTTAGTATTTGATGCAAGAGCAAGCGCTGTCAAAATGTTCGTACTCGAATACAAAGTCAAGCCCAAGCCACGTCAAATTGAAGCCATCAACGAAGCTATTCGGACCACTCAATTTGTTCGAAATAAAGTTTTGCGTTATTGGATGGACAATCGGGGTGTAGGCAAGGTTGAGTTATTTAGATACAACACGAGATTAAGAAAAGAGTTTAATTTTGTTAACGATTTAAACTCCCATGCTTGCCAAGCTGCTGTTGAGAGAACCTTAAGAGCAATTACTCGTTTTTACGAAAATTGTCAAAATAACGTCAAAGGTAAAAAGGGTTATCCTCAATTCAAAAAACACTCTCGTTCAGTTGAGTATAAAGTCTCTGGATGGAAACTATCAGACGATAAACGTCATATTACCTTTACAGATAAAAAGGGTATAGGTCAACTTAAGTTGATAGGTTCTAGGGACATTAATTACTACCAACCTGAGCAAATTAAGCGGGTCAGGATTATTAACCGTGCCGATGGATATTATGTTCAATTCTGCATTAAATTAGACCCTAGAGATACCATAAAACCTTTAAATCCCTCTAAACAAGCAACAGGTATTGATGTCGGTTTAAAATTCTTTTTAGTTGATGCACAAGGAAATCAAGTTGATTGTCCCCAGCTTTATCGTCAATCAGAAAAACAATTAAATCGTCTCAATAAAAGAAAGTCTAAAAAATACCGCAAAGGTCAAAAACAATCCCGGAATTATCACAAAGCTAGACAAGGATATGCCAAAAAGCATTTAAGAGTAAGCAGACAGCGAGAAGAGTTTGTCAAGAGCGTGGCACTCCGTTTAATCCAATCTAACGATTTGGTAGTTTGTGAAGACTTAAATATTCGAGGTATGGTTAAAAATCATCGTTTAGCTAAGTCGATAACTGATGCAGGATGGGCTACTTTTAGACGATGGTTAGAGTATTTTGGGGAGAAGTACGGCAAGTTAGTGATTGCTGTTCCACCTCATAATACTTCTCAAAATTGCTCTAATTGTGGGCAAAAAGTCGAGAAGTCGTTATCTACTCGTACTCATGTATGTCCTAACTGTGGATATATAGATTGTCGTGATAGAAACGCAGCCATCAACATCTTGCAAAAAGGATTAAGTATGGTGGGGCGCACCAAATCTCAAGCTTCAGGAGACTTGTCCTCTAGTTGTGTTGGAGAAATCCTGCTCAATTACGGTGAGTCTGTGAATGAAGAATCCCCCCGCCTTTAGGCAGGGGAGCGTCAAAGCCTCAGCGTCCAGAAAGTCCCCATCGATGCCGATGAATTTAACAACTGGGTGACAGACTATCGCCAGATGCTCCAAAGCCGCAATTCTGGCTATCGTCGGGTTTCCGCCTCCCTCTACGACCACCTGATCCGCCCGGTTGCCCAAGACATTGAGGCACTCAACCCCCAACAACTCGCCATCATCGCCACCGGGTCCCTGCGACAATTCCCCTTTGAAACCCTCCGGGACTCACAAACCGACCGTTTCCTCCTGCAACAGTACCCCATCCATTACCTCACTCGTCTCTCCAGTCGTTCCCTCCTCGCCAATCCTTCCCCCTCCCGGTTTCTCACCTTTCCCCTGTGGACGATTCCCCTCCTCCTGGGAGTCCTGGGCATTGGCGCGACGGTCAAACACCATTGGAAACTGGGGGGAACCTTGCTCACCGTCGCCCTAGTCACCGCCACCCTTTCCCCCCGCTTCTCTGGGGACTACCGAGTGCTAGGCTTTGCCAATCCCCAACCCCTAGACCCCTTTAACCTCCCGGGAACCGAAGCCGAAGTCGATGCCCTCCTCCGCCTCGCCCCAGAGAGTGAGATTTACCGCCACCAACAGGCCACCTTGGAGGTGTTCAAACGTCAATCCCCCCGTCATCGCTATCTGCATCTAGCCACCCACGGCTGTTTTCAGCAATTGGGTTGTTGTTTGGGAGAGACTTGTGCCGATGACGAGCAACGAGAAATCCACATGAACCCCAACACCCTGTTATTTGCCGATGGAGAATATCCCCTAGCGGATGCGGCGTTACTGGGGTTACAGGATACGCAATTGGTGGCCTTAACCGCCTGTCAGACGGCGTTACAGACCAATATCGATGGAGATGCGATTATGGGGATGGCTTATATTTGGGAACGTGCCGGGGCCCGGGCATTGATGGCGACGTTGTGGAATGTGGATGACCAGGCGACAGAGGCAGTGACAACGGAATTTTATCGTCTGGTGATGCAGGAGGGGTTAACCAAGGTGGAGGCGTTGCGTCAGGCGAAGTTAAGTCAGTCTCACCGTCATCCCTTTTTCTGGTCGCCGTTGGTGTTAATTGGCGACCCCCGTTAGGGAGTCACCACCAGAACCAGAACTATAGAGTTGACTGTAGACCGTTGGGGTTCCCCAACTCTAAACTAGAAAAGAGTTACCTTGTAAGTTGTGGGTTCTATTTCTGACGAAACCCCATTTCTGGAAACCCTTAAAGATGGGCGCACTTTTCGCGCCTAATAGCTAGAATCTAGGAAGGAGGGCAACCCGACGTCAATTATTTGCTCTCATCGGACCACATTAGTTTTTGGCAAGGAGGGTCTCGACGAGAGTTTTCCCGTTTAATGAATCGGATAAGTCAGCATTCTCTATTGTCAGAGATTCTCCAATGCCTTGCCTCGGCTCCCATTTTACCCTTTGATGTGCAGGCGATCGCAGTTTTCCAGGAGCTACGAAGCGCAAAAAATTCGAGTCTCTACAATGGATCTGAGAATGGCGGCGATCGCGGGATAGGGCGATCGGGTTTTGTTAACCCGAAACCTCCAAGATTTCAGGAAAGTCCCAGGCTTAACAATTCAAGATTGGACAGTTGATTAACGCGCCCATCAGGTCATCTCCCACTTATTCACGCATCCTGACCCGAAACCGGGTTTCTGGAACAACGGGTAATGGTTATTTAATCGGATTAGATATGACTTCGGAAATACCGTAGGTCAGGACTCCGGGAATTTCTAATCAGCTAAAATTCAGCGGTGCGACATTTACAAGATTTTTTCACCCTCCAGGAGGTAACCGATGACAGAAATTACGACCCATGAACTGCCTCAAATTCTCCAGAATCTCTTTTTAGAAGTCGAACGCACTAAAACCCCCATTACGGTCATCCATGAAGGCAAACCCTTAGTGATTATCTATCCCGCCACTCCCTCAGATGAACGCCCCGCTTTTGGGGTAATGAAGGGAAGCGGTGAAATTTTAGGAGATATAATTACTCCAGATCCTCAACCCTGGGATGTGCTGCAATGAAACTGCTGCTAGATACCCACATTTGGCTGTGGTATTTACTGGGAAACCAACGCTTATCAAGCCAACTTCAAACTACAATTGTCGCTCCTAATACTGAACTTTGGCTGAGTCCAATTAGCATTTGGGAAACATTGATTTTAGCAGAAAAAAAACGGATATCTTTACATCCTGACCCGATTACATGGGTTAACTTAGCTTTGAAAACACTGAAAACTCGTGAAGCTGAGATGAATTATGCCATTGCTATTTTAAGTCGCCAGATTTCCCTACCCCATCAAGACCCAGCCGACAGATTTATTGTAGCCACCGCTATGTACTATGGGTTAACACTGGCTACAGTTGATGCTAATATTATCAGCAATTCAGCGATCGAAACCGTTAGTTAAGCAATAGTCTAGCTTGATATTGCGTCAGGCGAAATTAAGTCAGTCTCACCGTCATCCGTTTTTCTGGTCGCCCTTGGTGTTGATTGGCGACCCCCGGTAGTCCAGACGCTGGGTTAGGACTCGGGGAATTTCTAGTAAACTAAAATTAACGACACCGTGAATCGAACCGAATCACAAGGAAACCATCAAGTATGAGCGAACTACTTTCCAGAATTACCGTTAATCCTAGACAATGTGGCGGTCGCCCCTGTATCCGAGGAATGAGAATCCGAGTATCCGATGTCCTGGACTTGTTTGCCTCCGGTTTAAGTCAGGGAGAAATCCTTGAAGAAATGCCTGATCTCGAAGCTGGTGATCTCAAGGCTTGTCTAATCTATGCGGCTCGTAAACTAAACCACCCCCGTTTGAATCTGTTAAGCATTTAAAGATGAGCATGAATCCACTCTCTACGTTAGTCGCCAGCGATTCCTGGGTTCTTGCTACCTGGAATGAGTACCTGAGTGCTTTGGATGACCCCGCCCACGCTAAATCCAAAGGCTATTACAGCAATGGGCGAATGCGATTAGAAATGCAACTCTCCGTAGGTTTTGACCACAGCAACAATCATGCAATTATCGCCCTTGCTATTAATCTCTATGGCATTTTGAAAAGCATTCCGTTCACAATTGTGGGCAACTGTTCTTTCCGTAAAACTGGCTATGTCGAATTTCAGCCGGATTTAGCTTGTTACGTTGGCACCAACGCAACCGCCATCCCGAGGGGCACTGACATTGTAAATCTGGAAGAGTATCCGGTGCCGGATTTGGTGGTGGAGGTGGCAAAATCATCCCTGTTAGACGATCGCACCGTTAAGCGAGTGCTGTATGAAGATGTCGGGATTGCTGAATATTGGATTGTGAACGTCGAAACAGGGGAGGTTTTGGCGTATCAGATGAGCGATCGCGGTAGTCAACGAATTGATGTCTCTTTGATGTTTCCAGGACTAGAGATAGCGACCCTAGACCAAGCGCTACAACGGAGTCGCAACCAAGACCAGTCCCAAGTTGGAGCCTGGTTAATGGCGCAGTTTCAGTCCCCTGAACAGGGATAATGGAGACTGGAATAGTCCTGCATCCCAATGAGCCAGAGCCTCTAGTCAGCGTTACCAGCGATCGCCTTAAAATGCCTGCGGTCAATTATTTTTGAATTGTATTGACCAACTCCTCGGCACCCTTTATTAAGGGTGAGCCTTTTTTAGTAAATTCATTTAGATAATCTCGTATTTCTTTCATTAGTTTGTCTTCATTTTTGATGGTTTCTGCTTTTTGGGCGATCGTGTCTTCCTGTTCATCAATTGTTTGTTTCTGCTGGGAAATTGTTTGTTTCTGCTGGGAAATTGTTTGTTCATTTTGTTCAATTTGCTCTCTTTGCTTATTGGGAATATTAGTGTAGTATAAATAATGACCAACTATCCCAATTAATAAACCGATTATAAAAGGTACAATAATCGGTATCCATTTTTTCAGGGGAGAATCTTCTGGAGTTCTTTGATCACTTCTTGGAGAGGCTGAAAAAGATTTCGGTAAACCCGAAGAAGGCGTAGAAGCAGTTCCAGATTTCGATTTTTCTGACTTTGAAGATATATTAGTATCACGATTAGAAGAAGAAGATTGACGGCGAAAGTTGTCACTTTTATCATCCTCCCCGGGCAAGTCAATCCAGTCATCCCCAGAAATTTGATCCGACAAACCTCGCCAAACTCGCTCCCCTTCAAGGCTGGATTTCGAGACCGTTGAGCAAACTACAACTAACATCCCATCATGTTTGGGCAAAGCATATTTTTTCAGGTCGCCAATTAGCTCATCTTTTAGGGCGGATAAGTTGCCGATTTTCTCGGAATCAGCCGGGTTATTTTCCACGGACGCAAGGCCAAGATTCTCCGGTTTTAAGCGATCGAAGTTGACCGTAAAACCGCGATCGTTATTTTCCGAAATAACCGCTGGATCGACTTTCGCTGCTAACTCCCCATTTAATGCTTGAATCGCAAGCGATCGCAATGTTCCTTCATCAGAATCGTTGCCAAACCAGCCCGCCCACACAACCGAATTACAAATTTTCCGAGTTTGGTTATCTATGCGATTTTGCGATTTCAACGCCGTAACCAACAAAGATAACTGACCATTGGCACGATAAATCACCAGGGAAAAATAATCCCCATCCACCATTGTCAGCATTCGCTTCAAATTATCCGGTAGATCGGAAATTTTCCTTTGATTTTGATCTAACCAGCAGTAGTCTTTAGAAATCCCACGGCTTTGTACATAAGTATCCATGTTTAATCCTCTTATAGTTTCAACCACTCTATTCCTTGAATAATATCCGCTTCATCGGTTCTCGGTTCTGCAAAGCGACTCACCGCATTTTGCAGCCCAACATTTCGACCAAAAGAATCCTGAATTCTGGTGAATATAGAAGCCCGCCTCGTATCCAGATGTAATTTCAGCAAAAAGCGCAATAGATACCGTAAAGGAACTTCCGTATTTTTCGGCTGATAGGGGTCGCTGGGCTGCGGTTTGCGATAGTAAAAAATTGGCTGATCATCAATTTCTTCAACTCGTGAAAACACTACACTGCCAACGGTTTGCACTGGCGTAATCACCACCGCCACTTTTGGCAATAACTTCTCACTGGCAAACTGATTCAGCATTTGTTTATAGCCTTCTCTCACCTCTTTAAATAGCTCTGGGGGGTTGTTCATGTATTTTTCACATTTAACCGGTGCAAGGATTACCAGACGGGGCGAATCTAAATCCTTGTAGATAGTTTTGAAGAGATCATTTAATTGTGTTGGCTGATTAAACTTCTCATGGTATTTTCCTTCCCTTTCCATTAAAGGGGGGGTATTAATAGGAATCAACACGGCTACGGAGTCTCGAATCAAGGCTTTGACTTGTTTTTTGTGTTCATCTCCTTCTAACCATCCTCCTGGATAATCTTGGAAATTAATTTCTAAAGCTGGAGCAGTTCCGGTTTGTCCAAACTCAAACTTAAAGGAGCGGGGTTCACCTTTCGTTCCGCTAACCCCATCTTTCACTTTGATACTCCTGCTGGATTCCACCATACTTTTAAGCTCTTTGAGTCTTGTCTTTAACTCAGATTTACTTTGTTCTTCAGCCCGCAGTTGTAAATCCTGACTGACGTTATCAAACTGGTCATACATGGCTGCTAGTAAGCTAGTTTTACCTACACCACCCGGCCCCAACATGGTGACGTTTAGCACTGGTAGTTCCTGGCGAAATAGGTTTTTCCAAAAAGATGTCATTGACTATCCTCACAAAGTTACTCTGGTTATTTGATGGTTCTACAAATTATTTAATGATGCTTCTAAATCATTGATCTGACCAGAAACCGATTCTAAAAGTCTTGACCATTCTTGAATAGCATCAATTTGCTTTTGTAGGTTCTCAAACTCTCTCCAAATCTTATCCCGCTTTCTCATCAAAAATGAATACCAATCATTTTCTACGTCTTTAGCCCGAAAAACGCGATCAGCAAATTCTTCAACGATCGCAAATGATGCTTGACTCGGTTCGGATAAAAATCCAGTCAAGGCCTTTTCACATTCATAAATGGTTTCCTGATACAGTTCTTTTAACTGTTCTAAAATAATTTCTAAAATCATTTGATCGTTTGCCCCTTTTATGTTCAAGCTTGCGGTTTTATCCGGGGTTAACCGATCTAATTTCGACCGAATCCGATGCTGAATTAATCCGCGATAAGACAGATTAAATCCTGAGAGAATATCAAACCCTTTTTTCAGTTCCGTATATTCTAAGGGAATTTGGCTCGCCACTTCCTTGATGAAATCTGAACCACGACCTGGTGCTATTCCACCTAAATCACATTTTTCTACTAGAACATTAGCCACCTCAGTTTTAGTCCGTTCAATTGTTTCAGCCAATCCTTTGTCAATATCTAGAAAGCGACTAGATAAACTGGCTCTTAATTCATTTAAGTATTGTTTATACGCTATATCGTAAGATTTTTCTTCATCTCTTCGCTCTTGAATTTCTGTAAGAGTAGGCATTATATTTTCACTCTTACACTCTTTAATCACTCGCTCAATTGCAGCTTGAAGATTTTTATCGATTTCCGGGCGATTTTCTTCGAGTTGTCTCAGCAATGCCTCAATTTCACGCTTCATTTGCTTATACAAAGACTTAAACAAAGCATAATACCGATCATCTTTTTTCTCGTTATCAATATTCGGTAACGCGGCTTGGGCTAATTGCAATTGCTGCTTTAATTCCTTGAGACTGGCTTGCAAATCGGCGATTTTTTGTTGGGTATAATTCCGGTCTAGTTGCGTCACGTTTGATCGCAGATTATCCAGAACTGCCTGAAGCACTTTGTTATTCCCTTCTTCCTGGGAATAACAGTCAGCAATCACACAATCTAACACGGGCATTTTCACCGTTTCTGAATCAATATCCCGTTTCAGAGAACGGCAACTTTCCAGATTTTCCCCATTGTGATCGGCATTCAGAACAAATATAGACCGAGACGGCAAATCGTTTAACGCTTTATTCGCCAAATCATATAATTGTGTATCGCTTTGCTCGAAGTTTGCCCGGTCTTTGGACGGTTTGCGAATAAATAGAATAAAATCTACTTCTTGGGCTAGGGCTTCAATGACTAAACTCTCATCTGCTAAGCGAAAATCCCCTAAACCGGGAACATCTACTAAAGCGATCGCGCCGATTTCATCCAAGGGAAACGGACAAGAGATTTTAACGTGCTTCACCGCCAAACATTCATGGTTAATCAGTTGACCATCCTGATTATATTTTGACGCCACATAATCAGAAATCTGCGACTCGTCTTGAATGGTTAAAGAACCCCTCCCCAAGTATTCTTTATATTTTTTCCCATTGCTGTGATAATCCTCTTTGAGGCGTTTATAAATATTACTGTCTGTTTCATCCTCGCCCCTGGGTAAACTGGGAATGGCGCTATCGGCAAACTCCTTAAAAGAACGCGGAACCGGGGTGAGTCTGAGTTTCTCGTAATAGGGAATAATCACCTCGGTTAAAAAAGATTCGAGATCGTGAAATTGAATTTCGGCGGTGGTCAAATTTCCGGGTTGATGACAAATGGTGCTACGGGCTGCCGTGCAAGTCTTCCCCGGCATTGCCGGAATCACATCATTTTTCAGTCCCGTCAAACTCTGTAACAAGGTGCTTTTGCCGTGTCCCGTGCGCCCAATCACCCCAATATTAAGGGTTTTGCGGGAAAATCTGCCCTGGAGTCGGTGCAATGACCCCAGAGAAGCACTGGCAATTTCCTCAAATTTGGCAAAGTCGAGATTTCGGAGTTTTGCCTCGGTTGCGGTATCCCCCGACCAATATTCAAGCTGGCGATCGCGTTCTTGTTCGCAACCCTGAATCAAACCACACAGGGATGATAAACCCGTTTCGATATCTGCCAGCTTTTCGGCGAGGGGCTGACGTTGGGCAATAATACCCTGTATTTCTTCGCTCTTGTTCATGCCCAAGTCTCTATGATATTCAATGGTAAACTTTTTCGGATACTATACCATAAAATATCCCTCAAGTCTGAGCAACCGGATTTCTTAATTAAATTTTAATACCCAATGCCTAAATTCACACCTAAATCTAGCTTAGGGGTGGGCGCGAGATGGTTTGTGGCCAAGGCGATCGCCTCCTAAATATCTGATTTATTGTGATTATTTAACCATTCTAAAAGTTAAATTAATTCGCGGTTCCACAACTTGGGAAGTTTTGGGGATTTGATGTTGCCAAAAGTGCTGAGTCTCCCCTTTCATTAACAGCAGACTACCGCTGGTTAAATCAATATTAAATTTCAGGTTTTTGTGGATTTTATGCTTCCCAGAAAATCGACGGGTTCCCCCTAAGCTGACTGACGCTATCATCGGATTTTTACCTAGTTCTGGTTCGTCATCGCTATGCCACGACATACTATCTTTTCCATCCCTATACAGATTAATTAGAACACTATTAAAAGTCACTTCCGCTATATCTTCAACCTGGGATTTGATTGATTTAAGTGTCGGGTTCCAGGGTTGTGCATGATGTTTGATGCCTGAATATGTATAGGATTTTCCTGCATCTGCATACCAAGCTGTCAGTCTCGGTATGGGTCTGATTTTTCCAAATATTTTAATCTCTTCTTGTCTCCAATTAAGGGATTTATACAACTCCCAAAATAAGCGATCGCTTTCTGTCAACGTCAAAAAATTGCCATACAATATGACCAAACCATCAGTATCAATAATCACTTTTTTACCTAAATCCTTCACTGAACTAGGATGGCTGATATCTGGTTGATTATCCCACAGTCTCATTTGCTGATACATAATTCCACCAAAATCAAAATTAATTACTGAAAAATGCTGCTTTTATCTGATTACCCATATTTTAGCATAAACGCCTATTTCTCAGTGCCAATTATCAGGATTAAACATGAGATTTGGGGTCTAGTGCATCTCGTAATCCATCGCCAATATAGTTAATACTAATTACTGTTAAAAAAATGGCAGCACCGGGAAATATAACCATGTGCGGCGCGGTTTCTATGTAGTTTTGGGCATCATATAACATCCTTCCCCAGGTGGGAATATCTGGGGGAAATCCTAACCCTAGAAAACTTAGGGTTGATTCCGTGATAATTGCTGTTCCTACTGATAGGGTCGCTGCGACAATAATCGGAGTCAGAACATTCGGGAGAATATGAACTAAAATTAAACGGTGCGGTTTAGCCCCGATCGCCTTAGCTGCTATCACAAAATCCATCTCTCTCGTTGACCAAAAACTCGCCCGCACTAATCGGGCTACAGACATCCAATTAAGTCCCCCTACTACTAATACAATTAAAATGAAAATTCCCGCTTCGGAACCGGCGATCGCTCTCATCGGTTCCCGAAATAAGTAAATTACTAATAATAATATCGGCAGTTGCGGTAACGCTAAAAATAAATCCGTTACTCCCATTAATATACTATCTATAATACCTCCATAAAATCCGGCGATCGCACCCATGAAAGTTCCTAAAGCGATCGCCACTAACATCGCCGCCAAACCCACCGCTAAAGAAATGCGTCCACCCCTCAGAATCCTCGCTAATTGGTCTTGTCCTAAATCATTAGTACCAAAGGGATGATTCCAACTAGGAGGTAACACAGAATTACCAAAATCAATCCGATCCGTTGGTGTCGTATAAATCATTGGACCGAATATAATAGACACTATAATCAGTAGTAACACACAACTACCAATTACCGCCATTTTATCCCGCCGAAATCTTACCCATATATCTGACAATACACTGCGGGTTTTCAACACATCATTAGTCATATCACCTTTAATATTTTGCCGATTAATTCATTAACCTTTATTTTATCTGATCAAGTTGATGTTTTCATCAATTTAAAAAAAATTGTTCATCCAGATCAGGGCTGAGGGTTGACAAGTGCGGGCAACTAATGATACTATATTGACAGATAGGTTAAATAATTGGGTATTGGCATAAATAAAAATTTTGCAACTATTCCCATTATGTAAAATGATATCACAAGTCAAGCCAAAAAGCCACCACCCCCGCCAAAAAAAATTTTTTGCAACATTTCTTAACATTTCTTTACATAACTTAACAATCATCCTGAGCTATTTATATTGAACGCGAGGGTCTAAAAATCCATAGAGTATATCAGCAATGAGGTTAAAAAACACGACCAAAACCGCATAAACAAAGGTAATACCCATGACGACTGGGGTATCACTACGATAAATAGAATTGACCAAAAGCGCGCCAATTCCGGGGACTCTAAACACCTGCTCTGTAACCAATGCGCCCGTAAAAATTTCCGGGATATTTAAAGCCATTAAAGTGATAACAGGAATTAAAGCATTGCGTAAGACATGAAAGTTAATCACCTGAAAATTAGGTAATCCTTTAGCGTGTGCGGTGCGGACATAATCGCGGTTTAACTCCTCCAAGATAGCCGACCGAATAAATCGCATTAACACGGCTGATTGGAATAATGCCAATACCGAAATTGGCATTATTGACTGTTGAATTTGTTGCCAGAATGTGGATAAGTTAGTAACCTGTAGGTTACTATTATAGATAAACGGAAACCAGTTGAGATTAACACTAAAGATAATAATAAATAACAGCCCCGTAAAAAAAGGTGGCAGGGAGAATCCCAAAAAAGCGAAGGTGGTAGCTAGTTGGTCAAATAGTGAATAGCGCTTGATGGCGGAAATTATGCCCAAGGGGAAAGCGATAATGACTGCCAAAAGATACGCAGAACCAGCTATCCAGAGGCTGGTGGGTAGTCGTTGGCTAATTAGTTCACTGACAGGAACCCTGCTGGTAAAAGAGTAGCCCATATCCCCTTGTAAAAATGACCAAGCCCACTTAAAATAGCGAATCCATATCGGCTGATCTAAACCTAGCGATCGCCTAATATTTTCGCGAACTTCGGCGGTAATAGAAGGGTTAGAGGCGAACTCTCCCATAGGGTCGCCGGGGGCTAATGCCAAGACTAGAAATAATACAACACTAATGGCTATCAAAGTAGGAATAGCAGTTAATAAGCGATTAATAATATATCTAGTCATCGGTTAATTTTGATGATGGATTAGATAGATAGATTGAGTGATATAGACAAGGTAAGCCTGGGGTGAGGTTTACCTTGTCTGAGGGATATTTGCCCCAACTCAGTCAATCAGAATATCCTCAGAGGATTGGTCTTCCCGGTGTTGCCAGTTGATGCTGGGAATGTGTTCAAAGGCTTGTTTAAGGGAGTCTTCCCACATTTTCCTAATTTTGGCTAGGTAGGGGTCTCCCAGACGCAGACGCAGCCAGTTATCAATTACAAAAGTATCTCTTTCATACATAGCCAGATTGATAGGGGGACCCACAGAGATATTAGACTTCATGGTAGAGTCAATAGACAAAAGGGCACATTTAGCGGCCGCCTCTAATTGGGTATTAAAACTGAGGGTACGATCTAAAATGGGTTTACCATATTTGGTCTCCCCAATTTGCAGGAAGGGGGTGTCCTTGGTGGCATGGATGAAGTTGCCTTGATTATAGATCAGGAATAGGGCGGGGTCTTGACCTTTAATCTGACCAGCTAAGAGCAAGGTGCAACTAGCATCAATGTTATGCTTTTTGAGGGAGGCTTCATCAAATTCTTGCATTCGCCGCAGTTGACCACCTACATAACGAGCGACATCATACATCGATTCGAGGTTATGGAGATTTTGATTGTCGTTAATTTTGAGGTCTTTCTCTAGTGTGCTGATAATTCCCTGGGTGATAGATAGGTTTCCGGCGGTAGAGAGTAAAATCACCCTTTCCCCAGGATTAGAAAAATCAAATAGTTTGCGATAGGTAGAAATGTAATCAACTCCTGCGTTGGTGCGGGAGTCGGCAGCCATTACAAAGCCGTAAGAAGTAATTATACCGAGACAGTAGGTCATAACCGGAGGAAGTGATAAGGGCATATTGACATTCCCCGCGTTTCATAGAGACGGGGAGATTATTAGGATTAGTAGGGTGCGTCAGATTGAGAAAAATAACCGGATAACCGAAAACTATCCACAACTGACACACCTTACAGACAGACCCAGTTGGCTGAGGATTGATTGCTGGCCACCCCTATAGGGTGGGGCTTTACCCCAAATTATTGGTCACTTCTGACAATACCTCACTATTGAACCTAGAAACAATGCACAGTTTGTAGCTGACTATCCCCTGGGACGGATATGGCGAGGGGGCTAAAATTATCCGCTCACGATCCCATTTTGTTTTCCATGATGCAATTGCAGAATTGATTACGGGCTACCCTCAAACCAATTGATTTGGCAAATTATAAAAATTCAATCGAAAAAAGGATGGTCATTTGGTCTCATAAATGTTAACATTCGTAACATAACGTTGAGTAATGTAAACGCCTTGGCGTTGATAGGCGCTGGGCTACTAAGGATGCCTGGCTGCTACATCGGAGAAAAGCGTGATTGCCCGTCGCTTTTATTTCCAGTTCAAGTTATGGGCTTAATTTGTCAGAGCTATCGGGGAGATGCCATGAAAACTGCTAAAACCTCGGACACCGACTCGGTGCGGGCCTACCTGCGAGAAATTGGTCGTGTTCCTCTGCTGACCCATGAGCAAGAAATTGTCTATGGTAAACAGGTACAACAGGCAACTTTATTGCAGGAAAAACGCAATGAGTTGGCTAAACAATTAGCCTATGAACCTACTGAGGCTCAATGGGCTGAATTAGTTAACTTGTCTGTGGCACAATTGCAACATATCTTGCATCAGGGTCAATTAGCCAAGCGTAAGATGGTAGAGGCTAATCTGCGTCTGGTGGTCTCTGTGGCCAAAAAGTATATCAAGCGCAATGTGGATCTGCTCGATCTCATTCAGGAAGGTACTATCGGGATGCAACGAGGAGTTGAAAAGTTCGATCCTACTAAGGGTTATCGGTTTTCTACCTATGCCTATTGGTGGATTCGACAAGCCATTACCCGCGCGATCGCTGAAAAAGGCCGTACTATTCGCTTGCCGATTCATATCACAGAAAAACTTAATAAAATCAAAAAGGCACAACGTCAACTTGCACAACAGTTAGGCCGAGCAGCTACTATGAATGAATTGGCTGCTGAGTTGGATCTCACTCCTAAGCAGATTCGTGAGTATCTCGAAAAATCACGTCTTCCTTTATCTCTCGATCTGCGGGTTGGTGATAATCAGGATACGGAATTGGTTGACCTGTTGGAAGATACTACCAATTCCCCTGAGCAGTTTGCTCTTAATTCTTCTTTGCGATCAGATTTAGAATCTTTGATGACTGATCTTACTGACCAGCAACGACAGGTTTTAGCTCTGCGCTTTGGTTTGGATGATGGACAGACTTTAACTCTCGCTAAAATTGGCGATCGCCTTAATATCAGTCGTGAAAGAGTCCGACAAATTGAACGGGAGGCTTTGACCAAACTTCGTAAGCGCAAACAGGATGTTAATGATTACCTAGCTAGTTAATAATCTACTTTTTTTGATTCTACTCTGGGGAAATTAACTATTTCCCCAGTTGTTTTCACTATCACTCAATCTCTCATGTCTGAAACCTTATCTGCTGTTCCCCATAAATCTATTGGTGTTGCTGTGATCTGGAACGATGACGGACATATTTTGATTGATAAACGTCTTCCTCAAGGTGTTATGGGCGGACTTTGGGAGTTTCCTGGTGGTAAAATTGAACCCGGTGAAACTGTTCAAGATTGTATCCGACGCGAAATTTCTGAGGAAATTGGCATTGCGATCGCTGTCCAAGACCATCTGATCACTGTTGAACACTCCTATAACGATTTTCGGATTACACTTGAAGCCTATAACTGCACTCATCTCTACGGAGTACCTAAAACAATAGAATGTCAAGAAATTCGCTGGGTTACTTTGGCAGAAATTGATCAGTTTTCCTTTCCTCAAGCTAATCAGAAGATTATTGCCGCTCTTCGACAGCTACATTGTTAACTTTTGTAACGAAATTTTAAGAAATGTTAAAATTTTCGCTTTTTTGGGGGGAGGGGTGGCTTTTTCGGTGCAGTTGCGGTACTATTTTAATATAATGGGATGGTTGCACTTTTTTTATTTTTGCAAATATCCCATTATTCAGCGTATTGTCAATATATTACCGCTAATCCTCACCCCTGTCAACCCCTCAAGCGCGAATTTTCCGAAGTGAACTACCCCACCCTGCCGCCCTAGAGGATGGGGCTTCCTGATTCAACGGGAACTGCATCTAACAAAACCGATGTTTTGCCAGGTTGTCTTACATTCCCTCCACAGGCAGTATCGCTGGTTCCCAACGACAATATCCGCAAGGCTTCATTTCTGATATTTTGTGCCGCGTTGACATCTCGATCATGAAAAGTCCCACAATGTTGACATTGCCATTGACGAATATCTAACGACAAACTATCTACTCGGTTGAGGCAAACGTGACAGGTTTTAGAGGATGCAAAGAAACGGTCAACCTCAATATAGGTTTTTCCTTCCCACTCCGCTTTATATTTAAGCATTGTGGTAAACATTCCCCAGCCTACATCACTAATCGCCTTGGCTAGTTTGCGGTTTTGTACCATCCCTTTTACATTCAGATTCTCTACAGCAATAACTTGGTTTTCGTTGACTATCTGGCGGGATAGTTTGTGTAGAAAGTCCTCACGGCAATGGGCAATCTTGCTATGAACTTTAGCTACCTTTACTTTGGCTTTAATTCTATTATGACTGCCCTTTTGCTTACGGGATAGTTTTTTTTGTTGGCGTTTAAGATTACGGTAATGTTTGGCGAAATGACTGGGATTATCATACTTTGACCCATCACTGGTAATGGCGAAATGAGTCAATCCAACGTCAATGCCAACTGCTTTACCTTCGGTAGACTGACTCGGAGTTTCTTTCCCATCATCCACCAATACCGAAGCATAGTATTGTCCATCAGAATTTTGGGAGACAGTTACAGTTTTGATTGTCCCTTCAA
>Ga0213836_100851_pt1 | contig 21922 bp, 30 predicted proteins | sample SWPATP03_FD_160578 | JGI IMG/M metagenome (GOLD analysis project Ga0213836, IMG submission 160578) | Coastal seawater microbial communities from Marineland, Florida, United States - SWPA TP0 #3 | ecosystem: Environmental > Aquatic > Marine > Coastal | place: USA: Florida | collected 2016-08-05
GCGCTGGGGCACCAGAAGCTGCGCGAAAACCTGCACAAGCTGACGCAGGATGACGTCAAGCTCATGCTCAGCAATTACGGACGCGACCTGCGGGCGATCCGCGACGGCCTCGCAAGCCAATAATCCCGACGGAGGCAGCAATGGCAGAAGAAAAGGCAAAGGACGCAGCCGGTGCGGCCATCGAGTCGGCAGCCGCCCCGGTCCCGGCGCCCCCCATCCAGGGCGGACTGGCCAGCGTGCCGCAGATCGTCGAGCTGGCCGACCAGCTCTCGGCCTGCGCCGACCAGCTGCACGAACGCATCATGCGCGACATCCGCGCCTACGACGGCGGCGTCGTGCCGGCCCACGTGCAGGCCACGGCGCGCGCCCTGCTGGAAGACGAGCTGGTGCTGCGCCAGCGCGCCAACGGCCTCTACGCCGACGCCGCCACCTATGTCGTCAAGTCGCTCGGCAAGTCGCAGCAGGGCGTGGTGGCGCTGACCACGGCGGCGGCCGAGAAGATCCGCAAGATCGCCCTGATCGGCGACGTGACCGGCCTGGTGGCCGGCCTGCTGCAGCTGGCCGGCGCGGCGGCGACGGGCCAGGCGGCGTCCGTCATCACGGCGCTCGACAAGATCTACACCAACGTCAAGGCCATCGAGTCGCACCAGGGCGCCAAACCCGCCTGATCCCGCATCCGCGTGCGCCCATGTTCATCGTGGGCGCATCGCGCTACACTGCTTCCACACCAGTTCATGTGGGAGGTTCGAATGAACGCCTGTCCCCCGCGCCAGCCCTGCGCGCGGATTGCCGCCGCGCGCGCCTGAGGGTCTCCCCATGAACACCCTGGATGACAGCCAGCTGGCCCAGTTGCGCGCCGCGCTCGAGGCGCAACTGGCGGCGCTCAGCCGCACCGACGAGCCGGTGACGGACGGCCCCCACGACCTGCCCGTCTCCGAAGTCGAAACCTCGCCCGCCGACAAGGCCACCGTGCGCCTGCTGAACGATCTGGCGCTCGAGGCGGCCGGCCACCATGTCGCGCGCGTGCGGCGACTGCGCCAGGCACTGGCGAAATTCGAGGATGGCAGCTATGGCTTGTGCGAGGAATGCGGCGGCGACATCGGCTTTTCGCGCCTGCAGGCGCGCCCGGAAGCGCGCCTGTGCATCGGCTGCCAGACGCGCCTGGAACAGCGTTAGCGCATGTGCTGGCCGCCATTGATGGCGATGTCGGCGCCGGTGATGAAGGCGGCGGCGTCGGACGCGAGATAAGCGACCAGCGAGGCGACTTCGTCCGGTTCGCCCAGCCGGCCCAGCGGGATCTGCGGCAGGATCTTGTTCTGCATGATCTCCTGCGGCACCGCCTCGACCATTTTGGTGCGCAGGTAACCGGGCGAGACGGTGTTGACGGTCACGCCGTGGCGCGCCGTTTCCAGCGCCAGCGCCTTGGTGAAGCCGTGCATGCCGGCCTTGGCCGCGGCGTAGTTGGTCTGGCCATAGGCGCCGCCGTTCGCGTTGACGGAGGAGATGTTGACGATGCGGCCCCAGCGCTGCGCCGTCATCGGGCCGACGGCCTGGCGGCACAGGTGGAACACGCTGTCGAGGTTGGTGCGCAGCACGGCATGCCAGTCGTCCAGCGTCATCTTGCGCAGGCTGGCGTCGCGCGTGATGCCGGCATTGTTCACCAGCACATCGATGCGCCCGAGTTCGGCCAGCATGGCCGCCATCATGGCCGAGCAGGAGCGGTCGTCGGTCACGTCGAGGCGCCAGGCGCGGAAGCGGTAGCCATCGTCGCGCTGGGCAGCGAGCCAGCCCTCGGGCTCCTTGTTCGCCGGCGAATACGTCAGCGCGACCGTGAAGCCCGCGTCCGCCAGGCGGCGGCACAGCGCCGTACCGAGTCCGCCCATTCCGCCAGTTACCAGCGCAACCTTGTTCTTATCCATGTTTTCCCCTTGTCATGAACGGCCGGGTGGCCGAAAGCGACAAGTCTAGGAGCCTCGACCGAGGCGCCTTTGATATGGATCAAGGTTTACGGGCTGTGGCGGGGACGGCCCGCTCAGTGAATAATGTCCGGCGGCAGCGAGGCGTCGAAGTCCGCCCAGTCGCCGTTCACGATATTGCCGCGGGCGCGTTCGATCTGGAGCGCGCCGAGACGGCGAAACACCTCCACCGCGCGCGACTCGTCGCCGGCATCGTCGAAGGCGACGGCCACCAGCATGCCGGCCTTGCGCTGTTCGACCGGCGCCCGGCCGCCCTCCTCGTGCTCGCCGGCTTCCTTCATCTTGGTAAAGCTGAACAGCGAGCCGACGTGGGCGCCGACCAGGCCGCCGACGATCGGGCCGACCGGGCCGGTCAGGGGAATCGTCGCGGCGCCGACGGCAGCGCCGATTGCCCCGCCGGTGGCGCCGCCCTGCAGCACGCCCTTCGGCGTTTCCTTGGCGCCGGGCGAGAGCTGGTTGTCGCCGCCGATCGGGGTCATGTCGTGCTGGCCCGCCTGGCTCAGGTAAAAGGTGCTGAGGCGCTCCTCGGTGAAGCCGGCCTGGGCCAGGGCACTGCTGGCGGCATCGGCCTCGTCCTGGGTTTGAAAGTGCCCTGCGATAATGATGGACATCGGGTTCTCCTGCATCGTTGTCGTTTAGTTAAACGAAGCATGCTCTTGCTGGGCCGTGCACTCTGTACGCAAACGCACGCAGTCTAATGCCATTGCCCGTAGGCCATTCCTCCGAAGTCAGGCTCGGGCGCGGGCGCGGCTTGCCAGGCGCGTGGATCGACCCGGTAGTACTTCAGGAATTCTCCGTACAGGGCCGGATGGCGCAGCGCAAGCCGGTGCGGCTGCTCGAAAAAGGCCTCGGTCGCCACCGCGAAGAACTCGGCCGGATTGGTCGCGCCGTAATGATCGAGCACGCCTTCATGCCCGAACCAGGCATCGTGGCGCAGGGCCGCGAAATCGCGCGACAGCACTTCCGACCAGCTGCGGTAACGCTCCGGACTGCCCAGGTAGGGCGCGCCGTTGGTGCTGCCCGATTCGCTGTCGAGCTGGTGCGCGAACTCGTGCAGCACCACGTTGTGCGCAGGCGGCGTGTCCATGCCGGCGCGGCGCACGTGGTCCCAGGACAGGATCACGCGGCCGTCGCCCCAGGATTCGCCCAGCAAGTCCTGGCGTTCCTCGGTGACCACGCCGGCCGCGTCGACCTGGCGCCGGGGCACCAGGAAGGCCCCGGGATAGACCAGCACCGCATTCAGGGTCGGATACACGGCCTCGCCGCGCGCGCCCATCAACAGCAGGCAGGCCTGGCCGGCGATGGTCAGGCGCATCTCGTCGGTGATCTCCAGCCCGGCGCAGCCGACGAAGGTCTTCTCGAACAGGAAGCGCCGCACCAGGCGCTCGAGCCGGGTGCGCTGCGCCCCATCCATGGCGCGCACCTGGTCGACATTGCGTTCCAGGATAGCGCGCTCGGCGCTTGTCAGGGGCTGGGCCAGCGCGCGCCGCAGGCGCAAGCGCGGCACGCCCCAGGCCAGCAGGCCCGCGGCCGCCAGCAGCGAGACCGTCAACAAGGCTTCCATCAGGCAGCTCCAGCAAACAGATGCAGACTCATGCGCCGGCCAGGTGCGCGTCCAGTTCGTCGGCCCCGCCGATCAGGCGCCCGCCGATGAACACTTGCGGCCAGGTCATGCGGCCGGTCACGGCGCGCAGCACGCTGGTATTGATCTTCCGGTCCTGCGAGATCTCGGTATAGCGCAAGTCGCGCTGCGAGAGCGCCTCCTTGGCACGTGCGCAGAACGGGCAGCCCGGACGCGAGAACACGACGATCGGCTCCGGCGCGCGCGCCTGCGGATTAATGTGGCGCAGCATGGTGTCGGCGTCGGACACGGCGAAAGGATCGCCCTCGGCCTCTTCTTCGATGAACACCTTGTCGATGATGCCGTTACGCACCAGCATCGAGTAACGCCAGGAACGCATGCCGAAGCCGAGGTCGCGCTTGTCGACCAGCATGCCCATGCCCTTGGCGAAGTCGCCGTTGCCGTCCGGGACGAAGGTGATGCCATCCGCTTCCTGGCCCTGCTTCCACTCGTTCATCACGAAGGCGTCGTTGACCGAGAAGCAAACGATGTCGTCGATGCCGTTCTGGCGGAACACGGGCGCCAGTTCGTTGAAGCGCGGCAGGTGGGTCGAGGAACAGGTGGGCGTGTAGGCGCCCGGTAGCGAGAACACGACGACGGTCTTGTCCTTGAACAGTTCATCGGTGGTGAGGTCGCGCCACGCGTTGTCGAGGCGGGTCTTGAACGTGGCTTGCGGGACGGGACGGCCTTCGAGGGCGTCGGCGGTTGGCAGCATGGGAACTCCTTCACAGTGAATGGGGCAGCGGGATGGCGGCAAAAACGATGCTTCGCCGCAGGTGGGGCCTGTTGCCGGGTTTTCAATGTTGTGGGTGCGCACGCGCACTGACGTGCGTAAACGACAAACGCCGCGCAAGGCGCGGCGAATGCGTGACGACAGCGATCGTCGGTTACGGCCATGCGCCCCGGGTCTCCACCGCGGCGCCGTCCGTCAGAAGGTCTTACTTGGCCAGCTGGCTCGGCGCAGGGCCGAACAGGGCTGCGACCAGTGGATCGCGGGTGACCGGGCTGCGGTTCACGCGGATGGCGTAATGGGTATCGTCGGCCAGGATGTGGAAGTGGCGGCCGCTGCCGGCCATGCTCTGCTCGCGCAGGCCTGGACGTTCCTTGCGTGGGGCGACGCCTTCACGCTTGGGCTGGCAGATGGCGGCGAGGAAGGCTTTCACGCGTTCCTGGTCGGGACAAATCTGGTAGACCGCCTTGCCGAGGTAGGTGGCGGTGCCTTCGATGTAGCGCGCCAGTTCGATCACGCCCGCTTCGCGCAGGTCGCGGATGTACTTGCGTGCGCCGGATGGCGAGAATTTCAGGAACCATGCGATTTCGTCGGCCAGCATTTCGTGGGTCGACAGTTCGTTGATCAGCTTCTGCATGTTCTCGATCCGACGCTGCGTGGCAGAGGTCGACCGCACGCGCTCGATCGGCGCCAGCGAAATGGGCGCACGTTCGGTAGGCTGTGGCGGGACGCGTTCGATCAGCGCTGAATTGCTGGAAGTGTGCACTGCGCCGATGTCGCCTTGCACCGCGTTATGATGAGTCGTTGCATGCATGTTGATTTACTCCAATTAGAGAGAGACTGGGAGGTCCGGGTCGCTGTGTGTGGTCTGACACGCTGACAACACCTCGGGTTCCGCTTAACTGGCCTCAAGATTGCCTGCGTCAGCCTGGCCGGTCTGTGCGCCAGCCCACATTGGCAAAATTCCTCCAAGCATTTCGATAAATTCGTAAAATTCCTCCAAGCATTTCGATAATTCCGTATTTACGAAAATCAGGATACAGTTGCAAACTCGTCAGTTGTCGCAAAAACACAACAGACTACAAGTTTTATTATTAATTTAAATTACGTAAAGAAATTCCTGCTTCTCTCCAGCGCCTCTATATAGAGGGCCCGCCCGCATACCACCCCGGATGTTGTTAATTTGTCACTCATCAGTTTGACTAGGTGCGGTAGCGCACCGACCCTCCGGAACCCAGCCTCGTATTCTTCAGTCCAACATCACTGTTTCAAGCACGCGATGTCACCCTACCTTATCAACTAATGGGAGTTTCCTGTGAACAATACGAAGAAGATCGCCCTGGCCGTCGCCATGCTCTGCGCCGCTGGCACCACGCTGGCCCAAGAAATCAACCCGTCCTGGTATGTCCAGGGCGCTGTCGTCGGTATGAAGCCTGATGCAGACTTCGGTACCGGTAACGACAAGGGTTGGGGCGGTGGCCTGAAGTTCGGCAAGCCGGTCAATCAGTACTGGGACGTCCAGATGGGCGCCACCCATGCGCGTACCGAGCAAGGCAACAACCACTACCGCCAGACCCTGGTCGGCGTTGATGGCCTGCTGATGCTGTCGCGCAAGCCAATCCGTCCATTCATCCTGGTTGGCGCCGGCGTCGAGCGCGATAAAGTGGAAAACCCACTGCGTCACGTGAGCAAGAACTCCCCATACTGGACCGCCGGCATCGGCCTGCAGGCCCAGCTGACCCCGCAGCTGTCGTTCCAGGGTGACATCCGCTCGGTGCACAGCAACCTGCGTCACGACGAACTGTATGGCTTCAACAAGCCAAACAACAAGTACCTGACCCTGGCCCTGAACTGGGCATTCAACCCGCCGCCAGTCGCCGCTGCGCCAATGATGGCACCGGCACCGGTCATGGAAGCGCCGGCACCGGCACCTGCACCGATGGCGCCGCCGCCACCACCGCCAGCACGCTTCGAAAAGATCACCCTGTCGTCGACCGAACTGTTCGAGTTCGACAAGGCCACCCTGCGTCAGCCACAGCCTAAGCTGGACGAAATCGCCGCCGCCCTGCAAGCCGACACCACCATCACCGATGTCGACGTCACCGGCTACGCCGACCGTCTGGGTTCGGACAAGTACAACCTGAAGCTGTCGCAGCGCCGCGCCGACGCAGTGCGTGAATACCTGGTTGGCAAGGGTGTCGACGGTTCGCGCCTGAAGGCCTACGGCAAGGGCGAAGCCAACCCTGTCGTGAATTGCACCGAGAAAAACCGTGCAGCACTGATCAAGTGCCTGGAACCGAACCGTCGCGTCGAGGTCGAGCAGATCACGATCGAAAAACGCGTTCAGTAATCGGCTTCATCACCGTGCCGCCCTGCGAAGGGCGGCCTGAGGGGTACTTCGCCCAGTCATTCCCGCGCTTCGCAGCGCGGGGGTCTCTGGGCCAGGTGCCCCTTTTTCTTTTTTCGGAGAATCGATATGGAATCGGTCGATCAAGACAACAAACAGTGGTTCCCTTTTTCGCGCCAGATCGCCCACATCATGAAATGCGCGGTGACGGAATGGCTGGCCCACCGCGCCGCCAGCAAGGGGGCGGCGCTGGCCTTCTATACGCTGTTCTCAATGGCGCCGATCCTGGTGCTGGTGATCGCCGTGGCGGGCTTCTTCTACGGCGCGGAAGCGGCGCAGGGCCAGTTGCTCAATGAACTGCGCGGCTTGGTGGGCAAGGAAGGCGCCGCGACGATCCAGGCGATCCTGGCCGGCGCGCGCGACAAGGAAAGCGGCAAGCTGGCCACCATCATCGCGACCGTGCTGCTGCTGGTGGGCGCCACCAGCGTGTTCGCCGAGCTCAAGGACAGCCTCGACGAAATATGGCACGTGCCTGCGCCGAAAGACGCCGGCTGGTGGGACACGGTGCGCACCCGCGTACTCTCGTTCGGCCTGATCCTGGTGCTCGGCTTCCTGTTGCTGGTCTCGCTGGCCGTCAGCGCGGCAACTGCGGTGGTCGAGAACTACCTGGGCGGCATGTGGAAGGAATCAGCCGTGATCATGGGCTGGATTTCCTCGTGCTTCGGCTTCCTGGTGATCGCCACGATGTTCGGCACCATCTACAAGCTGCTGCCACGTATCAAGCTGTCCTGGCATGACGTGATCATCGGCGCCCTCGGCACCGCGGCCATGTTCACCTTGGGTAAGTTCCTGATCGGCCTGTACATCGGCAACAGCGGCGCGGCAAGCAGCTTCGGCGCCGCCGGTTCCCTGATCGCCCTGCTGCTGTGGGTGTATTACTCGGCCCAGATCTTCTTCCTCGGGGCCGAGTTCGCGCGGCAGTACGCGCTGCAGCTCGGGAGCTTGCGGCACAAGCCGGCGGCAGTGACCGGCGCGACGGACGTCAAGAAGATGGCGTGATGCGGTAGCTGGAATGCAGAACGGCGCGAACCCAGCAGGGGTTCGCGCCGTTTTTTATTGGCAGCGTGTGATCGAGCGTTGAAAACGCGTGGAGTCAGGACTCCACCCTACTCGCCCAGCAACTCCGCCACGAATTCCATGCCCTCGACCCGCTCCGCCACCGTCTTCAGGATCACGACCACGGGCACGCCCAGCAACAGTCCCCACATCCCCCACAGCCAGCCCCAGAACAACAGGCTGACGAACACCGCGGCCGGGTTCATCTTGGCGATCTTGCCGGTCATCCAGGTGGTGACGACCATGCCCACCAGGGTGGCGATGGCCATCGAGGCGCCGGCCACGAGAATGACCATGCGCACCGATTCGAACTGCATGAAGGCGACCAGGCCGGTGGCGGCCGTGATCAGGAGGGGGCCGAAATACGGCATGATGTGCGCCACGCCCGCGAAGATGGCCCAGGCGCCGGCGTTGTTGAGTCCGATCGCGCGCAGCGCCACCCACATCAGCAGCGCCAGCACGATGTTCGTCACCAGCAGCATGAACATGTAGTTCTGGATCGAGGTGTTGATGTCCTCCAGGATGTGGACGGTCACTTTTTTACGCGTCAGCGACGGTCCCGTGAGCTTGACCAGTTTGCGCTTGAAGGTGTCACCCGACAGCAGCAGGAAGAACACGAGGAACAGCACCATCGTGGCCTGGCTGACGAAGGCGGCCAGGCCGACCGACCCGGCCAGCAGCCAGTCGGTGATGCGGAAGGCCGGCGACGCCGGCTGCGACAGCGTCGGGCGGCGCTGGACCAGGCGCGCATCCTTGTTCTGGCCGACACTGGCGGTCGCCTTTTCGATCTCGGCGGCGGCCTTCTGCATTTGCTGGAAGGTCGAACCCTGGCCCGTGACCGCGCCGCTCACCAGCCGGGTGACCTTTTGGGTCAGCGTGGGCAGCTCGTCGATGATATTGAAGAATTCGTCCTGCAGGCGGTACAGCGTGGCGCCCAGTCCGCCGATCAGGATGGCGGTGACGAGCGTTGCGCCGATGACGCGCTTGATGCGGATACGCTCGAGCCAGCGCACGACCGGATTGAGGGTATAGGCGATGAAGATGCCGAGCAGGAGCGGCACGAAGAATTTTTGCGCCCATTGGAGCGCGAACACGAAGGCGACTGTCGCCAGGATGCCGAGCGAGAGACCCCGGGCATTGACGTGGATGGGCAGGCGCAGGCCGCCGGAGTGCAGCGTGACATCGCCCACGCCGGAGGCAAGCTCCGGGTGGGCGATGTCGGCCATCTCGTCGAAGATGACCGGTGCCTCTTGGGCGGCGGAAGAATCAGGACCGGCAGGCGCCGACCCAGGACTGGCGAGATGCATGTGTATGCCAAATAAAAGTTGCCATTCCGCCGCCAAGCGGCGGGATTATTTCACGCGGATGTCGTTCTTGACCGCGGTAACACCCTTCACGCCACGCGCGACTTCAACTGCACGCTGAGCATCGCCAGGCTGCGACACGAAGCCCGACAGCTGGACGTCGCCCTTGAAGGTTTCGACGTTGATCTCGGTGGCCTTGACGGTTGGGTCAGCGGCGAAAGCAGCCTTCACCTTGGCGGTGATGACGCTGTCGTCGACGTATTCGCCGGCGCTTTCTTTCTTGGGGCCCGAAGCGCAGCCTACCATGGTGAAGGCGAGTGCGCCGGTAAAGATGGCGGTGGCGAGACGTTGGGTGATTTTCATGATGATCCCTTTCTTTCGTTGGTCAAAGTTCAAAGTTACTGCTGGTTGCTCGTGTGAGCGAATTCCGGTACGTTACTTGCCGTACGCGGTTTTTGCGGCGTCGACGCACTGGTCTTTCGCCGCGCCGGCAAACGCGTCGCACTTCTCGAGTGCGACCCGGTATTCCGCCGTCAGTTTGTCTTCACGCGCATTGCTGCGCGCTTCGATCATTTTGCGGTCCGCGGTGGCATCGGCCTGGGCGGCGATCAGCGTCGCCTTGGCCTGCTTGATGCACACGTCGCGGGGATTGCCTGTCACTGCGCCGCAGCGCGCCTTGTCGCGGTCGTAGTTCGCGTCGGCGATGCGCATGCGGGCCTGGGTGTAGGCTTTCAAGGTGTTCTTGTAGGCGGCGCCCGCTTCTTCCTCGACCCGCACGCGCTCGGCCTTCGCCTCGGCGACGCAGACATCGCGTGGATTGCCGGTCACGGCGTCGCAACGTGCGCGCGCCGTCTTGTAATTGGCGGCAGCCATGTCGCGCGCCGTGTTGAAGGCGGTCTTGGCGTCCGGTACCGCCGGGTGGACGACCTGGGCGCGGCTCTGGGCGGACCACAGCATGGCGGCGCCGATTATCAGTAATGCGTGAACGTTTTTCATCTTCGTCGTCATATTCTTGTTCTCCGTGTGGCGTGACCTTGATGACGTTTTACGCTGATCGCGCAGGCCTCTCTGTACGCTGTCGAACACAACAGGGAATGTCTATTAAATAATATTAATCTGGCAATTCTGAGTGCGTCATCGCACAGACCCCGCTGTTGGGTAGTCATATTCTTGACTCACACCTTTTAGCCAGGAGAACAATATGAACGCACCACGCACCCTCGTCGCTGCAACCGTCGCTGCCGTCGCCCTCCTCTCGGGCTGCGCCAGCTCGCCGTCGTATAACAACGGCGCCTACAACGGCGGCGGCTATAACACCGCCCAGTCGATGGGCTACGGCACCATCGAGTCGATCCAGGTCACCTCGGCCGAGAACCGCACCAGCGGCGGCGGCGCAGTCGTCGGCGCGCTGGTCGGCGCACTGGCCGGCAACCAGGTCGGCAGCGGCAGCGGCCGTACCGCCGCCACGGTGGCCGGCGGCGTCGGTGGCGCCCTGGTCGGCAACAACATCGAAAAGAACCGCAACGCCAACGGCGGCCAGGAGATGTACCAGGTCAATGTACGCATGGATAACGGCGAATACCGCACCGTGGTGCAGGACAGCGTCTACGACCTGCGCGTGGGCAACCGCGTGCGCATGGTCGACGGCCGCGTGTATCGCTACTGATCGAGTGTGAGCGTCGCAACCATGGACGCTTTGCGCAGTTCGAAACGGGTCGGCTTTGCCGGCCCGTTTTACTTCATGGAGGATTCGATGAACAAGACTTTCGATGTGAAGCGCGTGGTTGCCGTCGGCCTGCTGGCGGCGGCCAGCGCAATGAACAGTTCGGCGGCGCTGGCGCAGGCCAGCAACGACGCGATGGTGGCGCCGGCCGCGGCCAGCAAGCAGGCGCACGAAATCGCACGCGGCGATCCGGTGCGCTGGTATCGCGAAGACGCCACCACCGGGCAGCGCTGGCGTACGCGCCAGAAGGAAATCGGCGCCGCGCTCGATGAAGCGAAGAATGCCTGCCGCCAGGGCCCGGCGGCGGAGCGTGCCGGCTGCCTGAAGGCGGCGCAGGCAACGTGGAAGGAAGAAATAGCCGCGGCGCGTGCCGAGGCGGGTGTGCAGCCGGGAACGCGGACGCAATAGCCCCGCTGCGGAACTGGGACAACCCGTCTCAGATCCGCAGCGCGATGCGACAGGCAAAAAAAGACGGCGTCCAATCAACGATTGCGACGCCGCTCAAGCCCCACCATATTCCTTGTCCTGCGGCCTGCTCCAGGATGGCTGCCGGAGCGGCCATGCCTGCATGCTTCAGATTTCTTGCTGCCCCGTGCGGCGTTTTTTGAGGTACCAGCCCGCCACGCCCAGCAGCACCGCCCCGGCCAGGGCTTGCTTGCCCATGCGGCGCCGGCGCACGAAATTGAATGCGGTCAGCGCGTACGGCATCAGCAGCGAAATGCTCGTGCCGGTGGGTTTCAGCAAAGCATCAGCCCGTGCCCGCAGTGCCCATGTCGCATGGTCCAATGCAGAATGTAACATGACTTCGGGCCGCGCGCCGTGCTTTACCTGCGCCTTGGCATACGAGAGGCCCGCGCGATAGAACTCGCCTTCGCGCAGCAGCTCGGCCTTGCGCTTGGCGGGATCCGGGCTGTGCTTGTGGCCAGCCAGCCCCGTCGGCTCGTCCTTGTGATGCTTGTGGTCGTGTTTGTCCATGTTCTCTCCCCTGTAGGTGGCCGCTTAAAGCAGCGCGTCGCGGTCGTTCCGGAGTTCGTTCATCGTTTCGGGGAAGGCGAGCTTGCCCTGCTTGAGCAGCGACATGCCCTTCATCACCAACGCGACGGTGATCGCCAGAAACATGAGGAACATCACCAGCAGGATCTTCCAGCCCCAGCTTTCCCAGGCCAGCATCACGATAGTCGCGGTGCCGTAGGCCAGTGCGAACCACACGGCCAGAACGGCGCCGGCGAAAATCGCCAGCAGTTCGATGACGTGGTTACGCACTTCCGACATCTCGAGCGCCGCTAATTCCACGCGGGACACGACGAGGCCGAACAGGTTCTTCGCCAGGCCGGAGATGCCGCCGATCAGTCCAGGACCATGCACGACGGTTTCGGTCTTTTCCATGGCGTTATCTCCGGCGGGAATTATTTACGACCCAGGTAGATGCCGACCAGCAGGCCGAGGCTCGCGGCGGCAGCGACGGTGCGCCATGGGTTGTCTTTAACGTAGACATCGGCGGTCTCAGCCAGTTCCTTGCTCTTGATGACTGCTTGACCCTGGTACTGGCTGGCCTTGCCCATGGCGCGGTCCAGCAATTCCATGCCGCGCGAACGCAGCTCGTCGGCTTTCACGCCGGTCAGCGACGCGGCGGCGGTCAGCAGGGCTTGCGCGTCCTTGACCAGGACCTTCACGTCGGCACTGGCGTTCTGGATGCTGTCGTCGATCGAGCGGGTGGTGCGGGTAAAATCTTGCATGGTGAACTCCTGTTGTTGGTTGTGGTTAGCGGTAATGAATCAGGTTGGGCCGGATCAGGGCACCAGGAAATCGTGCATGTCGTCGGCGTGCTCTTCCTCGACCGCGAGGATCTCGATCAGCATCTGCCTGGTGGTCGGATCCTTGTCGCCGATCGCCAGGATCATCTGGCGATAGGACTCGATCGCGACGCGCTCGGCGATCAGGTCGGCGCGCACCATGGCCTGGGTGTCTTCCGAATCGTCGTACTCGGCGTGCGAACGGGCAGTCAGCGTGGCCGGGTTGAAATTCGGCGAGCCGTTGAGCTGGACGATGCGTTCGGCGATGCGGTCGGCGTGCTCTTGCTCCTGCTGCGCATGCTCGAGGAACTCGGCCTTCAGGGCGCCGTTGTTCGGGCCGCTGACGGTGAAGTAGTGGCGCTTGTAGCGCAGCACGCACACCAGTTCGGTCGCGAGCGCGCTGTTGAGCATGGCGATGACGGCTTCGCGGTCGGCCGCATAGCCTTCGGTGACGGCGCCGTCGTCGAGGTTGGCCGCGGCGCGGCGAATCGCCTCGACATCGAAGCCGTGTCCCAGGGACGAAATACTTTGTTCCATGATGTTTCCTTAAAAGTACAAATCAAGACTTAACGGCTGGCCGCGCGTGGCGGGATCGGCGCGTTGGCGTTCGACAGCACGATCTCGACGCGGCGGTTCAGCTGGCGGTTCGAGGCGTTGTCGTTGGCGGCGACGGGGAAGGCTTCGCCATAGGCCTTCATGGCGATCCGGTCACGCGGCACGCCCATGCCGGTCAGGGCCATGGCGACGGCATTCGCACGGCGCTGCGACAAATCCTGGTTGTAGCTCGAGCTGCCGGTACTGTCGGTAAACCCTTCGACCAGCACGGTGCGCTCCGGGTTCTGCGCCATCACGTCGCCGAGCTTGCGCAGGGTCGACATTCCGTTCGGCGTCAGGTTCGCTTCGTTGGTGGCGAACAGCACGTCGCCGATGGTGATGACCATGCCGCGCTCGGTTTGCTTGGCATTCATGTCCACCAGCAAGGCTTCCAGCCTGGCGGCGCGTTCGGCCATGGCACGGGTCTGGTCCTGGGCGACGGCGGCCTGCTGCTGGGCGTTCGCGGCCTGTTGCTGGGCCAGCGCGGCGGCGGCCTCGGCGTCGGCGGCCTGGCGCTTGGCGCGCTCGGCTTCGGCGGTGCGCGCGTCCAGCGCGATTTCGGTACGCTGGCGCGAGGCGTCGGCGATGTTCGCCTCGGCAGCCTTGCCGCGCGCGACTTCCTGGGCGGTGGCGATCTTCTGCTTGGCGATATAGGCCAGGCGGTCGATGTCTTCCAGGCTCTGTTTCTTGGCGGCGGCCACATTCGCGGCATTGAGCGCGTCGGTGGCCTGCCTGAACTCCAGCGGCGCGTAGTTCGGCACCTGCGGATTATTACTGGCGGCCATGAAATCGGCGCGCGCCTGTTCCAGCTGCGAGGTCGTGGTCGGCGTGCTGCTGCAAGCGGCGAGCAGGATGACGCTGGCGAATACGGCGGGTTTCAGAAAACGTGGTGTCATGGTTTTTTCCCCTTATGTTCTTATTGCGAATTCGCGCGGTCGACTTCCTGGCGCAGCACGCGCAAGTCATCGTTGAGCGCGTTGGAGGCGGCGGTCGCCTTGGCGGAATTCGACTTGCTCTGCGCCAGCTGTGCGTCGGCCTGGGCCTGCATCGCCAGTTCGCGGGCCAGCTTGTAATCCTTGGCCGCCAGTGCTTCGTTGGCGCGCATCATCTTGGCGCGCGCTGCGGTGATCTCGGCCGGAGCCAGGTCGGCGGCGCCTGCCTGCACGGCGTTGGCGACGGCATTCTGCGACACTGCGACGTCGGCGGTGGCCGGCGTTTTCTGGCTGGCGCAAGCGGTCAAGGCCAGGACGGCGGCAATTGCCGCGGCGCGGCCCAGCTGGTGCATCGAACGGTTCATGTCCATGTCTTTCTCCTGAGATGTAAGCAACTTGTTAACGTTATAAGCCTGTTACCAGTCTGGTTCGGTTCGCTGCCGCACATAGATGGCATATCGCGATTGCGGGGCGCGACTCATCCGCCGCACCGTGCGACACCGCACATTGATGACCCTCTCCTTTGCAGTAAGCTTGGCCGCAAGACCGATACTCAATGAAGGATCGTCATGCCCGATACCGCCCCCCAGCACGACGCCGGCCACAAGCACGGTGGCAAGAAAAAGAAAATCCTGTTCGGCCTGTTGGCCGCCCTGATCGCGATTCCGGTCATCGCCATCATTTTTATCCTTACTTTTGACTGGAACAAGGCCCGCCCGTGGCTCAATGCGAAGGTGAGCGAAGCGATCGAGCGCCCCTTCGCCATTCGCGGCAACCTCGCGGTGCAGTGGGAGGTGCCGGCCAGGCGCATGGCCAAGAGCGACCGCCACTTGCGCGACTGGCTGCCGTGGCCGCACCTGATCGCCAACGACATTCACTTAGGCAATCCTGCGAGCATGAAACAGATGGACATGGCGCGCGTGCGCCAGTTCTCGTTCTCGCTCAATCCCTTCGGCCTGCTGCACCACACGATCGGCATCCCGGTGCTGCGCTTCGATGCGCCGTACGTCGAGCTGCAGCGCACCGACAGCACCCATTACAACTGGGCGTACACCAGGAAGGACAGCGCGTCGAAGTGGGAGCTCGACCTCGAGCGCGTGGTGCTGACCGACGGCGTGGTGCGCGTGATCGACGCCGTCACCAAGGCTGACGTCACCGCCAACGTGCGCACCCTGGACCAGGACGCGAAGTACGGCATCGGCTTCAAGGTCACCGGCACGTATAACGGCGCGCCGGTGACCGGCGGCGGCAAGGTGGGCCAGGTGCTGTCGCTGAAGGACCAGGACACGCCCTACCCGGTGCAGGCCGACATGCGCAGCGGGCCGAGCCGGATCGCCATCGAGGGCACCGTCACCAGCCCGGCCAAGCTGAAAGAAGTCGACCTGCAGCTGCAGCTGGCGGGACGCAGCATGGCGCGCCTGTACAACTTCACCGGCATCACGCTGCCGGAAACGCCGGCCTTCTCGACCTCGGGCCACCTGAAGGGCGAACTCGACCGCGAACACGGCCGCTGGACCTACGACAACTTCAAGGGCAAGGTCGGTTCGAGCGACATCGGCGGCAAGCTCGTGTACGAAGGCGGCAAGCCGCGCGGCAAGCTCTCGGGCAAGGTCGAGACCAGGAAGCTGGTCTTCTCCGACCTGGGACCGCTGATCGGCGGCGACTCGAACGCCAGCAAGAAGGCGCGCGGCGTCGATGCCATGCAGCCGGGCGGCAAGGTGCTGCCGGTCGAGGAGTTCCGTACCGAACGCTGGAAAGCCATCGACGCCGACGTGCGTTACGCGGCCGACCAGATCATCCGCGAGAAGACCCTGCCGATCAACAAGCTCTCGACCCACCTGATCATGAAGGATGGCGTCATCACGCTCGCGCCGCTCGACTTCGGCGCGGCCGGCGGCACGCTGCGCTCGACGATCCGCCTCGACGGCAGCGGCGCCAAGGGCAACACCATCGCCGCCACGGCCAAGGTCAGCGCGCGCCACATCCAGATCAAGCAGCTGTTCCCGACCATCGAAAAGATGCAGGCCACGGTCGGCCAGATCAACGGCGACGCCCAGCTCTCGGCCACCGGCACCTCGGTCGCGGCCCTGCTGGGCTCGTCGAACGGCGAAGTCAAGGCGCTGGTCAACCAGGGCACCGTCAGCAAGATCCTGCTGGAAGAGATGGGGCTGAACGTGGGCAACATCATCGTCACCAAGCTGTTTGGCGACAAGCAGGTGCAAATCAATTGCCTGGCGGCCGACTTCAACGTCAACAAGGGCGTCATGCAAACCCAGGTCTTCGTGGTCGATACCGAGGAAGCGATCATCCGGGTGGACGGCGGGATCAGTCTTGCCAACGAGCAGATGGACTTGACGATCAAGCCCGAAACGAAGGCGCTGCGCTTGTTCACGCTGCGCGCCCCGCTCTACGTGCGCGGCCCGTTCAGCAAGCCCGACGTCTCGGTCGACAAGGGCGTGCTGGCCCTGAAGGCCGGCGGCGCCGCCGTGCTGGCGGCGGTCGCGGCGCCGGTCGCCGCGCTGATCCCCCTGATCAATACCGGGCCGGGCCAAAGCAGCGACTGCGGCCGCCTGGTGGCACTGGCCAAGGAAAGACCGACCGCGCCGCCGCCGGGACAAACCCGGAAACGCTGATGTGTGTGTTGCCGAACAGACTCTACGCTAAGCACGCCGTATTCTGGAATCAACGCTGAAACAGGAAATCGACATACGCATGACGCACACGCATGAAGCATAACCTTCCGGCCCTGGCCTTGCTGGCAGCCCTGACGATCATGGGCCCGCTCGCTGGCTGCGGCAGCACCGCCAGCCTGCTGGCCTCGAACGCGACGGTGGACGACTCCACCATTGCCGCCGAGGTAAAGCAGGCGATCAAGCGGAGCACGGAACTCGCTGGCGCGGACATCGATGTCGCAACCCGCGAAGGCATTGTCCAGTTGAGCGGCTACGTGAGCTCAGCTGAAAACGTGGCGACCGCAGCAGCGGTTGCCCGCACAGTGAAGGGCGTGAAATCGGTCAGGAATGACCTGCGCCTGAAATAAACCCACCCAAGGAGATTCATATGAAAACCATCAAACACCTGGCAGTAAGCGCTACCCTGGCTACCCTGGCACTGGGCCTGACCGGCTGCGCCGGCATGTCGCATCAGGACAAAGCCACTGCAGTTGGCGCCGGCGCCGGCGCAGTGATCGGTGGCGCGCTGACCGGCGGCAGCGCAGCAGGCGTGGTCGGCGGCGCAGCTGTCGGCGGCGTTGTCGGCAACCAGGCTGGCAAGACCAACTAAGTTGTAGCACGTACGACCGAAGCACACGAAACACCCCGCTTGCGTTAATGCGCAAGCGGGGTGTTTTGTTTTGAATGCGTGCTTTCCTAGGCGCGCTCCGTGGCGCGCAGCATGCATTGGGAGAGGCGATCGAAATGCTGCAGCGCCGCCTGGGTCAGCTCGATGCGCTTGCGCCGCGCGTCCTCGGTATCGGCGAGCATGATCCAGCCCTTATGGCGCATCGATTTCAGGCGGTTGTGGACGGTCGCGGGCGCGCCCAGGTCCTGGTTGCCCATCACGTCGCGCACCGACAGGCGCTCGTCGGTTTGCGCCGCGCGCGCGACGAGGGCGAGGATGCGCTCTTCCAGGGGATCGAGCTCGGGCAGCGAGGGCAGGCCGCGCAAGGCTTCGCTCAATTGCAGGAAGCGCACATAGATGTCGGCCGGGCGGGTTTTCGTCATGGTGTCATCGTTGCAGACCGGCGGGGTAGCTCCACGTTGTCGCGATGCACTACCGGCTGGTTCAGTAATATTGTACTGTATCGCCCATGACGACAAGCACGCTGAAATTGAATTCCTGGATGATCGGCGCCACGGTGCTGCTCTTTCTCCTCGCGCTGGCGATCAATGAATTGCTGTTCACGCGCCTGGAATTCGCACCGGGGATCAACTGGATCTATTTGCCGGCGGGCGTCAGGCTGCTGTGCACGCTGTTGTTTGCCGAAGCGGGCGCCATCGGCCTGCTGCTGGTGTCATGGGGAGTCTGCTTCTTCCACTTTTTCCCGAACGACCCGGTGCGCTCGTTCATGGGCGGCATTCTCGCCAGCGCCAGCCCCTACCTGGTCTACCTGGGCATGCGCCGCTACCTCGGCCTGCGGGCCGCGCTGACCAACCTCACGCCGGCGCGGCTGCTGCTGTGCGCCCTCGCCTTCTCGATCGCCAGTCCCCTGCTGCACCACCTCTGGTTCGCCCTGTACGAAGGCAAGACCGGCCTGGTGAACAGCTTCGCGGTCATGGCGACCGGCGATTTCTGCGGCACCGTCACGGTGCTGTATGCGGCAAAATTCCTGCTCGGCCGCATGGCGCCGGCGCGCCGCTGAGGCTCACACGAAAGCGCTCGACAAGGCGCCCGCCTGGGCATCCTTGACGATCTCGTAGCAGGTGCAGGAGGCTGCCGCCAGTCCTTCGGCATCGAGGATCTCGATATTCCCGCGGCTGTAGATGATCAGGCCCTGCTGCTGCAGCGCGCTCGCCGCCTTGGTCACGCCGACGCGGCGCACCCCCAGCGCATGGGCCAGGAATTCGTGCGTCAGGTGGAATTTATCGGAGCGCAGACGGTCGCGCGTGATCAGCAGCGAACGCGCCAGGCGCGCTTCGAGCACGTGGAAACGGCTGCACACGGCAATCTGGATCGCCTGCGCCAGCAAGGTATCGGTGTAGCGGTACAGCACGCGCTGGAGGGCGCCGTTGCGGGCGAACTCGGCGCGGAAGGCGGCGCTGTCCATGCGGCTGGCGCTGCCGGGACGCTGCACCACGGCGCGCACCTGCGCCGTCTCGTGGCCGAGGGCGACGGTGGCGCCCAGCATGCCCTCGCGTCCCACCAGGCCCACCTCGAGCGTCATGCGGCCGCCGGCCACGCCGAGCAGCGAGACGAGGCAGTCGTGCGGAAAATAAATGTGGCGGATTGGATTGCCCGCCTCGCCCAGCACTTCGCCCGCCTCGACATGAACCTGGTCGAGCATGGGCAGCACCTGGGCCAGCTCCTGAGGCGGGAGCGCGGCCAGCAGCAAATTGGCGTTATGCTCGGCGACATCGGGAGGAGCAGCAAAGTTCATCGAACCCTCGCGTAAAATGGCAAGCCCGGCGCAATGCCGGGACGAATACAGATACATTTGCAAACAATTTCGATCAGGTTAAATGCTCTGATAGGGTGCGTATGTTCGGTGACGCACGGTACTCCTTGTTGTTCCTAGGGACAATCATTCCCATCGGCCGGCCGCATGCCTGCCGACGCGGACGTGCACACGCCATCCCCGCAACTATCGGAGAACAAGCCATGAATAACATCCCCACTCCACCGGCCAGAAGCCAGCACCACCCCTTATTGCTGCTCGCCGCACTCGCCGTCGTGCTGTTCTGCCTGATCGGCAGCGCCGCCATCATGGGCTGGATCCCGTCCTCGATCGGCGGCAATTCGAATCGCCAGCTGAGCGAGGCCGACCGCGCCGCACTGGCGTCGAACCTGCCGCCATCGGGCACGCCTGTGGCCGTCGCCCCGGCGGCCGGCCTGGCGAACCTGGCGCCGCAAGGGAACTACGCGCCGGCGCCGGCGGCACCCGCGCCGGCCTATCCGGCCCAGCAGCTGGCGCAAGGCTACGGCCCGGCGCCGAGCCAGGGCTATGCACCTGAAGCGGACGTCGAACGCGCGCCGGCGCCACGCACGGCCGTCAAATACCGGCCGGTACAAGTGGCGGCGGCCGAGCCGAAATGGTGCGGCAACTGCGGGAATATCGAATCGGTGCGCGCGATCAAGCAGCGCGCCCAGGGCAGCGGCCTGGGCGCGGCCGGCGGCGCCGTCCTCGGCGGCCTGCTGGGTAACCAGATCGGGGGCGGCCATGGCCGCCAGCTGGCCACGGTGGCCGGTGCGGTCGGCGGCGCGGTCGTCGGCAACCAGGTCGAAGGCAACATGAAGGCCACCACCAGCTATGAAATCCGGGTGCGCCTGGACGATGGCACCCTGCGTACCTTCCACCAGTCGAGCCAGCCGCAATGGCGTAACGGCGACCGCGTGCGGATCGTCAAGGGCCACCTGCGCAGCGCGTCGTAACCAGCAAGCCCCACCCCTGACAAGGCCGGCCGTCCGCGAGGACCGCCGGCCTCGATATTTTCCTAAGTGCAATGTGCGCCAGCGCACGGAATTACTGCTGAGCTACCCCGAGAATGGCCGAGCGCCAGAGAAGCGTGCACGCATCGCGTGCGGCGGCAAGCGCCGCCGTCGTCCAAACGTCGCATAACCAAGGGGAGTTACCATGAATAGCCTTGCATGGATCGGCATCATCGTCTGGGGTCTGGTCGTCACCGCGTTCGGACTTGTCCAGGCTGCGCCCGCCGGCGCGCAAACCGGCGGCCTGGCGCCGCACGACGTCATCTTCCTCGTCGGCGGCGGCCTCGTGACCTGCCTGATCGGCATCGTCGGCCTGGCCGGCCGCATGGCCGGGGTGCCCGGACTGGGCGACGCCGGATTGCGAAACGAACAAAAATCTCGCGCATAATGTACGCCACCGTACGGTCATGCTGAGTTGGCAGAGCGATACTGGTTTCACGGCGCCACCATCGGCGCGAACCCAGTGAGGAGACTCATCATGCTTTACACCATTGCCATTGTTTTGATCGTCCTGTGGCTGCTCGGCCTGGTCACCTCGTACACCGTCGGCGGCTTCATCCACATCCTGCTCGTCATCGCCGTCATCATGATCCTGGTGCGTCTGATCAGCGGACGCGGCATATAACACGCCGCATGCAATACAGAATCGGTTGTCTCGGGCCGTGTGGAGCGCTAAGCTTTACCTGTCCGGGTAGCGACCAAGAAGCACCCGATGTTGCTTGACCAATCCGTTTCGCGGTCGTGCCCCTTGGGCGCGCCTACGAAACGGATTTCTTTTTTCCAAGGAGTTCACCATGCACAAGAATCTGATTAAATCCACCGCTGCCGCCACCATCCTCGCCCTGGGCGTCGCCGGCTGCGCCGACATGAGCGCCACCCAGCGCGGCACCGCCACCGGCGCCGGCGCCGGTGCGGCCCTGGGCGCCCTGATCGGCGGCACCACGGGCGGCGGCGGCGGCGGCCGCGCCGCCAAGGGCGCCGTGCTCGGCGGCGCTGCCGGCGCAGTGATCGGCAATATCTGGTCCAAGCGCATGGAACAGCAGAAGCAGGCCATGGAACAGGCGACCCGCGGCACCGGCGTCGAAGTCACCCAGACCTCGGACAACCGCCTGAAGCTGCAGATCCCGAGCGATGTCTCGTTCGACACCGGCCGCTCCGACATCAAGCCGAACTTCCAGCCGGTGCTGGAACGCTTCGCCACCACGCTGAACGAGAATCCGGCCACCAACGTCGTCATCATCGGCCATACCGATGCGACCGGCACCCCGGGCGTGAACCAGCCGCTGTCGGTCGACCGCGCGGCGCGCACCCGCGACTACCTGGCGGGCCGCGGCGTCAATCCGGCCCGCATCACCATCGAAGGCCGTGGCGAGCGCGAGCCGATCGCCTCGAACAACGACAACGCCGGCCGTGCGCGCAACCGCCGCGTCGAGATTTATGTCGCCGAGCCGGGCCGCGGTTAATTCTCCCGACAAGCCGTGCTGAACGGCTGAGCGAAAGCCGCCCAGGTGCGAACCGGGCGGCTAATGAGATGGTCACCCTCCACCCTACAAGTTACTAAACTTGTAGGGTGTTGTTCTTTCTGGACGGAGGCCATCATGCAAGACGTTACGCTCATCGGTATCGACCTCGGCAAGCACAG
>Ga0213836_100858_pt1 | contig 21798 bp, 23 predicted proteins | sample SWPATP03_FD_160578 | JGI IMG/M metagenome (GOLD analysis project Ga0213836, IMG submission 160578) | Coastal seawater microbial communities from Marineland, Florida, United States - SWPA TP0 #3 | ecosystem: Environmental > Aquatic > Marine > Coastal | place: USA: Florida | collected 2016-08-05
CTATCTCAGCAATTTCAGTATGACTTTTGTCTTCCAAATACAGCAGCATCAGGGCTTTGTCAATCTCTTTCAGTTCGCTGATAAATTGCTCCAATAAAATCAGTTGCTTTTCTTTTTCGGACTTATCATTTACCAAAGTTTCAGCTTTTTGCTCGTTCAATTCTGTAAACTTCTTTGCCCTTGTTGAACTTTTGCGATAAAATGAGATGGCTACATTCAGTGAAATCCGGTACAACCACGTTGATATTTTATATTTATCGTTGTACTTATGCATCGACTGCCAAATCTGAATCATCATTTCCTGAATAAGGTCTTGGCGGTCTTCTTCGTCCGGACAGTATGCACGGGCAACCTTGAACAAAATGCCTTTATGCTGTTCAATAATGCGTTCAAATAGTTGTCGTTGATCTTGTTTTTTCATCTCAGTTTTGAAAACCAGTCTTTGGTTAAAATAAACGATTGTGCGTTATGTCGTACCCCATTATGCGAAGCCTGATTAATAATCTGAAATTCTGCATTACTGTTTTTCTTAACAGCTTCTTCCATTGCTGTTGGAGAAAAAGCTTCATCATCACTGCCCATTAAAATAAGCATAGGTTTATCAACTGCATTCAATCCTGCCACGTAATCGTCCGGCGTCATGCTTTTATTAGCACGATAGCTATATTTTCTCAAAGGAATTGTTTCGGGCATATTCAAAAAAAGTACGGGTAAATTATCGTAATCGTGATTACCGATTTCATTCAGCATAGTCAAGCCAATAATCCGCTCTATATGAATTTTCATAAAAGGCTCTTCGATTGTGTTTTCAGTTGTCTGCCCTTGCATGAGTGCCGGCGAATTGTGACCAATTAGAGGTGCAAAAAGCAAAAACCCGTCAGGCTGTTCATAATGCTTTTCCATTGCATACCGTAAAGCTACACCGCCACCCATAGAATGTCCTGAAATTATGATTTTTCCATCTGGCTTTTCCTTGCGGATTGCTTGAATGATGTCTGCCAAATCATCTACATATTGATTGATATAATCCACATCTCCGCTGTTGCCTTCTGATTGTCCGTGTCCGCGTAAATCAATAGCGTAAACTTCGGCCTCGGTGGCTTCCTGTAACAGTCCCGCCGTTCTGTTATACAGATAAGCACTGCTTGCGACTCCGTGAATCAATATAACTGTGTTTTCAGAGTTATTTGGAAACCTGTAAGCAAAAATCTGTTTGTTATCTCTTACGGTAAAATAGTGGGGTTCGGATTGATAAACCTGCTCAAATCCCATATCTGCAAGTAATGTAGGGTCAGGTGATGTCTGTTGGTTTGTAGGTTCAAATGTCGGTTCAGGCAGATTAATTAGTCTTATAGCTTCATGGATCAAGCTTTCTTTATTTCCCCCGAAATACAAATCCAACATACTTTGGGCAGAAACAGAAGTACTGCCAAATTGAAGGAAAATTAGAAAGATGAAAATAATCAGATTTTTCATGTTGTGATTTATTTGAGTTGAAGGTTGCTTAACTGATTATTCGCACGTCCCTTCAAAAAATCACAGTTTTGAGAAATCTTTTTTATTGCCGTGTTCAAGTAATAAGTGCAATAGCGCAGTGTTTAAGTGCTTGTTGAAAGTTTGTTCGAACTAACCTTCAACAAATAAGTTATTAAAAACATTAAAAATTACGCTGATTTCCCCCTTCGTCTTGTTAACAAGCAGGTTTGGGTGAATAATCCGTGTTAATGCGGCAAAGGGCATTTGTTACTTTGGTATTTATTACTGTCAGGCGAGTTTGACAAAATGGTCTTCGAGTTTTACGTTAAAATTGATTTCAGCTTTTAACGCCTTGAATACTCTGATAATGGTGTCAATTGTAGCACTATTAGCACTGCTTTCAAGTTTTGAAATCTGAGCTTTTTGAACGCCTATAAGTCGGCCAAGTTCTTCTTGTGTCAAGTTTCTTTCTTGTCTGGCGGCTTTAATCATCTTTCCCAACACATCCATACGAAGTTCATATTCGTATTCGTCACGCTCTGGAGTTCCAGCTTTGCCGATATACTTATCTTTCATCTCGGCAAGTGAGTAAGTCTTTAATCCTTTAGTTGACATATCATTACTTATTTTGTTTATTGATGAAATATTTTTCCCGCAGTCTTACGGCTCGATTAATTTCGTTTGCCGGTACTTTGTCAACTTTCTTTACGAATCCGTGAGTTGCAATTACCAAAGTTTCTAAAAATAGAAACATTATCTTTATTTATTATCTTTTTTAAACTGTCACACTACATTTCGACTTTACTTTAATACTACAATAAAGAAGGCTAATTAACATTTAAAGTACCCGTTACTTCAAGTGTGTTCAGCCTCGGCAGATTCCAAAAACTCGAAAGCCAGTCACTACAGGGCTTTACATAGACACGAATTATCATTATTATGATGTATATCTCCTAAATCAGATTCCTGAATGGATATTCAAACTGCAAAACTTGAACTCGTTAAGCGCATTATAAACATTGATGATGCCTTGTTAATTGAGCGTTTAATCGAAGCAATTGATGCTCAGAAAGAGAGCTATAATGAGCCATTGAATGAATATGTTAAAGAGGAGATAGAGTTGGGTCTAAATGAACTTAATAATGGAAACCGTATCCACTTTGATGATTTTTTGAAAAAAATCTCTTGAAATGCTGGATGTATATTTATCTCCGGTTGCTGAATTTAAGTTCAAAAGTACCCAAACTTACTAGCTCTCCCCCTCCATCCCTTTCAAATGCACAATGTAGTGCTTAATTACGGGCTTGCTTAGTGCTGCGATATGCCTTGCTTCGGCGGCTGCGGAGAATTCGATCGCGGTTTGATGATCCTCCATAATCCAAATGCTGTTATTCTCGAATTTGTAAGGTTCGCTTTCGGTCTTGTTGAAGTCGAGGTAGTAGCTCACTGCTTTTTCATCGAAGGGCATGCGTTTTTTTCGGAGATGCGCAGAGGTTTTATCCTTAAACTCTTGCTCAATATTACGCTTTTTGTCGGGTTGATAAAACGTGGTTCGCATGAAGCGTCGGTTTAGGAATCTCAGGCATAAATCAGATAAAATGGGGTCTTTGTCCTGCGCCCAATACTTGATGCAAATAAGGACGTCATTATCATCGAGCATCACATATTGATACAGAGTTTCTTTGCTTATTCCTTTTTTTGCGCTGGGATGCTTCCGAATAAAATACTCCAACGCCGGTGATGGAAAAAAGAGGGGATGCCCATCCTTAATTAAATCTCTCGCTCTTTGAAATACTGAACGGATGAGTTTGTCGGCACTGAGTACCGTTTTGTGCAAATAGACTTGCATGTACATCAGATGTCGCGCCATAATATAATTCTCGATGGCATAAATCCCTTTTCGCTCAATCACAATTTGATCCTGATGCACTCTTAGTGTCTTAATTATCCGATCAACCCCAATCGAACCTTCCAAAACTCCGGTATAAAAACTGTCGCGTTTCAGATAATCTAACCGATCCATATCTAACTGCGAAGAAATCAGCTGATGCAGGAACTTCTTTTTGTGTTGATCGGTGAATATCTGAATGGCCGTTTCAAGTTCGCCATCAAACTGACGATTGAGATCATTCATGAGTGCGAGAGTCATCATTTCATGATGAAAATCTTTGATGAGCGTATGTTCGAGGGTGTGCGAAAATGGTCCGTGACCTATATCATGCAACAAAATGGCTGCCAACATGGACTCATACTCGGTATTCGTAATTGTAGTATTTTTCTCCCGCAGACTGTTAAGCACTTTTAGCATGAGTCCGAGAGCTCCCAACGCGTGTGAAAAGCGCGAATGTTCCGCACCGGGAAAAACCGTATAAGCCAACCCTAACTGCCTGATTCTCCGTAATCTTTGGATGTAAGCATGATCGAGAAGCCTGAGAGGCAATCCCTTTGGAACGCTAATAAATCCATGAATCGGATCGGTAAAAATTTTATACATACAATTAGATGAGCGATTCGGATTTCTTCATGCTTTCGGTGTGCATGGCGTTTCGGTACGCATCAAGTGCTTCGGCAAGGGTGGTGTCAAAAGCACTGAGGATTTGCACGGCAAGTAATCCTGCATTTGTGGCATTACTGATTGCAACCGTAGCAACCGGTACCCCTTTCGGCATTTGCACAATTGAAAGTAAACTATCCATTCCTTTTAGATGCTTAGTTTCAACCGGGACACCGATAACAGGCAGGGTGGTGTATGCGGCCACCATCCCCGGTAAATGTGCAGCTCCACCGGCTCCGGCAATAATCACTTTTAGTCCACGGCTTCGGGCTTCGGTGGCGTAGGTTGCCATCACATCGGGCGTGCGATGCGCCGAAACTACCTTGGTTTCGCAGGGTACGTTAAATTGGTCGCAAATTTCTTTGGCGAGTTTCATCACCGGCCAATCTGAATCGCTTCCCATGATAATGCCGACTAGCGGAGTTAGTGTACTCATTTCAGTTCAATTTCAGGGTGTTTTCAACGAATGATATCAATCAAAACCTAAAAATAAGTAATCACCGGGAAATATGTGCAGTGCATTGAATGAATAAAAAGCAACAGGCTTTGTAGCCAACTATCGCTACAGCGTACCTGATTTTGTATATACTCCTCGTTAAAGGTAATTCCACTTCAGGATATCGACCTCATCAGAGCCCCTGATACCAACTTCTTGATAATCATGAAAAACGGCAGGGTTTATAAGAATACGATACAGTGAAAAAGATTTTTTTGACAATACCCTTTGACATAGTTTTGAGAAAAAAATATGTGTAAAGGATTTTAGCTAAATGGGTAAAACAGATATCAAGTTTGAGCCTGCTCCGAAAAGTTAATTATTAATCACAAAGTCTCGAAGACACGAAGGTTCACAAAGTTAAGTTATTGTTTTTACGTTTAAATAAACGAAGATTGTATAACTAATTTTGTAATTCGGATTAATCGGAGTGGACTCAAGTTTATAGTTCGAAAAGAAGAATCCTGGGATCGTTAACTTTCGAAAAATCCTTATCTGCTGTTAAAATGGGTATTTAAAGAAATTGAAGTTGCTGCAATAATTGCGTCAGGAAGTTTCAGCTTACTCTCTTTTCTTACTTCAATTGACTTGGTTTTAATGTGGTGATTAATATCAATGATTAGGGCATAACGTAAGAATTCTTTTATTGTCATTTCGTCTTCTTCAGATATTCCTGCAAGAGATAAAAGTTCCAGTTCCGTAATAAATGAGACAAGGATATCTTATTCTTCAATTAATTGAGCTATTTCAGTGTTTCCTTTTAGGAAATACAATACAATATTGGTGTCGAGCAGTAATTTAGTCCCATTCATCTCTAAGCTTCTTTTGGAATACTAAAGGATCTATGTCTGCTTTTAGAGTTCCGGCAAGTTTTAAAAGTTCTTTTTTTCTGCGTTTTTGCGAAACATTATTGATGTTTTTAACAATTTCCTGTTTTGATGTACCCTTTTTTAAAACTGTTGCCATAAAGTTCAATTGCTAAGAGATTGAAATGATTATTAATCTAAAATATTGACATCAAGGATGTTGTACTGAATACATTTTATTCATAACGAGCATCAGAAGGTAGTATTAAGATACTTTTTTTGATTTTAAAAAAGAAAACCTATCATTTTAAATCATACCTTTGCCACATTAACATCTCACAACACAATCCCCTCATCCACCATTTTTGCCTGTCTCAAACACTCTTCCGGATTCTGACCTAAAACGGTAACATGCCCCATTTTTCGACCGATTCGGCAGTCTTTTTTTCCATAAATATGGAGATGTGTATCTTTTTCAAATCCAAAATATTGTTTGTTATGGGCAATCGCGGCTCCATTAACTTTCCCCAAAATATTGACCATAACCGCTACGGGAGTACGCATATCAGCCGTTGCGGGGGGCAATCCAATGACCGTTCGCACATGATTTTCAAACTGAGAAGTGATACACGCCTCTATCGTATAATGACCCGAATTATGAGGCCGAGGTGCTGATTCATTCAGCAGAATGGCATTATCTGCTGTGAGGAAAAACTCAAACGCGAATAATCCCTTTCCATTGATGGCCTCTGTCGCCGCCGCTGCAAGTTCGCACGCTTGCACACGTAACGCCCGTGGAATGCGCGCCGGTGCGATAACTTTCGTGCAGATATGGTTTTCCTGAATGGTCTCAACGCATGGATAAATTACCATTCCATGCTCATTGCGTGCCGTTAAAACGGCCAATTCATGTGTGAATGGGATGCGTTGCTCGGCAATAACTTCTCTACCGGCATTTCCCCCCAATTTCATAAAAGCCTCAGAAGCTTCTCGGATATTTTTGACGGTTGCATTCCCATAGCCATCATACCCACCCTTCGAGGATTTCAAAATATAAGGCCACCCAAATTTTGTTCCGGCATCTTTCAGGTCATCGGGTTGCTGAATGACCATAAACGGGGCGACCGGAATCCCCGCATCACGAAAGGTTTCCTTCTCAATGCGCTTATTTTCTATTTTTCTGAAGGATGATGGACTCGGGTAAATCGGAGTTCCGGTTTCATGTTTGAGTTTTTCGAGTAATTCGCCGTCCAAAAACTCGTTTTCAAGGGTGATGACATCTGCCCAATCGGCCAACGCTTTGAGTGTCTCGAAATCATGAATCGAGCCTCTGAAGCAATGCGGGGTAACTTCCTCCATCGGGTCATTTCCGGAGGATGAAGTGAGCGCGCCCACCTGAATGCCGTAACGATACGCCTGATACGCCGACATCCGCGCAAGCTGTCCGCCGCCAATTATTCCCAGTTTAAAAGATGATGAGAGCTTTTGCATACTTCACAGCAATTAAAGATGTAATTTCTTCCGATTTAGGGTTATTTTAGGGAGATTCCGAAAAAACTAAAAACCGAGTCGATTCTAAAGGAAAATGGGGGATGGTGATGTGAAACTATCCTTCCAAAAAACAAAATTTCCAGAGATTCGACGATTTCCGATTTTCACTAAGAAGATACAAAATCTTGTCAGAAGAATGGCTGTATGAACATAGAAAACAAATTAGAACAACTAAATTTACGTTACGAAGAGCTTACAACGGCACTTAGCGATCCGTCTGTTTATGGCGACCAAAAGAAATTTGCATCCTACAGTAAAGAACACAGCGATTTAAAACTGATTGTGGAAGAATACGCACAATGGAAGAAAATTCGGGAAGGATTACGAGATACTCAGGAAATCCTCCAAATAGAAAAAGATCCTGATGTGGTGGAGATGGCGCGTGAGGAAGAGCAAAACCTTGAAGCCGAGCTTGAAGAGTTAGAGCAACGGATTAAAATGATGCTCATCCCCAAAGATCCGGAAGATAGTCGAAATGCGATTGTGGAAATTCGTGCGGGAACCGGTGGGGATGAAGCCGCTATTTTTGCCGGTGATTTATTCAATATGTATCGCCGCTATGCGGATACGCAGGGATGGAGATTGGAACTCCTTGATTTATCAGAGTCGGAAAAAGGGGGCTTTAAAGAGATTGTCTTTATGCTGAGTGGCACGGATGTCTTTGCGAAAATGAAGTGGGAGAGTGGTGTACACCGAGTGCAACGTGTGCCGGAAACGGAATCGCAGGGGAGAGTCCACACCTCGGCGGCTACTGTGGCCGTTTTACCGGAAGCCGAAGAAGTGGATATCCAAATCAACCCGGCAGATCTCGAATTTGAGGCATTTCGCTCTACAGGAGCCGGAGGGCAGCACGTCAACACCACAGACTCTGCGGTTCGTATCAGGCACAAGCCATCAGGGATTGTAGTGGGATGTCAGGAGGAGCGTTCGCAACACAAGAACCGAGAAAAAGCCTTGGTTATGCTCCGTACAAAACTTTATGAAGTGGAGCTTGAAGAAAAAAGAAAAGCCCGTGCCGAGAATCGAAAAAGTCAGGTATCAACCGGCGACAGAAGTGCAAAAATCAGAACGTATAATTACCCACAAGGCCGTATGACCGACCACCGTATTGGTCTCACCATCTACAACCTCGATGAATTCGTAAAAGGCGACATCGACGACGTAATACAAGCACTCCAAGTTCAAGACAACTTAGAACGCTTGAACGAATTGGCGGAGTCGTAGAGGGATTAAGTAGAATCTAAATCTTAGCTTGTAATCCACGATTACACTCCTAAAATCGTGTCAAAAATGTTGAGTTTAGGATAGGTTTGCTCTCCACGTTCTCATTTTTTTAAAAAAATTGCACCTATTATTTTTATAGAAAAGCGGTTTTCAATAAAAAATGAAAATTTGCACCGCGAAATTCTAATACAGGGGTTGGATTACTAAAAAAGGATTTGTATATTTGTTGCGTCATCAGGCCTAAACTGATGATTTCACAAACCATGTGTTACCAAATTTTTAAATAAACTCGGAGAATTTTTTATGAGTTATCGGAATGAAGTCAAGAATCAAAAGTTACTGAACTGGGTTGATGAAGTTGCCAAATTGACCAAGCCGGACAAAGTTTATTGGTGTGACGGCTCTGAAAAAGAAAATGAAGAAATGATTCAAACGCTTGTTAACGGCGGCACCTTTAGAAAACTCAATCAGGAACTACACCCCGGTTCTTACGCTTGTTTCTCAGACCCTAGCGACGTAGCTCGCGTTGAAGACAAAACATTTATTTGTAGCCGCAGAAAGCAAGATGCCGGCCCAACCAACAATTGGATGGATCCGGATGAAATGAAAGGAATCTTAAACGGCTTATACGACGGCTGTATGAAAGGCCGTACCATGTATGTGATTCCATTTAGCATGGGTCCTATTGGTTCTGATATTGCAGAAATTGGGGTTGAACTATCGGATTCAGCTTATGTTGTAGTTAACATGAGAATTATGACCCGCATGGGTAAAGATGTGATTGATGTGCTTGGCGCAGACGGCGATTTCGTGAAATGTTTACACTCAGTTGGTGCTCCCCTAAAAGAAGGTCAAAAAGATGTTAGCTGGCCATGTAATCCTACTGTTAAATATATTTCTCATTTCCCTGAAGAGAATTCAATTATGTCGTATGGTAGTGGATACGGTGGAAACGCCCTTCTTGGTAAGAAGTGTTTCGCTCTTCGTATTGCTTCTACAATGGCTCGCGACAATGGATGGCTTGCTGAGCACATGCTTATTCTTGGTGTTGAATCACCTGAAGGCGAAAAAACGTATGTTGCTGCAGCTTTCCCAAGTGCGTGCGGTAAAACGAATTTCGCGATGCTTATTCCTCCAAAAGAAATGGAAGGCTGGAAAGTCACCACGATTGGGGATGACATTGCATGGATTAAACCGGGTGCTGACGGACGTTTATACGCCATCAACCCTGAAGCCGGTTTCTTTGGTGTAGCACCGGGAACTAACTATCATACCAACCCTAACGCGATGGAATCCATCCGCAAGAACACTATTTACACCAACTGCGGTATTACCGATGATGGTGATGTATGGTGGGAAGGAAAATCTGATAAGGCACCTGAAAACATGACCGCATGGACCGGTGAGCGTTACGATCCGGCAAGTGGAAAACCTGCTGCTCACCCGAATGCACGCTTTACAGCTCCTGCATCACAGTGCCCTTCAATTGACCCTGCTTGGGAAGATCCTGCCGGTGTTCCAATTAGTGCTTTCATCTTCGGTGGACGTAGAAGCTCTGCGGTACCTCTCGTGTATCAGTCATTCAACTGGAACTTCGGGGTATATATGGCAGCAACTATGGGTTCTGAAATGACAGCCGCTGCATTTGGGCAGGTCGGTAAAGTACGCCGTGACCCATTTGCACAGCTTCCTTTTGCCGGCTACCACATGGGTGATTACATCAACCACTGGCTCGCTATGGGACGTAAAGTGCCTAACCCACCAAGAATTTTTGGTGTGAACTGGTTCCGTAAAGATGAAAATGGAAAATTCGCATGGCCGGGATTTGGCGACAACATGCGCGTTCTCAAATGGGTAGTTCAACGTGTTAAAGGCCGTGCTTACGCCGTTGAAAGCCCACTCGGATGGATGCCTCGTTACAATGACCTTGATTGGAGAGGCCTCGATTTCTCTGAGGAAGATTTCAATAAAGTGATGGACATTGATACCGAAGTTTGGAAAGACGAGCTTTTAGGTCATGAAGAACTCTTCAGCAAATTGTACGACAAGTTGCCAAAAGAATTCCTCTTCATGCGTGAGCTGATGGTATCTGGACTATGGCGTTCTCCTGAGCATTGGAGTCTCGCGCCTGAGCGTCCTCACTAACTTAGTTTTAATTAAGTTAAATACACAACAGCACAGTAACTGACAATACTCCTTGAAACGGGATGTCCTGATAAGACATCCCGTTTTTTTATGTTATGAAACTGTGGCATATCGTGATGGGTGAAATGATCGTTTTAAAATTTGGAAAATGTTATCTTTTGAGATAACTTTTTGAATGAAAAGAGATATAATCTTCTACAAAAACCACTTTATTGAATTTTATCAAAAGCAAGACCAAAAAGTAAAAGGTAAAATTCAATACGTTCTTGAGCTGATTAGACAGGTTGAACGAGTCCCTGAAAAGTTTTTAAAACACTTGACTGGAACAAACGGTCTGTACGAAATCCGAGTTGAGTACCAATCGAATATTTATCGGATATTCTGCTGTTTTGATGATGGGCAACTGGTCATTCTTTTCAATGGATTTCAAAAAAAATCCCAAAAGACCCCGCAAAGAGAAATTGAAAAAGCGGAACAACTGATGAAAGATTATTTCAATAATAAAAAAATGATAGCTATGGAAAAGTATAAAGACATTAAAACATTTGATGAACTCATAGAGCTTGAGCATGGCAAAATCGGAACTGAAAGCCGAAACAAGTATGAAGAGGGCGCCCAAATGTTTATTGTAAGCGAAATGTTAAAACAAGCTCGAAAAGAAGCTCAATTAACACAAGAGCAATTAGCAGAAAGGGCTGGGACAAAAAAAAGCTATATTTCCAGGCTTGAAAATGGTAAGGGCAACATCCAACTATCGACGTTAATCCGAATTTTTGAACGAGGACTTAATAGGAAAATTGGGTTGACTTTTCTTTGAACCCCAAAAAATCAATAGAGTACCATCATGAAACACCACGATAAACAGGGTTTAAACTTCCTGTCTTCTTGTCCTCACGGTTCAATTTAAACAATCAACTAGTCTGTGTTGTAAAACACCATGGAAAAAATAATTTATCAGGAATCGCAGAAATTCGGTCATAACGGCGTATGGTTCGCCATCTTAGGGCTATTTTTAGTCACGTTTTATGCCTTTACCCAACTTATTTTAATGGGAATCAATCAGATTTTGTTGATCGCCATGATTCCGAGTATGACCCTTTTATTCTATTTGCTGATGTTGTTTCGCCGATTTCAACTTGATACTATTGTGACAAATAAAGGAATAGAATTTCGCTTTTTCCCCACACAAAAAGAATTTCAGGAAATTGAATGGCAGTTCGTAAAAGGGGTCGAGATTAAAGAATACAGTCCGTTGAAACATTTTGGTGGATGGGGAGCTCGTTATGGAGCGACTAAAGCGTTTACTTTGGGAGGTAACAGAGGCATTGAAATTACATTCACGAATGATAGAAAACTTCTTTTAGGCTCAAAAAGAGCTGACGAGCTTTACCGCACTATAAGACAAGTGATGCGTAAGTGATTAAGAAACAAAAAAAGGAGCCTTATTGAAGCTCCTTTTTGGTTTAAGAGAAGATTTTTATCCCATATAAGGGTAGCGCCAATCCGTTGGAGGCACAAATGTTTCCTTAATAGAACGTGCAGAAAGCCAACGTAGTAAATTTTGCATACTACCGGCCTTATCATTGGTTCCTGAACCTCTTGCACCACCGAATGGTTGTTGATTCACAATGGCACCTGTTGGTTTATCATTGATATAGAAGTTTCCTGCAGCATTACGTAAACGATGCGCCATGTGCTTCAAAGCGTATCTATCCTTCGCAAAAATAGCACCTGTGAGGGCATAAGGGGAAGTTTCATCGCAAAGGGTTAGGGTGTCTTCGAAGGCTTCATCCTCATACACATAGATAGTGAGTACCGGACCGAAGATTTCTTCTTCCATCGTTTTGAACTTCGGATTGGTGGTAACAATGATGGTTGGGTCAACAAAATAACCAACGGAATCATCGTATTTGCCACCCCATAGAAATTCGGCTTCATCAGATGCTTTGGCGTAATCGATATAAGAAGTAATACTTTTGAAAGCTTTGGCATCAATAACGGCGCCCATGAAGTTGGAGAAATCTTCAACATCCCCCATTTTAACATCCTTCATTTCACGCTCTAATCCACTTTTAATATCCCCCCAAAGAGAGTTTGGGACATACATTCGGGAAGCTGCAGAGCATTTTTGCCCTTGGTACTCAAAAGCACCTCTGATTGCCGCCGTAACAACTTCTTCGGTATCAGCGGATGGATGCACAAAGATGAAGTCTTTTCCACCGGTTTCGCCAACAACGCGTGGGTAGGTTTTATACTTGCCAATGTTATTGCCAATTTTTGCCCACATGCGATTAAACGTGCCGGTTGATCCGGTAAACTGGATTCCTGCAAAATGTGGACTTTCAAAAATCGGGTCTCCAACATCCGGTCCGTCGCCCGGCAAGAAGTTAATTACGCCTGCCGGTAACCCTGCACGCTCCAACAATTTCATAACATAATAATTCGAGAAGATTGAGCTTGTAGCCGGCTTCCAAAGCACCACATTTCCACACATAGCCATGGAAGTGGGTAAATTTCCGGCAATTGCTGTGAAGTTGAATGGAGTAACTGCAAACAAAAAGCCTTCTAGAGGTCTATATTCTGCGCGATTCCAGGTTCCCTCGGGTGAATCAGGCTGATCAGACATGATTTTGGTGATGTAATATGCATTAAATCTGAAGAAATCTGCGAGTTCACCAGCTGCTTCAATTTCTGCCTGATATGGAGTTTTTGATTGACCAAGCATGGTTGAAGCGTTCATGATATTGCGCCAAGGTCCGGTGAGTAAGTCCGCTGCTTTCAAAAATATAGCCACTCTATCTTCCCAAGGCATATCAGCCCATTGTTTACGAGCTTCGAGAGCGGCTTCGATTGCCATCGCAACTTCTTTCGGACCGGCTTTGTGTAATGTGGCTAGTTTGTGTTTGTGATTATGTGGAATCACCACAGGGCTTGTATTTCCGGTGTAGATTTCCTTCCCCCCAATAATTACAGGGATTTCAATTTCCTGAGCGCGCATTTCCTTTAACGTAGCTTTAAGTGATGCTCTTTCCGGAGTGCCCGGTGCATACGATAAATAAGGCTCGTTGTAGGGTGCGGGTACTTCAAAATAGGCTTGAGACATTCCTGATATCCTCGTTTTAATGATTATTTAAAAATAAGTTGGAAAACCGCTTTTTTGAAGGATATTCATCCTCCCGGTTTTATATTTTCATGGCCTTAAAATACGGTGAAGATGTCATATATCAGAATGAAAAAAGCCATGCATCTTTGCAGACACATGGCTTGAGAGAGAATGGATGGTTTTTTTTAATTATACACTTGTAAGAACAAATTGATGTTTACTTCGTTGCCAATAACCGCTGTTGAAGCAAAGTTTCCGACTCCAACACCAAAATCAAGGCGGTTAAGCTTAATGTTACCAACTAAACCTGCGCGAGTAACATCAGGATTGCGTAAGTCTGCAGTAACTCCGGTTAATTCAAATGGGAGTTCAACTTCACGGGTAACATCTTTGATGGTAAGCATACCAACAGCAACAAATGTATTATCGCCGGTTGCACGAATATCGGTGCTGCGGAAACGCATTTCAGGATAAGTAGCAGCATCAAAGAAGTCGTCGGTGCGCAAGTGATTATCGCGATTACCAACATTGGTATCCACACTGGCAACCTGAACAACTACATCTATCTCAGAACCTGCAAGATTCGCCGGATCAAAACGAATGACGCCACCGAAGTCATGGAAGGTTCCAGGGATAGGAGTGAAGTAGTGATTAATGGTGAAAGCAATGTTGCTGTGGAAATTGTCAATGTTCCAAAGTGGAGCATCATTTGCAGTAGCAGAAGTGTTGAAAAATACTGCGAATGCAAGAATAGTAGAAAAGAAGAGCGATTTCATGTGGTTATTTTTTTCGTTTTTATTGATAGTTGATTAGTTAACTAATGTTGCTGTGTGTTTCGTTCCCGAGAACTGAAATTATTGGATAGCAATGCGTTGGGGTGGCATTTGATTAGTTTAAAGTCTGAGCATATTACTTCAGAAAAATCCTTAGATTATCTTTTTTAAACAATTGTGAATAGTTTTTGACGTGGAAGAATTCTTCAATTTAATTAAGAAATTGGTTTTAAGTGGTGAAATTAGAGTTTCAGAGCATGGTTTTGATGAATTACTTGCCGATGATATATCTATTAATGATATAATCAAAAAAGTAAACTCGGCCAAAATTGTTGAATTTTATCCCAATTATGGCAAAGGAAAGTGTATTTTACTATTACATTTCGACCAAGCAAAAGAACCCATTCATATTCTTTGGGGGATTCCAAAAGGTTTCAATAAGCCTGCTGTTTTAATAACAGCATATAAGCCTGATAAAGATAAATGGGATAGTGAATATCTCAACAGGAAACGTTAGTTTAGAACTATGGAAAAGAAGAAAAAAACCAAATTAATTCAATCGGGTCAGTATGTTGCTGAGGTTGACGTAGAATTGATTGTTAATGAAGACGAGTGGTCGCCTTACCTCACAATTCAAGATGCTTTAAAACTTGAGAAAGTTAAGGAAGCTCTAAATAGCAACGATCTTGATCAGGCATCGAACTACGGTCGTATTTATAGATTAGAGCCTATTTCTAAGTAGCATTATTGAGTTGTATAATACACCGCGCCTCTTAAAAACTTGAAAAATAATTTTTTATTCACAATTTGAATAATTATTCTTGTAGTTATGAGTTATACTCAGTGTACACATGAAAAATAGAATCAAATAATTACTTTATGACGATCAAAATAAAAGCAGTGATTGCAGCTTTTGTACTCCTTCTTGGTGTTCAGACAGCAGTTGCGCAGGACTTCAACTTTCAACCTAAAACTTCAGAAACAAAACCTGTTTCAGATGCTGAAATAAAAAGTCTTGTTATCATTAATCTTGAAATCCAACCGCTTCAAATGAAGCTTCAGGAAGATATGATTGATTACGTTGAGAAAAGCGGAATGGAAGTTCCACGATTTGCGCAAATTATGAATACCATGCAACAAGGCGGAGACGTCGATACATTAGGAGTATCCGAAAAAGAAATGGAAACCTTCAGCGAGTGCCTCGAAGCAATCACCAAAATGCAAGATGAAGTTGACGAGAAAATCATGCAAATTATCGAAGACAATGGTTTTGGGTTAGATCGCTTCCAAGAAGTGTTCATGGCTTTGCAAACCGACCCTGAGGTTCAGGAGCGCTTTATTGCGGAATTAACCAAGATGGAAGAGCAATAGCCTTTTTTATTTCACCCTTTTAAAGCCATGATTGTTCACAGTTATTGAACAACCATGGCTTTTTTCATTTAGAGGGACTCACCCATTTGTTCCCCTTTACACTAAAGCGCCATGGAAGTAAAGCATCTTCAGCAGCGTAGGAAACTCCAACTCTGGGTCCGGATTGAATTTCATCCTCAGAAAAAGATACCCCATGATCTTCAACCCAAATTCCTGAATCCGGTGATAATGTTATCCCGGATAATTCTGTTTTGATTCCAAGAGCTGATGAAAGCACTCCGGGTCCCGCAGTTAGAGTTGGTTTTAGTTTGATCATTTTCCTACGTTCAAGCAAGGTTTGAACTTCGTGAACAGGCTGAATAGCCCTTATTAGCACAGCATCCGGAATATCTTCCTTGTTTGTAATAATATTAAATAGGTGATGAATGCCATAGCAAAGGTACACATAAGCCACTCCGCCACGATAGTACATCACTTCAGTTCGAGGGGTGCGTTTCCCGCCGTAGGCATGACACGCTTTATCATGAATCCCATTATAGGCTTCCGTTTCAACAATGATTCCAGAGGTTTTGAGTCCATTAAGTTCGGTAACAAGTACCTTGCCGAGTAGAGATTTTGCGGCTATGGTAACATCCTCTTGCAAATACCACTCTTTGGAGAGCATCTTAGGGGGAGAATTATTTTCAGGAAAATTCATAAAAAAGTTGATATCGGACTGAAATTTGCATTTTTTGCTTTTCTATTGCAATTCGCAAGGTGAATGTGACCAAGTTATTGATTAACTTATGGGTCTTAAAAGCGATTCCAGTAACGTCAGTTCTGTTGCATTGCAAGACAATTTAACCAAATATTATTAAATCAAACCCCTAAGGGAACCGATTAATGGCAAGAATTGAAATGGTGATGCCCAAAATGGGCGAATCAATTATGGAAGGTACCGTAATTGAGTGGACTAAAAAAGTTGGTGATACTATTGAACGAGATGAAACCATTCTCGAAATCGCGACTGATAAAGTAGATTCGGAAGTTCCGGCTCCGGAATCCGGTGTGTTGGTCGAGATTCTGGCTGAAGCCGGTGAAACGGTTGAAGTTGGGAAGGTTATCGCAATTATTGAAACGGATGCAACTGCTGCATCAACGGCATCAGCACCAGCAAAAGAAGCTGAACCTGTGGCTGAACCCCCGGCTCCTGCAAAAGAAGAAACTCCGGCTGAAAAGCCAAAAGTTGAAGAGGCTCCTAAACCGGCTGCCAAAGTAGAAGGCACTACGCCTCCTCAACGGCATGGTGCTGATGGACGTTTCTACTCACCACTTGTACGCTCAATTGCCGAAAAAGAAGGTCTTTCACTCGAAGAACTTGATTCCATTGAAGGATCAGGAAGTCATGGCAGGGTGAACAAGCAAGATGTACTCGATTATCTTGAGCATCGTTCGTCTGATACTCCTGCGCCTGTTGCGAAAGCTGCTCCGTCTCCATCAACGGGTGGCGGTCTATCCAAGCCGGTTGATACTTCATCCGCTACATCCAAAGGACAAATTAGCGCCGGTGAAATCAATGTTAACTGGCCATCAGGCAACGTTGAAATCATAAAAATGGATCGCATGAGGAAGGTAATTGCCGACCACATGGTGCGCTCGAAGCAAACTTCTGCCCATGTTACAACCTTTGGTGAAGCGGATGTTACACGTTTAGTTCAGTTCAGAGAAAAGAACAAAGCGAAATTCAAGCAAGAAAATGGATTCAATCTCACTTTTACACCATTCTTCATTGAAGCCACCATTCAGGCGCTCCGTGAATTTCCGTTACTAAACAGCTCGGTTGAGGGAGAAGAGATACACCTCAAGCGCGATATTAATTATGGTATTGCAGTAGCTTTAGGGGAGTCCGGTTCTGGTGGATTGATTGTTCCGGTTATCAAAAATGCCGGCGAAATGAATCTCCACGGCTTAGCACGCGCTACAAATAAACTTGCGGATAAAGCACGTACCAAAAAGCTAACGCCTGATGATTTAGTGGGAGGAACTTTCACCCTCACCAATTACGGAAGCGTAGGAAACTTGATGGGAACACCGATTATTAATCAGCCACAAGTAGCTATTTTTGGAACCGGCATCATACAAAAGCGCCCGGTAGTTGTGGAAACCCCTGAAGGCGATGTCATTGCCATCCGTCACATGGTGTACCTCTCTATGAGCTATGATCATCGAATTATTGATGGTGCACTCGGTGGTGCTTTCGTACAACGAGTAAAACAATTACTCGAAAACTTTGATGTAAACCGTGCGATTTAAACGAATGAGACCACTCAGATAAATCGCAGTATTTTTCATCCGGCATAGGTTTATCCTGTGCCGGATTTTTTTTAATTAATGTGCAATGAATATAATTGTTGGAAAAACAATTGAGGAAATGCGCTCTTATATGCGCTCCAAAAAGCAAGAGGGAAAAGTAATAGGGTTTGTACCAACGATGGGTGCTTTGCATGAGGGTCATGCTTCACTCATGAGGAAAGCAAAAACGCATTGTGATGTATTGGTGGTATCAATTTTTGTGAATCCCACCCAATTTGGTCCAAATGAAGACTTTTCCCGATACCCAAGAACCTTTGAGCAAGACCTCGAAACTTGCCAAAACAACGGCGCCGATTTCATTTTTTTCCCTGATGTTAATGAAGTGTATGATAAAAAGAGTTTCATCACCTTCAGCATAGATCAACTTGGCGATCATTTGTGTGGGAAATCAAGGCCGGGACATTTCAACGGCGTGGTTCAAATTGTGAATAAGCTTTTTAATATCGTTAAGCCTGATGTCGCCCTTTTTGGACAAAAAGACATACAACAATTCCGAATTCTTGAACAAATGGTTAAGGAGTTTAATCACGAGTTAAAGATTATCATGGGGGAAACTGTTCGAGCTGCTGACGGACTCGCATTAAGTAGCCGCAATCGTTATCTCAGTAAAGAAGAGCGAATGATTGCCCCTGCATTGTACCAAACACTACTTCGGGTTAGAGATCAGATTGTAGGGGGGATTAAACCCTCTGAGGCTATCGCACAATCTATCAGCGATTTTGAACAGTCCGGAGTGAAAACGGACTATCTTGAAGTTGTTGATTACGATTCGCTTCAACCCGCAGAACATGTATCTTTGGGGATGACCTACGTAATCGCCGGAGCTATCTTCCTCGGAAAAACGCGTCTGATCGATAACGTAATCTTTAAACTATAATGTTGAGGTTACTTTTCAAGATTTGAAATGAACTACGGAGTCACCAAGGCACAAAGAATAATATGTGGTCTCAGATTTTTTGGACCATCCGAATGTCGCAAATGTATAGCGATAGTATAAAAAACATCTAATTTCATGGCAGATTTTAATCAGAAAGCAACCGTTTCCATTTCATGTCCTAAGGCGCTCTCTGAGCATTTAACGGCTGAGGTTCAGGCGATGGGCTTTCGCGCACTTAGGGTACGACCAACCGGACTCGATATTCATGCTTCGCTAAATGATTGTGTGAAACTCAATCTTCAACTAAGAACGGCACACCGGGTGCATTATTTACTTTCAGAAAAGCCGGTTGAGACTCCTGATGAGCTTTATGAGTGGCTTTCCTTGATTGAATGGGAAAACTTCATTCCTGCTGATGGATTTTTTTCGGTTACCTCGAGGATTAATCATCCCTCCATCAATAACACACAATTTGCAAATCTTAAATGTAAGGATGCCATTGTGGACCGCATCCGAAGCAAAACCGGAAAGCGTCCTGATACCGGAGCGGATTTGAATAAAACAGTCGTTTTTCTATTCTGGAATAACCAGAGCGCGCGTATTTTTCTAGACACCTCAGGAGAATCGTTATCACGGAGAGGGTATCGTGTGCAAAATACGGAAGCGCCCATGCAGGAGTCATTAGCGGCAGGATTGTTGATGCAAAGCAGTTGGAATCCGCGTCAGCATTTGATTAATCCAATGTGTGGTAGTGGCACCATCGCTATTGAAGCTGCTTTGATGGCTTTGCACCGTGAACCGGCGGTGCGTCGCAGAAACTTTGGATTCATGCATATTTTGGGCTTCGATCGTGAAGTTTACAAGCAAGCCCGACTCGAATTCAGAGAGCGGTGGAAGAAAACCATCCCCATAAAAATCATTGCCACAGACCACGACCCCAAAGCGGTTGAAGCAGCAACTAAAAATGCTGAAATGGCCGGCGTTAGTGAGTTTATTGACTTCCAAGTATGTGATTTTGAAGAAACGACAATTCCCGATGGAGATGGCGTGCTACTAATGAATCCACCGTATGGACAGCGGATTGGCGAGCTGAAAGAACTTGAAGATCTTTATCAACGGATAGGAACGTTTTTAAAGCACGAATGTCCCGGCAAGAAGGCATACATTTTCACGGGAAATGAAGATCTGTCAAAAAAAGTTGGGCTAAAACCATCTTCCAAAACGGTATTCTATAATACAACAATTGAATGCCGACTCCTTGAGTACGAACTTTATGAAGGAAAAAGGAAGTAAGCGCATCAAAAAGTAGCGAAAAAATTCATGCAACTTAGTTACATTAAGTTGTTTGTTAAATCAAAATGAAAACCATAACCCTATGAATCCTAACTTTAAAAAAGCTACAGCACTTCTCGGAATGTGTGCATTATTAAATGCGCCCATGTTTGTAAGTGCTACAGAAGCATCAGCAACTATGTTAACTACTGCGACCCAAGAACAAGGGGTAACTCAGGATAATCCTTTTTTCAGTCCGAGTACACTACCTTTTGAAGCCCCTGATTTCAGCATTATCAAAAATGAGCATTTTATACCTGCATTCGAAGCAGGCATGGTGCAACAACTTGAGCAAGTTGAAGCCATCGTTTCAAATCAGGAGGCTCCAACTTTTGATAATACGATTGTAGCCATGGAAAAGACCGGAGAGATTTTAACCCGTGTGCAACGTGTGTTTTTCAATTTAACATCGGCCCACACAAGTCCTGAAATCCAGCGTATTCAAGGAGAAATATCTCCCAAACTTGCTGCACATAGCGATAATATTATGCTCAATCCAAAACTCTTCGAGCGAGTAAAAGCTATCTATGATGCAAGGGAAAGTCTTGATTTGGATGAAGAATCCGAGCGTTTGCTTGAAAGTTATTATCAGCGATTTATTCGCGCCGGAGCCTTATTGAATGAGCAAGAAATGGCTCGTATTCGTGAGATTAACAGTGAGCTTTCTATGCTATCGACAACATTCCAGCAAAATATGCTCGCAATTACTCGTGAAATTGCTGTCTTGGTTGAAACGGTTGAAGAACTTGATGGTATGAGTGATTCCCAAATTGCCGCCGCTGCACGACTTGCAACCGACCGAGGACATGATGGTAAGTATATGATTTCTATCACTAACACTACGCGTCAACCAATTCTAACGAGTTTGCATAACCGCAATTTACGCCAAAGAGTATTGGAAGCGTCTGCGTACCGTGGGCTTGGACGAGATGGCGGAATTGATAATACCGAAGTCATTCTAAATATTGCGCGCCTTCGCGCACAACGTGCTCAGTTACTTGGGTATGGCAATTGGGCTGAGTTTGCACTTGAACTGCAAATGGCTCAGAACCCTGAGACGGTACTTACTATGTTTACTGACTTAGTCCCTAAAGTACTTGAAAATACGATGCGTGAAGCGGAGGAAATCAGAGCTGCCATGATTCGCGAAGGCCATACCCATGAACTTATGCCTTGGGATTGGGAATATTTCGCTGAAAAAGTTCGCAAATCGAAATATGATATTGATGAAAATGATATCAAACCCTATTTCGAGCTTGAAAGCGTATTAAATAACGGTGTGTTCTACACCATGACACGCCTCTATGGCATTACATTTGAAGAGCGTTTTGATTTACCTGTTTACCATGAAGATGTTCGCGTATGGAATGTTTACGATCTTGATGGAGAACAGATTGCGCTATTTTATGGGGATTTTTATGCCCGTGAATCCAAAAGAGGAGGCGCATGGATGAGTTCATTTGTTGGGCAATCGCATTTGCTTGGTCAAAAGCCGGTAGTAGTGAATGTGCTTAACATCCCAAAACCTGGTGATGGTGAACCAACGCTTGTTAGCCTTAGAAACGTAGTTACCTTGTTCCATGAAATGGGGCATGGAATTCATGGGATGTTCTCTGATGTAAAATATCCATCATTAGCCGGAACTTCTGTTTCTCGTGATTTTGTGGAATTTCCTTCTACGTTTGAAGAAGATTGGGCGATTACTCCTGAAGTACTTGAAAACTACGCAAGGCATTAC
>Ga0213836_100874_pt1 | contig 21397 bp, 15 predicted proteins | sample SWPATP03_FD_160578 | JGI IMG/M metagenome (GOLD analysis project Ga0213836, IMG submission 160578) | Coastal seawater microbial communities from Marineland, Florida, United States - SWPA TP0 #3 | ecosystem: Environmental > Aquatic > Marine > Coastal | place: USA: Florida | collected 2016-08-05
TACCGCCTGAAGAGCACCTCGCCTGCCATCAACAAGGGCACCGCGACCTCGGCGCCGAAGACCGACATCGCCGGCGTGGCCCGTCCGCGCGGCGGCGCTGTGGACATCGGCGCCTACGAGTTCTGATATAGCGTTTTTCCCAGCGCCGGCAGCGGCGCTGTGCAGCCCCAGGAAGTCGGATCCGCGTCCGGCTTCCTGGGGCTTTTTTTATGAATCGATGAGACGCTGCTGACGCTGCAGGCGCCAAGCGTCAGGCCACGTAGCCGATCTGCGCGGCGGTTGCCCCATAGCGTTCCGACGATGCACCAAGCCGCACCGCCATGTCGTTGAACAGGACACCCTGGGGCGAGATGCCGGCGTGGTTCAGGCGCTTCACCGATTCGTTGATCTGCGCTTCTGTCGTCATGCCGGAGCGCGCCACGATGAATACGGCGCCGACGTGGGCGCCGATGATGAGCGCGTCGGCCACCGCCAGGATCGGCGGCGGATCGAGTAGCACCAGGTCGTACTGACCGCTCACCGATTCGAGCAGTGCGCCGAAATTCAGGTGCATCAGGAACTCGGAGCGGTTGGGCGGCAATTCGCCGGTCGGGATGAAGTCGAGATTATCCATCACGTCGTGGTGAATGATGTCCTCCACCGGCATCGAGCCGATAATCGAACGCGACAGCCCGCGCTCGCGCCCAACACCAAAATACCGGTGCAGGTGCCCGTTGCGCAGGTCGGCATCGATCAGGAGCACACGCTTGCCGCTGGAAGCCATCACCGCGGCGAAGTTGGCAGCAACAAAGGACTTGCCGAGCGAGTGTGTCGGTCCGGCGAACATCACGATGTTGTTCTTGAAGTGAGGCATCGCGAACTGTAGGGCCGCGCGGAAGCTGCGCAAGCTCTCGACCGCAGCGTCTTCAGGCATGATTCGCGCCAGCAAGGGCAAGGTCGACGTCTCGCCGCGCGACTTGCGCAGCAGCTTGTCCTGGTTGGCGCTGTGGGGGATGGACGCGTAGACAACGCGGGCATTGAGCAGACGTTCGATCTTTTGCGGATCGTCGATGCCACCCTGCAAGGCCTTGCGTGCGAGTGCGAGCAGCGCGCCGAGGAACAGTCCCGTGATCACGGCGAGTGCGACGATCAGCGGGCGATTCGGCTTGAGCGGCTTCTCGGGTGCGATCGGCGCATCGACCAGGCGCACGTTGCTCACCCGTCCGACCGAAATGAGGCGCAGCTGCTGCGCAGTGTTCGACAGGGCCGTATAAAGGTCGGTATTGACCTTGATGTCACGCGTGAGCCGGGCTTCGTCCTGCTCCAGCACGGGCAGGGTCCTGATGCGGGCGTTGATGTCGTCGATTTCGGCGTCGACCTCCTTGCGCTGGCGGTTGATGGCGGCCACGATCGGGTGATCTTCGGTGAAACGGGCCAGCAGCTCGGTTTTTTTCTGCAACAGCTCGATCCGGCGCGCGCGGGCTGTCGTCGCCTGCGCCAGGCTCACGCGCCCTTCCTCGCGCAGGTCGACCGTGCCGTGCGCGTTGCGGAACTGGTTGTAGCGGTCTTCGGACTGTTCCAGCTGGCGCTTCAGGATCGGCAGCTGCTTGTTCAGGAAAGCCAGCGACTTTTCCGCTTCCTCTGTCTTGCGCGCCAGGTTCTGGCGCATGTATTCACGGCCGATCTCGCTCAGCAAGGCGTAGATGCGCTTGGGGTTTTCACCCTGCAGCTTGACCTGGATCACACCGGACTGCTTGCCCTGCTCGGTAATGACCATGGCCGTCTGGATGTCCTGGATGGTGCCGAGGCGCGACTTGCGCTTGAGCCGAAAGCGCGCGCCGGGATTGGCATAGAGTCGATCTACCTTAATTTCCATCATGCCTTCCGGGGTCGGCACGCGATACCGCTGGCCGACCGTGCCGTCGAAGGCCAGCCGCTGTTCGCCACCGGAAAAATGGTAGCGGTTGACGCCCCTGGCGGTGAGCGTGAAATCACGGTTGAGCCAGCTTTCGGGCACGTCGAACACCGTGACCTCGGCCTTTTCGCCCCCCCATACATAGCCGCCGTGTCCGAACAGGCCGGGGTTCGACAGCGCCCCGTCGTTCTGGTTGGCGAACCAGAACCCGACTACAGGGAAATACTTCGGCTGCACTTCGATGTAGAGCTGCAGGTTGTCCACCGCCTGCGACACCACCATGCGCGAACGCAGCAGCTCCATCTCGGCGATGGCGGCTTTTTTCGTTTCGAAGAGCGACGACGCTTCGCTCAGGATGTTCTTCGAGGCGTTCGGGCTTTCCTCCTCGACGTGGATCATCAGGTTCGCTTCGTACACGGGCTTGGCGACGAGTGCGTACAGCACCGCAATAAGCGTGATCAGGGCCGTGATGCCGCCGATCAGCCAACGGTTGTCGTAGAGCGTATTGAAGTGCCCCTTCAGGTCGACCGTCGGCTCGTCGGCATCGGCTAGCGGCGGGCGCGGGTCGAACGGGACACTGAGAACCGGCGGGCTGTGCACCACATGGGTCAGCGGATGGTGGTCGGCAGGTTTGGTCATAATGGCTCCGGCAGCTCAGGGGCGGGTCGTGACGCCAACGGCGGAGGTGAGCGCCCCCGGGAACAGCAGGCTCAGGTGACGGTTCCAGTTCGCCAGCGGCGAGGCGGCGACATAGACGACGTCTTTCGGGCGCAGCTCGAAGGACTCGGCCATGGCAATCGAGCCGGTCAAGCGGGCGTCGAGCTGGAACACGCGCGTGCGTTCAGGCGTCTTGCGCACGACATAGATCTGGCGCGCATCGCCGCTCAGCGGGCTGACACCACCGGTCTCGCCCAGGGCTTCATTCAGCGTCAGCCGGCCGTCATGCATCGTCAGCGCCTTCGGGGTAACGACTTCGCCCGAGACGAAGACCTTGCTCTCGTCGCGCGAGTGCACGCGCACGACGTCCCCAGGGGCAAGCATGATGTTGCCCGGATTGATGTTCTTCTGCACCAGGTCGCGCAGGTTGATGCGGTAGCGCGCTTCGCCCCGCTCGAGCGCGATCCGGCTCTGGTCGGCGGTCGGGAGCAGGCCGCCGGCGCGGTTGAGCGCTTCGACCAGGGTCATCGGGATGTCGTTGATCGCCTGCAGGCCCGGCTGCTTGACCTCGCCATCGATATAGACGCGTTTGCTGCGGTAGGACTGGACCCGCAACGTGATGTTCGGGTTGGCAATGTAGCGCGCCAGCTTGTTCGCCAGTAGCGCGCGTGCCGCTTCCTCGGTCAGCCCCTCGACCGGCAGCAGGCCGGCGAAGGGAAACTGGATGCGCCCCTGGTGATCGACCACAAAGCCGGGCGGCGCCGTGGTGGCGACGGCGCTCGAATTCGTGCTGTTGGCGTCGGCGGCGGCAGCGGCGGCCGTCATGCCGCCGCCCGCGAGCTCCGGATGGTCCCAGACCACGATCGACAGGACGTCGCCGCGCCCGATCGCATACGGCGCCGGGTTGGGCACCATCAAACGCGACAGGTCTTGTTCGCCCTGCTGCGCGCTGGCCTCTTTCTCGGCTGCGATCAATTGTTCGGTAATCATTTCGGTTGGCGGCGGCGGCTCGGCGCTGCCCTTGCTGTCTTGCGTACGGAACTGCAAGCCGGACGCGCAGCCTGCCAGTAGCAGCACGCTTGCTGCGGCCAGAAAGCGCCAGCGGAAAATTTCTGATGGAAAATTCATGATCTTGCCTATGAAATGGACTGGCGTTCTGTTGCCGACCAACTCAGCGTACGGTGTCCATCACGGGCGGCTTTGCTGAATATCAAACGGCAGGCTCAGGCAAGCCGGCCTCGGGCAGCAGGGGCGCCCGCGGCATTATTTTCCATTGTCGGCAGTCAAATTGCGGGGCGTCAGCGCACTTCTTCGAGTAACTTCAGGGTCTCGGAAAAACGCCAGATACGGCGGATTTCGATGACGTCGAAGCGCGCGGCAATGTGCGGCGGGAAGGCGGCGTAGCGGGCATTGAGGTGCACGATGCGGCGCACCGCCTCGTCGGCGTCGAGGCGGCCGCTGGAGCGGACGATCGTCACCTCGTCGACGCTGCCGTCGCTGCGCAGGGCAACGCTGACCACGGGATCGGCACGCCCCGGCCCGCCAGCCAGCTGCATCCGGATCTGCGCGGCATTGCGTTCGATCTTCTGGCGAAAGCTGTCCACGTACAGGCGTAGCGGGACATCGTGCTCGAGCGTGTCGACAACGCGCCGGCGCCCCTCGTTCATCTGCTGGGCCGGGCGCAGCGCCGCGGGTGGGGCTGCAGGAAGGTCGATGCCGCGCAGGAGTTCGCGCGCCCTGCTGGCCAGGCCGGCGCCGCCCAGCGCCACGCCGGGCAAGGCGCCGCCCGCGCCCGCGCCATTGCCGGGGGCGGTCCCGGTCATGGCGCCCGGTCCCGGCGCCCCGGACCGGGCTGCCTGGCGCGCACGTTCGGCCTCGGCGCCTTCCAGCGCCTGCCGGCGTGCGTCCTGGACGGCTTGCTGGCGCGCCAGCTCGTCCTGCAGGGCCTGCGCAGCGATCTGCTCGGCACGCTGACGCCGCGCGCGCTCCTCGTCAAGCTGCTGGCGGGCGAGCTGCTCCGCGCGTTGGCGCGCAAGGGCCGCCTCGCGCTCCCGTGCTGCCTGTTCGGCGACCTGGCGCGCGGCAAGCTCGCGTTCGGCCGCAGCCTGGCGCGCATGCTCCTCCAGCGCCAGGCGCTCCGACGCGCGCGCACGCTCCTCCTCCACCGCACGCTGCTCGGCCACTGCCCGCGCGCGCGCGCCCTCCTCGGCCGCGCGTTGGCGCTGTTCCAGATCGCGCGCCCGACGCAGCTGCTCGTCGCGCATCTGCCGCTCGCTTGCCGCTTGCTGGCTGGCCAGCAGGCGCTCGCGCGCTGCGCTTTCTTCGCGCTCGCGCAGGCGCGCCTGCTCCGCCTCCGCCTGCGCTTGCATCTCCACCTCGCGTTGCGCGGCAACACGCTCCTCCTGCGCACGTTGCGCGGCCAGACCGGCCGCCAGGCGAGCGCGCTCGCGCTCGGCGTCGTGCTCCTGCTGCTGCGCCAGCCGCCGGGCTTCCTCCTCGGCCAGGCGTTGCCGCTCCTCGCGCGCCAGTGCTTCGGCTTCGTCGGCCACGCGTTCGTCGGGGGCGGTGTCGACGGGCGCATCGGGGCCGGGCTCGGTCTGCGCCTCTGCGAGCGGTACCTTGAATGCAGCGTCAGGGTTGTCCTGTTGCACGATCACCGGCGTGGACGATGTCTTGTCCCGCGGCGGCCGGCGGCGCTTGACCGGACGCGCCGCCGCCTGCGCTGGCGCCGGCGGCGGTGGCGCCATCGGCAGCGGATCGACGAGGCGAAAACCCTGGCCCGGCGTGTCGGTGGGCGCCGGCGCCGGCAGGACTGCGGCGGCCGGGGATGGAACGGGCGGCAATGCCAGTGGTTCGGGAAGCGAAGATGGGGCCGGCACCGGCAAGGGCGCCAGGCTGACCGCGATCCGGCCGTCGGCGCCGGCGTGCACGCCGGGCAGCCCGAACCGGATCGACAGCACCAGCGCATGCAGGAGCAGGGAAAACAGCAATCCGGCCAGCATCCGGCGATTGGCGAGGTCAGGCGCGGGTGGCTGAACGGTCGGCATGCTGGCGGCGGGTCCGGTATTGTTGAGCTGACAGCATAGCGTTTACGGAACGAGCGCGTGCGCACGCTAGCATTTGCGCGTGGCGTGGACGATACTGGTAGCGCCCCGACAAGTTGGAGGCATCCATATGCACCCAGGTTTCATTTTCGCGACCGGGATCGAGAACAGCAATCCGACGATCGAGGGCGGGCGCGTCCGCATGGACGAACTCGAGAAATGCGGTCACTACACGCACTGGCAGCGCGATTTCGGCCTGGTGCGGGAACTCGGTTTGCAGGTGCTGCGCTACGGCCCGCCCCTGCACCGCACCTACCTCGGCCCGCACCGATACGACTGGGAATTCGCCGACCTCGCCTTCGCCGACCTGCGCCGGCGCAATATCGCTCCCATCGTCGATCTCTGCCACTTCGGCGTCCCCGACTGGATCGGCAATTTCCAGAACCCGGATTTCCCCGCCTTGTTCGCCGATTATGCCGCGGCCTTTGCGCAGCGCTATCCCTGGGTCCAGATGTACACGCCGATCAACGAAATGTGGATATGCGCCGTCTTTTCCAGCCTGTATGGCTGGTGGAACGAACAGCTGCGCTCCGATGCGGCCTTCGTCACCGCCATCAAGCATCTGGTGAAGGCGAACATTCTCGCCATGCACGCCATTCTGAAGAGCCGGCCGGACGCCCTCTTCATCCAGAGCGAATCGACCGAATACTTCCATGCCGATTCACCGGACGCGATTGTCCACTCCGAAATCAACAACGCGCGCCGTTTCCTTGCCCTCGACCTGAACTACGGGCGCCGGGTCGATTCCGACATGTACGAATACCTGCTCGACAATGGCATGACGCGCGAGGAATACCACTTTTTCTTGCAGCATAACCTGAAGCACCACTGCATCATGGGCAACGATTATTACCAGACCAACGAACATTACGTCTCGGCCGACGGCATGACGCGCGCGGCCGGCGAGATCTACGGTTACGCCGTCATCACCCACCAGTATTACAACCGCTACCGTTTGCCGGTCATGCACACGGAAACGAACCTGTGCCAGGGACCGCTCGGGAACGAGGCCGTCCATTGGCTCAAAAAGGAATGGGCAAATGTCCTGCGGGTGCGCAACAACGGCGTGCCGCTGATCGGCTTCACCTGGTATTCGCTGACCGACCAGGTCGACTGGGACAGCGCCCTGCGCGTCAACAACGGCAACGTGAACGCACTCGGCCTGTTCGACCTGGCGCGCCACATCCGCCCGGTTGGTGTCGCCTACCGGGAACTCGTCAGTGCCTGGGAAGCCGTGCTGCCGACCAAGAGCATGTGCCTGCAGGTGCCGGTCGTCATGCCGCACGAATTCGGGCAGGAAATCACGTCGGTCGACCCGGAATCTCCTGCAAGCGGCGCCATCCAGGGTTGAGGGCTCAAGGCTTGCGCGGTGTGAACGTGTAAGTGTCGCCCTGCGACAGGTAGACGACGCTCTCCTCGAGCCCGGTCGCTTTGGCTTCGCGTGCGAACTCGGCCAGTGGCGATGCGAAAACGTCGTAGTCGTTGTAGTGGATCGGGATGGTCTTCCTCGGTTTCACGATCTGCATCATCTGGACGCCGTCCTTGCCGTCCATCGTCACCTTGAACATGTCCAGGATGCGTGCGCCGCCCAGGTGCAGCAGGGCCAGGTCGATGCCCGGGAAGCGCTGCCCGATGCTGCGGATGCCGTCGTAGACCAGGGTGTCGCCGCTGATATACACGCGGTAATCGGGCGTGTCGGCATTCGCGCCGAAATCGAGTACGCTGCCCATCACCGTCGGCAGCAGCACCGAGACCCCGGCCGCGCCATGGCGCCCCGGCACCGCCGTGATGCGCAAACGCGTCTCGCCCTTGCTCACTTCGAGCCGGTCCCAGTCGGAAAGCGCAAAGCGCTGCTGGAAGCCGAGCCGTTTGAGACTCTCGCTCGCTTCGCGGGTGGAGATGATCGGCGTATTCCGGTTCAGCCGCTCCTGCACCAATTCATCGAAATGATCCTCATGCATGTGCGAAAGGATCACCAGGTCGATCGGCGGCAGCTGGTCGAATTCGATGGCCGGATTGGTCTGGCGCAGGGCGCTCAGCCCGTAGCCGAGGCGTACGGCGTCGCCTTTGTGCAGGAAATTCGGGTCGGTCAGGATCGTCAGTCCCTGGTAGCGGATCAGGACGGTCGCGCTGCCGATGAATTGCACGGTGCCCGCCTGCGCGCTTGCCGCGGCCGGCTCGCCGAGCGCCAGCTTGAGCGTGTAGGTGTCTCCTTGCGCCACCATCGCCTGCGGGCCGTTCTCTGCCCGCGCGAAACCCGCGAATGCCATCCCCAACGCAGCCAGCAAGGCCGCGCATCCCAGCAAACGATGAACGCGCATACACACTCCGAAAATGGCCGAGCCCGCTACATGCGGATCGACAGACCGCAAGACGTTAACATAAAGACCATCCCGCCGTCGTTCGTTTCCAGACTGACAACCCGCTCCTCGATCCCATTGCCTGAATCGTGCAACTTCATTCCCGAGCACAACCGGCAGCGATATACTTGCGCAGCTTTGCTACTTCATTAACTCTCGAAAACGCTGCTTCCATGCCCCTGCCAAAACGCCTGCTCCCCCGCGCCCTTCCCGGCCTGCTCGGCCTGTCGCTCGTCCTGCCGCTCGCCGCCAGCGCCGCTCCCGTGCCGGCCGATGCCGCACCCGTGCTCGAGCGCATCTCGGCCGCCGCGATGCGCGGCAACCTGTCCTTCCTGGCCTCCGATGCGCTCGAGGGCCGCGGCACGCCCTCGCGCGGGCTCGACATTGCGGCCGAATTCATCGCCTCCCAGTTCCGCGCCGCCGGCCTCGAGCCGCTCGGCGACGACGGCTATTTCCAGACCGCCGACTGGAACCTGATCGATCCGAAACGATCCAGGACGCCGCCCGCGATCCAGGCGGCGCCCGCCAAGGTGCGCAACGTGGTCGGCATCCTGCGCGGCGCCGACCCGGTGCTGAAAGACAGCTATATCCTGGTCACCGCGCACTACGACCACGTCGGCCTGAAGCCGGGCCAGGGCGACGGTATCTTCAATGGCGCCAATGACGACGGCAGCGGTACGGTGTCGGTGATCGAACTGGCCAAGGCCTTCGGACAGCACAAAGCGCGCCCGAAACGCAGCATCGTGTTCATGACGGTGTTTGGCGAGGAACATGGCCTGGTGGGTTCACGCTACTACGGCGCCCACCCGCTAGTCCCGATTGAAAAGACGATCGCCGGCATCAACCTCGAGCAGGTTGGACGCACCGACGACAACGAAGGCCCGCAAGTGCGCGCTGTCGGCGTCACCGGCTTCGATTTTTCGGAGGTCGGCGCGATCCTGAAGGCCGCGGGCGACGACACCGGCATCCGCGTTTGGAAGCACCCGGTCAACAGCGACAAGTATTTCGCCCACAGCGACAACCAGGCGCTGGCCGACCAGGGCATCCCCTCGCATACGGTCAGTGTCGCCTACGGCTTCCCCGACTACCACGGCGCCGGCGACCATTGGGACAAGATCGATTACGAGAACATGGCCGCGGTCGACCGTAGCGTTGCGCTGGCGATCTGGACGATTGCGAATGCGGCGGAGGCGCCGAAGTGGAATGCAAAGAATCCGAAGGCGAGCAAGTACCTGGGTATTCTCAACGAACGTAAGATCAAATAGACAAAGGGCGCCTCGGGCGCCTTTCATTTTTGTATTGTGCTCACTGACTGCCCAGCCACAAAAGAAATTCATTCGGTTGAAAGGGATGCGGGGTAAAAAACCTATGATCTCATTCCGAAAAAAATTAGGCAATTTACTCATCAACCCAACAGGCAAATTGAGCCAGTTCCACGATAAGATCTAAGATGGCAGATTGGAAGCGATCTCAGCTTACCGCATTAGTTGCTAAAATGAAGTGTTGCCACAGTATAAATTTCAGTTATGCGCGGCATGTCAGACGTTTTTTGATGAGTTATCTCGACAATAAACCAGCAGATAAGAAGTCACCGGACTCTGCCCGTCCTCTCGAGCCGATCAAAACAACCGGCGAATTTCCACATATCCTTCCATGTTTTTGATTCAAAAGCAGGAAAACCTATGCGCAAACCACATCTGCGAGGTTTGATATTGAACAAACAATTCACCTTGCAGTGAAGATCAATTCGGCTAAGATTATTCATAACGCATACTCAACGATGACCGGATTTTCAGCGGTATATGAGGAAAGTATGACGCTCCATGGGAGAGGCAAGGCTAATGACGCTGCGACCCGCAGCTTGCATAATTTCGCGAGCAACTGCAGTCATACGTTGAAAATTTTCTGCGCGGGGGCGCTCTACCGGAGCCGGCGGTCGGGAAAAATACCGGCACCAATTTAAAGCGTTGCGGCCAATGTGATTGGGGTGTGTTATGCGTATAGTTTTCGCATCGGAAAAGAAGCTTCTTGTCGAAGCAATTTCAGCACTCCTCGCGGACTGCAATGGGCTCGATATTCAGGGGCGGCTGGAGTCCTTGCAAGATGTTCCAGAAGCACTGAAGCTTACTGATGTGATTATTTTGACGGAGCCCGGATTCAACTGCTCCACCATATGCGCACTCCAAAAATTACAGGCTGCAAGCCAGGAAGCCCCTATCATCCTTATTACGTGTAAGAATGAAATCCAATCGCCCGCAATACTTTTTCAGCACTCAGTCAAGTCTATCCTGACGAAGGACTGTGGGGTCGGCGATCTTCACAATGCCATCGAAAGGGCCGGATCAGGAAAACCCTATCTTACTCACAAAATAGCCCAAGCCCTGGCTGCGGACTTCTATATGCAACGGAAAAACATTACATTGTCGCCGCGCGAGACGGAGATCTTAGGTCTGATTGCAAAGGGTTCTCAGAATTGCGACATCGCGAAAACGCTTTCACTCAGCTCAAAAACCATCAGTGCTCACAAATCGAATATAAAGAATCGTCTTAAACTTCGCAGCACCAGCCAAATAATTCAATATGCAGTCGAAAACGAACTTACTGCACCGAAAGAATTTTCATGAAATTCCGAAAAAAACAGCTCCCGTTTTTTGGTCGTGAAATATTCAACTGCGCTGGTCGAAGTCACAATCATGGGTTCGGGCGCCAATGATTCGAAAATCTTTTGTCGCAAACGAAGATCACCGACATCAGACACGTTAACGAGTCAAATCCTTCCTCGCGTCTGGCACTAATTTTTTTTCGCCGACCACGTTGCGCAGTAGCTCAGCTATAGCTTTTGCCTCACTGACCTTTCCCCGCTTACGTGAGAGCGCTGGCTTAAGGCCATCCATCGCATACTTGGAAACGCGCAGCGCGCTTACCGCCATTATGCTCAAGGCATCCTTGTTCTCCGGCGTCAGTTTCACGGCCTCGTCAGCCCACACAATCGCTTGGCCGTAGTCTCCAAGTTCAAACGACGTACGTGCCCATCGTATATAAGTCGCGGCATCTTCAGACAAAGACGACGTTGCGCCTTGCAGCTGAATGCATGAGACCGAGTGATCTGGCTCATGCTGGCTGGAGTCCGCTGACGCGATCGATTTCCGGTGCAGAACTCTGCCGCCGTCGATAGGTAGTTGGCTTTGATCGGCGCATGAAGCCAACGTCATTAGAATCGTCACAGCAAGTGCGCTCATATTGGACATCTTTTGCTCCGAAAAAAATTGACCCGCTCTCGAATGCTCCCTGGCCGTCAGCGTAGCAAGTATTCCGATAATTTTTCAGCTTAATCTCAGCGAGAAAATATATACCTGTGCAAATCAATGTAGCTGAAGTGAGGAACCAAGAATCCATAGCGTCATCGGCTCTGCCGACCACACGCCTTCTTCAACCCCCAGTTGCGTGATTCGATAGGGCCGCGGTTCCTCAAGTACAATGCCAATTTTACCGTTGAGGACAACCCAGCCAGCACGCTTCAGCCGTTCAATACAAGCAGCAACAGCGAGACCGATCATGAGTGTATCGATACAACAACTCGCCTCGTCCAGGTCGATATCAAGGCGCCGTTCAGCGAAAAAAGCGGTTGTTGCAATATCAGCCAGGTCGGCCAACGTGACCTTCCCTAAAGCAGCGGGGTTTGTACAGTATTTCGTAGTGTCGTCTTCAATATTCTTCAGCTGAGACAACTCAAGAGTTTCCAGCCAATTCTGGATACTGAACTCAGCATTTTCTGGCAATCCCGCAATGAAATCATGAAGGCTATCGCGATTCAACTTGTGACGACAGATTCCTGGACAGGCATTGGTCATGGTAGCTCCCAGCAAATCACGCAAGCGCATTGCCGCTTATCCATTAAAAAATTTACGACAACCCGCCGCGCAGAGTGCAAACGCTGAGCATCGATCCCATTTTTGTTATGGGTAAAAATTCCTCGCTGCCAAATTTCGTTATTCAGGCAAGAGATTAGATCGTATTCGTCAGCAACTTTCATTTCTCCGAAATATCATCGCAAAAACTCATCGATAATTATGGCAACCGTTTTCCTTCCATGACGGACTAGACCCCTTGAACGCATACAAGGCGTAGTACACGGTCTGATTTCATCACGATGGAGGGTGATCTGATTACGAGAGAACTACAAGAATTGAGATAGATCAATGGCGCTAAAGTTATGCAGTCAGCATACAAGGACGAGTCCGACATTTACTCGAAATTGATGTAACCTATCATTAACTGAACTTCCCGTTCGAGATTCAAGATATTAACAACGCAAAGCGGCGGCGTGTCTGGCAAAAATTGGGAACGCTTCGACTGGAATGTAATCCGCTTCGCGGCCGCTCTAGGAAGTTGGTTCCTGGCCTAGGAAATCATGCAATGAACAATTTTGCAACGAAATCGCGTAGCCGTTTCCATAGTGAGGGACATGCCATGATACGAGATGAACGTAACAATAACCAAATTGAACTTGCTGTCCGCTATGGGATTATCATCGACGTACAATTAGGAGCTGTGAGCGCTTGGACATTTATGGCGGGCAACGGTGTTAGCAACGCCGTGATCATGCGTGTTTTACTAGACACGGATAAGCGCAGAGAGGCTGATCAACTGGCGCTCGACATTGCTGAACGTTGCAGAAGCAAAGATCCAGGTCGCGAAGCCATACAGGCGGCATTTGGTGTCCCCGCCTAACATGGAACTGGACGATTATTAAATACAGAAATCTCACACTACAGAAGTGAAATATATTTCATCGAACGCCGAGGTGTGACATGGATGCGGTCTTCAGGAAGTGCCTTACCAGTGCAAGGATTTTAATCCTCCGATATCGCTTGCGTGGAAAATTGATGGACTTGAAGGCTTTATCGGCGCAGCAAATCGCAGACTTCTATTTAGGCGACGCGATATTGGGAGAAATACGTTCATTGCAAGAGAAATTGGATTTATTTGAAAATGAAGAAGCCCGATTCCCTCCTAGGGCCGCTCGTTCTCAAGACGCAAAAAATTAATTTAATAAATAATCAATTTAGCCTCTGCAACAAATAGAATTCCTGACTCGTTTCATCACGGCGGCTGGGACAGCTTTACCACGACGCCGTTTCTTTGTGTAACTCCATCAAAATCCGGCTCATGAAGATAAGAGATTTTTTTCTCTTTTATTCCGAATGATCCCAATACTTCATCAGCCTTCCACCCGTTAAATTTCATTACCGGCAAAACTGCGGTCGGAAACTCATTTTTTATGATGGTTCTTATGACAGATCGCTCCGACCATCTTTTGGCTCTGACATTTAGAAAGAGTTCCCTCTGAGAACTGTTGCCATCCACCCGATAAGTAATATGAAATAGATCCATAGGTAGCACAACATGCTTGAGTCAACCGTCTTCAGCTCTGAATGAACCCTGCCTTTTCAAGGAGACTGTAGCAAAGGCAATATTCAAGTCGCAATCGTTTTCATTGATTATTACTGCTCTCCAAGCGCCTCATGTATGATCTGACGAGCCCTGAAAAGCCGGCTCCTTACAGTTCCCACCGAGCACTGCATACTCCGGGAAATTTGATCATAGCTAAAGCCATAAACTTCCCGATATATTAATGCTTCAGCGAAAATTATCGGCATGGAATTAAGCTGTACGTCAATGCTTTTGATCAGTTGTTTAGCTTGAAATTTATCCATTGGGCTTGGGAAAGACGCAATTCCCGCATCTATTCGTTCCCATTCATCTTCAGTTCGATCGGATAGCGAACAAGCAGGTACTCTTCTTTCGTTTTTCCTCATCGACGAAAACGCACAATTAAGTGCGATTTTATATAGCCAGCTGAAAAAACATGATTCTCCGCGAAAATTGGAAATTGCCCGGAAAGCGTTCAAGAATGTTTCTTGCACAACGTCTTCGGCATCTGCGCGAGACGGGAACATCTTGATTACATGTTTGAGAAGCCGAGAATGGTATTTGGTGAATAACTCTCCAAATGCCCATAATTCGCCCTGTCGCGACATTGCGACTAATTCTGAGTCGTCTTTCGTATTCACGGCGCGCTCCAATCAAGCTAGGCAAGTTCTTATTTTTGTATAAGCCTTATTTGAAGCTTTGCGTTTCCGCAAACACTAGGTTTCAATGCAATAATTTCTTAGATACTCAACCGAACATAAATTCCTGATTATTTAAATGCCAATATGTTTCAAAAGAAAATAATATCTCGCTACGTATTCCGCAGCTTCGCGTACAAAGTTCCCCACATGAGGTATAAATCTACATAATATTGGCTTTCTGGGAAAGAACTTTTCAACCAAATTGAATAAAATGTCGTTTTTTTTCGATTCACGCAGGGAAATTTACTTTCTCAATGTAACTTTATTTATTCTAGTCATGCTTTCCTATCCATGTGCAGACCAATACATTCCACAGTGATATTTAGGCGTCAGAAGCTTAAGTGCCTGATCACAGTCAAGATCGCTTCTCATCCGGATTTAATTTCCCCCAAGAATATTTTACGTCGCACTGGCTCTGCTCGGCATGCTTACTCCAGACCAGACGCTGTTGTTTGGACTGATTCTAATAGCGACTCCTTTAATTCTCTTGTAATCTATTGAGAAATGATGCGGAATGGAACCGTTGACGCAGAGATCCACGCTTTCGGAGATGCCAATGCGCTATGCAAATATTACAGACGAGCGTTTTAAATTCCTGGATTCGTTTTTAAAAGCCAGCAACTCTGCAATTGTCATAACAACCACTTCTAGCGATGATTACTCGATTGTGTTTGCGAATCATGCATTTGAAGAGCTGACGGGTTATGAATCACACGAAATTCTTGGGAGAAACTGTCGCTTTCTTCAGAGTAAGGATCGCAGGCAGCCGCAACGGGCGGCAATCCGCGCGAAACTCAGTGAAGGTAAGCCGTGTGAGTGCGTAATCAGAAACTATAAGAAAAGCGGAGTTCTTTTCTGGAATCGAATATACATTTTCCCCCTGACAGTCGACGGGAAAGTCTCGAACTTCGTCAGCATTCAGCACGACGCTTCGGCGGAGAAGGTACTGTTGAGCGCCGCAAAGGAGAATTCAAGGGACAGAGACCGGTTGATCAAGGAACTAAATGCTAAGAGGCTAAAAATGGAGCGGCTTTCTGTAGAGTTGATCAATGCGCAGGAGGCCGAACGTCAAGCAGTCGCGAGGGAACTACATGATGAATTTGGGCAGCGGCTCTCAACCGTGATGATGCTACTGCACAGAGCCAGGCCAGATTTCCTTCCGGCAGCCGATAAGACACTTATGGGCCAAGCCGAAGCGGAAGTAGGAGAATTGTTGCGATTAGTTAGAGATATTTCCGCATCATTGCGCCCCCCGGGTCTTGATCTCTTTGGGCTTGAAGAGTCGATACGCGAACTGCTCAGACGTCAGTTACGCAGCACCTCCGCTTGGTCTTTCGATTTTTCGTACTCCGGTGAGCGTCTACTACCAGCGATCGAAATCAGCATGTATAGGATCATCCAGGAAAGCTTGACCAACATTGTCCGGCATGCTCAAGCGAGTCATGTGGTTGTGAAGATCAGTACTTTTCGGAATGGGAAAGAGATTAAATTGCTGGTCTTGGATGATGGACTTGGCTTCGACAGCAGTAGCTGGTACGAAAATAATGCAAAAGCCAGCAAATTCGGCTTGGTTGGAATTAGTGAACGTGTACAACTACTCGGTGGGACTTACAACATCATGACCGAAATAAATCGTGGAACGCGTATTGAAGTCACTCTGCCAATCCGTGTGCAAGGATCACCATGACACTGCTTCGGCTTTGATACGCCGTGCGGAGTCATTGCGCTGTTAGAGCGCGTATGGTTGAGCAAGTTCGTAACTTGCAACGCTCCAGTCGCGACTGTAGAGTCGGTGTAGAAATTTTGATATGGAATTTAGCCGAAAATGCAGAGTCTTAGCATACTGGCCTGCCCAGCAGGAATCGAACCTGCGACCCTCAGCTTAGAAGGCTGATGCTCTATCCAACTGAGCTATGGGCAGTGTGTGTCGGCGGAATCGCCGGGAGAAATGAAAACGGGCCGTCGAAGACGGCCCGTTTGTAATACTGGTCGGAGTACAAGGATTCGAACCTTGGACCCCCTGGTCCCAAACCAGGTGCGCTACCGGGCTGCGCTACACTCCGAATAAACCCATTTTACTATCCCGCGGGAGCCGCGTCAATGCGGACGGCGCACAGGGGACAAGGTGGAACTCAGGCGGCCAGCTTGTCGGCGATCCGGCGCGCCATGCTGTCGGCCAGTTCGGCGCTCTTGGCCTCGACCATCACGCGGATCAGGGGCTCGGTGCCCGAGGCGCGAATCAGCACCCGGCCGGTATCGCCCAGTTCGCGCTCGACGGCTTCCTTTTCCGCCACCATGGCCGAATCCTTGGTCCAGTCGAAACCGGGCGCGACGCGCTTGTTGATCAGGGTCTGCGGGAACAGTCGCAGCTCGCTGCAGCAGGCCTCGAGCGACTTGCCGCTGCGGCGCAAGGCGGACAATACCTGCAGCGACGAGACGATGCCGTCGCCGGTGGTGTGCTTGTCGAGGGCCAGCAGGTGGCCGGAGCCCTCGCCGCCCAGGATCCAGCCGCGTTCCTGCATGACTTCGAGCACGTAGCGGTCGCCGACCTTGGCGCGCGCGAAGCCGATGCCGAGTTCCTTGAAGGCCACTTCGAGCGCCATGTTCGTCATCAGGGTGCCGACGGCGCCCGCGACGGGGCCGGTCGACATGCGGTCGCGCACCATCAGGTAGAGCAGTTCGTCGCCGTTGTAGACGCGCCCGGTGGCGTCGACCATGATCAGGCGGTCGGCGTCGCCGTCGAGCGCGATACCGAGGTCGGCCTTGTGCTCGACCACGGCGGCCGAGAGCGCTTTCGGCGCGGTGGCGCCGAAGCCGGCGTTGATGTTGAAGCCGTCCGGCGAAGCGCCGATCGAGATCACCTCGGCGCCCAGCTCATGGAAGACGTGCGGGGCGATGTTGTAGGCGGCGCCGTGGGCGCTGTCGACCACGATCTTCATGCCGCGCAGGTCGAGTTCGTTCGGGAAGGTGCTCTTGCAGAATTCGATGTAGCGGCCCTGGGCATCGCGCAAGCGCGAAGCGCGTCCGAGTTTGTCGGACGACACGCAGGCCATCGGCTGGTCGATGCCTTCTTCGATCTCGAGCTCCACGCCGTCGGGCAGCTTGGTGCCGTGCGCCGAGAAGAACTTGATGCCGTTGTCCTGGAAGGGGTTGTGCGAGGCCGAGATCACGACCCCGGCCTGCAGGCGCAGTGCGCGCGTCAGGTAGGCGATCGCCGGCGTCGGCATCGGTCCGGCCAGCATCACGTCGACGCCGGCGGCGGAAAAGCCCGCCTCGAGGGCTGCTTCGAGCATGTAGCCGGAAATGCGGGTGTCCTTGCCGATCAGGACGGTCGGACGGGTGGCCGTGGCATTGCCCCTGGCCAGCACCATGCCGGCCGCGTAGCCGAGGCGCATCACGAAGTCAGGCGTGATCGGCGCGACGCCGACCTGGCCACGAATGCCATCCGTACCGAAATATTTGCGTGCCATGCTTCTTCTCTTTGGTGAATTAGTTAATCATGGCCGCGCGCCAGACTTTCAGCGCGTCGACCGTCTCTGCTACATCATGTACCCGGACAATCCTGGCGCCCTGCGCCACCGCAGCCAAAGCCCCCGCGATGCTGCCGGGCAGGCGCTCTTCGACCGGGCGCCCGGTGACGGCGCCGATCATCGACTTGCGCGACAGACCGATCAATACCGGCAAGCCAAGTTCCTGCTCGATGCGGGCCGTGGCGCGCAGCAAGGCGTAGTTGTGCTCGACCGACTTGCCGAAGCCCAGGCCAGGATCGACGCACAGCCGTTCGCGTTCAATGCCGGCCGCCAGCAAGGCGTTGACCCGTTCGCGCAGGAAATCAATTACTTCGCGCACGACGTCCTGATAGACCGGCTGGGCCTGCATGTCCTGCGGCGTGCCCTGCATGTGCATGATGCACAGGCCGCAGTCGCTGTCTTTCACTGCCTCGATCGCGCCCGGCGCCCGGAAGCCGTTGATATCGTTGATCATGTCGGCGCCGGCGATGATGGCTTCCCGCATCACTTGCGGCTTGCAGGTATCGACCGACAAGGCCTTTCCCAGGCCTTGCAGTGCATAGATGGCGGGCATTACGCGGCGCAGCTCTTCCCCGACCGGGACGCTGGGCGAACCCGGACGGGTCGACTCGCCGCCGATGTCGATCAGGTCGACGCCGCTGCTCGCCATTTCCTCGGCCCGCGAAATGGCGAACTCGAGCGAGCCATGGCGGCCGCCATCGGAAAACGAATCGGGCGTCACGTTCAGGATGCCCATGACCAGGGCTTGCCCCTCCAGCCGGAAGCTGAAACGGCCGCATTGCAGCAGGTTAGGCATAAATAGAAATGGGGAAGTCGAAGGAGAACGAGAACAGATGCACCGCGCGAACAGACCGTGTTAACGCGCAAAAGACATCCAAAAACGGATGTCTTTTGCTGAACGGAAGCTATGCGTTCAAGCGCCGTGGACGAATCAGGCCGGTGCCGTGGCGCTGGTGGCAACGCCACCCGAGCCGCTGTCGCCAGGCGGGTTACGCTTGGTCAGGATGCCGGCCTTCGGCGGATGCGGCTCGCGCCCCGCCATGATGTCGTTGATCTGCTCGGCATCGATGGTTTCCCACTCGAGCAGCGCCTTGGTCATCATTTCGACCTTGTCGCGGTTCTCTTCCAGCAGGCGGCGCGACAGCGCGTACTGCGTATCGAGGATGGCGCGGATTTCGGCGTCGACCTTTTGCTGGGTCGCTTCCGAGATGGTCTTGGTGGCGCCGCCGAAGAAGCCTTCGTTCTCGCTGTCTTCGTAGACCATCACGCCCATGCTCTCCGACATGCCGAAGCGGGTCACCATCGAGCGCGCCAGTTTGGTGGCGCGCGAGAAGTCGTTCGAGGCGCCGGTCGACATCTGGCCGACGAAGATTTCCTCGGCAATACGCCCGCCGAACAGGATGGAAATTTCTTCCAGCATCTTGTCCTTGTAACCGGACAGGGCGTCGTGCTCAGGCAGCTGCCAGGTCAGGCCGAGTGCGAAACCGCGCGGCATGATGGTGACCTTGTGCACCGGGTCGGCCTTCGGCAGCAGCTTGGCGATGACCGCGTGGCCCGACTCGTGGTAAGCCGTGTTGCGGCGCTCTTCCTCGCGCATGACCATCGACTTGCGTTCCGGGCCCATGTAGATCTTGTCTTTCGCGTCCTCGAAGTCGTGCATCTCGACCAGGCGCTTGTTGCGGCGCGCGGCGAACAGGGCGGCTTCGTTGACCAGGTTGGCCAGGTCGGCGCCCGAGAAACCAGGCGTGCCGCGGGCCAGGATGTCGGCCTTGACGTCGGCGCCGATCGGCACCTTGCGCATGTGCACGTTCAGGATCTGTTCGCGGCCGCGGATGTCCGGCAGGCCCACCATCACCTGGCGGTCGAAACGGCCCGGACGCAGCAGCGCCTTGTCGAGCACGTCGGCGCGGTTGGTGGCGGCGACCACGATCACGCCGGAGGTGGCTTCGAAGCCGTCCATCTCGACCAGCAGCTGGTTCAGCGTCTGTTCACGTTCGTCGTTGCCGCCGCCCATGCCGGCGCCACGATGACGGCCGACCGCGTCGATCTCGTCGATGAAGATGATGCAAGGCGAATGCTTCTTCGCGTTTTCGAACATGTCGCGCACGCGCGATGCGCCGACGCCGACGAACATCTCGACGAAGTCGGAACCCGAGATCGAGAAGAACGGCACTTTGGCTTCGCCGGCGATGGCGCGCGCCAGCAGGGTTTTACCGGTGCCCGGAGGACCGACCATCAGCACGCCGCGCGGGATGCGGCCGCCGAGTTTCTGGAACTTGGTCGGGTCTTTCAGGAAGTCGACGATCTCGCTGACTTCTTCTTTCGCTTCGTCGCAACCGGCGACGTCGGCGAAGGTGACGCTGTTATTCGTTTCGTCGAGCATGCGCGCCTTCGATTTGCCGAAGGAGAAAGCGCCGCCCTTGCCGCCGCCCTGCATCTGGCGCATGAAGAAGACCCAGACGCCGATCAGGAGCAGCATCGGGAACCACGAGATGAAGACCTGCTGCAGGAAGCCTGGCTCCTCCGGCGGCTTGACGTCGAAGCGCACGCCGTTTTCGCGCAGGTCGCCGATCAGGCCGCGATCGAGCATGGTGGCGGTGGCGCGCACCTTGGAATCGTCGGTGCGGGTGGCGGTGATGTTGGCGCCTTCGATCACGACGTCCTTGACGCGGCGCGCTTTCACATCGTCGAGCAGCTCGGAATAAACGATGGTCTTGCTGCCACCGGCAGGGCTATGGTTGTCGAACTGCTTGAACAGCATGAACAACAGCAGTGCGACTACCACCCAGATGGCAGATTTGGAAAACATATTATTCACGAAAACTCCTCCGATGCAGATCGCACCAATACCATTTTGAGATTGCCGATTTTACTCGCGATTTTACTCGCTATGAACAGGCCGTGCCACGCACTGCCCGACATGATGCCATATCGCCACCGTTTCCACCCTTACAAGCACGCGGACGGGTCTGCGGGGGCCTGAAGTTGGGACTTCACGCGGTCAATGTGCGGCTGCGATCTCAAATATCAAGGGCTGCCTCGTCCCTGGAGCCCGATTTATACGCCACTGGATTCTTCAGACCGCGTCCGAGCAGGAAAATTTCGGAAGATTTGTCGCGGCTCGCCTTGGGCTTGATCTGCTTGACGGTTTTGAACTCGGTACGGAACTTCTCGACCATCTGCGTAAAGCCCATGTCCTTGAAGCACTTCACCAACAATGCGCCGCCGGGCTTGAGGTGCATTTGAGAAAACTCAATCGCGAGATCGATCAAATGTTCCATTCGGGCAGCATCAGCGGTCGGAATCCCCGACAGGTTCGGCGCCATATCCGAGAGCACCAGATCGGTCTTGCGCCCTTCCAGCACGAGCGCTAGTTGGTCTAATACAACATCTTCGCGGAAGTCGCCCTGGATGAAGTTGACGTCGGCAATCGGCTCCATCGGCAGGATGTCGAGGCCGATGATGGTGCCGGTGATGCCCCCGCCCTCTTTCCCGGAGAGTTTGCGGCGTGTGTACTGGGCCCAGCTGCCCGGTGTACAGCCGAGGTCGACAATGACCTGCCCCGGCTTGATGAGTTTTTCCGCTTCGTCGATTTCTTTCAGCTTGTAGGCGGCACGGGCGCGGAACCCGTCTTTTTGCGCCAGCTTCACGTAGGGGTCGTTAATATGGTCGTGTAACCAGTTTTGGTTGGATTTGTTCTTGGCCATTCGCGTAGAAT
>Ga0213836_100879_pt1 | contig 21182 bp, 23 predicted proteins | sample SWPATP03_FD_160578 | JGI IMG/M metagenome (GOLD analysis project Ga0213836, IMG submission 160578) | Coastal seawater microbial communities from Marineland, Florida, United States - SWPA TP0 #3 | ecosystem: Environmental > Aquatic > Marine > Coastal | place: USA: Florida | collected 2016-08-05
GCTCGCTCGACGGCCTCGCCGCGCACCAGGATCTCGACCATGCGCCGCATGCTACTCGTGGCGCCTGGCGCTACTCCCGCAGGCGCGCGCCGTGCCGCTCGGTCGCGACCGCGAGGCCGGCGAGCTTCGCCTCCGACGCCTCGGCCGCGGTGAGCGTGCGGTCGTCGGCGCGGAACCGCAGCGCGAACGTGAGCGACTTCTCGCCGTCGCCGAGCCCCGCGCCGCGGTAGTCGTCGACGAGCGCGATGTGCTCGAGCAGCGCACCGGCGCCGTCGCGGACCGCGCGACGCACGTCGCCGGCCGGCACGTCGACGGGCACGACCACCGAGAGGTCCTGCGTCGCCGCGGGCACGGGCGCGATGCGCCGGGTGTCGAGGCTGACGCGGGCCCGGGCGATGAGCAGGCTCAGGTCGAGCTCGGCCACGGCGACGACCCGCGGCAGGTCCGCTGCCGCCGCGACCGCGGGCAGCAGCTCGCCCGCGACCCCGACGACGGTCTCGCCGAGCAGCAGCTCCGCCGTGCGGCCGGGGTGCAGCCAGGGCCGCTCGGACTGGCGAAGCTCGAGCTCGAGGCCGAGCGTGCGGGCGATGCGCTCCGCCGCCTCGACCGCGTCGGCGATGCCGTAGCGCGCAGCCGCGACGCCGGGCTGCTTCCGCACCCGCTCGCCGACCAGCAGCACGGCCGCGTGGTCGGGCTGCGCGGGCAGGCGGTCGAGCTCGGCGAGCGCGTCGTCCTCCGGGCGGCTGGTGGACGCGGGCAGCGACTCGGTGCCCTGGCCGTCGACCGCGTGGAACACCCGGCCCAGCTCGAACAGCGCGAGGTCGGTGAGCCCGCGGCCGAGGTTGCGGTGCGCGGTGTCGAGCATGCCCGGCAGCAGCGCGGTGCGCAGCCACGGGCGCTCGCCGTCGAGCGGGTTCTCGAGCCGCACGGGCTCGGCGCCGATGAGCCTGGCCTGCTGCTCGCTCACGAACGGTGCGACGAGCACCTCGGTGAGCCCGGTCGAGGCGAGGGCGTCCGCGACCCGGCGGCGCAGCCGCTGCGGCCGCGTGTAGCCGCGCCCGGGAGGCGCGACCGGCAGCACCGAGGGGATGCGGTCGAACCCGACGATGCGGGCGACCTCCTCGACGAGGCCTTCGCGGTCGACGAGGTCGCGGCGCCACGTGGGCGGCGTGACCGTCCAGGCATCCGCCGCCTCGTCGATGCTCGCGCCGATGCGCTCGAGCGCGTCGCGCGCCTCGTCGACGGTGTAGTCGGCACCGGTGTAGGTGCTCCAGTAGCCGACCGGGATGGTGATGGGCGCCATCGCGGGCACGTCGCCGACGTCGGCGCCGAGCTCGTCGATCGTGCCGCCCGCGAGCTCGACGAGCAGCTGGGCGACGCGCGCCGCCGCAGCCGCGGCGACGGCCGGGTCGACCCCGCGCTCGTAGCGCTTCGAGGCCTCGGAGAACAGCTTGTGGCGACGGGCGGTGCGGCCGATCGTGACGGCGTCGAACGTGGCGGCCTCGATGAGCACGTCGGTCGTCGACGCATCCATCTCGGTCTCGGCGCCGCCCATGACGCCGGCGAGGCCGATCGCGCCGCGGTCGTCGGTGATGAGCAGGTCCTCGGTCGAGAGGGCCCGGTCCGCGCCGTCGAGCGTCGTGAGGCGCTCCCCCTCGGCCGCGCGCCGCACGACGATGCCGCCGCGGAGCTTGCCGAGGTCGTAGCCGTGGATGGGCTGGCCGAGCTCGAGCATCACGGCGTTCGTGATGTCGACCGGGAGCGAGATCGAGCGGATGCCCGCGAGCCGCAGGCGGGACGCGAGCCAGGCCGGGGTCGGCCGGCTCGGGTCGATGCCGCGCACGACGCGCGCGACGAAGCGCGAGCAGCCGGCGCGACCGCGGATGGGCGCCGCGTCGCGCAGCTCGACCGGGAAGCCGGATGCCGTGCCGGGCTCGATCGCCGATGCATGGATGGATGCGGGGTCGCGGAAGGCCTGCCCCGTCGCCGAGGCCACCTCGCGAGCGATGCCGCGCAGCGACAGCGCGTAGCCGCGATCCGGCGTGACGTTGATCTCGACGGCCTGGTCGTCGAGCCCGAGGATGGCGAGCGCGTCGTCGCCGATCTCGCCGGGGATCCCCAGCACGTCGAGGCGCATGATGCCGTCGTGGTCGTCGCCGAGGCCGAGCTCGCGCTCCGAGGCGATCATGCCGTCGGAGACGTGGCCGTAGGTCTTGCGGGCGGCGATCTCGAACCCGCCGGGCAGCGCGGCGCCGGGCAGGGTGACGACCACGCGGTCGCCCTCGACGAAGTTGAGCGCGCCGCAGACGATGCCGCGCACGCCGCCGTTGGCCTCGCCGACGTCGACCTGGCACCAGCGGATCGTCTTGCCGTTCTTCTGCGGCTCCTCCACGATCTCGAGCACGCGGCCGACGACGATCGGACCGCGGAGCTCGCCGCCGTGGACGGCCTCCTCCTCGAAGCCGACGCGCACGAGCGTCGCGTGCAGCCAGTCAGCCGTGTCGGTCGCGGGGATCTCGACGAGCTCGCCGAGCCATGACAGCGGGATCCGCATCAGATCACCATCCCGAACTGCTCCGTGAAGCGGACGTCGCCCTCGATCATGTCGCGCATGTCGTCGAGCAGGTAGCGGAACTGCAGGGTGCGCTCGATGCCCATGCCGAACGCGAAGCCGGAGTAGACGTCGGGGTCGACGCCCGCGGCGCGCAGCACGTTGGGGTTGACCATGCCGCACCCGCCCCATTCGACCCAGCGAGCGCCGCCGCGCATGCCGGGGTGCCACACGTCCATCTCGGCGCTGGGCTCGGTGAACGGGAAGTAGTTGGGGCGCAGGCGGATCTTCGCCTCCTCGCCGAACATGGCGCGCGCGAGGTGCTCGAGCGTGCCGCGGAGGTTCGCCATCGTGATGCCCTTGTCGACGGCGAGGCCCTCGAGCTGCGTGAACACCGGCAGGTGCGTGGCGTCGATGTCGTCGGTGCGGTAGACGCGGCCGGGCGCGACGATGTACGTCGGCAGCTCGCGAGTGAGCAGCGTGCGCACCTGCACCGGGCTCGTCTGCGTGCGCAGCACCATGTGCCGGTCCGCCGGCGCCACGTAGAAGGTGTCGGACTCGCCGCGCGCGGGGTGGTCGGGGTCGACGTTGAGCGCGTCGAAGTTGTACCACTCGTGCTCGAGCTCCGGTCCCTCGGCGACCTCCCAGCCCATCCCGACGAAGACGTCGCTCATCTCGTCCATGAGCATGGTCAGCGGGTGGCGCCCGCCGCGAGACCGGATGCGCGGCAGCGCAGTGACGTCGACGCGCTCCGCCTCGAGCTGCGCGGCCTCCTCGACGAGCGCGAGCTCGGCCTGGCGCGCGGCGATCGCATCCGCGACCCGGGCGCGGCCGGCGCCGATCGTCTGCCCCGCCGCCTTGCGGTCGGCGGGCGCGATGTCGCGCAGGCTCGCGTTGAGCGAGGCGAGCTCGCTCCCCTGCCCGTTGTGGGCGGACTTGGCGGCCTGCAGGTCGGCGGTCGTCGAGGCGGCGTCGATCGCGGCGAGCGCCGCGGTCACCGCGGCGTCGACGCGCGCGCCGAGGTCGGCGTGAGCATCGGGGGTTGGCACCCGACGATCCTACCGAGCGCCGAGGGGTCAGCCTCCCTGGCCACCCATGCCCGCGCCCGGCAGCCGCGTGATGTCCGCCTGCGGGTCGGTGACCTCGCGCATGGCCTGCGTCGAGAGCGGGATCGCCTGGGTCGCGGTGCCGTCGAGGTTGCGTCCGCCGCGGCGCGGGCGCGCCATCCGCTTCGCCAGCGCGCGCACGATGGCGGACAGGCTCAGGTTGATCGCGAGGAAGATCGCGAGCATCACGAAGAACATCGAGAGCGCGTAGGGGCCGCCCTGGCGGTCGTAGAAGTCGACGAGCTGACGGCCGATGCGGATGATCTCCGGCGAGCCCACGATGTAGCCGAGCGAGGTGTCCTTCAGCAGCACGATGAGCTGCGCGAGGATGATCGGCAGCATGATGCGGAGCGCCTGCGGCAGCTCGATCTCGAGCGTCGTGCGCAGCGGCGTGAGGCCGATCGCCAGCCCGCTCTCGCGCTGGCCCTTCGGCAGCGACTTCATGCCGGCGCGGAGGGCCTCGCCGATGATCGCGCCGTTGTAGACGATGAGCGCCCAGACGACGGCCCAGTAGGCGCCGGTCGAGAAGACGATGAGGATGAACAGCATCATCAGCAGCACGGGCATGCCGCGGAAGAACTCGAGCACGATCGTGACCGGCACGCGCACCCACGGCGTGTAGGCGTTGCGCAGGATCGAGAAGACGATGCCGAGGACCATCGCGCCGACGGCGGCGATGGCGGCGATCGAGAGCGTGGTGCCGAGGCCGACCATGAGGCCGCGCGCGCCGAACCACAGCTGCGGGTCCTGGAAGATGTCCCAGCGGTCCTGGTAGAAGGCCCCGCCGAGCCACAGCTGATAGGCGGCGAGCGCGAGCGCGGCGACCGCGACGACCGCGAAGACGATCGAGAGGATGCGCGACCGCTTGATCGCGTTGGGCCCGGGGGCGTCGAAGAGGACCGAGCCGCTCATCGCTGCACGCTCCACTTGCGCTCGAGGGCGTCGACCAGCTGGCCGAGCGGCACCGTGATGATGAGGTAGCTCAGCGCGATCCCCAGGAAGATCTGGAGCGACTGGTCGCCGTAGGTGTTCGAGAGGCGCTGGGCGACCGAGACGAGCACGAAGACGAAGAAGCCGAGCGCCACCGAGGTGTTCTTGACGAGCGCGATCACGACGTTGATGACCGGCGGCAGCACGCTGCGGAAGGCCTGCGGCAGGATCACGAGGCTCATCGTCTGGCCGAAGCCGAGCCCGATCGATCGGGACGCCTCCGCCTGGCCGAGCGGCACCGAGTTGATGCCCGAGCGCACCGCCTCGGCGAAGAAGGCGCTCGTGTAGTAGGTGAGGGCGATGATCGCGCCGAGGGTGAAGTCGAGGACGATGCCGAGCTTCGGGAGCACGAAGGCAGTGAAGAAGAACACGAGCGTCAGCGGGGTGTTCCTCGCGACCTCCGTCCAGACGGCCGCCACCACGCGCAGCGCGGCCACGGGCGACACCCGCATGCCCGCCAGCAGGATGCCGATGGGCAGGCCGATGAGCGTCACGACCGCGGTCAGCAGCAGTGTCGCGCCCATGCCCTGCAGCCAGAGCGGCCAGTTCTCGAGAAGTGCTTGCATCAGTCCCTCATCCGGCGGCCGGGTGCGGGAGGAGGACCTCCCGCACCCGGCTCGGGTGATCGATCAGTAGCGGTCGGGTGCCGGGAACTCGGGGGTCGGCAGCACGGCGCCTGCCGTCTGCTCCCAGAGCGACGCCATGGTGCCGTCGGCGACGGCCTCCTCGAGCACGTCGTTGATGAACGTGCGGAACTCGTCGTCGCCCTTCTCGATGCCGAGGCCGTAGGGCTCCTGCGTGAAGGTCGCGCCGCCGTCGACGAGCTCGAACTCGCCGGCGTTCTGGTCGACGAAGCCGGCCAGGATCACGTTGTCGGTCGTGACCGCGACGACCTGCCCGTTGCGCAGCGGGTCGAGGCAGTTCGAGTAGGTGTCGGTCGCGTTCAGCACGGCGCCGTACTCGTCGACGATGCGCGCCGCCGGGGTCGAGCCCTCGACGGAGCAGACCTGGAGGCCGGAGACGTCGTCCGGACCGGTGAGGCCCTCGGGGTTGCCCGCCAGCACCATGAGCGCCTGTCCGGCCTCGTAGTACGGGCCGGCGAAGTCGATCTTCTCCTTGCGGGCGTCATTGATCGTGTACGTCGCCGCGACGAGGTCGACGGTGCCGTTCTCGATGAACGTCTCGCGGTTCGCGGAGACGGTCTCCTCCCACTGGATGCCCTCGAAGGGGATGCCCAGCTCGGCGGCGATGAGCGAGCCGACCGCGACGTCGAAGCCCTCGGGGGCGCCGTCCGGGCCGACCAGGCCGAACAGCGGCTGGTCGAACTTCGTGCCGATGGTGATCGAGCCGGCCTCGGCGAGCTCGGCCATGGTGGTGCCGGCCTCGAACTCGGGCGCCTCTGCGACCTCCAGGCCGTAGGGGTGCTCGGTGGCCGCGCCCGTCTCTGCGGGCTCCTCGGGGGCCTCGGACGACGTGGTGCCGGCAGGGCCGCCGCACGCGGTGAGGGCGAGGACCGCGACGGCGGCGACGCCCAGCGTCAGCTTGGTGCGCATGGGTGCTTCTCCTTGAGTGGTGGTGCTTCGGGAAGGGGTCAGTGGGTGAGGATCTTCGACAGGAAGTCCTGGGCCCGCTCGGTCTGCGGGTTCGAGAAGAACGACTCCGGCGTCGAGTCCTCGAGCACCTTGCCGTCGGCCATGAAGAGCACGCGGTCCGCCGCCTTGCGGGCGAAGCCCATCTCGTGCGTGACCGTGATCATCGTCATGCCGCCGTGCGCGAGCTCGACCATGACATCGAGCACCTCGTTGATCATCTCGGGGTCGAGCGCGCTCGTGGGCTCGTCGAAGAGCATGAGCTTCGGCTCCATCGCGAGCGAGCGGGCGATCGCGACGCGCTGCTGCTGCCCGCCCGAGAGCTGGGCGGGCATCTTGTTGGCCTGGTTGGCGATGCCGACGCGCTCGAGCAGCACCATCGCCTGCTCCTCCGCCTCCTTGCGCTTCTTGCCCCGCACCTTCATCGGGCCGAGGGTCACGTTCTCGAGGATCGACTTGTGCGCGAAGAGGTTGAACGACTGGAAGACCATGCCGACGTCGGCCCGCAGCTGCGCGAGGCCCTTGCCCTCGGAGGGCAGCTTGACGCCGTCGATGCGGATCTCGCCGTCGTCGATCGTCTCGAGGCGGTTGATGGCGCGGCAGAACGTCGACTTGCCGGAGCCGGAGGGCCCGATGACGACGACGACCTGGCCCTTGGGGATGCTGACGTTGATGTCGTTCAGCACGTGGAGTTCGCCGTAGTGCTTGTTGACGTGGTCGAGCTCGACGAGGGGCTGCATGCCGCCATCAAAGCACGACCTATGGCCCGGCTGAGCGCGCGATCCCCGGATCGAAACGAAACGGTTACACGGCGCCCGTCAGCTGCGCTGGGCGAACGCGCTCTGGTAGAGGCAGACCGACGCAGCGGTCGCGAGGTTGAGCGACTCCGCGCGTCCGTAGACGGGCAGCCGCACCGCGCGGTCGGCGAGCGCGAGCGTCGCGGCGTCGAGCCCGCGCGCCTCGTTGCCGAACAGCCACGCGGTCGGTCGGGCGAGCACGCCCTCGGCCTGCAGCGCGACGAGGTCCTCCCCCGTCACGTCGGCCGCGAGCACCGAGAGCCCGGCGGCGGCAGCGGCCTCGACGGCGTCGAGCGTCGAGGCGCCGACGGCGATGTCGACGTGGAAGAGCGACCCGGTGGTGGCGCGCACGACCTTGGGCGCGTAGGGGTCGACGGAGTTGGCCGTGACGATGACGGCGGATGCGCCCGCGGCGTCGGCCGCGCGCAGGATCGTGCCGAGGTTGCCGGGGTCGCGCACCTCGTGGAGGATCGCGACGAGCGGGTGCTCCTCGGCCGCGGCGCGCTCGATCGCGTCCTCGAGCCGCACGGGCGACTGGCGGGCGACGGCCACGACGCCCTGCGGGTGCACGGTGTCGGCGAGCGCGGCGAGCGCGCGGTCGGAGACGGCCGTCAGCGTGGCATGCTGCCCGGCCCGCTCGAGCAGGTCGGCGTGGCGCTCGCGCGCGGCGTCGGTGACGAAGACCTCGACGAGCTGCGCGGGCTGCCAGCGCACCGCCTCGTCGAGCGACGCGGGGCCCTCCAACAGGAACAGCCCGGTCGATGACCGGGCTGCTCGCTGCTGGAGTCTCGCAGCCTCTCGCACGCGGGGCGCGCGGGGGCTGTCGAGCATGTCAGGCTGCGTTCTTCGGCGCCGACGTGTCGGCCGGCAGGGCCGCCTTCGCTGCCTCGACGAGGGTCGCGAACGTGGCGGGCTCGTGCACGGCGAGCTCGGCGAGCATGCGACGGTCGACCTCGATGCCCGCGAGGCCGAGGCCCTGGATCAGGCGGTTGTAGGTCAGGCCGTTCGCGCGCGACGCGGCGTTGATGCGCTGGATCCACAGGCGGCGGAAGTCGCCCTTCTTGGCCTTGCGGTCACGGAAGGCGTAGACGTGCGAGTGGAGCAGCTGCTCCTTCGCCTTGCGGTACAGGCGCGAGCGCTGGCCCCGGTAGCCGGAGGCCTGCTCGAGGATGACGCGACGCTTCTTGTGGGCGTTGACCGCCCTCTTGACACGTGCCATGAGTCTGTTCTCTCTTGTCTCTCAGTCGCGCGCGTCAGCGGGCGAGCAGCTTCTTGATGATCTTGGCGTCGGCGGGCGCGAGCACCTTGTCCTTGTTGAGGCGGCGCGTCTGGACCGACGACTTCACCTCGAGGTTGTGGCGCATGCCGGCCTGCTGCTTGCGGATCTTGCCGGTGCCGGTGATCTTGAAGCGCTTCTTCGCACCGGAGTGCGTCTTCTGCTTGGGCATTCTTCTTCTCCTACTCGGATGCTGGCTTGCCGGCGGGCGGACCTGCGGGCTTGGCCTTGGGCGCTGCGGGCTTGCCGGCCGCCGAGGGCGCCGCGGGCGTGGCCGCGGGCTTCGGGACCGCGGGCTTCGCGGCGGGCTTCGGAGCCGCGGGCGCGGCGGAAGGGGTGCCGGCCGGCTTCGCGGCGGCGGGCGACGCGGACGCGGGGCGCGGCGCCATGGACGGGCGCGGTGCGCCGGCCGGGGTCGGCTGCACGGTGCGCGCCGTCTGGCGGGGGCGCGAGTCCGACGACTCCGACGACGGGCGCGACGAGCTCGAGGCGCTCGACGGGCGCGACGACGAGCTGCTCGCGGGGCGCGAGCTGCTGGCCGGCCGCGAGGTGCCGGTCGAGGGACGCGACGAGCGCGACTCCGAGTCACCGGTCGCGGCGCTGCGGGCGGGCAGCACCGGTCGAGCGGGACGCTCGGCGTCGAGGGCGGCCTGGTGCGCCGCCTGGCGCTCGGCCTCGGCGCGACGCTTCTCCTGGTCGGCGGCGCGCTGCGCCGAGCGGGCGGCGTTGAGCTCCGCCTTCGCGTCCGACTTCGAGCGCATCGGGCCGACGATCATGACCATGTTGCGTCCGTCGATCGTCGGCGACGACTCGACCGAGCCGAACTCGCCGATGTCCTCCGCGAAGCGCTGCAGCAGGCGCACGCCCAGCTCGGGGCGCGACTGCTCGCGGCCGCGGAACAGGATCATGGCCTTGACCTTGTCGCCGGCCTTCAGGAAGCCCTCGGCGCGCTTGCGCTTGGTCTCGTAGTCGTGCTCGTCGATCTTGAGCCGGAACCGGACCTCCTTGAGGACCGTGTTCGCCTGGTTGCGACGTGCTTCCTTGACCTTCTGAGCCTGCTCGTACTTGAACTTGCCGAAGTCCATGATCTTGACGACGGGCGGGCGGGCGTCGGGCGCGACCTCGACGAGGTCGAGCTCTGCCTCGCGGGCAAGACGAAGGGCATCCTCGACCCGGACGACGCCGACCTGCTCGCCGGCAGGGCCGACCAGTCGGACTTCGGGGACGCGGATGCGCTCATTGGTGCGGGGATCGCTGATCGCGGGCTCCTTCTCGTTTGCGTGCTGTGTGCTGGTGCACGGCGAACGAGGAGCCGACGCGCGGATCTGCTGCGCGGCTCAGCACCTGGCGACGAAGCGTCGCGGTGCCGTTGACCCGTTAGCCTGGAACGACTGCGGGTGGGATTGCTCCTCTTTCACCTCCGGGCGCGAAGCCCGAAACCTGCAGAAGCCTACCAGAGACCGACCTTCGGGAGAAGAGTGCGATGACCGACGCGATGCAGCACGACCACGACGACGCCATCGCCGAGATGCGCGACATCGCCGAGGTGCCCGCGGTCGAGCTGATCAACACCGTCGCGATCCACCTGCTGAGCGCGGCCGCCGTGAAGGTGGGGCTCGCCGACGACCCCGAGCAGCAGCTCGACCTCGATGAGGCGCGGAAGCTCATCAACGCCCTCGCCGGGCTCGTGACGGCCGCCGCGGCCGAGATCGGCGGCATCCACGCCGCGCCGCTGCGCGACGGCCTGCGGTCGGTGCAGCTCGCCTTCCGCGAGGCGAGCACGATCCCCGACGCGCCGGGCAAGGGCCCGGGCGAGAAGTTCACCGGGCCGGTCAACTAGCGCTCGAGCTCGGCGCGCGTGACGGCGAGCGCTGCCGGTGCCGCGAGCGGCAGGCTCGCGGCGCCGCCGTCCCAGCGGTGCACCCGCACGGCGACGCTCGCGATGCGCTCCCGCACGACCTCCGCGACGCCGAGCGCCTGCGCCGCGCGCTGCACCTGGCCGGCGGCGTCGGGCGAGCCGTCGACGAGCGCGTGCACCTCGAGCTCCGCGCCGACCAGCGTGCAGCGCGGATCGCCCGTCGCGAGCACGACCGCCTGCACGGCCGGTGCTGCGAGCAACGCGTCGAGCACCGCGGCGTGCACGGCCGGATCCTCGACCCCCCAGCGCCACGGCTCGTCGGTCAGCAGCGCGGTGAGCATCGAGCGGCCGAGCACGAACTCGCCCTCGCCCCCCGGGTCGACGACGATGCGCGCCGGTCCGTCCAGCGCCGCAGCCGCGGCGCGCTGGACGCTCGTGGGCACCGGACGTGCCCGCGGGTTCCACGCCTGCATGGCGTCGACACCCGAGAACATCGGCAGGATCGGCTCGCCGTCGGGACCCAGCACCGTGACGATCGACAGCTCCTGCGTCTTGTCGACGGTCCTGCCGCGGTCGTCGACGCCCGTCTCCCCCGCCGCCGCGAGCAGCGGCACGAGCAGGCGCTCGCCGCGCAGCGCGTCGACGACGGCTGCCCTGCCCGCGGTCCCGTCGGCGAGGGCGCGCACCGCCTCCCGGTAGCCGGCGGGCGGCGAGCCGTCGTCGCCGGCGTAGGCGGTGTCGTGGTGGTCGAACGAGCGGCCGGCCCACGGCCGCCCGGCCGAGTCTGCCGCCTCAGGCACTCGCGACGTCGAGCGCGGCGGCGAGCGTGAACGCTCCCGCGTAGAGCGCCTTGCCGACGATGGCGCCCTCGACGCCGTGCGGCACGAGCTCGCGGAGCGCGGCGATGTCGTCGAGGCTCGCGATGCCGCCGGAGGCGACGACGGGCTTCTCGGTGCGCTCGGCGACCTGCCGCAGCAGCTCGATGTTCGGGCCCTGGAGGGTGCCGTCCTTCGTGACGTCGGTGACCACGTAGCGGCTGCACCCGGCGGCCTCGAGCCGGTCGAGCACATCCCACAGGTCGCCGCCGTCCTGGGTCCAGCCCCGCGCCGCGAGCGTCGTGCCGCGCACGTCGAGGCCCACCGCGATCTGCTCGCCGTACTCCGCGATGACGGAGGCCGTCCACTCCGGGTTCTCGAGGGCCGCGGTGCCGAGGTTGATGCGCTTCACGCCGGTGGCGAGCGCGGCCTCGAGCGAGGACTCGTCGCGGATGCCGCCCGAGAGCTCGACCTGCACCCGGCCGCGCACCGCCTTGATGACCTTCTTGATCACCCCGCGGTTGTCGCCACGGCCGAAGGCGGCGTCGAGGTCGACGAGGTGCAGCCACTCGGCGCCCTGCCGCACCCAGTCCTCCGCTGCCTCGACCGGGCTGCCGAACGACGTCTCGGTGCCGGCCTTGCCCTGCGTGAGCCGCACCGCCTTGCCGTCGGCGACGTCGATGGCGGGCAGCAGCTGCAGCTTGGGCGACTGGTTGAAGTCGGTCATGGGGGTTCGATGCCTTCCGGGGGTAGGAGCTCAGAGGCCGCCGACCCAGTTCCGCAGCAGGCGGATGCCCGCGTCGCCCGACTTCTCGGGGTGGAACTGGGTGGCGGCGAGGGGGCCGTTCTCGACGGCGGCGATGAATCGCTCGCCGTGCTCGGCCCACGTCACGCGCGGCTGGCGGATGCGCGGGTGCGGGTCGATGCTCCACTCGGTGGCCGCGTAGGAGTGCACGAAGTAGAAGCGCTCGTCGCGGAGCCCGGCGAAGAGCGTGGAGTCGTCGGGCGCGTCGACCTGCGCCCAGCCCATGTGGGGCAGGATGTCGGCCCGCAGCCGGCGGACCGTGCCGGGCCACTCGTCGAGGCCGACGGTCGGGCTGCCGCCCTCCTCGCCGCTCGAGAAGAGCACCTGCATGCCCACGCAGATGCCGAGCACCGGACGAGAGCCCGCGAGGCGTCGGCCGATGAGCTCGCCGCCGCGGATCGCCTGGATGCCGGCCATGCACGCGGCCATCGAGCCGACGCCCGGCACGACGAGGCCGTCGGCCTCCATGACCGCGCTGCGGTCGGCGGTGAGCGTCACGTCGGCGCCGGCCGCCTCGAGCGCCTTCGCGGCGGAGTGCACGTTGCCGAGCCCGTAGTCGAGCAGGGCCACGCGGGGACGCGCCGCCATCAGAGCGCGCCCTTGGTCGACGGCACGCCGGTGACGCGGGGGTCGCGCTCGACCGCGACCCGGAGCGCACGCGCGAAGGCCTTGAACTCGGCCTCCGCGACGTGGTGGGGGTCGCGGCCGGCGAGCACCTCGACGTGCGCGGTGATCCGGGCGTTGAGCGTGATCGCCTCGAAGACGTGCCGCACGAGCGAGCCGGTGAATTGGCCGCCGATGCGGTGGAGCTCGAACCCGGCGGGCTCGCCGCCGTGCACGAGGAACGGGCGGCCGGAGAGGTCGACGACGGCGCGCGCGAGCGCCTCGTCGAGCGGCACGGTGGCGTCGCCGTACCGCCGCACCCCTGCCTTGTCGCCGAGCGCCTCGGCGAGCGCGAGGCCGAGCGCGATCGCGGTGTCCTCGACGGTGTGGTGCGCGTCGATGTCGGTGTCGCCGGACGCCTCGACCGTGAGGTCGATGAGCGAGTGCTTCGCGAAGGCCGTCAGCATGTGGTCGTAGAAGGGCACGGTCGTCGAGATCGACGAGGTGCCGTCGCCGTCGAGGTCGAGCGAGAGGCGGATGCTCGACTCGCTCGTCGTGCGCTCGATGGAAGCAGTGCGGGCCATGCCTCGATCCTATTCCGCGCCGAGCTCGGCCATCGCGGCCAGCAGCGCGCTCGTCTCGGCCCGCGTGCCGGCGGTGATGCGCAGCGTGTGGGGCAGGCCGACGTCGCGCACGAGGATGCCGCGGTCGAGCAGGGCGCGGAAGGTGGCCTGCGGGTCGGCGACGCCGCCGACGAGCACGAAGTTGGCGTCGGACGGGTAGGGCTCGAAGCCCATGGCCGTCAGCTCGTCGACGATCCGGTCGCGCTGGGTGCGCAGCTCGTCGACGCGCGACAGCATCTCGTCGCTGTGGCGGAGCGCGGCGACCGCGGCAGCCTGCGTGATCGCCGACAGGTGGTACGGGAGCCGCACGAGCCGGAGCGCGTCGACGACGGCGGGGTGCGCGGCGAGGTAGCCGACGCGGATGCCTGCGAACGCGAACGCCTTGCTCATCGTGCGGGAGACCAGCAGGCGCGGGTACCGATCGAGCAGCGAGAGCGCGGTCTGGCTGCGGTCGTGCGCGAACTCGGCATACGCCTCGTCGACGAGCACGATGCCGCGCGCGGCCTCGGCGGCCGCCTCGACGACGTCGAGGCCGATCGCCGTGCCGGTGGGGTTGTTGGGCGAGCAGAGGAAGACGACGTCCGGGTCGTGCTCGGCGATCGCCGCGCGCACGGCGTCGGGGCTGATGGTGAAGTCGGCGGCGCGCGGCACCGGCACCCACCGCATGCCGACGCCCTGCGCGAGCAGCGGGTACATCGAGTACGTGGGCGTGAACGAGAGCAGCGAGCGGCCGGGACCGCCGAAGGCCTGCAGCACGTGCTGCAGCACCTCGTTCGAGCCGTTCCCCGCCCACAGCTGGGCGGGCTCGAGGCCGTGCCCGAGGTAGTCGGCGAAGGCGCGACGGAGCGCGTCGAACTCGCGGTCCGGATAGCGGTTCGCGTCCGGGAGCGCGCGAGCGATCTCCTGCACGATGTCGAGCGCGACCGCCTCCGGCACCCGGTAGGCGTTCTCGTTGACGTTGAGCCGCACCGGCACGTCGAGCTGCGGAGCGCCGTACGGCGTCAGCCCGCGCAGGTCGTCGCGGATGGGGAGGTCGTCGAGGCTCGTCACCGAACCAGCCTAGGACGGCGGGCGAGCCGCGCCGGGCGCGGCCGCGGGCTCAGCGCGAGTAGTGCGCGGGGATCGCCAGCTGCTCGCCGGGCTGGATCGCGCCGGCGATGCCGTTGAGCAGCTCGATCTCGGCGATCACGTCGCGCGGGTCGGCCTCGGGGGCGACGACCTGGGCGATCTGCCAGAGCGACTGGCCCGGCAGCACGGTGATGTGCTCGAACTGGGCCGTGTCGGTGGAGGACGACGCGACGGCGCCGGCGAGCGCACCGCCCAGGACGCCGGCACCCGCGAGGGTGCCCGCGACGATGACGGGGGCGGCGACGAGCAGCGCGAGGGCGCGGCGACCGCGCGGCGTCATGCGCACCCGGACGGTCGGCGTGCCGGTGATGCGTGCGGTGGCGATGGCAGTCATGGCCTGCTCCTCTCGTGGGATCCGCAGCCGGTGCTCGGCCGGGAGCACCGGCCGCGAATCTCTGTTTCGAACCTATCTTCGATTCCATGGATGCGTCAAGCCCCGTAGCGGAGAATCCCCACGACACGCTCGAACATCCGTTTGATCCGGGCACCCTGTCGGATACGCTTTCGAACCACCAGGAGTCAAGCAGGGGCTACTGACATCGAGAGCGGGCGGGCATGGCGAGGCAGCTGACGGACAAGCAGCAGGCGATCCTGCAGATGATCCAGCGAGCGGTGCGCCAGCGCGGCTACCCGCCGAGCTACCGCGAGATCGGCGACGCCGTCGGGCTGTCCTCGCTCTCGAGCGTCACCCACCAGCTCGGCCAGCTCGAGTTGGCCGGCGCCATCCGCCGCGACCCCTCGCGCCCCCGCACCATCGAGGTGCTCGTCGACGACGAGCTCGACGAGACCGCCGGCAGCGTCGACCAGGCCACGTTCGTGCCGCTCGTCGGCCGCATCGCCGCCGGCATCCCGATCACGGCGGAGCAGCAGGTCGAGGACGTGTTCCCGCTGCCGAAGCAGCTCGTCGGCACCGGCGACCTCTTCATGCTCAAGGTCGTCGGCGACTCGATGATCGACGCCGCGATCTGCGACGGCGACTGGGTCGTCGTGCGGCAGCAGCAGACGGCCGACAACGGCGACATCGTCGCCGCGATGCTCGACGGCGAGGCGACCGTCAAGGTGTTCAAGCAGCGCGACGGCCACACGTGGCTGCTGCCCCGCAACTCGGCGTTCGAGCCGATCCTCGGCGACGAGTCCGACGTGCTGGGGCGCGTTGTCGCCGTCCTGCGCGCTGTCTAGGCGTCAGGCAGCCGGCTCGACCCGGAACTCCGCCAGCTGCGCGAGCGCCGCCTCGGTGACCTTCGCGTCGACGCGCGTGCCCGCCTCCTCGTAGGCCTCGCGCAGCACCTCGAAGCGGTCGTGCAGCATCGCGATGATGTCTCCACGGTCGAAGGGCACGAGCAGCGACACCGCGACCTCCGGCCGCGGCAGCAGCTCGGCGATCCTCGCGAGGATCGCGTCGACGCCCTCGCCCGTCCGCGCGGAGGCGAAGACGGCGTCCGGCTGCAGCCCGCGCAGCACGAGCCGCTCGTCGTCGCTGATGAGGTCGGCCTTGTTGAACACGACGACCTCGGGGATGGAGCGCGCGCCCGTCTCGCCCAGCACGTCGCGCACCGTCGCGATCTGCGCCGCCGGGTCGGGGTGGCTCGCGTCGACGACGTGCACGACGACGTCCGACTCCGCCACCTCCTCGAACGTCGAGCGGAACGCCTCGACGAGCTGGTGCGGCAGGTTGCGCACGAAGCCGACCGTGTCGGCGATCGTGAACTCGCGGCCGTCGGGCGTGCTCGAGCGCCGCACCGTCGCGTCGAGGGTCGCGAACAGCGCGTTCTCGACCAGCACACCCGCGCCGGTGATGCGGTTGAGCAGGCTCGACTTGCCGGCGTTCGTGTAGCCCACGATCGCGACGCCCGGCACCTCGAAGCGGTCGCGGTTCGCGCGCTTCGCCTGCCGCGCGGGCCCGAAGCCCTTGATCTGCTTCCGCAGCCGCGCCATGCGGGTGTGGATGCGGCGGCGGTCGAGCTCGATCTTCGTCTCACCGGGACCGCGGGAGCCCATGCCTGCGCCCTGGCCGCCGACCTGGCCACCGGCCTGGCGCGACATCGACTCGCCCCAGCCGCGCAGGCGCGGCAGCAGGTACTCGAGCTGCGCGAGCTCGACCTGCGCCTTGCCCTCGCGGCTCGTCGCGTGCTGGCTGAAGATGTCGAGGATCACCGCGGTGCGGTCGATCACCTTGACCTTCACCTGGTCCTCGAGCGCGCGGCGCTGGCTCGGCGAGAGCTCGCTGTCGGCGATCACGGTGTCGGCGCCGAGCTCCTTGACGATGGCCGCGAGCTCCTCCGCCTTGCCGCGGCCGACGTAGGTCGCCGGGTCGGGGTTGGGGCGGCGCTGGAGCATGCCGTCGAGCACGCGCGCACCGGCGGTCTCGGCGAGCGCGGCGAGCTCGCGCAGCGAGTTCTCGGCGTCCTCCGCGCCGCTCGCGCCACCGGAGTAGACGCCGACGAGCACGACGTTCTCGAGCCGCAGCTGGCGGTACTCGACCTCGGTGACGTCCTCGAGCTCGGTGCGCAGGCCATCGACGCGTCGGAGCGCCGCGCGATCGGCGCGCTCGAGCTGCGCGCCGTCGACGTCGTCGCCGAACCCCGCGTCGGTCGCGGTGCCGTCGTCCTGCAGCGCTTGCGCGCGCTCGCCGAGGACGTCGTCCTCCGACGTGGCCCAGGCCAGGATGCGCTCCGTCGCGCGCCCGGGGCCGGTGGGTCCGCTGTCCTGCGGTGCTGCCATGCTTCGTCCTTCGCTACTGTCGTGTCCGTGCCGGACCACTACTTCTCACCCGATCCCGCCGCGCCCTCGTCCACCCGGACGATCCGGGTGCCCATCGCGGGCGAGGAGCGGGAGATGCTCACGGCCACCGGCGTCTTCTCCGGCGACCGCCTCGACGTCGGCACCGCGGTGCTGCTGGATGCCGTGCCCGAACCCCCCGAGACCGGCGAGCTGCTGGACCTCGGCTGCGGCTGGGGGCCGATCGCCACGACGCTCGCGCTCCGCTCCCCCGCCGCTCGCGTGTGGGCGGTCGACGTCAATGCCCGAGCGCTCTCGCTCGTGGAGCGGAATGCCGAGCTGCTCAGCATATCGAACATCACGGCCGCCTCGCCCGAGCTCGTGCCGGACGACGTGCGGTTCGACGTCATCTGGTCGAACCCGCCCATCCGCATCGGCAAGGCCGAGCTGCACGCGCTGCTGGAGCGGTGGATCCCGCGGCTGGCGCCCGGGGCGACGGCGTGGCTCGTGGTGCAGAAGCACCTCGGCGCCGACTCGCTGCTGCGGTGGCTCGCGGAGCGCTTCCAGGGCTTCGACGTCGAGCGCGCCGACTCCCGGAAGACGTACCGCATCATCGCCGTCACAGCGCCGGACTGAGCGTCTCTCCGCGGAAGACGATCTCGGCGGGCCCGGTGAGCCAGGCGTGGCCGCGCTCGTCGACGTCGACCTCGAGCCGGCCGCCCGGCACGTCGACGATCCAGCGGTCGGCGGCGTCCCCCGACCAGTGCCGGGTCGCCATCGCCGCGGCGACGGCGCCCGTGCCGCACGAGAGCGTCTCGCCGACGCCCCGCTCGTGCACGCGCATGCGGATCGAGCCGATGCCGTCGGCGATCGCCCCGGGCACGACGAACTCGACGTTCGCGCCGTCGACGGGCGCGGGGTCGAGCGACGGCGCCCGGTGCAGGTCGAGGCCGGCGAGCTCGTCCTCGCTCGCGAGGGCGACCACGACGTGCGGGTTGCCGGTCGACACCAGCAGGCCCGGCCGGTCGACCTCGAGCCCGTCGGCCGCGACCAGAGCCATCTCGCCGAGCTCGAACGGGCCGAGGTCGACGGAGAGCAGCCCGCCGCGGCGCACGACGCGCTTGACGCCCGCCCGCGTGGCGACGTCGATCGCGCCGCCGTCCGGCAGCTGCTCGAGCCCCGCCTCGAGCAGGTAGCGCACGAAGACGCGCACGCCGTTGCCGCACATCTCGCTCACGCTGCCGTCGGCGTTCCAGTAGTCCATCGCCCAGGTGCCCTCGGCGGCGCTGTCGAGGATGGCGACGCCCGTGGCGCCCGCGCGCACCGCGCGGATGACGCCGTCGCCCCCGACGCCGAAGCGTCGGTCGGCGAGCGCGCGGACGCGCTCCGGCGTGAGCGGCGCGCTGCCGTCGGCGTCGGCGACCAGCACGAAGTCGTTGCCGGTCCCGTGCCCCTTCGAGAAGCCCTGCGGGATCACCTGCGTCATGCTCCCAGGCTACCGACCGCTCGGCGCGCGAGCTCCGCCGGGTCCATCGGGGGCGCGGCCGGGTAGCGCTGGAACCACGACACCTGGCGGCGGGCGTAGCGGCGCGTGAGCGCCTGGGTGCGCTCCACCGCCTCCGACTCGTCGATGCGCCCGTCGAGCTGGTCGAGCGCCTGGCGGTAGCCGATCGCCTGCTGCGCGGTCGTGCCCCGCTCGATGCCGGCCTCGCGCAGCGCGCGCGCCTCGTCGACGATGCCGAGCGCCCACATGCCCGCCACGCGTGCGTCGAGGCGCTCGACGAGCGCTGCCCTCTCTGCGCGCACGTGCTGGATGATCGTCGGCCGCACGAGCGACTCCTCGGGCGGCAGCCCCACGCGGAACGGCTCGCCGGTGAGCGTGACCGCCTCCAACGCGCGCACGAGCCGCCTGCCGTTGTGCGGGCCGATCGCGGCGGCGGCGCTCGCGTCGACGGCCGCGAGCCGCGCGTGCATCGCCGCTGCGCCCGACGCCTCGAGCTCGGCCTCGAGGGCGGCGCGCAGCACCGCGTCCGTCGCGGGGAAGGCGAAGTCGTAGAGCACGCTCGAGGCGTAGAGACCGCTGCCGCCGACCAGGATCGGCACGGCGCCGCGCGCCTCGATCGCCGCGATCGCTCCGAGCGCGGCATCGCGGTAGGCCGGCACGGCGGCGTCCTGCCAGGGCTCGAGCACGTCGAGCAGGTGGTGCGGATGGCCGCGGCGCTCGTCGACGCTCGCCTTGGCCGTGCCGATGTCCATGCCGCGGTACAGCTGCATCGCGTCGCAGTTGACGATCTCCGCGCTGCCGCCGAGGCGCGCGATGGCGTCGGCGATGGCGAGCGACGCCGCCGTCTTGCCGGTGCCGGTGGCCCCGACGACGGCGATGAGGGTCACGTGACGCGGAGCGCCGGCAGGCCGAGCGACACGGGGCGCGGGCCGCCGCCGGCGACGGGCGCCGGCACGGCGCACGAGTCGGCCTGCGCGCGATCCCATGCGTCGCCCGCACGCGTGCGCCGCAGGGCCACCGGCCCGTGGTCGGCGATGAGGTGGAACGGCGCCGCATGCGTGACGGCGACCGTCACGACATCGCCGGGGCGCGGCACGTCGGCGCCGGGCGCGAAGTGCACGAGCCGGTTGTCCTCGGCGCGGCCGCTGAGCCGGTGCGTCGTGACGTCCTTCCTGCCGTCGCTGTTCGAGACGAGCACGTCGACCGTGCGGCCGACCTGCGCGCGGTTCTCCTCGAACGCGATGCGGTCCTGCAGCGCGACGAGGCGCTCGAAGCGCTCCTGCACGACCGCCTTCGGCACCTGGTCGGGCATCGTCGCCGCGGGGGTGCCGGGCCGGATCGAATACTGGAACGTGAAGGCCGACGCGAACCGCGACGCCTCGACCACGCGGAGCGTCTCGGCGAAGTCCTCCTCGGTCTCGCCGGGGAAGCCGACGATGATGTCGGTCGTGATCGCCGCGTGCGGGATGCGCTCGCGCACACGGTCGAGGATGCCGAGGAACCGGGCAGAGCGGTAGGAGCGCCGCATCGCGCGCAGCACGCGGTCGGAGCCCGACTGCAGCGGCATGTGGAGCTGCGGCATCACCGCATCCGTCTCGGCCATCGCGTCGATCACGTCGTCGGTGAACGCCGCCGGGTGCGGGCTCGTGAAGCGGATGCGCTCGAGGCCGTCGATCTCGCCCGCGGCCCGCAGCAGCTTGCCGAACGCGAGGCGGTCACCGAACTCGACGCCGTAGGAGTTGACGTTCTGGCCCAGCAGCGTCACCTCGACGACGCCGTCGTCGACGAGCGCCTGCAGCTCGGCGAGCACATCGCCGGGCCTGCGGTCGCGCTCCTTGCCTCGGAGCGACGGCACGATGCAGAACGTGCACGTGTTGTTGCACCCGACCGAGATCGACACCCAGCCCGCGTAGGTCGATTCCCGCTTCGAGGGCAGCGTCGAGGGGAACACCTCGAGGGCCTCGAGGATCTCGACCTCGGCCTCGCCGTTGTGGCGGCTGCGCTCGAGCAGGGTCGGCAGCGAGCCGATGTTGTGCGTGCCGAAGACGACGTCGACCCAGGGCGCGCGCTCGACGATCGTCGAGCGGTCCTTCTGGGCGAGGCAGCCGCCCACCGCGATCTGGAAGCCGGGCCGCTCGCGCTTGGTCTTCGCGAGCTGCCCGAGGTGCCCGTAGAGGCGCTGGTCGGCGTTCTCGCGCACCGCGCAGGTGTTGATGACGACGACGTCGGGCGCCCCGTCCAGCGCCTCGACGAGGCCCGCCGCCTCGAGCGAGCCGCGCAGCCGCTCGGAGTCGTGGACGTTCATCTGGCAGCCGAACGTCTTGACCTCATAGGTGCGCGCTGGAGCGATCACGGACATGTCGCCCAGGCTACCCGCGCTCGATCGAGCGCGGCGCTCGTCAGCCCTGCGTCGCGTTCAGCTCGTACGTGCTGCCGTCGGTGCCCTCGCCGGAGAGGCTCATCGAGCCGTCGGTGGCCGTGCCGGAGAGCGACACGTCGAAGGTCTCGCTACCGCTCTCGTCGACGGAGATGCGCGTGATGGTCATGTCGAGCGTGTCGCCGCTCAGCGTCCACACGTCGCCGGGCGAGTCGAACTCGCTCCCGGCCCAGTCGGCGAAGTCGATCGTGCCGTCCTCGTTGAGCGTGAAGGCGATGTCGGTCACCTGGCCGTTGAAGTCACCGGTCCAGCTCGTGCCGGCGAGGTCGCCGGTGCCCGCGCCCGGGTCGCCGGAGCCCGGGTCGCCGGAGCCGGGGTCGCCGGAGACGACCGGTGCCTGCGTGGCCACGGGCGCGCCGCCGATCGGGGGCAGCTGGATGCA
>Ga0213836_100881_pt1 | contig 21153 bp, 17 predicted proteins | sample SWPATP03_FD_160578 | JGI IMG/M metagenome (GOLD analysis project Ga0213836, IMG submission 160578) | Coastal seawater microbial communities from Marineland, Florida, United States - SWPA TP0 #3 | ecosystem: Environmental > Aquatic > Marine > Coastal | place: USA: Florida | collected 2016-08-05
CCGCCGACATGGGTCCAGTCCTCGCTCCAGTCGAACTGGAACGCCTCGCCCGGCTGGAACACCAGCGGCACGAACGTTCCGCGATCGGTCGTCTGCTGCTGGGTCAGTTCTCGGTGACATCCAACACCTGACACGCTCAGGCAGGGGCCGCGCATGTCGTTCGCCAAGGCGCAGGATCTGATCCGCCTCGCCCGGATGGCCGCCTCCCGCCGCGGCGGCATCGGGCTCGAGGAGATCTGCGAGGCCTTCGGGGTCTCGCACCGCACCGCGCAGCGCATGACCGACGCGCTGGAGGAGACCTTCGGCAATGTCGTGGCCGAGGACGGCGAGGACCGCCGGCGCCGCTGGCGGCTGGCCGGGCCCGGGCTCGACCGGTTGCAGCTCCGCCACGAGACCGGCGTCGAGGCGCTGGAGATCGCCGCCCGCGGTGCCGTGGCCGAGGGCCGGCTGCGCCATGCCCGGGCGCTGGCCGAGCTGCGCGACGGGCTGCTCGCGCGCCTGCCCACGCGCGCCCGCATCGAGGCCGATGCCGAGGCGGTGCTCGCCGCCATGGGGCAGGTCACCCGGCCGGGGCCGCGGGTGGCGCTGGCGCCGGACATTCTGGATGCGATCATCGAGGCCCTGCGCGGCCCGTTCCGGCTGCGCGTCCGCTACGGCCGCCCCGCATCCTCGAGCCACATGGCGTGCTGCTGGGCCACCGCACCTATCTCGCCGCCCGCGATCCGGCCCGCGCCAATCAGGTCCGCAACTTCCGCATCGACCTGATCCACACGGCCGAGACCCTCGACGAGAGCTTCGCGCTGGAGGAGGGCTTCGCCATCGCCGACCATGCCGCCCGCTCCTTCGGCGTCTGGCAGGACCCCGACCAGTATGGCGAGGTGATCTGGCGCTTCGCCCCCGAGGCCGCCGAACGCGCCGCCGGCTTCCGTTTCCACCCCGGCCAGGTGGTCGAGCCGCAACAGGACGGCAGCCTGATCCTGCGTTTCCGCGCGGCCGGCTGGCTGGAGATGACCTGGCACCTCTATCAATGGGGCGACAAGGTCGAGGTGCTGGCCCCCGAGGGCCTGCGCCGGATGGTCGAGGGGTATCGCAGGGCGGATTTCGCCGCGCTGCCGTGAGGGGTCGGTGACAGGAGTGCAAGGGTGCAGGAGGTTCCCGGTTTCGAGGCGCTGAAGGCAAAGCAACGCGCCATCCGCGCAGGCTTCCCCCAGACGATGGGCCTGCGCGTCCATCGCGCCATCAGCTGGATCGGCCGGGCCGAGGCCAGCGGCGCGGATCACGACGCGCGGTTCCTCTTCCTGTGGATCGCCTTCAACGCGGCCTATGCCGACGAGCGCGAGTTCCAGGGGCCGGCCCCGGGCGAGCGCGACGCCTTCCTGCGCTTCTTCGGCCAGATCGCGGCGCAGGACGCGCAAGGCCGGGTCTATCGCGCCCTGTGGCAGACCTTCCCCGGCCCGGTGCGCCTGATCATGCAGAACCGCTTCGTCTTCAACCCGTTCTGGCAGCACCAGAACGGCATCGAGGGCTACGCGGACTGGCCCGAGCGGTTCCGCGCCTCGGCACATGCCTTTGCCCGCGCCTTCGAGGCGGGAGACACGGTGCGCGTCCTGTGCTTCCTGTTCGACCGCCTCCATGTGCTGCGCAACCAGCTCGTCCACGGCGGCGCGACCTGGAACAGCGCCGTCAACCGCGCCCAGATCCGCGACGGCGCCGCCATCCTTGCCACGCTCATGCCGATCTTCGTCGACATCATGATGGACGCCCCCGAGGCCGACTGGGGCCGGCCGTTCTATCCAGTCGTCGATGAGTGACGCGCAGCCGGGAGAGAGCCGATGTCCTTCCGCTTCTGGCGCCGCATCCGGATTGCTCCCGGGGTCACGCTGAACCTGTCGAAATCGACGGCGTCGCTGTCCTTCGGCCCGCGTGCCGCCAAGTACACCGTCAGCCCGCGCGGCAACCGGGTCACTGCGGGTCTGCCCGGCACGGGCCTCTTCTACACCGTCCACGAGCCACGCCGCCCGTCAGCCGCCAATGCGCCGAGTGTCGCCCGGCGCGACCGGCTGAACCTCGGCTTCTTCCAGAGGCTGTTCACGCCTGCGGATGAGCGCGCGCTCGTCGACGGGCTGAAGGCGCTGAATGCGGGCGACGAGGGAGCGGCCCTTCAGCGTCGGCGTGGAAACCATGTAGATCTTGCACCGCCCGCGGAAGGTCGCGGTGCGCCGGATGGCCAGATCGACCTCGGCGTCGACGTCGCCGGGAGGGCCTTCGACCTCGTCCAGGCACAGGCGGCGGACCGGGGTCGAGCGCAGGCCGACGGCGGGATTGGCGCCGGTCATCACCAGCTGCCCGCCGGGGAAGGACTTGCGGGACAGGCTGTTGCCCGCGTCGCGGGAGCGGGGCGCGACGACCAGTTCGCGCAGGGCGGGGGTGGCCTCGATCAGCGGGTCGATGCGAACGGTCGTGTTCCGGCGCACCATGTCGAGCGAGGGCATCTGCGCCCGCGTCGCACTCCTTCAACGCGCCCTCCGGCGCCACCCCGGCCCGCTCGCGCCAGCCCCCCCGCGCGCGTCCGGATCCGGGGCGGCCGCCGGACCTGGACGAGCCCTCCGCCCGGGGGTCAGACGGCGATGGTGACGACGCGCTCCTCGGTCATCTCGTGGACGGCGTAATGCGGGCCCTCGCGGCCGAAGCCGCTGTCCTTGGAGCCGCCATAGGGCATCATGTCCACCCGCGCGCTGGAGGTCTCGTTGATGTGGACCCCGCCCACGACGAGCTGGCGCGCGACGGCGAAGGCGTCGTCGAGGCGGTTGGTGAAGATCCCCGTCGCCAGGCCGAAGGGCGTGGCGTTGACCCGCTCGATGGCGCCGGCGATGCTGTCGAAGGGCTCGATGCAGAGCACCGGGCCGAAGACTTCGGCGCAGCCGAGCCGCATCTCCGGCGTCACCCCGTCGAGCAGGGTGGGCGGCACCACCGGGCCCTGCCGCGGCCCGCCGGCCAGACGCCGCGCGCCCTGCGCCATCGCCTCGTCGATCCAGCCCTCGATCCGCCGGGCCTCGGGCTCGCTGATCACCGGGCCGACGAAGACACCCTCGCCGCGCGGGTCGCCATGGCCCAGCGCGCCCACCATCGCGGCCAGCCGCTCGGCCACTTCGGCGTGGCGGCTGCGGTGCACCAGCAGGATCTGGATCGAGGTGCAGACCTGCCCGGCCTTGCGATAGCTGGCGTTGACCACCCGGGGCAGGGCGCGGTCGAGGTCGGCATCGGCAGCGAGGATGGTGAAGGCGATCGAGCCCAGCTCCATCTGCGTGCGCCGCAGCCCGGCGGCGGCCTGGATCGTGCGCCCGACCCCGGTGGAGCCGGTGAAGGCGAAGAAGCGCACCCGCTCGTCGGCCAGCAGCGGCGCGGTCTCGGCCCCGCCGGCGTGCAGGATCGACAGGAAACCGGGCGGCAGGCCGGCATCCATGAACACCTGCGCCAGCAGGCAGGCGGTGCCCGGTGTCAGGCTGGAGGGCTTGACCACCACCGCATTGCCGGCGGCGATGGCCGGCGCGACCTTGTGCGCCACCGTGTTCAGCGGGGCGTTGAAGGGCGTGATCGCCGCCACCACCCCCAGCGGCACCCGCAGGGTGAAGCCGATGCGCCCGGACTGCCCCGGAGCGCCCTCGATCGGCAGCATCTCGCCGGTCAGGCGGCGCGCCTCCTCGGCCGACAGGCGCAGGGTCTGCAGGGTGCGGGTGTGCTCGCCGCGGGCATCGGCGGCGGTGAAGCCCGCCTCGCCCTGCATGCAGGCGACGAAGTCCTCCACCCGCTCGGCCAGCAGCACGGCGGCGCGGTCGAGGATGGCGCCCCGCTCCCACGCCACCGGCGCCCCGGCGCGAAAGGCCGCGTGGGCGCTGTCGAGGATGGCGGCGATCTGATCGGGCGAGGCGCCCGTCGCCACCGCGCGCGGCGTGAGCGCGAACTTGTCCAGCACGACGATCTCGCGGCCACGTCCGCGGTGCCAGGCGCCGCCGATGAGCAGCGGGTGCTCGATGCCGGTTCCGGCGGTGGGTGCGTTCATGGTCTTCTCCCTTTTCTTGTGTGGTCAGAGCCACAGGATCTTCTTGCGGTGATCGAGGTCCCGCAGCAGCGCCTCGGCCGGTCCCTCGTGAAAGACCCGGCCCTGTTCCAGCGCGAAAACGCGGTCGGCGAGCGCGAGCACGAGGTCGAGGTTGTGCTCGACGATGACGATGGACAGCTCGGCCCGCAGCCGGTCGAACACGCCGAAGAGTTCCTCGACCACCGCAGGGGCCAGCCCCTCGAAGGGTTCGTCCAGCAGCAGCAGGCGGACGTTGCCCGACAGCGCGCGCGCCACCGCCAGCATCTGCTGTTCGCCCCCCGACAGGAAATCGGCATGGGTGCGATATCGCTGGCGCAGGCGCGGGAACATCTCGAGGATCTGCTCCTCGCTCCAGACCACGCCGGTCCGGCCGTCGGTGGGGCGCGAGTGGCGGCCGAGCCCGAGGTTCTCGGCCACCGTCATGCCGGCAAACAGTCCGCGGCCCTGCGGCACGTAGCCGACACCGGCGCGGGCGATGTCGGGGGCAGGCAGGCCGGCGATGTCGCGCCCCTCGAAGCGGATGCGACCGGACCGCGGCGGCACGAGACCGGCGATCGATTTCAGGAAGGTCGACTTTCCCGCCCCGTTGCGGCCCAGCAGCGCGACGATCTCGCCCTGGCGGACGTCGATGCGGGCGTCCTGCAGGATGTGGCTCTTGCCGTAGAAGGTGTCGATCCCCTCCGCCTCCAGCACCATGGGGGCGTCGGCGACCGAGGCATGGGCACGCACCACCGCCGAGACGCCGGTGCCGGTATAGACCTCCTGAACGCGGCGGTCGTTGCGGATCTCCTCGGGGCTGCCGGCGACCAGAACGCGGCCCTCGTTCATCACCGTGACGGTTTGGGAAAAGCCCAGCACCCGGTCGATGTCGTGCTCGACGATCAGCACCGGCACGTTGGCGGCGATGGTGCGCACCAGCCGGCTGACGCGCTCGCGCTCGGCGGCGGCGAGGCCGGCCAGCGGCTCGTCCAGCAACAACACCTGCGGCCGCGAGCCCAGCGCGATCCCGAGATCGACCAGCCGCTGCCCGCCATAGGACAGGTCGCCCGCCTTCACCTCCTCGATGCCTTCCAGCCCGAGGAACCGGGCAAGCGCGGCGGTGTCGGCGTTGATGTCGTCATAGCTGTCGATGTCGCGCCAGAAGTCGAAGCGGCCCGGGTGGCGGCCCTGCGCCGACAGGCGCAGGTTCTCCCGGATGGTCAGCCCGTCGAAGAGCCGGGTGATCTGGAACGACCGCGCCAGCCCGAGATGGCAGATGCGGTCGGGCGCGAGCCCCGTGACCGGCGTGCCGCGCAACCGCACGGTGCCCGCGTCGGGCCGGTGCAGGCCCGAGACAAGGTTGAAGAGCGTGGTCTTTCCGGCGCCGTTGGGCCCGATCAGCGCGTGGATCTGCCCCGCCCGCACCGTCAGGTCCGCATCCGCGACGGCCTGCAGCCCGCCAAAGCGCTTGCCCAGACCGCGCACCTCCAGCACGTCGCCGGTGGCGGCCTCGGGGCGCAGCGTCTCGGGCAGGGGCAGACCCTCGTGGATCCTGCGCCGGCTCATCGCCGCGGTCTCGCTCGGCGGCGGCGACAGGCGGGCCCGGATCAGGCCCCAGATCCCGACCAGCCCGCCCGGCGAATACATCACGAAGGCCACGAAGACGAGGCCGAACCAGAACAGCCAGTCGGTCGTCCACATCGAGAACATCTCGCGGAAGAGCACATAGAACAGCACGCCCAGCGTCGGCCCGAGCAGGCTGTGCATGCCGCCGATCACCACCATCGCCAGCAGCTCGCCCGACATCTCGATCGAGGTCGACTCGGCCGTGACGATGAGGTGGAGAAAGCCCGACAGCCCCCCGGCCAGCCCCGTCACCATCGCCGACAGCACGAACACCGCCAGCTTGTAGCGCTGCACGGGATAGCCCTGGAACTCGGCCCGGGTCTGGTTCTCGCGGATCGCCACCAGCACATGGCCGAAGGGCGAGCGCACCACCCGGACCAGCAGATAGAGCACCCCGAAGCCCACCAGCGCGGTGAAGACGTAATAGGCCAGCGAGCTCTCCAGCGAGAACGGCCCGATGCGGCCACGGCTGAGGCCGCCGAGCCCGTCCTCGCCGCCGGTGACGGCGGTCCAGCGGAAGGCGATGGTGAAGGTCAGCGCCGACAGCGCCAGCGTCATCAGCGCGAAATAGACCCCGCGCCGGCGCAGGATCAGCGCCCCGACCCCCAGCGCCAGCACCCCGGTGAACAGCATCCCCAGGATCAGCGGCAGCAGCACCTGATCGGGCAACAGGTTGCGCTGGCTCAGCGCGGCGGCATAGGCACCGATGCCGAACCACGCCCCGTGCCCGAAGGACACGAGCCCGGTGAAGCCCATCATCATGTTCAGCCCCATGGCCGCGATGCACAGGATCACGACCATGGTGGCGGTGTGGAGCGTCAGCCCCAGCGGCGTCATCGCCAGCGGCAGCAGGATCAGCCCGGCCCCCCCGATCAGGAGCGGACGCAGGCGGGGCGAGGGGCGCAGCTTCATTTCTCGAACTTCTCGATCGACTCGCCCAGCAGGCCGCGCGGGCGCAGCAGCAGCACGAGGAACATCAGGACGTACATCGACGCCTCGCTGGCCGCGGGCAGGAAATGCACGGTCACGCCCCGCACCACCCCCACCAGAAGCGCCGCCAGCACCACACCCCAGAAGCTGCCCAGCCCGCCGATCACCACCACCACGAAGGCGATGGTCAGGATCTCGGCGCCCATCGCGGGGTGGACCGTGGTGATCGGGGCGAAGAGCGCACCGCCCAGCGCGGCAAGGCCCACGCCCAGCATGACCACCGCCGTCATGTAGGGCTGCAGCCGGATGCCCAGCGCCGCCACCATGTCGGGTTGCTGGATGCCGGCACGCACCACCCGGCCGAAGGAGGTGCGGTTCAAGAGCACCCACAGCCCGGTCAGGATCACCACCACGATCCCCAGCATGATCAGCCGATAGCGCGAGAACAGGAAATCGCCCAGGATCACCGGCCCGCGGAACTCGCGCGGGATGGTCGCCGGCAGCGGCGCCGCGCCCCAGATCATCCGGATCGCCTGCTCGGCCAGCATGGCCAGACCGAAGGTCACGAGCAGGCTCAGGATCGGGTCCTCGCGATAGAACCGTCGCAGGATGAACCGCTCGAAGGCCATCCCCAGAAGCGCGACGAGAAGCGGCGAGATCGCCACCGCCGGCACGAAGCCGACCCGCCGCGTCAGCTCGACCGAGACATAGGCGCCCAGCGCATAGAACCCGCCATGGGCGAGGTTGACCACGCCGCCGACGCTGAAGATCAGCGACAGCCCCAGCGCGATGAGCAGGTAGTAGCCGCCGAGCACGAGGCCGTTGACGACCTGCTCGACCAGAAAGATCCATTGCATGGGTGCCTGTCGTCCCGCCTGTGGCGACGCGTCGGGGCGCCGCCCGGATCATCGGGGTGCACCGGCCGGCCGGGGCGTGGCGCCCCGGCCGGCCGGTGCAGGATCAGCCGAAACTGCAGGTGTTCTGTTCGGCGGTGGGATAGATCACCTCCATGGACTGGTCCGCCCCCGGCACCGCCTCTCCCAGCGCCAGCATGTCGTACTCGTCCGCATGCGTGCCCTCGGGCCTGACCTCGAAGGCATAGGCCTCCTGGATGAGCTGGTGGTCCCAGTCGCGGAAGTACCCCGGCCGCCCCTTGAGCAGATCGAACTCCGCCCCCGATTCGAGGTACTCGATCAGGTCCGGCGTGGCGGTCGAGCCGGTCTCCTCCATCGCCCGGGCCATCATCTTCATCGACACATAGGTGATCCAGGCGTGGTTCTCGGGCACGCGGCCGAACCGGGCCCGATAGGCCTCGACAAAGGCCAGCGAGCCCGGGGTGTCGAGCGTGTGCATCCACACCGTCGGCCAGGTCCCCGACAGGTTGCCGACCCCGGCCGCCCAGGCGTCGGCGGTGTTGAGGTTGAAGCCGACGGTCGGATAGGGCAGGCCGAACTCGGCGTACTGCTTGACGAAGTTGGTGACCTGGTTGCCGGCGAGGTTGCAGCAGACGACGTCGGGCCGGGCCTGCCGGACCTTCAGGATGAAGGGGCTGAAGTCGGTGACGTCGGTGGCGATCAGCTCGTCGCCCACCAGCTCGGCGTCGTTGGCGTCGAAGAACGCCCGCGCCGCCCGCAGCAGGTCATGGCCGAAGACATAGTCGGCCGTCAGCGTGTAGAAGCGCTTGCCCGTCACCAGCCCGTCGCGCTTCAGCGCGGTGCCGACGGCGTTCACCATCACCGTGTTCGGGATGTCGGTGCAGAACATGTAGCGGCTGCAACGCTCCCCCCGCAGCACGTCCGACCGCGGCCCCAGCGCCATGAACAACCGCTGCTGCCGGGTCGCCACCTCCGAGATCGCCAGCGCCGAGGCCGAGCTGATCTCGCCCATGATGTACTCGACATTGTCGCGCTCGAGCATCCGCTGCGCCTTGGACGAGGCATTCTCGGGGTTGATCGAATCCTCCGACATCACCTCCAGCGGGCGCCCGGACACCCCTCCGGCGGCGTTGATCTCGTCCACCGCCAGCTGCATGCCGCGCACCGAATTCTCGCCCAGGGTGCCGAGAAAGCCGGTCATCGGCGTCAGGTGACCGATCCGGATCGGTCCCGACTGGGCCCGGACGATCGCCGGCATCCCCAGCGCCGAGACGGCGGCCAGCCCGGCGCCCATCCTCAGGGCCATACGGCGGTCTATGCCCCGCGAGGGGGCCGTGCGGTGATGGTTGGTCATGTGCCTCTCCCCGTTGCCGGGACCGTTCCGTGACCGCCCCGGGCGGTCGACGCCCCGGCTCCTCCTCCGGCCGCCAGCATAGCGGAGGCGCGGCCCATCGTGGAAATACCGTTTGGAGAGCCGCGGTATAAGCTTGACATATGGCCGGCGCCGCCCCCACTGCGGGTCATGGACATCCGGCAGCTGCGCTATTTCGTCCGCATCGTCGAGGGGGGCAGCCTCTCGCAGGCCTCGCGCGAGCTGAACGTGGCGCAGCCGGCGCTGAGCCAGCAGGTCGCCCGGCTGGAAGAGGCGGTGGGCCGGCCGCTCCTGCACCGGACCTCGCGCGGGGTGGTGCCGACCGAGGGCGGGCTTGCGCTCTATCATCACGCCCTGTTCGTGCTGCGGCAGTTCGACCAGACGCTGGCGGTGGCCCGTCGCGACGGCGGGCTGTTGCACGGAATGGTCTCGGTCGGGCTGCCGGCGACCACGGTGTCGGCGCTGGGGCTGGCGCTGGTGCGGCGGGTGCGGCGGCGGCATCCAGGCATCCTGTTGAACGTGGTCGAGGGGATGAGCGGCCATATCGCCCGGCTGGCGGCGCAGGGGCAGCTGGACCTTGCGGTGCTGTTCGGCACCGACGCCGCCCCGGACATGACCGTCGAGCCGCTGATGGAGGAGGAGCTGTTCCTGATCCTCGGCACCGGCGGCGCAATCCTGCCGGCCGAGACGTCCGCGGTCACCATCGCCGAGCTGGCGCAGGTGCCGCTGATCCTGCCGACCGGCGCGCATGGGCTGCGCAAGCGCATCGACGCCGAGTTCGAGCGCCGCGGCCTGAGCCCGCGCGTGGTGGCCGAGATCGACTCCCTGGCGCTGGTGATGACCTGCGTGCACGACGGACTGGGCGGAACGATCAAGCCGACCGGGGCGGTCATGCAGGAGGGCGAGCGCGGCCGGCGCCTTCGGCTGCTGCCCATCGCCGATGCGCGGCTGCGGCGCCGCAACTACCTCTATCGCCTGCCGCCCGAGCGCCTGACCTCGGTGGCCGCGGTGGTGGCCGACGAGTTGAAGGCAGCGGTCGCGGAGCTGATCGCCGAGCGTGTGTGGAGCGGTTTCGCCCCGCTCGACCCGGTGCCGCAGGATGCCGGCGCCCCATGAACCATCCGGGGGATCGTTGTGCCGACGCAGGTCGATCTTCCTGCGGTGCTTCCGGGACGGGGAGGCGCCGGGCCGGCGGGTGGTGCGCCTGTCGATGGCGGAGTGCCGGGCCCCTTGCGCGTCATCGGGCGTGACCCCGGCCTGTCGCAGGTCGGCGACGCACTCGGCCGTGTCGCCCCCCCCCGGTCGGCACCCGGCGCGAGGCGGGGACCCCGCCGGCGCAGGCCATGCGCGTGGCCGGGCCGATCGGCGCCCGGTCTGCCTGGCGATCCCGGTTCGACGGAGCCTGAAGGCAGCGCGCAACGGGGCCGCGTCCATCCGGCCGGCGGCCGCCCTGCGCGGCGCGCTGCCCGTGCAGATGGCGCGGGCGGCACCCGCAAGCCCCCGGACCGCACGGGGCTTTCCGCCGCGCCCCGGGCGAGAGCGTTGGCGCAGCGGGTGACAGGGGCCCGACGACGTCACCCCCGCATCCCGGGCCACCGCACCCTTGTGTTCGATTTCCCGCTTTAGGCGTCAAATTTCATCTGGATTCGGGATTTTCGTTGGTATAGCGTCCGAGTCGGGGAGACGACGCCAGACAGCACGCAGGCTTGCGGATCGGGCCGGAGCGCGTGGGTGTCGCGCGTCTGCGGGAGGGGAGGTCATGCCGGGAACGGGACAGATCGCCCAGCGCCGCCGGGCCGGCGCCCGCCGGGCGGAATGCCCGGCCGCGACGACGGCCCGCGCCTCCGCGACGGGTTTGAAACGGCCAACGATCGGGAGACCTCAATGATCGTCGAGGAACGCATCTACACTGTCCAGCCGACCAAGGCGCGCGCCTTCATCAGGATCCTCGAGGATGGCGGCTATGCCATCCAGTCCGAGCATCTGGGTTCGGCCCTCGGCTTCTTCACCACCGAGTTCGGGCCGCTGAACCAGGTGATCCACATCTGGAAATACGAGAGCATGGAGGATCGTTCCCGCAGGCGGGCGGCGTTGCAGGCCGATCCGCGCTGGCAGGAGATCGTCAGGCAGCTCAGCGCGCTGATCGTGACGCAGGAGAACAAGCTGCTGGTGCCCGCACCCTTCACGCCGGTCTGAGCCGGCCCCCGGAGAAACTCGTCGCAACCGCGCCCCCGCCGCCGGGGGCCCGCGCAGGGAGCAAGCTATGCAGCGCATCGCGTTCGTCGGACTTGGCAGGATGGGCGAGCCCATGGTGGCCAACCTCCTGAAACAGGGCTTCGAGGTGACCATCGTCGGCAATCGCCGGCCGGAACCGGTGGAGCGGCTTCGCGCCCTCGGGGCGAAGGTGGCGGCCACGCCGGCCGAGGCGGCCGCGGGGGCCGAGGTGGCCATCCTCGTGCTGCCGACCTCGGCCGAGGTGGAGGCGACGCTGACGGGCCCCGGCGGCATGGCAGATGCCCTCGCCGCGGGCAGCGTGGTCGTGGACTGCTCCACCAGCGAGCCGGACAGCACCCGCAAGCTGGCCGCGCATCTGGCCGGGCGCGGCGTCGGCTTCGTCGATGCCGGCATGACCCGGGGCGTGGTCGGCGCCAGGCAGGGCAAGCTGGCCTATTTCATCGGCGGCTCGGCCGAGGACTTCGCCAAGGCGCGCCCGGCGCTGGAGGCGATGGGCGACACCTTCTTCCAGATGGGTCCGGTCGGCGCCGGCCACGAGACCAAGAACCTGTCGAACGCGCTCAGCTACGGCACCGTGGCGCTGGTGGGCGAGGTGCTGCTGCTGGGCAAGCGCTTCGGCCTGGACCTGAACGCGCTGCAGGAGGCGCTGATGTCGGGGGCTTCGTCCAAGGCGCTGGAGTCCTTCGGGCCGCGGATCATCGAGCGCGAGTACTCCCCCGCCCGGGTCAGCGTCGGCAACGTCCGGTATCACCTGCAGACGACGCGCGACATCACGCCCGAGACCGTGTCGCTGGAGCTGCTGCCGCGGGTCGAGGCGATGTACGAGCGCCTTTCCGGCATGGGACTTGCCGACAAGGACATGTCGGCCCTGGCCGAACTCTGGGAGCGGACCGACAGCGCCTGACCGGTCGGCAAGGGGGGAATCGCGATGCCTGTGATCGACTTTCGCGTCCGTCCGCCGGTCGGCGGGTTTCTGGACATGATCATGTACGCCAATGCGCCGAGGCGCGAGCGGGCGACCCGGATGCACGGCTTCGCCACCGCCCCCTCGGCCGAGCAGCAGTCGATGGAGCTGCTGCTGCGCGAGATGGACGCGGCCGGCATCACCACCGGGGTGGTCGTCGGCCGGGTCTCGGGGGTGTTCGGCTCGGTTTCGAACGAGGACCTGCTGCAGATCCAGGCCGACCATCCCGGCCGCTTCGTCGGCGTGCCGTCGATCGACCCGATCAACCGTCGCGCCGCCGAGGCCGAGATCGAACGCGCCCGCGCCGCGGGCTTTCGCGCCGTCGGCATCGAGCCCGGCCTCAATGCGATGCCCATGCACATCGACGACCGCCGGGTCTATCCGCTCTATGCCCGGCTCGAGGATGCGGGCATGGCGGTGCTCATCATGGCGGGCGGCAATGCCGGGCCCGACATCTCCTATTCCAACCCCGAGCATGTGGACCGGGTGCTGGCGGACTTTCCCGAGCTGAAGGTGGTGGTCACGCATGGCTCATGGCCCTGGGTGCACCAGATCCTGCACGTGGCCTATCGCCGGCCCAACCTCTACATCTCGCCCGACCAGTACCTCGCCGGGATGCCGGGCCACGACGACTATGTGAAGGCGGCCGACGGCTTCCTCTCCGACCGCATCCTCTATGCCAGCTCCTATCCCTTCGTGCCGGTCGACGCCTTCGCCGACTGGTTCCGCAAGCTGCCGATCCGCGAGGAGAACATGCACAAGGTGATGTACGCCAACGCGGCCGGGCTCCTCGGGCTCTGATGGCGGAGCCCCCGCTCGAGCTGTCGCCGCGGTTGTCGGACGAGGTCCGGCGGACGACGTGCTACATGTGTGCGTGTCGCTGCGGGATCGAGGTGCATCTGAAGGACGGGCAGGTCCGGCATATCGAGGGGAACCGGGAGCATCCGGTGAACCGGGGCGTTCTGTGCGCCAAGGGCTCGGCGGGGGTGATGCAGCACCTCTCGCCGGCGCGGCTGCGGGCGCCGTTGCGGCGGGTGGGGCCGCGGGGGTCGGGAGAGTTTCAGGAGATCTCCTGGGAGGAGGCGCTGCGGCTCGCCACCGACTGGCTCGCGCCGCTGCGGGCCGAGGCGCCGGAGAAGCTCGCCTTCTTCACCGGCCGCGACCAGTCGCAGAGTTTCACCGGCTGGTGGGCGCAGGCCTTCGGGACGCCGAACTGGGCCGCGCACGGCGGCTTCTGCTCGGTCAACATGGCCGCCGCGGGGATCTATACCCTCGGCGGGTCGTTCTGGGAGTTCGGACAGCCGGACTGGGAGCATACGCGGCTGCTGATCCTCTTCGGCGTGGCCGAGGACCATGATTCGAACCCCATCAAGATCGGGCTGGGCCGACTGAAGGCCCGCGGCGCACGGGTGATCTCGGTCAACCCGGTGCGCACGGGCTATTCGGCGGTGGCCGACGACTGGGTCGGCATCACGCCCGGGACCGACGGCCTGCTGGTGCTGTCCGTGGTGCATCTGCTCTTGCGGGCGGGGCGGATCGACCTCGACTATCTTGCCCGCCACACCAACGCGCCCTTCCTCGTGAACGGGACCGAGGGCGCCGAAAAGGGGCTCTTCCTGCGCGATCCCGACGGCAAGCCCCTGGTGCTGGACCGCCGCACCGGCCGGCCCGCCGCCTGGGACGCGCCCGGGGTGGAGCCCGACCTCGGGGCCGAGTGGGCCGACGGCGCGCCCCACCGCAGCGTCTTCCGCCACCTCGCCGAGCGGTATCTCGCGTCCGACTACGCCCCCGAGGCGGTGGCCGAGCGCTGCGGCATCCCCCCCGGGCGCATCCGCGCGCTGGCCGCCGAGATCGCGCGGGCGGCCTTCGAGGCGCCCGTGGTGATCGACCAGCCCTGGACCGACTGGCGCGGGCAGCGCCACGCGCAGATGACCGGCCGGCCCGTCGCGATGCACGCCATGCGCGGGATCTCGGCCCATTCCAACGGCTTCCAGACCGCCCGGGCGCTGCACCTTTTGCAGATCCTGATCGGCGCGGTGGAGACACCGGGCGGTTTCCGCTTCAAGCCGCCCTGTCCGCGGCCGGCCGAGGCGCACCCCCGCCCGCACGCCGACGCCCGCCCCGGCCGGCCGCTGAAGGGGCCGCATCTGGGCTATCCGCTGGGGCCGGAGGACCTGCTGCTGACTGCGGACGGCACGCCCCAGCGCCTCGACAAGGCGTTCTCCTGGGAGGCGCCGCTGGCGGCCCACGGGATGATGCACATGGTCATCTCGAACGCGCACGCGGGCGATCCCTATCCCATCGACACGCTGTTTCTCTACATGGCCAACATGGCCTGGAACTCGTCGATGAACACCGCCGGCACCATGGCCATGCTCACCGACCGCCGGCCGGACGGCGAATACGTCATCCCCCGCATCATCGTCGCCGACGCCTACAGTTCGGAGATGGTCGCCTGTGCCGATCTGGTGCTGCCCGACACCACCTATCTGGAACGGCACGACTGCATCAGCCTGCTCGACCGCCCGATCTGCGAGGCCGACGCGGTGGCCGACGCGATCCGCTGGCCGGTGGTGGCGCCCAAGCGGCCCGGACATGCAGGCGTCCGCCCGTTCCAGTCGGTGCTGCTGGACCTCGGCCACCGCCTCGGGCTGCCCGGGATGGTGGCCGAGGACGGCGGCCCGGCCTATCGCGACTATGCCGACTATATCGTGACCCATCAGCGCCGCCCGGGCATCGGTCCCCTCGCCGGCTGGCGCGGCGACGGGACAGAGGCGGGCCGCGGCGCGCCCAACCCGGACCAGCTCACCCGCTACATCGCCGCGGGCGGCTTCTGGCACGAGGCGATCCCCCCCGAAGCGCGCTATTTCAAACCGTGGAACGCGGCCTATCAGGACTGGGCCACCGCCCGCGGGCTGCAGGACCGGGCCACCCCCTACGTCTTCAACCTCTGGCTCGAACCCCTGCGCCGGTTCCAGCTCGCGGCCGAGGGGCATGGCCCCCGCCAGCCGCCCGAGCATCTGCGCGCCCGCATCCGCGCGGCCTTCGACCCGCTGCCCGTCTGGTCCCCGCCCTTCGAGGACACGGCCGTCAACCCCGCCGAGTTTCCCCTCCACGCCCTGACCCAGCGGCCGATGGCGATGTATCACAGCTGGGGCAGCCAGAACGTCTGGCTGCGCCAGATCCACGGCGAGAACCCCCTCTACATCCCCCGCGCGGTGTGGGAGGCCGAGGGCTTCGGCCCCGGCGACTGGGCCTGGCTGACCTCGGCGCATGGCCGCATCAAGGTGCCCGTCGCGCTGATGGAGGCGCAGAACCCGGCGACCGTCTGGACCTGGAACGCCATCGGCAAGCGCCCCGGCGCCTGGGCGCTGGACCCCGCCGCCCCCGAGGCCACCCGCGGCTTCCTGCTCAACCACCTCATCCACGAGCTGCTGCCGCCCCGGGGCGACGGGCTGCGCTGGGCCAACGCGGACCCGGTGACCGGACAGGCGGCCTGGTACGACCTGCGCGTGCGCATCGGGAAGGCCCCCCACCCGGGGCCGGAGCCGCGCGTCGAGGCGCAGGCCTCGCCCGTCGGCACCGGCCCCGCCACCGTCGCGCATGGAGCCCGCCGAGCATGACCGCCCTGCCCCCCTCGACCGGGAAGAAACTCGGCCTCGTCATCGACCTCGACACCTGCGTCGGCTGCCACGCCTGCGTCGTCTCCTGCAAGGAGTGGAACAGCCAGTCGCAGGCCTCGCCGCTCGCCGACCTCGACGCCTATGGCCCCGCCCCCGAGGGCGCCTTCCTCAACCGCGTCCACAGCTTCGAGGTCACGCCCCCCGAGGGGCCGCCCGTGGTCGTGCACTTCCCCCGCTCCTGCCTGCACTGCGAGGACGCGCCCTGCGTCACCGTCTGCCCCACCGGCGCCAGCTGGAAGCGGGCCGAGGACGGCATCGTTCTGGTCAACGAGGCCGCCTGCATCGGCTGCGGCCTCTGCGCCTGGGCCTGCCCCTATGGCGCGCGCGAGATGGACGGGGCCGAGCGGGTGATGAAGAAATGCACCCTCTGCGTCGACCGCATCCACAACGAGACCCTGCCCGAGCCCGACCGCGTGCCGGCCTGCGTGAAGAGCTGCCCCGCCGGCGCGCGCCATTTCGGCGACCTCGGCGACCCGGGCAGCGCCGTCAGCCGGCTGGTGGCCGCGCGCGGCGGGGTGGACCTGATGCCCGAACAGGGCACGAAGCCGGTCAACAAGTACCTGCCGCCGCGCCCGCGCGACCGGCTCGGCGGCTTCAGCGACGAAAGCCCCCTCGCGCGGTATCTCGACCCGGTGACCGACGGGGCGGGCGGCTTTCTCGGCTGGCTCGACCGCAGTCTCGGGCGGCTCGGGGGGCGGCCCTGATGCACCCCGCGCCGTCGCTGATCCTGTTCACGGTGCTGTCGGGCCTCGGCTTCGGCCTGCTGGCGGTGCTGGGGCTGGGGATGCACCCGGCCACGGGCTGGACGGCCTTCGCGCTCTATGGCGCGGGCTACGGCGCGGCCGGGGCGGGGCTGGTGGCCTCGGCCTTTCACCTCGGCCACCCCGAGCGGGCGCTGCTGGCCCTGACCCAGTGGCGCACGAGCTGGCTGTCGCGCGAGGCGGTGCTGGCGGCGGCGAGCCTCGCGCTCATGGCCCCGCATGCGGCCGGCGCCGTGTTCCTGGCCCGCCCCCTGCCCGGGCTGGGGGCCGTGGCCGGGGCGCTCTGCCTCGCGACGGTGCTGGCCACGGCGATGATCTATGCCCAGCTCCGCACCGTCCCGCGCTGGCACCACTGGACCACGCCGGCGGTGTTCCTGACCGCGGCCCTCGCCGGCGGCACGCTGCTCGCCGGCCCCCCGGCGGCGGCGGCGGCGCTGGCCGTGCTGCTCGCCGGCACGCTCGCGGCCCACTGGCGGGCCGGCGACCGCCGCTTCGCCGAGGCCGGCCACAGCCCCGAGACGGCCACCGGCCTCGGCGCCCTCGGCCGCGTCCGCCTGCTCGCCCCGCCCCAGACCGGCGGAAACTACCTCCTGCGCGAAATGGTCCATGTCGTCGGCCGCAAGCACGCCACCCGCCTGCGGCTGATCGCGCTGGCGGCCGGTGCGCTGGCCCCCGCCCTCCTCATCGCGCTGCTGCCCGCCCCCTGGGCGATCCCCCCGGCCCTCGCCCTCCACCTCGTCGGCATGCTCGCCGCCCGCTGGCTCTTCTTCGCCGAGGCCGAACACGTCGTCGGCCTCTATTTCGACCGTCCCGTCGGCGCGGCGCCGGCCGCCCCGACGACAGATCAGAGGAACATGCCATGGAAGGCGTGATCGCCGCTGTCCCCACCCCGATCGACCCTGCCAGCCAGCCTGACCGGGACCTGTTCCTGGAGCAGGCACGCTGGGCGCTCGACACCGGCTGCGACGGGCTGAACGTGCTCGGCACGACCGGCGAGGCCACGAGTTTCGATGTGTCCGCGCGCACCCGCATCATGGCCTGGGCCGCCTCCGGGCTGCCGCGCGAGCGGCTGATGGTCGGCACCGGCACCCCCTCGCTGGCCGAGACCGTGCGCCTGACCGAGACGGCGGACGACCTCGGCTATGGCGTGGCCCTGGTGCTGCCGCCATTCTACTTCAAGCCCCTCTCCGACGAGGGGCTGACCGCGTGGTATCTGGCGCTCCACGCCGCGCTGGGGCGACGGGCGATCAGGATCCATTTCTACAACTTTCCGCAGATGACCGGCATCGTGATTCCGGAGGCGGTGATCGCGACCCTGCACACGCGGCACCCCGACCGTTTCGCCGGGATCAAGGACAGTTCGGGCGACCTCGGGTATTGCGCCCGGCTGATCGCCGACATGCCGGGGCTGCGCGTCTTTCCCAGTTCGGAGACGGTGTTGGCCGAGGCGCGCGACGCGGGCTTTGCCGGCTGCATCTCGGCCACGGTGAACCTGACCGCGCCGCTGGCCGGGCGGATGTGGCGCGAGGGCGAGGCGGGCAATCCCGGGCTCGGGGCCCGGATCGAGCGGCTGCGGGGGGCGCTGACGGGTCCGACGCTCATCCCGGCCGTGAAGCACCTGGTCGCGGTGCGGACCGGCGACGCCGGCTGGAACCGGGTGCTGCCGCCCTTCGTGCCGCTGGACGCAGCCGGGCAGACCGCGCTGGCACCGGTCGCCGAAGAGCTGGCGGGGGTCTGGTCGGCCTGAACCGGCCGCGGCCGGGGGACCCCCGCCGGCCCCGACGGGGAACGGCAGAATCGAGGAGGAATCTGTCGCTATCCCATTTTTCGTTTTTAAATGCTGCCTTTTTTGGCACAATGTGAACTCCGAATCGATCAAGGGAGGGGAACGTGATCGACAGGACACTTGGAGCCACGCTGCTTGCGGCTGGCCTCGTCTTCGCAACGCCGGTTGTCGCTCAGGGCAGCTGGGAACCGCAGCGCACGGTCGAGATGATCGTCAACCTGCCGCCGGGAGGAGGCACCGACCGCGTGGCCCGTGTGGTCCAGTCGGTGATGGAGCGGCACAACATGGTCTCGCAGCCGGTGACCATCGTGAACCGCGGCGGCGCCGGGGGTGGCCTCGGCATCGTCGCAGTGGGTCAGTCGGCCCCGGATGGCCATACGGTGGGCTTTTCGACCTCGGCGCTCGTCTCGACGCCGATGATCCAGGAGGGCGTTCCGAGCTATGCGGAACTGACCCCGCTGGCGATGCTGTCGCAGAACTATGTCGGCTTTGCCGTGCGCGCGAGTTCGCCGTTGCAGACGCCGCAGGACATCATCGACCGGCTGAGCGCCGATCCGACGTCGCTCAGCTTCGCGATCGGCAACGCGGTGGGCAACCCGAACCACATCGCCGTGGCACGGGTGGCGATGGAACTGGGCATCGAACCGGCGGCGCTCAGGGCCATCGTCCTCGAAGGCGGCGGCGAGACCGTGACTTCGGTGCTGGGCGGGCACATCGACGTGGGCCTCACCTCGGTGCAGAACTTCCTGCCGCATGTGGGCCCCGACGGGCTGCGCATCATCGCCGTGTCGGCCCCCGAGCGGATGGACGGGATCGACGCGCCGACCTGGCGCGAGTTCGACATCGACAGCGTGGCGGGCCCCTGGTACGCCGTCTTCGGGCCGGCGAACATGGGCGCTGACCAGATCGCCTACTGGGAAAACACGCTCGAGGCGATGACCCGGACCGAGGAATGGCAGGCGTATCTGAACGACAACTCGGTCGCCGACATCTTCATGAGGGCCGACGAGACCCGCGCCTTCCTGTCGAGCGAAGCCGAGAACATGCGTCAGATCCTGACGAGCATCGGCATCATCGACTGACGCCGCGGCCGTCCCGCGCAACCGCGCTCCGGCGTGGCGGCGCGGGACGCAATCCGGCACCGGTGCGGCTCGCGGCTGCGACCGGGCGTCGACCGTGCGGGCGGGCAACGCCCGCGCCCGGGCCGTCGTGCGCCGGGCACGGGACCCGGGCCTGTCGTCGGCGCGGGGACGCGCCGCTGCCGCCTCCTTTCCCATTCGGCATCGTCCACGGAGAACAACGTGACCGAGAGCAAGCCATCGACCGAGGACTCCGCGACACCGAAACGGCGCTGGCCCCTGGGCGAACTCGCCCTCGCGCTGTGTGTGGCCGTCGGCGCGCTCGCCTATCTCCATTTCGCCAGCGGGATCCGGCGACCGTTCATCTCCGATCCGCTGGGGCCGCGGGCGTTTCCGTATCTCATCGGCGGGCTGGCGCTGGTCTGCGCCGTCTGGCTCGCGGTCGAGGCGCTGCTGGGCCGCCGCCCGGTCCGCCCCGACGACGAGGGCGCCGACGACACCCGAAACGCCCGGACCGCCATCGCGGTGGCCCTCGTGACCGCCTGGACGCTGCTGTTCTTCATCACCTTCGAGCGTGTGGGCTTTCCGATCGGAGGCACCGTCTACATGCTGGGGCTGACGGCAGCCTTCAACCGCGGCGCCTGGCTGGTGAACATCGGCTTCTCGATGCTGGTGACGGCGGGGATCTATTTCGCCTTCACCCGGTTTCTCAGCGTGCCGCTGCCCTCCGGTCCACTCGGCATCTGAGGGGGAGCGCACCGGATGGAAACCCTCAACGCCATCGCCAGCGGCTTTGCCGTCGCGCTGACCTTTCAGAACATCGTCTTCGTCCTCATCGGCGTGATCCTCGGGACCATCGTGGGCATGCTGCCGGGGATCGGACCCGCGGCGGGCATCGGCCTGCTGCTGCCGCTGACCTTCGGGCTCGACCCCGTGGGTTCGCTCATCATGCTGGCGGGCATCTTCTACGGCTCGCAATACGGCAACACGATCTCGGCGGTGCTTTTGAACACACCGGGAACGGGTTCGTCGGTGATGACCGCGATCGACGGGCACAAGATGGCGCTTGCCGGGCGCGGCGGCTCGGCGCTGGCCATCGCGGCGATCGCGAGTTTCACCGCCGGCATGACCGGGGCGGTGCTGCTGTCGCTGCTGTCGGTGCCCTTTGCCGGCTTCGCCCTGCGCTTCGGGCCGCCGGAATACTTCATGCTGATGCTGTTCGGCCTGACCGCGGTGGGCGCGCTGGGTGGCAACTCGCCGGCCAAGGGGATGCTGGCGGTGGTGATCGGGCTGGCCATCACCACCATCGGCGCCGATCTGCAGACCGGCTCGCAGCGGTTCACCTTCGGCTACTCCGCGCTCTACGAGGGGATCGCCTTCATCATCGTCGTCGTCGGCGTCTTCGCCTTCGGACAGTCGCTCTACAATGTCGAACGGCTGACGCAGGGCACGCTCCGGCCGCTGCCGATCCGCGGCAGCATCTGGTTCACGCGGGACGAGTGGCGCCGCTCGGTCAAGCCGATCGGGCGAGGCAGCATCATCGGCTTTCTCGTCGGCGTCCTGCCGGGCGCCGGCGCCACCATCGCCACGGTCTTTGCCTATTCGGTCGAACGCTCGGTGTCGAAGACGCCCGAACGCTTCGGCAAGGGCGCGGTCGAGGGGGTGGCGGCCCCGGAGGCGGCCAACAACGCGGCGACCTGCGGCTCCTTCGTGCCGCTGCTGACGCTGGGGGTGCCGGGCTCGGGGGTGACGGCGGTGCTGCTG
>Ga0213836_100884_pt1 | contig 21074 bp, 19 predicted proteins | sample SWPATP03_FD_160578 | JGI IMG/M metagenome (GOLD analysis project Ga0213836, IMG submission 160578) | Coastal seawater microbial communities from Marineland, Florida, United States - SWPA TP0 #3 | ecosystem: Environmental > Aquatic > Marine > Coastal | place: USA: Florida | collected 2016-08-05
GCGTCGCGCGCGACGACGTCGGCCGGATAGTCGGGCAGGGTGCAGGAGGCATCGATGCGGCGTGCCTGCATCGAGGTCGACAGGCGCGCGGGCCCTGGCGCCTCGGCAGGCTTGGGCGGCGCGGGCAGGTCGATCTTCTTGCCGTTGATGCGCAGTTGTCCGTCACGGAACTCGATGGTCGAGACCAGCACGTCGTTTTCCAGGCGCGCGTAGCCGTTGCCGAGCAGCTTGCCGACCATCGCGTCGGTGATCGACTCGGCCAGCGCGGCCGCATCCTGCGGCTGGGTCTGGGCCTTGTTGGCGGCGGCCGCCTGCTGGCGCGCCATGACCAGCGCCACTTCGCGCACCATGGCCACCGGCACCCGGACCTCGAAGCGGGCGTCGACGTTCTTCAGCAAGCGCTTGGGATCGGCCAGATCGGCATTGGTGACCTTCGCCAGCCCCACGCGGCCGCGCAGCAGCGCCCTGTAGCCGTGGAACCCTATGCTCATTTCGTCGATCGCCAGCGCGGTCTTGTTTTTGGAGGCGCCGCGCACCAGGGTTTTCAGCAAGGGCATCATCGCGCTCAAGTCGTCCCTGGTCGCCGCCTGCTTTGCGCTGACCTTCCGTTCGGCTTCGCGCAGGGCCACCAGCGCGGATTTCTCGATGTTCGCGATGCGGAACGCCATCTTGACATCGTCGATCCGTTCGCCCGCCACCTCGATCGACTTGATGCCGAACGACTGCACCATGTCCACCGTGCGCGGCTTTTCCAGGGCGCTGGCGGCAAACGTGAGTTCGCGCATGGTCATGGTAAATGGCGAGGTCTTGCCGGTGAAGTCGACACTGTCGATCGTGCCCTTGGCGTCGCCGAACCAGAGCTTGCCGCCGCCACGGTGCTGGGCGCCGCTCATGCTGGCGTCGCGCATCGTCATGCGCACGTCCTTGTCCTCGAACGAAAGCGAGGGCCAGGCGCCAGTGAAATCGAGCGCCTGGCCGGTTTTATCGACCAGCAGGTCGACGCTGAATTCGCTCCAGGCCAGCGTGTTGCCGGCAGGCGTAGTTCGGTGCAGGGGCAGGAGTCGCCCGCGATACGCGGTGCGCTCGCCCTCGGGGCCACGTTTTTCCAGCGACCACGGACGCTCGGTGCCCAAACTCTCGAGCAGCAGCTTCGCAGTCTCGGGCGAATGCTGGAACGCGCTCAGGGTATCGAAGGCCTTGTGCAGGCTGGCGCCATCGTCCACCGCCAACTGCATTTCCTGCATGGCGGCGGTGAAGGCTTGGATGATGAGTGGCGGCGTTTTTGGCGCGGCCGGTGGTGCTTCCTCGGCGGCATGCGCCAGCGTGACCAGGAACAGGCTTGCCGCAAGTGCGCGGCGCATCACGACAGTTTTCACAAGGAGTTCATCAAGTTATTAAGTTTCTAATTATCAATGATGCATTTTGGAAAGTCACCTATGGATGCGCCATGAATGGAGGTGCGTTGTAAAAAAGCTAAAAATTGTCACAGCCAGGGTTGCACGCGTCCCGCGCCGGGCCGGACGCGCGCGCAGTACAATATCGGATTCGAAATCTTTCCAATGAGACCACCATGGCCGTGAATTCCCCCCTGCCTGTCGCCGCCGACCTGAAACCGGTCGCCGGCATCGAGATCGGCTTTGCCCAAGCCGGCATCAAGAAGCCCAACCGCAAGGATTTGCTGGTGATGCGCGTCGCCGACGGCGCCACCGTCGCCGGCGTGTTCACACTGAACCGCTTCTGCGCCGCGCCGGTCCAGGTCAGCAAGGCGAACCTGGCGGCGGTGCACAGCGGCGGCAAGCCGATCCGCGCCCTGGTGATCAACACCGGCAACGCCAACGCCGGCACCGGCGAATCGGGCCTGGCCAATGCCCAGGCCACCTGCGCCGAAGTAGCCAAGCTGCTCGGCTGCGACGCGCAGCAGGTGCTGCCGTTCTCGACCGGCGTGATCCTGGAGCCGCTGCCGCTGCCGAAGATCGTCGCCGGCCTGCCGGCCGCGGTCGCCAATCTCACCGCGGACAACTGGTTCAACGCGGCCGAAGCGATCATGACGACCGACACCCAGCCGAAAGCGGCCTCGCGCACGGTCAATATCGGCGGCCACACGGTCACCATGACCGGCATCAGCAAGGGCGCCGGCATGATCAAGCCGAACATGGCGACCATGCTCGGCTACCTGGCTTTCGATGCGAAAGTGGCGCAGCCGGTGCTGGACGAACTGGTGAAATTCGCGGCCGACCGCTCCTTCAACAGCATCACCATCGACGGCGACACCTCGACCAACGACTCCTTCATGCTGATCGCCACCGGCGCCGGCAGCCTGGTCGTCAACGAAGCGTCCGGTGCCGATTACGAGGCGCTGCGCGATGCGGTTACTGATCTTTCGCGCAACCTGGCGCAGCAGATCATCCGCGACGGCGAAGGCGCGACCAAGTTCATCACCATCACGGTGGAAGAGGGCAAGACGCTGGAAGAGTGCCGCAAGATCGCCTACGCGATCGCCCACTCGCCGCTGGTGAAGACCGCCTTTTTCGCCTCCGACCCGAACCTGGGCCGGATCCTGGCCGCCGTCGGCTACGCCGGTGTCGACGACCTGGATGTGACCAAGCTCGATTTGTACCTGGACGATGTCTGGGTCGCGCAAGCGGGCGGACGCAATCCAAACTACCAGGAAGCGGACGGCCAGCGCGTGATGAAGCAGGCCGAGATCCTGGTGCGCGTCACGCTCGGACGCGGCGATGCTGCCGCCACCGTCTGGACCTGCGACCTGTCGCACGACTACGTCAGCATCAACGCCGACTACCGTTCGTAGGCGCGCATGACGCCGCTCGAACAGTTCCTGCACCGCGCCGAGAACCTGCTGGCGCGGGTCGAGGCGATCCTGCCGCCGGCCTCGAACCGCGAGCCGGACTGGAAGCGGGCGAGCGCGTTTCGCTGGCGCCGGCCCGCCACGGGGAGCGGCAGGTATTTGCAGCCGGTGCTGCACGCCTCTACCATCCGCTTCGAGGACTTGCAGCACGTCGAGGCGCAGAAAGCCCAGCTGGAACAGAACACGCGCCAGTTCGTGGCGCGCCGCCCGGCCAACAACGTGCTGCTGACCGGCGCGCGCGGTACCGGTAAATCCTCGCTGATCAAGGCCTGCCTGAACGGCTTCGCCGACCAGGGCCTGCGCCTGATCGAAGTCGACAAGGCGGAACTGGCCGACCTGCCCGACATCGTCGACCTGGTCGCCAGCCGCCCCGAGCGCTTCGTGATCTTTTGCGACGACCTTTCGTTCGAGGAAGGGGAGGCCGGCTACAAGGCGCTGAAGGTGGCGCTCGACGGCAGCATCGCGACCCAGTCCGACAATGTGCTGATCTACGCGACCTCGAACCGGCGCCACCTGATGCCGGAGAAAATGGCGGACAACACGGGCTATGCGCACAGCGACGACGGCGAGCTGCATCCGGGCGAAGCGGTCGAAGAGAAGATCTCGCTGTCCGAGCGCTTTGGTTTGTGGCTGTCGTTCTATCCCTTCCGCCAGGACGATTACCTCGGCATCGTGGCGCACTGGCTGGCCAGTTTCGGCTGCACGCCGGAGCAGATCGAATCGTCTCGCGGCGCAGCGCTGCAATGGGCGCTCGGACGCGGCTCGCGCTCGGGACGCGTCGCCTGGCAGTTCGCCAAGGACTACGCCGGCAAGCTGCCCTAGGCCGGGCGCTCGCGCCCACCCTGCGAAACCCCATGCATCTGGGTTATTCCACCCCTTCTTTTTGTATCGCCCGCCATCACGCTGCCAATGCTTTAAGCATCAGCCTGGCGTACAATATCGGATTTTCCGGATGGACCCGCGATGCAGGAAGTCACACCCCGGCCGATCGATGTGGCGGTCGGCATCTTGATGCGCCCGAACGGCGACGTGCTGCTAGGCCAGCGCCCGGCGGGCAAACCCTACGCGGGCTACTGGGAATTCCCCGGCGGTAAAGTCGAGGCGAACGAGGATATCTTCGTCGCCCTGCAGCGCGAATTCGTCGAGGAACTCGGCATCGGGATCGTCAGCGGCGAGCCCTGGTGCTGCGTCGAACACGTCTACGAGCACGCCCATGTGCGGCTCCATTTTTATATCAGCCGCGACTGGCGCGGCGAACCGCAAAGCCTGGAAGGCCAGGCCTTTGCGTGGCAAGGGACAGTCGGCCTTACCCCGCTGCTGCCCGCAACCATCCCCCTGCTCGCGTGGCTCGATCAGCTGCGCTATGCCGGGTAGAAAAGCAGTCAACCAATCTGTTGAAGGATCCTTGTGAAAATCATCGTCTTGGGTAGTGGTGTCATCGGCACCACCACGGCGTATTACCTGGCCCAGGCCGGGCACGACGTCACGGTCATCGACCGCCAGCCGGCCGCCGGCATGGAAACGAGTTATGGCAACGCGGGCGAGATTTCGCCCGGCTACGCATCCCCGTGGGCCGGTCCCGGCGTGCCGGCGAAAGCCGTCAAATGGCTGATGATGCAGCATAGCCCGCTCGTGGTGCGCCCGAAAATCGACGTCGACATGTGGCGCTGGATGTTCCAGATGCTGGCCAACTGCAATCACAAGAGCTATGCCATCAACAAGGGCCGCATGGTGCGCCTGGCCGAGTACAGCCGCGACGTACTGGTCCAGCTGCGCGCCGATACCGGCGTCAGCTACGACGAACGCAGCCAGGGCACCCTGCAGCTGTTCCGCACCCAGAAGCAGCTCGATGGCGCCGCCACCGACATCGCCGTGCTGCGGCAGTACGGCGTGCCGTATAAGGTGCTCGATCCGGCCGGCTGCGAAGCCTATGAGCCGGCCCTGGCCAAGGTGCGCGGCAAATTCGTCGGCGGCCTGCTGCTGCCGAACGACGAAACCGGCGACTGCTTCAAGTTCACCCAGAAGCTGGCCGTCATGGCCCAGGCGCTGGGCGTGACATTCCGCCACGGCGTCGACATCAAGCGCCTGTCCATCGAAGGCGACAAGGTCACCGGCGTGGTCACCTCGCAGGGCGAGTTGAAGGCCGATGCGTTCGTCATGGCGCTGGGCAGCTACTCGCCCTTCATCCTGAAGCAGGTCGGGATCAGCATCCCGGTCTATCCGGTCAAGGGCTATTCGATCACGGTGCCGATCACCGACGCCGCCGGCGCGCCGGAATCGACGGTGATGGACGAGACCTTCAAGGTGGCGATCACGCGCCTGGGCGACCGTATCCGCGTCGGCGGCACGGCTGAAATCGCCGGCTACGACCTGAGCCTGAGCCAGGCGCGCCGCGACACGCTCGAGCATTCGGTGACCGACCTGTTCCCGCATGGCGGCGACGTCTCGAAGGCCGAGTTCTGGTGCGGCCTGCGTCCGATGACGCCGGACGGTACGCCGGTCGTCGGCCCGACCCCGTACCGCAACCTGTTCCTGAACACCGGCCACGGCACGCTCGGCTGGACCATGGCCTGCGGCTCGGGCCGCGTGCTGGCCGACATGGTCTCGGGACGCCAGCCGGAGATCGGCCTGGAAGGCTTGTTCATGGACCGCTATGGAAGCCGCAACAAGCCGGTGCTGGTGCCGGGCGGGATTACGGTCACGGCGTGATGCGCCACGGCGGGCAATCGAGACCCTCGCCTCGGTTGCCCGCCTTGGTGGCGGCAGGATGCGCGCAATGAGCGCAATGAGCGCACGGATGACCGGCGAACACCCGGTACGAAGGGCAAAGCAGGCGGCGGTTGCGGCAACGGCCGCAACCGCTGCATCAGTGCTTGTCTTCGTCGTCCAGCGGATTGTCCTGCAGCTCGTTCGGCGCGGCACCCGGGATGGTGTATTTCTCTTCGGCCCAGGCGCCCAGGTCGATCTGTTTGCAGCGCTCGGAGCAGAACGGACGGAATTTATTTTCCGGGATCCATTCGACTTGCTTGGCGCAGGTGGGGCAGGCTACAACGGTCATGGCGGTACTTTACAACTTTAGAAATTACACAGCGTCAGCTCGAACGGTACGTCTTCTTCGAGCGACTTCGGTTTCAGGTCGCCGCCCTGGGTGGTGAAGCGCACCCACAGCATGTATTTGTTGGCGGAGATCTCGGGAATCGCGCCCAGCGACTGATCCAGGCCGAGGCGCAGCATGTGGTAGACCTTGCCTTGCAGCATCTGCTGGTAGTTGCCGGCGACGGCGATCATCTTGGTCGGACGGCCCGAGTCGCGCAGCAGGCGCAGCACGAGTGCGAGCGCATCGAACAGCGGCGCCAGCGGACCGAACCAGCCCATGATGTCCGAATAGCGCTGGTCGAACGGACGTTTCTGCCAGGCGTAGTAGGACGGCAGGTCGAACTCGCAGGCGCCGCCGGGAATGATGGTGCGGCCGCGGATGCTCATCAGCCACTCGTTGTCGCGCACGTTCTGGCCGGTCCGGCCCTGGCTGGCGACCAGGGTGCTGCTGACCTGGTCGAGCTCGGCGAGCACGGCGTCCAGGGCTTCCGGGGCGACGTTCGGATTGCTGCGGTAAGTGAGCAGGCTCTGCTTCTGGCGTTCGAGTTCCTGCAGCAGGTCGGATTTCAGGTCGGCACGGCCGGCCACTTCCAGCATGTCGAAGATCGTCGAGAGCGCGACATGGTGCTGCATCGGATGCTCCTGACGTACAAAGAACTTGAATTTCTCGTACAGGTCCTCCAGCCGCAACAACGTGCGAATCCGCTCGTTGAAAGGATATTCGTAGACGATCAAAGTGACTTTCCCCTGAATGTGGGCTGGCGGGCAACTCCGTGATTCTGAACCATGCGGAGCAAAATTACAAACCCTGCCTTGTTGAAGTCGCCATTCGCGCCGACTCGGCCATGTAAAAAGCGTGCAGGCGCTCGACCTGGGGTGTCAATGCGTCGATGCCGTCGTCGTTCAGGACGACGTCGTCGGCCGCCGCCAGGCGCTGCGCGCGCGTGACCTGGGCCGCCATGATGGCGCGCACCTGGGATTCCGGCAGGCCGTTCCTGGCCATCACGCGCGCCACCTGGGTCTGTTCCGAACAGTCGATGGCCAGCACCCGCGTGACGCGCTCGCGCCAGGTGCCGGACTCGATCAGGAGCGGCACCACGAAGATCACATACGGGCCGCTGGCAAGCGCGGCCGCCGCGGCGGTCGCCTCGCGGATGCGCGGATGCAGGATCGCTTCGAGCCGCGCCCGCGCGCCGGGGTCCGTAAATACGAGTTCGCGCATCTTCGCGCGGTCGAGGGCACCGTCGAGCGTGGCGAAGCCTGCGCCGAATTCGGCCAGCAGCGCCGGCATGGCCGCGCCGTGCGGCGCGGTGAGGGCGTGGGCGATGGCGTCGGTGTCGACCAGCGACGCGCCGCGCGCGCCGAACATGTCGGCCACCGTCGTCTTGCCGCAGCCGATGCCGCCGGTCAGGCCGACGGAAAATGCGCCGGCGTTTCCCTGTCTTTGGCCTGGTTCCATCGTCTCAAGCGATCAGGTGTTGAAAAATCGTGCTGATCTGCGCGCCATACAGCAGGGCGATCATGCCGGCCGCGGCCAGGTAGGGGCCGAACGGAATCGGCTTGTCGCGCCCGCGGCGCGCGAACACGATCAGGCTGATGCCGACGATCGCGCCTACCACCGAGGAGAGCAGGATAATCGTCGGCAGCATCGCCCAGCCGAGCCAGGCGCCGAGCGCGGCCAGCAGCTTGAAGTCGCCATAGCCCATGCCCTCCTTGCCGGTGGCCAGCTTGAACAGCCAGTACACGGCCCACAGCACCAGGTAGCCGGCGACCGCGCCGATGACGGCGTCGCGCAGCGGGACGAAGGTGCCGTTCAGGTTGAACAGCAGACCTGCCCACAACAGCGGAAAGGTCAGGTCGTCGGGCAGCAGCTGGGTGTCGACGTCGATGAAGGTCATCGCGACCAGGAGCCAGGCAAAGAGCAGGGTCGCCATGCCGGCGACGCCGGAGCCAAAGGTCCAGACCAGCAGCGCCGAGAGCACGCCGGTCAGCAGTTCGATGGCCGGATAGCGCGCCGAGATCGGCGCCTTGCACTTGCTGCACTTGCCGCGCAGCGCCAGCCAGCTGATGACCGGAATGTTTTCCAGCGCCGTGATCTGGTGCCCGCAATGGGGACAGGCCGAACGCGGCACCATCAGGTTGTAGCGGTCGGTATGCGGCAATTCCTTGCCGCTTTCATGGGCGACATAATTGTCGGACTCGCGCTGCATCATCTTCGGGATGCGGTGGATGACGACGTTCAGGAAACTGCCGATCAGCAGGCCCAGCAGGCCGGCAACCAGGGTGGGACCGAGCAGGCCGGGTGCGGCGAAGAGAAGAGTTTCCAATGCAGGCTTCCGAAAGAGATGAATGGTTCCTTAGATCAACCTATTTTAGGGGTTTTCGGAGGTTTTGGCGAAGGCGCTTGCGTTGCAAGGCAACGACGACGCCCGAAGTGTGGCGCGCGTGCAGGCTTTACAGGATGCGGCAACCGGCAAGCCGCGCGCGTGCCTGTCGCTCAGCGGGGAATGTTCTCGGTCGCCACATAGGTGAACGCGAGCTGGGCCTTGAAGGCGACCAGGGTAACGGCGCCGCTCTGGTTTCCGCCCAACAGCCAGTGCCGGCCCTCGGCGTCGATCCCGATCAGGAAAGCAACATGGTGGATATTGCCGGCCTCGCTGACCATGCAGATATCGCCGGGCTTTCCTTTCCCGGCCCGGTCGAACCGGGCCCAGCCGGCCGCCGCCAGCAACTCGGGACGGGGGCGGCTGGGATCGAGACGATCGGCCTGCATGAGCACCCAGCCGACGAAGGCCCCGCACCACGAGGTCGCGGCCGGGTCGAGGCGTGCCGCCACGCCGCCGACGCTGTCGAGATAATCCTTGATGCGGGTAAGACCCTCGGCACGGTATTCGGCGATACCCAGTTCGCCGTAGGCGTAGTCGAGCCAGGGCGCGGGGTCGCGCGGGAACGGGGCAGGGGGCGCGGCCGCCAGGATGGTGCGCCGCGTCGCGTCGTCCAGGCGCAGCAGCTCGCCGTTGGGGGCGCTGGCCAGCGCCACCACCTGCTTGCCGGTGGGGGCGGCGACCGGATCCGCCTTGAAGCGGAACAGGGTGACGCGGGCACGCAGCGCATGGTCGAACTCGTCGCGTTCGGGCAGCGCCGGCAGGCCCGGCGCGAACAGCCGGTTCAGGGCGCCCACCAGCTGGCGCACCGCTTCCGGCGCGCGCGTGCCGATCGACCAGAGCGCGGCCGAGGGCGCATCGACCGCTGCCTGCAGCGGATTGCGTCCGACGACCATGAAATAGGTCGCGGCCGTCAATACGCGCTCGGGCGGCTGCCCCAATGCCTCCAGGCGCGCCGCGATCGCATTCCGGGTCACCTCGTCGAGCTGCATGGTGGGCGGCAGGTCCAGGGCGATCTGCAGGCGCGAGATTTCTTTCGGCGCCAGGCCGCGTTCGAATTCGTTGCGCGCGCTGTCGAAGGGGGTGGGCGTGGCCGCCGTCACGGTCGCCAGGGTGGCCGCGGGCGGGCCGGGAACGGCGCCTTCTTGCGAGCGCTCCGCCGCCGCATCGTCCAGGCCGCGCACCCGTCCCGCCATGTAGCCGCATGGCAGTTTCTCGCGCAGGGAGATCGGTTGCATGAGCGGGAACGTGTGTGCTTCGATTAGATCGGTTATGATGAATGTGTGAGGCCGATATAATCTCATCAGGAGAAAGCCATGCATGCACTGGAGCGCGAAGCGCCGGGTATGTCGACCATTGCGGGCGACCCGGAAGAGGTATGCAGGCAGTTGCACCGGGTTGATGCCGAACAGGTCGTTGCCGTGGCGCTGGAGCATGCCACCCCGCGCGAGGCGGCGGCGATTGCACAAACCTTTGCCAGCATCGCGGGACTGGTGAAGACGATCGTGGAAACCGGGCATCGGCAGTCGCTCGAAGCGATCGTCGGCGCGCTCGTTCCCAGGATCCCGCCCACGCCGAACGAACTGAAAGAAGCGACCATGCTGGCGCGCGCCCGCACCGCGGTGATCGAAAGCGGCGACTGGATGACGGCGTCCGAGATCGCCTCCGTCGCCGGCTTCAGCGCCAGCAATCCGAGCACCCAGCCGAACAAATGGAAGCGCGAAGGCGCCATCTTCGCGATCCGCCACAACGGCATCGATTATTTCCCCAGCTACGGCCTCGACGCCGGCGCCGGCTACCGCCCGCGCAAGGCCATGGCGCACGTCATCAAGACTTTCGGCGAGACCAAGGATGGCTGGGGCTTGTCTTACTGGTTCATGTCCGCCAACAGCTTCCTGGGCGGCAAACGGCCGCGCGACCTGCTGGCCCTGGAACCCGAACGGGTGATTGGCGCTGCCGCCGACGAACGCGAAGGCGCGCCGCATGCCTGAAACGCCGGCCACGAGGCCGGATCCGGCAGTTACCACCACGCCCGGGGTGGCATGTCCGCCACCGCCCACCTTGCAGATCACGACCATCGGCTGGCCGGCGGGATCGACAATTCACCGCGTCCACCACCTCGACTATGGCGCGGTCCAGTTCAATCCCGGCCTGAAGGGCAATGCGCGTTTCAGTCCGATCGAGGACGCGAACGGAAAACCGATCCCCACGCTGTACGGCGGCTCCAGCTTTGCCTGCGCCGCGATGGAAAGCGTGTTCCATGACGTGCCTTTCGTGGCCGGCTTCAAGGCCTACGACAAGGGCAAACTGGCTGGACAGGGACACTCGAAGTTCAGCGCAAGCCGCGACCTGCTGCTGGCCGACCTGGGCAGCAAGGCATTGCGCAAGCTCGGCGTGCCGCGCAATCGCCTGATCGATACCGAGAAGGACCAGTATCCCTTGACCCGGCAGTGGGCGGTGGCCATTCACGCCGGCTTTCCGCAGGTGCAGGGCCTGTGCTGGATTTCGCGCCAGGACGACAGTGCGCGGGCAGTGGTGCTGTTCGGCGACCGGATTGCCGACGGCGCACTGACGCCGGGAGCGCCGACGCGCAGCCTGGTGAGCGATCCGGCGGCGTGTGGCGAACTGCTGGCGCTGGCAGAGCAGATCGGGGTGGATATCGTGCCGGGCAGAAGCTGAGCGACAGCCACCTACGACAAAAATCAGGCGACTCATCACGACGATAGAGCCAGTACAAGCGGCAGACCTGGCCAGGTAAGCGCATTCCACAAAGCTGCAGGATTACGGCAGGGTCCCTGCGGCGGACGTGCCCCCGTGCAGCCAACGAACATGCATGAAACGCCGAGTCTCTTGCGTTGGCAGTGCCTGCCAATTCCTGATAATTAAAACTACGCGAGTGATACGTAGTTGGAATAATAACCACGTCACCGAACGCCCCTAATTGTATTCGATAGAATGTAATTGAGCGGATATTTCTGAGTATGCAATAGTTGACGTGGGGCAAGGCTGGCTCGCGTATAGGAGGCATACTTATGTTGCCTACCAGGGCTTTCAGGTCTACGTTAATCAACGCCTGCGAAGTAACACAGTGGTTACTATGTGGGGCCGACAATTCGGAAGTTGGCTATACGATGTGACACACTAAACATGGTTTAAGTTCGAGCGTTGCGATAGATTTCTATCGTAACGCTTTTTCATGTCGGATCCATAATCTAAAAAATTTAGAAAATGAATATTGCTAAAGCAAATAGCAACCCGACGGGCTTAAAGCGCTTTTAATCTATTTTTCCGTTCTTTTTTCTTGGCAATTTGTTTTTTCCTTCCTTCCCACTACATTCGATAACGTTGATTTTGTCGTCTACGCTGCTACAGCGGCGTCGATTTATTCGATTGCAAAGACTACCTTAAAGCCGGATTTTTTAGGACGTTCTCTCAAGCAGACTGATACCGCTGGAATAGTGCTTCTTGTCATATCATCCGTCTTGTCAGGAGTTGGTAGTTGGGCATTACTGGTTTTTCTTGACGCAACTGTGAAGGGTCAGCAAGCTCTTAATCACTGGAAACTAATATCGCGCCAGGAGTTTGACCAGATAGTTTGGTATGTTCCCTGGATTGTCGGCGACTTTATAACGTCTTCGATCCTTGGTCCAATTGTTGAAGAGATCGTTTTTCGAGGTTTTATTCTTACGCGATTGCGAAAGCGGTACAGTCCAACCCTCTCCGTTATCATTTCGGCCGCGCTATTTGCTGCCCTTCATTTTAATAAAAGTTTTCTTGGTGCGTTTGTCCATGGAATAATTTTTGCCATGTTGGTGATTCGAACCTCGTCGATCTATGCTTCCATACTTGTTCATGGATTGTATAACGCCATGATTACCGTACTAATGGTCGGTTTTGGTTTTTCGATTGTTGGAGATGTGAAAGTTCTTTCGAACTTTAATTATTGGGCGCCAGAATTTGTGTGTGGCCTCATCGGAACGGCACTGTTAGCTGTCTATTTCTTGATCTGGCCATGTGGACATCATGTCGATCCGGCAGTGCGCTTGAATCCAGACACTGAAAACTAGTTGCCGATCTATTGCCTTGCTAGAGTGAAAATAGGGCAACTAAACCTCCTCTTTTTGTGCGACGTTGGAAGTAAGCTGGAAAGGGGTCTGCATTGCGATCGCTACGCGCATTGCGGTGGGGACCTTGGTCTGGATGAGCCGGGTGACGCCTGCCGACATCGCACGATAAAATTCGTCACGCACCGTCCACCATCGAAGACCACCATGAAAATCTCACAACGCGCCCAGGCGATCGACCCCTTCTTCGCCATGGAATTCGGCAAACGTGCCGCCGCCCTCGAGGCGCAAGGGCATGCCGTCATCAAGCTCAGTCTGGGGGAGCCCGATTTCGGCCCGCCCCCGGCCGTGCTGGAGGCGGCGCGCGAGGCGGTCGATGGGCCGCTTCCCTACACCGGTGCCCTGGGCATCCAGGCGCTGCGTGAAGCGATCGCCGGGTTCTACCTGCGCGAGCATTGCGTCACGATCGCTCCAAGCCGCATCGTTGTCACCGCCGGGGCGTCGGCCGCGCTGCTGCTGGTGACGGCGGCGCTGGTCGACCCGGGCGACGAAGTGATCGTGGGCGACCCCTCGTATCCGTGCAACCGCCAGTTCCTGAGCAGCTTCGGCGCGCAAGTAACACTGGTGGGCACCGATGCCGCCAGCCGCTTCCAGCTCGACGCCGCCAGCGTGCGCGCCCACTGGACGGAGCGGACCCGCGGGCTGATGATCGCGACGCCGTCGAATCCGACCGGCACCTCGGTGCCGCCCGATGAGCTGCGCGCGCTCTGCGCGTGGGCACGCGAGCGGGGCGCGTGGCGCATCGTCGACGAGATCTACCTGAACCTGGGCGACCGCGATGCGGCGGGCCGCCCGCCGCAGACGGTGCTGGCCGTGGACGATGGCGCCGTCGTCATCAACAGCTTCTCGAAGTATTTCGGCATGACGGGCTGGCGCCTCGGCTGGGCCGTCGTCCCGGAGGCAATGGTGCCGACCATGGAACGCCTGGCCCAGAATTACTATATCTGCGCCTCGCACCTGTCGCAGCAGGCGGCTCTGGCATGCTTCACGCCGGCCTCGCTCGCCATCTGCGAAGCGCGCCGCGTCGAATTCGAGCGCCGCCGCGCGCTAGTCCTGGCGGGACTGGCGGGGATCGGTTTGCCGGTGCCGGTGCCGCCGGACGGCGCCTTCTACGTCTACTTCGACGTCGGCGCGACCGGCTTGACGGCATGGCAGTTCTGCGAGCGCGTGCTGGACGAGGTGCACGTCGCGCTCACGCCCGGCAAGGACTTCGGCTACGTGGGCGCGGACCGTTACGTGCGCCTCTCGTATGCCGCCAGCGCCGAACAGCTGACCGAGGCGATCGCGCGCCTCGGCGTCTTCATGGGACGCCTCGGCCGCTGAACCGGGGCCGATCCATAACGCGGCGCTGCCGATTGGCTTAGCGCTTACAATACCTGACCTCATTATGCGTAACAGATATGCCGAACCCGATTGCCTCCCGCCTGAGCACAACCTTCGCCAAGGCCGGCGCCGCCATGCTGATGGCGCTCGCGCTGGGCAGCAGTTCCGTGGCGGCGGCGCCGGTGCCGGTCCGGGTCGGGCTCGATGCCGAATTCGGTCTCGATAACAGCACCTCCGCCCAGGCGGTCGAGCTGGGCATGCGCAGCGCCATCGGCGAGATCAATCGCGCCGGCGGTGTGCTCGGTGGCCGGCCGCTGGAACTGGTGACCAAGGACCATCGCTCGATTCCGGCGCGCGGCATCCGCAATATCGAGGAGTTCACGCGCATGCCCGACCTGGTCGCCGTCTTCGGCGGCCGTTTCAGCCCGGTGATCATCGAAGAACTGCCGACCCTGAAGGCGACCAAAACCTTGTTCATGGCGCCGTGGTCGTCGGCCGACATGATCGTCGATAACGGCATGTCGCCCAATTATGTGTATCGCCTGTCGCTGCGCGACAGCCTGGCCATGCCCAAGCTGCTCGACACGGCGCGCAAGCGCGGCCTGGGCCAGGTGGGTCTGCTGCTGACGAATACCTCGTGGGGACGCAGCAACCTGGCCGCGGCGGAAAAATTCGTCGCCGCCAGCAAGGACATCAAGATCGTGCAGACCGCCTGGTACAACTGGCGCGACCAGACCCTGGTGGCGCGCTACCAGGCATTGCGCGGCGCCGGCGCCCAGGCCATCGTCCTGGTCGCGAACGACGACGAAGCCGCGGTGCTGGTGCGCGAAGTGGCGGCCTTGCCGAAAGCCGAGCGCATCCCGATCCTCAGTCATTGGGGCGTGACGGGCGGCGAATTCGTCCGGCAGGCCGGTCCCGCGCTGAACCAGGTCGACTTTTCCGTGATCCAGACCTTCTCCTTCTTCAAGGCGGACAAACAGGCGCTGGCCCGCTTCATGGCCAGCGCCGCCGCGGTGTCGCCGATTCGCAGGATCGAGGACATCAACGGTCCGGTGGGCGTGGCGCATGCCTATGACCTGATGCACATCCTGGCGCGCGCCATCGACCTGGCCGGCAGCACGGACCGCAAGGCGGTACGCGACGCGCTGGAAAAGGTGCGCGAACACCGTGGCCTGATCAAGACCTACGCGCCGCCGTTCGCGCCTGGCCGCCACGAGGCGCTGAGCGCGCGCGAACTGCTCATCGCCCGCTACCGCGCGGACGGCGTGCTGGTGCCGTCCGCCGACTGATGAAACACTGGATGCCCCTGCGGACCGGGAGCCTGACGCGGCGCTTCGCGGTCGCCTCGGCGATCATCACCGCCGCCGCCGTCTTGCTGGTGGCGGCGGCGTCGTTCTGGCTGGTCAATCGCCAGCACGTGGCGGCCGTCGCGCTGCTGCAGGAGCGCGAGGCCGCGTTCAACGCGCGCACCGTTGGCAACACGCTTGCCACGCTGGCCGCGCGCATGAAGGAGGTGGCCGACAGCCCGATCCTGGCCACCGCCCTGGTCGACAGCGCGGGCCGGGAAACCTATCTGGCGCCTTTCCTCAACGGCCTGCGCCAGATCAACGGGATCCCGGTCCAGGTCTTGTTTACCGATTTCGAGGGCAAGCCGATCGCCGGCAATGGGGTCGAGCGCTTCGATGCGGGCCAGCTGGCCTGGCTGCGCGCACGCATCGACCGCGACCAGGAGAGCGCGGCCATCTTCGCGCGTCCCGACGGCGCGGAACTGGTCGGGGTCAGCCTGCTGCGTTATTCGCGCACGAATACGCCGGAAGGCGCGCTGGTCTACAAACTCAGGCTGGCCGACCTGCGGCCCTCGCCCTCGTCCGCATTGACCTGGAAGGGCCAGGTGCCGGAAGCCGCGCGCGGATCGACGCTCGCGCTGCCGGTGACGGTGCCCACCGAATTTCGCCACCTGGGCCTGATGCTCGACACCGACGCCTCCGAGTCCGGCCGGATGCTCGAGACGCCCTGGTACCAGTACGGCCTGCTCGGCGGCGTCGCCGCGCTGCTCGCGGTCCTCGTGTTCCTGCTCGGCGAGCGCTTCTCGCTGCGCCTGACCCAGGATCTGCGCAAGCTCGAGCAGTTTGCGGCCAGGCTGGGCGAGGATGGCATCGGCGAGCAGCGCGCCGAGCTGGCCGGCAGCAGCGAAACCATCACCCTGGCGAAATCGATCAACCAGATGCTCGACCGCCTGCACCGGCAGCAGGCCCACCTGCAGACCGAACACCAGCGCAAGGACGAATTCCTGGCCATGCTCGCGCACGAGCTGCGCAACCCCCTGGCGCCGATCAGCAGCGCCGCCCAGCTGCTGCGCATCCTGTACGCGCACGAACCGCGCATCAAGGAGGCCAGTGAGGTGATTGGCCGCCAGGTGCGCCACATGACGCACCTGGTCGACGATTTGCTGGACGTCTCGCGCGTCACGCGCGGCCTGGTAACGATCGAGAAGACGACCGTGGAACTGGGCGCTGTGCTGCGCGAGGCGGTGGAGCAGATCCAGCCCGTGATCAAGGCGCGCCACCACACGCTGACGCTGGACCTGGCGCCGCAGCCCTTGCCGGTATCGGGCGGACGCACGCGCCTGATCCAGGTGGCGGCCAACCTGCTCAACAACGCGGCGAAATACACGCCGGAAGGCGGCACGCTGCACGTCTCGCTGCAGCGCCAGGGCGAGAGCGTGGTGCTGCAAGTGCGCGACAACGGCATCGGCATCGCGCCCGACCTGCTGCCGGTCGTGTTCGACCTGTTCACCCAGGGACAGCGCACCCCGGACCGTGCCCAGGGCGGCCTCGGCCTGGGCCTGGCGCTGGTCAAGAAGGTGGTCGAACTGCACGCGGGCACGGTCGAAGCGCACAGCGCCGGCGCCGGCCAGGGCAGCACCTTCATCATCCGCCTGCCGCTGCTGGCCGATGCGTCGACCGAGCTTGCCGCCGTCCCGAACGCTGCCGCGCCAGCCCGGGTCCAGGCGCGCCGTATTCTGGTCGTGGACGACAACATCGACGCCGCGCGCACGCTGGCCATGGTGTTGGAAGCGGCCGGGCACCGGGTGACGGTCGAGCATTCCGCGCAAGGCGCGCTGGCCCAGGCCGAGCGAGGCCAATTCGACGTCATCCTGCTCGATATCGGTTTGCCCGACATGAGCGGACACGTGCTGGCCGGAGCCTTGAAGCAGCTGCCCTGCTGCGGCAGCGCCGCCCTGGTCGCCGTCAGCGGCTATGGGCAGGAACAGGACCGGCGCATGTCGCTGGAGGCCGGGTTCGCCGCGCACCTGGTCAAGCCGGTGCGGGCGGAGGAGCTGACGGATACGATCGCGCGGGTCTGAGCGTATCGCGCGGATCAGAAGGCGGCGTCATCGTCTCGGTCTCTGGGCACTTCCTCGCGGTCCCGCAGTACATAACGCAATCGCGATGTCGATGACCAAGCTTGCTTCGCGCTTGATGCCGAAGAAGCGGTGTGGCAGTATGCTTGACATGATGATAATGTCATCTCCTCTCCCAGGATTCCCGTGACCAGAATTCCCTGCTTGGCAATGGCGTCGCTACTCGCCCTCGTCAGCCTGACTTCCCATGCGCAGTCGACGCGCAAAACGGATGACGCCATCGGCGCCGCGTTCAGTGGGCTGGAACAGCACTACAAGGATGTCGATAAAACCAAACGCGACGCCGCCGAGCAGCGGCGCAGGGAGGCCGAGTCGGACGCCACGCGGACGAAGCTGACCGAGGCGGCGACTGCCTATTGCAAGCAGGCGACCCGCTCGGCGACGGCGTGCCAGGAAGACGCCTGTGGCAAGCCCCCCTTGCCAGAGATTTGCGTCGATTCCTATGAATATGACGACTGCGGCAAAGGCGGCGACAAGGGCGAGCCAGGCAAGGTGTATATATGTTTTGGAAAGGAAACGATTTGTCGGAAAAAGGCACCGAACCCGGACCACGCGAAGTGGCAGCAATGCACGGCCTCGCATGCACGCAGCTGTGCGCCTAGTACGAAATTTACGTCGACAGAAGACTGTGTCACCCGCACGATTGCGGCCGGCAAGGTGCCCGGCGATACTCAGCGGCAGACGGTCAGCGGCGAAACAGGCAAGCGTAGCGGCGTCAGCTCTGCCGGCAAGCAGCTTGCACCCAAAACGGAAGCAAGAACTTCTCTGTCCACAGCGATCAAGACCGCTACTGCCGGTTCAGCCAAGCCGGGACCGCCTGTCCCGTCCCAGCGTCTAACGGTATCGCCGAACTTGTCGCCGGCGACGCTGGCAGTTCTGCGCGATGCTGTGGGGCCGCCGAAGGAAGTGATCGAGGCGAATCCTTATGACAAATATCCGACAGGTGAAAACTGGGACGCGCCGCTTGCGGGACGTTTGGCGTCGCTGGGGTGGATGCCGGTGCGCGACGATGCATGCCGAAAAGCGCGTAGCAGGCAAGCCGCCACCATCGCCCAGGACGATGCACGCGGCTATGTCAGCTCGTATGACAAGATCGACTGCATCTGCCAGACGACGCCGCGCGTGGGTGGCGTGAAGCAGACATACCGAGGTTGGCTATGCGTCGTCTATCACAAGGTAAAAGATACCGGCAAACCCCGCGGTAACGCGACCAAGTGACTCAAGGGCGCGCTGGCAGTTCTGGTCGGGGAACCTTTTGAATATTTCGATCGCAAGCTGCTGAATTGTAGCGCTCATTGCACCACTGTTGCTTGCGTTCGGTTTTCGCGTATTCCGTCCCCAGGATACCGGTGACCGTGCTTTTGTCCCAGCAGCGGTTAAGCGAAGCGTTCACTTCCGCAACGCACTCTGATACTCGCTTGTCCCGATCTGCATCGTTCTGACGGTACTCCACCATTGCGTTTTCATAGACACGCATTTTTTCTGCGTAGAGGGCGTTGGCGGCGGCACGCTTGTCACTCGCCTCCTTCGCTTCGCGCGCGCGCGTGTCGGCAATCAGGCCGGCCTCACTGCCTACGCTAATCGCTTTGGCGTAGTATTTTCCATGCTTCCCGTAACGCTTTGCATAGGCGTGGACCTTTGCCAGCGTCAGGTCGACATCCCCAGACTTGTACAGCGCTTCAATCTGGTAATAGTAAAACGATTCCGGGAGCTTTTCTCCCGATTGTTCGATCTGCTCGAAGTAGGGCAGGGTTTCGGCCCACCGCTCACCTTTGATCAAGGTAACAATCTTACCCATTGTGATATCCACATTGACAGGCGATTCGGCAGCGGCGGCGCAAAATGGCGCGGCAAGCGCGATCAGTATCACAAGGCGTGGGGCGAGAGCGATATACATGAAATTGGTGCGGAGAAGAAGGGATAATGGCGATCCTAGCATGCCAACATGCAACTCCAGCCAACATTCTTCGCGACTCAAACTAGCCGGACAACGAACTGCGCACCGTGTGGGAATCGCGGAGTAGTCACCGAGACATTTCCCGGGACACTGCGTAGCGTCCCGAGTAACTGCCAGCCTTCCTTACACCACCGAACCGAGCTGGCCGGGGCCTTGAGGCAGCTGCCGTACTGCGGCAGCGCGGCCCTGGTCGCCGTCAGCGGCTATGGGCAGGAACAGGACCGGCGCATGTCGCTGGAGGCCGGGTTCGCCGCGCACCTGGTCAAGCCGGTGCGGGCGGAGGAGCTGACCGCCACCATCGCCCGGGTGTAGGACGTTCTTTCAATTCTTAGTTAAAGAATAATTTTTTCGTTCGGCAACGCACGGAAGAAGCGGCCGGAAGCGGTCAAGATGGGTCATGGGATACAGGCACCGGGCAGTTTGCCAGGCTGCCGTCGCTGACCCGCCTTCTTGCCATCAGAAAGTCAACTATGCTCTATACCATCGCTATCGTACTCATCATCCTGTGGCTGCTCGGCATGGTCACTTCCGTTGCTGCCGGTGGACTGATCCACATTCTGCTGGTCGTGGCCGTCGTCATCATCCTGATTCGCGTCATCAGCGGACGCAAGGTACTCTAAGACGCAGCAGGGCCAGTCGTACCGGCCCTGCTGCCAGCGTGGCCGCATGGTCACCGCGCATTGCAAAACCTGTCCAGTCTGCTTCCCGCAGGCTCGACAGGTTTAATCCGCTTGCCCACTACCTCTACTGGACCATCATGAAAAGATTCTTGCTGACCGTCGCGCTGGTCTTCGGCGCCATCGGCGCCGCCCAGGCCCAGGTGTATTTCGATTCCGGCAGCGATCGCCCGAACAACCCGCGTGCCGCGCAACATGCGCTCCAGAAGCAGCATCGCGCCCATCCGACAGTGCGCCCGCGTGAGCGCCTGGTACGTTGCCGCGACGGCGCGCGCCGCATTGCGCGCATGTGCCGTGGGCATGGCGGGGTGGCGCGTCGTTGATTCGTCCGCGGCGGCAGTTCCCGGGCCAAGGCTTGAAGAATTTGCCGCTGCGAATCTACAGCAGTGTAGGAACTCACGATATCCCGCAATTGCTTCCCACGCGTACCTAGGTAGTTCTCAGATGTCTCGCAGTATTTTTTCTCATAAAACTTCGCAGTTTTTCATCGAAAGCCTTGCGAGGCGTGCTCCCTGGCACCAAGGTTAGACGCTTCGCAGCTTTTTTGCGTGCCAAGAGTGCAGGAGCGCACAGGTCGTCGTCGTGTCGCTCATGACGCAAGGTCCCGACAGATCACGCTCTCGTGGGATCTGAACTGTAAAAGACTGTGCCCGGTAGTAGGTTCCGTCCGCGCTGACTTCTGCCACGACACCGATCACGTTCGTAGCCTTCACGGCCAACGCTGCGGCAGTAGCCTTTCTCTAATTTTGCGCCAATCAATTTGTTGTTCGTGTTGCTGCAGCCAGACGAAGAGCGGTTTGCTTTCTCCGGCAAGAGTAAAAACTTGGCTAGATCAATGCGTCCTTCAGCTCCCAGGTCGCGGATATGGCTTTCGGCTGAAAGCCATCCACGTGCGCGGCTAGCATTCAGTGCGCCGAGCAGCTTCAATACCTCTTCCGGAAAGTGCTGTGTTGGAAATGCACGGCCCTCCCAGTCTTCACCTTCGAAGCTCCTGTCGACAATGTCGCTCATCCGGTCCCAGATGAGTATATTGACTTCGCCGCCGTTCAACTGATCAGCAATGTCGTGATCGAATCAGTTCTTTTCCAGGTACGCTCCTAGGGAAGCACTGATTTAATCGGCGATGTCTCGCCGGCAGCGAGCTGAGCTGGCACAATGGCGTATCGCATTCTTACACCTACATGATGAAGCAAACGAGCTTTTCCGACGTCGAGTTCGCCAGC